>Ga0134126_10013775_pt1 | contig 10203 bp, 6 predicted proteins | sample KB31752_FD_96881 | JGI IMG/M metagenome (GOLD analysis project Ga0134126, IMG submission 96881) | Terrestrial soil microbial communities with excess Nitrogen fertilizer from Kellogg Biological Station, Michigan, USA - KB3-175-2 | ecosystem: Environmental > Terrestrial > Soil > Unclassified ...
ACGCCATTGAAGCTGGCGAAGGCGAAATCGCCGAACTGGCTCACATGGTCGCCGACGCAATTGTGGCCGCGCATCTGCGGACTATGCTTCGTCTCGGCGTTATGTACGATGTGCTACCGCGCGAAAGCGAGATTCTACATCTGCAGTTCTGGGCGGCTGCGTTCGAGCTACTGAAGCAGCGCCAGGCCATCTTCTTCGAGACGGAGGGGAAGAACAAGGGGTGTTGGGTAATGCCGGCCTCGGCCTTCAAGACGTCCCCTGAAAACGACGAATCTGCCGAAGACGATAGCAAAGTGATCGTGCGCTCAAACGGCACGGTTACGTATGTCGGCAAAGATATCGCTTACCAGCTCTGGAAATTCGGGCTTCTCGGCAAAGATTTCTATTACCGGCTGTGGTTTGCGTATCCAGACGGCCACCAGCTTTGGGTCACGACCGATCGGCCGCAAACTGATAAGGCGCCCGATTTCGGCGCGGCCACCGAAGTCTTCAATGTCATCGATTCGCGCCAATCGTATTTGCAGGACGTAGTAGTGGCGGGCCTGCGCGCCCTCGATTTTCGGGAGCAGGCCGATAAGTCAAACCACTTTTCGTATGAGATGGTGGCTCTCTCGCCGCGAACCTGCGTCGAGATGGGCATTGAACTCTCGGAAGAAGACAAGCGCCGTCCGTACGTCGAGGTGTCCGGCCGCAAGGGTCTCGGCGTAAAGGCCGACGATCTGATCGACAAGCTGATCGAAACCGCTCAAGCGGAAGTGGACCAGCGGCATGCCGAGGCCTCCGCCGAGGAACGCCGCCGGGTCGCCACGCAAATCGCCACCGGAGCGTTGCGCTATTTCATGTTGAAGTTCACGCGAAACTCGGTCATCGCGTTCGACTTTCACGAGGCTCTGAGCTTCGAAGGCGAAACCGGGCCATACGTTCAGTACGCTGCCGTTCGGGCCGGCAATATTTTATGGAAACTCCAGGAACGCGGCGAATCTCTGCCTGATTTCGACGCGGTGCTAACCAGCAAGGCGCTTGGCCGCCAGCTCGCCTCCGAAGATTTCTGGCAGCTTCTTCTCTCCGCTTCAAAGGTCAATAGCGCCGTGGACCGGGCAATTGCGTCCGGCGAGCCGGCTCACATTGCCAAATACGCCTTCCAACTGGCGCAGGCGTTCAACAATTTCTATCACGAATACCCGGTCTTGCAGGAAACGGACGCGGAGCGCCGCGCGTTTCTCCTTTGGATGACCAGGTATTTTCGCGAACAGCTACTCGCCACCCTACATATTCTGGGCATTGAGCAACCGCCATACATGTAGGACTGGACATTTCTGTTGTAGGGGCGAGGCAAGCTGGATGGTCTCGTAACATGCCTCGCCCGCTTGAAACTGCCCCCTCATTGCCCACTTTTGCCGCCGCCGCGCGGTGTTGTCCCCCGCCGCTCAAACTGCTAAAATAAAGGAGTAGTTTTTCATGTCAACTCCCGCATTTTGAATCGTTTGCGTGAGCCCATACCTTCCTCAGCATAGGAGTTTCGTTTGCCCGATCAAGAAGGTCCCAATACGCCGTCGCAGCCGCCTCCAAACGGCAGTGGTGGCGGTAGCCTGTTTCCGCCCGGCGATAACAAAAACCTGATTCCCGTCAACATCGAAGACGAGATGAAGCGCTCGTATCTCGATTACGCCATGAGCGTGATCATCGGTCGTGCGCTGCCCGACGTCCGCGATGGATTGAAGCCCGTGCACCGGCGCATCCTGTATGGCCTGCACGAAATGGGTTTGCACTACAACCGGCCCACGCGTAAGTGCGCGAAGATCGTCGGCGAGGTCCTAGGTAAGTTCCACCCGCACGGCGATGCGCCCGTTTACGATTCGTTGGTCCGCATGGCGCAGCCGTTTTCGTTGCGCTACCCGTTGATCGACGGCCAAGGGAATTTCGGCTCTGTAGATGGCGATCCGCCGGCGGCCATGCGATATACGGAAGCGCGTCTTGCGCGCATCGCGGGCACTCTTCTCGAAGACATCGATAAGGAAACCGTCGATTTCCGGCCGAATTATGACGACAGCGAAGTTGAGCCGGAAGTTTTGCCGACTCGCGTCCCCAATCTCCTGATCAACGGCTCCTCCGGTATCGCCGTGGGCATGGCGACGAACATTCCGCCGCACAACCTTAGAGAGGTCATCAACGCGGCGATTATGCTGCTGAACGACCCCAAGACTCCGCTGGCCAAAATTTTCGAAACAGTTCCCGGACCGGACTTCCCGACGGGCGGCTTCATTCTAGGACGCTCGGGCATTCTCGATTACTACACCAGAGGCCGGGGCAGCATGAAGCTTCGCGCCCGCGCGGCGACGGAAAAGAGCGGCAAGGATCGCGAGGCGATCATCGTTACCGAGATTCCGTTCCAGGTCAACAAGGCCCGCCTGATTGAGCAGATCGCGGCGCTGGTCGCCGATAAGAAACTCGAAGGTATATCCGATGTGCGCGACGAGAGCGACCGCGACGGCATGCGCATCGTCATTGAACTGAAGCGCGGCGAGCAGGCCGAGATCGTTCTGAACAATCTGTATAAGCACACGCAGATGCAGATTAACTTCGGCGTGATCATGCTCAGCATCGTTAATGGACAGCCTCGCGAGCTAGGCATTATCGACGTCATCAAGCGATTCCTCGAGCACCGCACCGATGTCGTCCGCAGACGCACGGACTACCTGTTGCGCAAAGCGCGCGACCGCGAACATCTGCTGCTGGGCTTTCAAAAGGCTCTCGATCATCTGGATGAAGTCATTCAACTCATTCGGGCGTCGAGAACGCCTCGGGAGGCGCGCGAAGGGCTAATCGGCCGCTTCGAATTTACGGAGAAGCAGGCGCAAGCCATCATTGAGTTGCAACTCCAACGCCTTACCGGCATGGAGCGGCAGAAGATTCTCGATGAACTTGCCGACATCCAACGCATGATCGCCGAATATCTCGAAATTCTGGGATCGGAGGCTGTGCTGAAGGCCGTCATCGTCAAAGAATTGAAGGAAGTCCAGAAAGACTTCGGCGACGAACGCCGTACCGAGATCATCGAAGACACCGGCGAAATCCGGCTCGAAGACCTGGTGCAGATGGAAGATGTCGCCGTGACCGTTTCACGCGGCGGCTATCTGAAGCGCACCGCTGTCGACACCTACCGCCGCCAGACGCGCGGCGGCAAAGGCCGCATCGGCATGGGAACCCGTTCGGAAGACATGGTCGAGCACCTCGTCATTGCTTCCACCCACGCCTACATGCTCGTCTTCACCAATAAGGGCCGCGTGTACTGGCTGAAGATCTATGAACTTCCGGACGCCGGCACCGCCAGCAAGGGGAAGCACGTCTCCGGTCTCATCAATTTGCAGCCGGACGAAGCTGTGAAGACATTCCTGGCCGTCAAGGAATTCGTTCAGGGACAGTACATCGTCATGGTGACCCGCAAGGGCGTCATCAAGAAGTGCGAACTCACCGAGTTCGATAATCCGCGCTCAGCCGGCATCATTGCGGTCGCGCTGGACGACGACGATGAACTGCTCGGCGCCAAAATCACCAACGGCAAAAACTATATCTTCCTGGGCTCTCACGATGGCATGGCCATCCGGTTCAGGGAAGACGAGGTCCGCCCGATGGGCCGCCCGGCGCGTGGCGTCCGTGCGATGGATCTGCGCAAAGACGACTACCTGGTTGGCGTCGCTGCTGTCGAAGAAGAGGGGCTTATCCTCACCCTCTCCGAGAATGGCTACGGCAAGCGAACCACGCTCGGCGAATACCGGCTCACTGGCCGCGGCTGCAAGGGCGTTATCAACATGAAGGTCACCAACAAGATCGGCAAGGTGGTCGAAGTGTTGCCGGTGAATGAAAGCACCGACCTGATGGTGATCACGCGCAACGGCCAGATCATCCGGGTCGATTCCGACACCATCCGCGAGACGGGCCGCTCGGCGCAAGGCGTCCGAGTGGTCAAGATGGAAGAAGGCGATCAGGTTGCCGCCGCTTGCATCGTCCCCGACACCGAGGACGAGATCGAGAAAACCGGCGATCTGCCGCTGCAATAACATACCTCCGCCATACAAAGAGGCCAGGCGCTTAGTCTGGCCTCGTTTTTTTTTGTTGAGCGAAAGCTACGGCGTATGCTGTAAGACAGCTATGTTCATCCGATCTCTTCTCGGCATTTCACTCATGGGGCTCGCCGCGTTTGCCATTCCCGCGCAAGCCGCCAGCGACTGGCTGCCGTTGTTTAACGGAAAGGACCTTTCCGGTTGGAAGCATGTCGATAAAGGCAGTATGTCGGTCGAAAACGGCCTGATCCGGACCCACGGGGCATGGGGCTGCTCTATTACGCAGTGGGTCCCGTCGGCAACTGCCAGATTCGTGTCGTTTACAAGATGCGCGATCACAACGACAACTCAGGCGTCTATGTGCGCATTCCCGTTGAGCCGCGCGAAGCCTGGATGCCGGTCAACTATGGCTACGAAGTACAGATCGATAACGATCCGGAAAAGGGCGGAGAAGACGAGTATCACGTCACCGGCACTCTCTATTCGTTAACGAAGCCTCTGGCCCGCCCTGGAAAACCTGGACCCGAATGGAACACGATGGAGATCACGCTCGACGGTCCGCACACGCTCGTGAGTGTCAACGGCATCAAGGTGACCGATTACACCGAAGGCGATGCGGTGCCGCCGAAGAAGCTCAGCTTCGAGCCTGACCGTGGGCGCCGTCCGATTTTCGGCTGGTTCGGCCTACAAAATCACAGCGATAACGACATCGTATTTTTCAAGAGCGTCGAAATCCGATCGCTAGCGAAGCAGTAAATTCGTCCGGCTTCGTCTATTGCCGCTGCGATCTCGGTTCAACGTAACGCTGTTTTCCAGCCAACTACCGGATGGCCGGCAATGCTGGAAATAGTGCGGAAGAAACCTGACGAGGCCCCGCCCTCCGCCATAGTCTGCAACGATGAGTGCATGCCGGAAGATATGGTCACGCTCAAAATCAATAAAGCGTCTGCAATCGTATTATTTGAAGAACTCGACGACTTTCACGAAGAGGAAAGCATTCGTGTTCGTGAACCGGCTTTTAGGATCGCGCTTTGGAACGTGATTAGTACGCTGCAAAAAGAACTGATAGAGATCTTTGCTCCTGACTACAAGCAGTTGCTCGATGAGGCCAGGAAAGAGCTAATCAGAAGCGAGAATAGCCTCATCGGAAACTAAGTATCCATAGTTCAGAATGCTGTTGGATGAGGGACAAATTGTCAATTGAACTCAACTTCCTTTTGCCGACCACACACGAACAACTCGGCAACAGGTCGATTGACTAAACAGGTTACGCAAGTCTGGATTCAATCTCGATGTTCTTGAGAAGAAGCCGACCGGATCTTCATGGCGATGTAGCCGACGATGTAGTCCCGACCGGTCTGCTCCGCCAAGTCGCCGTTGGCGACAAGATCCGTCAGTGCCGCATCGATTATCGTCCAAAGCGGATCATTCTTGTACTGTTCATACGGAGTCTGCACGATTGGCAACGATTATGACAGTCCGGAGATCACGCGATCCGCCCAGGAAAATCGAATGTGGAGTTGATCCACGAATTTTCCGGATCGCTCCTGGATGACGCGCAAACAAAGACCGTTCCGGGGAGCACAAAACCCGATAGCCGCGGCAGGACGAGCCTGCCACCACGCGCCAATGTCCGGATGGCCGACAATACTCTTAGAGTGTTCTGCTGAGGATTTGTCTAAGACAAACCTGCAGAACGGGGCAATTCGAATGTTTTAGTGGCTGCCGATTAAGCCCAAGCCGCGCTTACGAATGCGCGCAGTCGCCGGTTAAAGCTTGCCGTGTCATCCCAGAAGGGCGCATGTCCCGTTTTGGGCATGTCAATTTGCGCGTGAGTGATACGAGCTTTATGCTGATCGACAGCTGACGGCCGCACAACCGCATCGTCTGCGCCATGTGTTATGAGTACAGGCTTGCGGATCTTGGGCAGGATGTCGTCGTTATCGAATGCCCGAGAGAAAAGCGCCTGGCGAACATAGGGCGGAACCGATAGATTGAATCCCAGCATCAAAAACAATTCCTTAGCCGAGAGTTGTTTGGGAAAGCAGAGTCGCAACAACGATTCAAGGCTGCGTATGCTCTCTTCCACATCCGTTGCAAAGAAGCCAGGTACGAGGCTGAGAAACTCAGGAGTGAGCACAGAGAGCGCCTCGTCGCTGCCGAGCTTCGTAACTCCCCCTATAAAGTTGAGCCCGCTTATCGCCTGTTCGCCGTAGTGCCGGACGTAGTCGAGGATCACGAGTGGGCCGTACGACCACCCACAGAGAAGCGGATGATCCAGCTTTAGCTCCTGTATAACCGCATTGATGTCATCAGCCCATAGACGCGAGTCAGTGTAGCCCTCGCGGGGCTTATCTGACAGGCCATGTCCTCGCAGATCGACTGCTACAAGCCGGTGTTCCTCGGCCAGATCCGAATCTATCTGTCGGCTCCACGTGAGCCAACACTGCGACACACCATGGATGAACAGGATAGTGTGTCCTGTCTCCTTGCCGGCTTCGACCACATGGAGTCGTACGCCTCCCCCACCTGTAATCTTGTGACTGGTCATTGATCCCTCCTATGCGGAAGCTGCGGCCCAACTCTGCCGCTCTTTATAGCGCGAACCCCCAATATCGGCCGGCAGCGGAAGAATTTGCGAGGAATTCCACGACTACCGCGACCTCTGTGTTAAGGATCGCGGATGTGAACGATACTACTTCAATCCCGAGCCGAGTGCAATACCGCTTTGCATGTGGCGCTGCGAGCATGCACATCCGCTCTTATGTGTCATCGTCGACGTAGGAGAGTCAGTTTGTTGTTTCCGAATTGCTGTCGTATTACGCACCACTCGGAAATTGAGCGGCAACATGAGGCTTCGTCGCCAAAAGCGAACTATTGCAAACGCCTACTCAGGGCTTAGCAAGTGGCGCTTTCGGACAATCAGGTTGCCAATTCCGGCGGCTGGCGCCGCAACGAATTACAGTTGAAGACCGATCTCCCAGTCTGCATCCGGCTTAGTGAAGTTTGAGAAAAACTGCGCTATGTTCGCCAACATCGACGGACAACATGCCGGAAATCGGAGGCAGGTCTTTCTGTTCCCAGAGATCTCGTACAGTTGCGTGCGATCCCAATCCGAGATCTTTGAGACTGATTTTGATCGGGATCGTGCCCTGTTCGCGGTTGAATAGACCAACCGCTCTGCTCCCGTCATGAAGCGCCTTCACCCAAACTTCCACGGGCCCGACCTGCAGCACGCGGCGGGCCTGGGCTCCCAGACTGTCCTGATCGACGGCGATAACTTCCGGGTTGGCCAGGATGGCCAGTGTAGCAGGGGTCATATGCGTGAGATCATTGCCAAGCAGTAGTGGCGCAGCAAGAAGACACCACATCGTCATATGCATGCGGTACTCGTTGTCCGTCATCCCGCCGTTGCCCACTTCGAGCATATCGGGATCGTTCCAGTGGCCGGGGCCGGCATACTGTTCCAGCCCGCTTTGCGCCGAGGCGATTGCGATCATGCGAGCGTAGTTATCTTTGATGTCTCCGGTAGTGCGCCATAGGTTTGCGCCTGTCTTGGCAGTCCACTCCCAGACGGGCCCACGACCGTGGATACTGTAGACGATGGGACGCCCGGTACGCACAAGAGCGTCGTGCATTTTCCGAAAAGCGTCTGGATATTCGGCTGGCTTATACACATCACGCGCGCTACACCAGTCGTATTTTAAATAGTCGACGCCCCACTTTGCGTAACTCTCGGCGTCTTGCTGCTCATGACCATAGCTGCCTTCGTGTTTAGCACACGTCTTGGGGCCGGGTGAAGAATAGATGCCGAATTTGAGACCTTTCGAATGAATGTAGTCGCCGAGAGCTTTCATGTCCGGAAATTTGTCATTTGGCTGAATGTTGCCATTCGCATCCCGCATGCCCTCCCAGCAATCGTCCACATTCACGTATTGATAACCGGCCGCTTTCAAACCACTGCTGACCATGGCATCGGCTTGTTCGCGAATGAGAGCATCGCTCACATTGCAGCCGTAGTGATTCCAACTGTTCCACCCCATGGGCGGAGTTGCAGCAAAGCGAGCTTGCTGCGCAGAGAGCAACGGGACGAATATTACGCACGAGACCACTACCACGCACAGAGCCATGTACCGTTTAGACATTGTTCACGACAATATCAAAGATAAGCGCCGCTTCGGCAATGATTCGGCTCTTTGATTTGCAGCCGGCAACTGGCGTCCTACCCGTTCTTCTCGAAGATCGGGACAATTTGCGGTATCGGAAGCACTGCAGATCCCGACGCGTGGGAACAGGTATCAATTCCTTTAGAGCTGAGGATGCCTCGCCAGAACGTGGTTGTTTTTTATTCCGAAACTGAACCGGAGCGCCCCGGACGGCGGCCGCACGCCCCCATTGCGAAGCCTGTTCTATTCCGGCAACGTGAACGCGTAGATCGTTGGGCCGCCCGCAACGATCAGGTACTGCCGTCCGTCGAGCTCATAAGTAATCGGACCATTGCTCACGGACGATGCCAGGCCCGCATGCCAGAGAATCTTGCCGGTTGCTGCCTCGAACGCGATCAGATTGCCCGCTGGATCGCCCGAGAACACCAGCTTGCCGGCGGTGGTCAGTACGCCCGACCCTTCCGATCCTTCCTCCACGCGATATTTATGCGACCAGCGGATGCGGCCGGTTTTGTAATCGATCGCTTTTAACATCGATTGCGACCAGATGCCTGCGTCGCGTCCGGCGAATCCTTCCGGATGAGCACTCGTGTCGGTCAGATAAAACACGCTGAACGAATAATCCGCGTTGACGTAGAACAGCCCCGTTTCCGGATCGAAGCTTGGCGGCGGCCAGTTCGTGCCGCCGCCCGAGGCCGGCGAAACCAGCGCTCCATCCGGTTTCGGCTCCTTGTCCGGATTCGGAATCGGCGCCCCGTTCGCGTCGGTTCCCTTCGACCATGTCAGATCGATATACGGCGCGGTCACAATGTGCTTGCCGTTCGTTCTGTCCAGAACGAAAAAATAACCATTGCGGCTGGCTTGCGCCAGCAGTTTTCGCTTGTGCCCGTCGATGACGCCGTCGAACAGAACGGGCGTCTGCACCGCGTCGTAGTCGTGCGTATCGTGAGGTGAAACCTGGTAATACCAAGCCATTTTCCCCGTGTCTGGGTTCAGCGCGACGATCGAGCAGGTCCACAAATTCGAGCCCTTGCGTCCTTGCCCCGCGTGTACCGGGTTCGGATTGCCGGTTCCCCAATAAATCAGGTTCAGTTCCGGATCGTATGTGCCGGATATCCAGGTCATGCCGCCGCCGTGACCCATCGCATCCGTATTGGGCCAGGTCTCCGATCCCGGTTGTCCCGGCTTCGGTTCCGTATCCCAATGCCACTGCACCGCTCCGGTCTCCGGGTCGCGCGCTTCGAGAAAGCCTGGCACGTCGAGCGAATCTCCGCCAACACCCACAAGAATGTGATTGCCGATCACTAGTGGGGCCGCGGTCGAGAAGTATTCTTGCGCCAGGTCGGCGATCTGCACGGCCCATCGGAATTTTCCCGTGTCCTTCTCAAGCGACACCAGATGATCGTCAGGCGTTTCAAAGAATAGCCAGTTGTTGTAGATGCCGACCCCCCGGTTTCCGATGTGAATTCCGCCCTGGCTCTTCCACTTGTAATGCCAGATCTGATGGCCCGTGCGCGCGTCAATCGCCCAGACATGGTCGGGTAGGGTGAAATAAAGAACGCCATTGACCTGAAGCGGCGTGGCTTTGATCTCAGTTCCGAACGGGTTGGAATCGCCCGTTTCGGCCTGATATTCCCAGGCAAGCTTCAGGTCCTTGACGTTTGTCGAATTGATTTGCGTGAGCTGGCTAAACCGTTTTCCGGAGTAATCGCCGTTGTATGTCGGCCATGTGTCTTTTGGCGGATGCAGTATCGTTGCCGGATTCAACGCCTGCCCAAAGAGACAAGCCGGTACATACAACAAGGCCAGCAAAAAAGAAATCCGATTGAGCTTCACTTCAGCTTCTCCAGATAAGCAAGAATGTTGTGCATGTCGGCATTCGTGTATTCCGGCAGCATGTCGGCATGGGCTTGCAACGGATTGTGTACTTCCACCTTGATGCCCTTTTCGGCATCGAGCAGCCAGGAATGATACTC
>Ga0134126_10013778_pt1 | contig 10202 bp, 5 predicted proteins | sample KB31752_FD_96881 | JGI IMG/M metagenome (GOLD analysis project Ga0134126, IMG submission 96881) | Terrestrial soil microbial communities with excess Nitrogen fertilizer from Kellogg Biological Station, Michigan, USA - KB3-175-2 | ecosystem: Environmental > Terrestrial > Soil > Unclassified ...
CTTCAACATCGAGCGGGACTTCGGTGATGAAGTAAGCCTGATACTTCTGCTGGATTCCGGTGGAGTAGCCGGAGTTATCGACCAGCACGGCAAACATAAGAAACCCATCGGCAAACCGAACTCCACCGGCGTTTCGCAACTGAGTCGTAGCGGATTGGCCGCGGAAGAAGACCGAGCCCGGAACAATTTTCACGAGATCGGCGGAATGCAGGATTGCCTCGCCCTTTGGGGAAGCCGCAGCCTGCGCGAATATGGGCGATACAGAGACAAGCAGAACCAGCGCGGAAACCGCACACATTGCTCGAATAAATTTCATAGTGCCTCCACAATCCAGAGAATCAATCAACGAGGAATATACCGCCCTGAAATTCTAAACCAGCCATTGGCTCATGCCGCCGCGGTTCAGGAGTAGCATCAATGAATCCATTCCCGGCCACCTCTTCCCCCGCCGACATGCGACAAAAAGACCATGGAAGCGAACGAATAGAAAGCAGGGCCGATGAGCACCCTTCGAGCTGGAGCAGGACAGCCCGTCAACTCCCCGCGCGAGGTGCTGCTTGCCAGTATGGTGGGCACGACCATTGAGTATTTCGACTTCTACATTTACGCGACGGCGGCGGTGCTGGTCTTCCCTCATCTTTTCTTTCCGGAGTCCAGCCCCGCTTCAGCCATGCTCGCGTCGCTGGCGACCTTCGGCATCGCATTTCTCGCGCGGCCCGTCGGCTCGGCGCTGTTTGGGCACTTCGGTGACCGCATCGGACGCAAGACCACGTTGGTTCTTGCGCTCTCGACCATGGGGTTTTCCACCGTCGCTATTGGAGCGTTGCCCGCCTACCGCACCATTGGCCTGGCCGCACCTTTGCTGCTCTCCATCTTCCGCTTCGGCCAGGGCCTCGGCCTCGGCGGCGAGTGGGGCGGAGCCGTACTGCTGGCCGTTGAAAACGCGCCCCCCAAAAAGCGCGCCCTTTACGGAATTTTTCCGCAGTTTGGCGCGCCCATTGGATTCTTCTTTTCCGGAGGCATTTTCCTGCTGCTCTCCCGCTGGCTCACCGACCGGCAGTTTCTCTCCTTTGGCTGGCGCATCCCTTTTCTCGCCAGCGCGGTGCTCGTCTTCCTCGGCCTCTACGTGCGCCTCACTCTCACCGAAACACCCGTCTTCCAACAGGCCCTGCACCAGGGCAAATCCGAAAAACTGCCCATGATGGCCCTGTTTCGCGGACACAGCAAAGCTCTGGTGGCGGGCATTCTGATCTCCCTTTCCACGTTTGTCATCTTCTACCTCATGTCGGTTTTCGCCTTGGACTGGGGCACAAATGTCCTCGGCTACAGCCGCACTGAGTTCCTGCTGATGGAAATGATCGGCGTTGTCCCCTGTGGGCTGGGCATTGCCGTATCCGGATATCTGGCCGAAAGAGGACGCCGGCTGACTATGCTCTGGGCTGCCGCAGCCACCGGCGCTTTCGGCTTGGTCATGGCGCCGCTATTCACCGCCGGCGCAACCGGAACCCTGGTGATGCTCACCGTGGGACTGACCCTGTCCGCGTTTACTTACGGCCCGCTCGGCACCGTCATCTCCGAACTGTTTCCCACTCCGGTGCGCTACACCGGAAGCTCGCTGGCCTTTAGCCTGGCCGGAATTCTCGGCGCATCAGTCGCGCCCTATATCGCCAGTTGGCTGGCGCGCAATTATGGACTCCGGTATGTCGGCTATTATTTGTCTTTCTCGGCGGCGCTCACCATTCTGGGCCTGCTATGGATACGAGAAACCAAAGACGATAGCCTGGCGGACGCGGCGCTCTGAATGCTGGCGGAAACGGCAAACCTTCAGTTTTCTCCAGCAGCAAAGGCATCTCACATTGCAGAACACAGCTTGAACCCCCACAATCGGTACTGAGGCATTTCGATGGAATTCCACATCCACCGCAACCTGCGCGAGCGGCTCAAACTCGATGACCTGCTGTTCAGCTACACCGGCAACGTGATCTTTGCCAACGTGGCGGCGAGCCGCCGCCTGGCGCAGGAGCTGAACGAGATTCGCGGTACCGAAGCCGACCCCGACCGTGTGATCCACGCCGGCGCGCTCTTCGCCATGGGCCTCATCGACGAGCTGAACCACGCGCCGGTGGCCAGCTATCGAAAGCAGATCGATCCCTCCGTCTTTGCCGAGGCGGCCCGCTGGTTTGCGGCGCAGGCCAAGCCTGAGGATTTAGAAAAGCTCCTGCTGCAATTTGCTGAGCAGTTTCCGAATACGGCGATCTTTCGCGGAAAAGTTACAGCGGAGCAGTGGCTCAGAGATTCGACGGATGGTTTGCCCAATCGCGAAGCCGCGCTCGAAGAGCTGCTGATGCTGTGGCTGGCCAACATCAATCCCGCCTTCGCGCGCTTCCGCGAATTGTTTGAGGACGCGGACCTGAAGCAGCGGACGATCTACCAGGGCGTCACCCAAACTTTTCCTGACTATTTCAAGACGCGCCCTCCGCTGGCGCCAGAAGTGGGCAGCCTGCTCGATGCCCTGCGCGCACCCATGCTGGCATCACCCGACTCGCTCACCGGCCAGCTTGAATTTATCCGCGAACGATGGGCGAAGCATCTGGGCGGCGACATGCGCCGGCTGCTGCTGGCGGTCGATATTCTCCGCGAAGAAGACCTGGCCATATGGCTGCGCTTCCATCCGCCCGGCCCCGACTGGCATCGGCATGGTCAGCCAGGATGGGGCATGGCCGGATTCGTCGGCGACGAATTCATCGGCTTCGAGGAGCAGTTCGGCAAGCGCCGCTATGCTCACGGCTACCAGGCCCCGCTCAATGAATACGAAGCCTTCAGCTCCGACCAGGCGTGGATGCCCAACGTGGTCATGATGGCCAAGAGCACGTTTGTCTGGCTGGAACAGCTCTCGAAGAAATATCAACGCCACATTCATCGCCTCGACCATATTCCCGATGAAGAGCTGCGCCTGCTGGCCGACCACGGCATTACGGCGCTGTGGCTCATCGGCCTGTGGGAACGCAGCACGGCGTCGCGCACAATTAAGCGGCTGCGCGGACACAGCGACGCGGTAGCCTCCGCCTACTCGCTCAAGGGATATGACATCGCCGCCGACCTGGGTGGTTATGAGGCTTTCGACAACCTGAAGCGCCGCGCCGCATCGTTCGGTCTGCGCATGGCCAGCGACATGGTTCCGAACCACATGGGCATCGATTCCGACTGGGTCATCGATCACCCCGACTGGTTTCTTCACCGCTGGGAAGATCCCTTTCCGTCCTACAGCTTCAATGGGCCTGACCTCTCGAGCGACAGCCGCGTCGAAATCAAAATCGAAGACCACTACTACGACCAGAGTGATGCCGCCGTGGTCTTTCGCCTGCGCCATCACCACGACGGCGCGACGCGCTACATGTATCACGGGAATGACGGCACGAGCTTCGCCTGGAATGACACCGCGCAGCTCGACTACTCCAAGGCGTATGTGCGCGAGCACGTCATCCAGACCATTCTCCACGTTGCGCGCCTCTCGCCAATCATTCGCTTTGACGCCGCCATGGTGCTGGCCAAGCGGCACGTGCAACGGCTGTGGTTTCCTCTGCCCGGGGCTGGAGGCTCGATTCCCTCGCGCGCGGAAAACGCCATGTCGCAGGAGGAATTCGATGCACTCATGCCCCACGAGTTCTGGCGCGAAGTGGTGGACCGCGTGGCCGCCGAGGTTCCTGGCACCCTGCTGCTGGCCGAGGCCTTCTGGCTGCTGGAAGGATATTTCGTCCGCACGCTGGGCATGCACCGCGTCTACAACAGCGCGTTCATGAACATGCTGCGCGACGAGGAAAACGCCAAGTACCGCTCGTATCTCAAAAAGACGATTGAATTCGATCCCGATATTCTCAAGCGCTACGTCAACTTCATGAGCAATCCCGACGAGCGCACCGCGATCGACCAGTTCGGGACCGGCGACAAATACCTCGGAGTTGCCACCATGCTGGCCACGCTGCCCGGCCTGCCCATGTTCGGACACGGGCAGATTGAAGGCTTCACCGAGCGCTACGGAATGGAATTCAAACAGGCGCGCATGAATGAGTCTCCCAATGAGGGACTTGTAGAGCGTCACCAGCGCGACATAGCGCCGCTCCTGAAACGCAGAAAGCTCTTCGCCGAAAGCACGCATTTTGTGCTGTACGACTTCTGGACCGCGCAAGGCACCGTGGATGAAAACGTCTTCGCTTACTCGAACCGGCTGGACCAGGAACGCGCCCTGATCCTCTACAACAACAGCTACGGCAGCACGCACGGAACCATTCATCTTTCCGCCGCTGCCATGGAAAAATCTATGGGTGCGCTGCGGCAGATGCGGCTGGGCGACGGGCTGGCCCTTTCCGGCTACGACAGCATCATTGCTTATCGCAACACGGTGACCGGCCTCGAACACTTGCGACGCGCCATCGACTTCCATCAACAAGGTCTCACGCTGGGGTTGGGCGGCTTCCAGCGCGTAGTTCTGCTCGACTGGCGCGAGCTTCGCCCCTCGGCGGAGCAACCCTGGGACAGGCTCTGCGACGCGCTCCACGGCGAAGGCGTACCCAGCGTCGATGCGGCTCTCGCAATGCTGCGGCTGCGTCCGCTGCACAACGCGCTGCATCAGGCGCTCAACCCGGAAAGCATTCGCGCCTTCGCCGAAATCGCAGAGGAGTTGGCCGCGCGCAGGACAGGCAACGCAATGGAGGAACTCAGCGCCGCGGCGGTCGTCGATACTCCGCAAGACCCGCAGTTCCGTGCTTCGCAGCTACAGGCCTTTCTCGACCAATGCAACTTGTTTTTCCAACGCGCTGTCGCCAGCCTGCCGGCGGAAAATCGCGAGCTGGCGGCCAGAATCGCAACGGGTTCGGAACGCGCTACAGACAGTTATCGCGAAGCCTGCCAGCGGAGGACGGTCGCTGCAATTCACCTGGGTCTGCTGAAAAATAAATTTGCACAAGATTGGCCTTCGATTGCGCGACTCGCTCCGGAATCTACGCGGGAGTGGGCCCGCGTCGCGGCGTGGATCGTGATCGGAAGCCTGCCCTGGAAGGCGGACAACGTCGCCGCGTTTGACAGCCTCCAATTGCGGCAGGCGCTAGCTTCGGTGTTCTCCGCAATCGGCATGGAGGGTGAGGAAGTCTGGCGTGGCGCAGCGGAAATCCGCACGTTGCTCCTGGACGCCGAAGCGCCCGACCCGCGCGCCTTCTGGAGCGACGGCGATGTGCGCTGGCTTGCCGGCGTGAATGAAGCCGACGGCGTGACCTGGGTCAACAAGGAACTGTTTGAACAACTGGCCGACTGGCTTCAGCTTCCGGCGCTGCTTGAAATGGGCGTGGAGGATTCGGATATGCTCGACGCGGTGCTGGAGATCGAAGCCGAGGTTGAAAATGCGCGCGAAGCCATGACCGAGGCGGGGTACCGGCTGGACGCGTACCTTGACCTTCAGAGATTCACCGCACTACCCAGCGGACTACCCACAGACTGAGCGGACGCAGGCAATACTTGACGATCTACCAGTGGCTGCGATTTCGCGCACTCACAGATGCTTGCATGACTCCAGGTCCCGAATGACTTCGAGCGCATTCGCCAGAGCAGTTCTGCCCACCTTTTGCTCAAATGTCCGCTGCATTCTGTCAAAAGCCGCAATTACGCGCAGAGCGCACTTCTTCCCGGATGGCTTCAGCGCCAGCAGAAATCCACGCGCATCGGAGGGGTCGATCTTCCGCTGCACCAGCCCTTTGGCTTCGAGCGAGGATATGGCATGGCTGATGTTCCCACGCGTAGTGTCAAATGCTTCAGCAAGATGAGACGGCCTGATGGGGCGCGGCGCCTCGAAAAATGTGGCGGCAAGAACCAGGCCCTCTGTGAACCCAAGACCATCGGCTGAAAATGCCTCGGCTGCCAGCGCGTCGAAATGGCGCGTCGCGCGTTTCACCGCGAACATGGGACTTTCACGAAGAAAGGCTCTAATTCTCATAAAAGTAAGCCGCCCGAATTCCTCACTGCTGTCTGAATAGTTTAGACTGTAAACTATTTAGTCTGATATTAAACTTTCCTTGTCTCTCGGGTTGAGAATCGCGACGATAACTGTCAAGGGAATGAACCGATGAACGACTGCCTCAGACAGAGAACCGTCCCGCGTATAGGGAAACGTCGCCTCCGATCGACCACGGCGCCGGGCGTAGCCGTGCTGCTTTTCGCCGGACTCGCCTTTGCCCAGCAGCAGCCTCAACCCAGGCAACCCACGCCGAAAAAGCCTCCCGTATCCTCCACCATTGTGGTGCTCGGCAGCCCGGAGCCGGTCACGGAGGCCGAGTCTTCGCGGGTTGTTACCGTCATTGACACAAAGCAGCATCCGCTCGTCGTGCCAACCATCGAAGACTATCTCCGCACCGACAGTTCTGTGTACATTGAGCAGCGCGGAGCGGGCGGCGTGCAGGCAGACGTCAATCTGCGCGGCGGCTCGTTCGAGCAGACGCTCGTCCTGCTCAATGGCCTGCGCATCAACGATGCGCAAACTTCCCACCACAATCTGGATCTGCCGGTGCCGCTCGCCGCGCTTGCAAACATTGACGTGCTGCACGGCTCCGGCTCCACACTTTATGGGGCGGACGCCCTGAGCGGCGTCATCGACTTCATTACCGCCGTGCCCACCCGCACCAGCCTTGCCCTGCGCGCCGGGACGGGCAGCTACGGAGAAAACGAGCACGCCGCCATCGCCAATTTCGTCCACGGAAAATGGAGCGAGGCTGCGACGGGCGCGCGCAACTTCTCCACTGGATTCATCGCCGACCGCGACTACCGCACCGAGTCGGCAAGCAGCGAAACCCGCTACAACTCAGCGCTTGGTGCAACCAGCATTCTGCTCGCCGGGAGCGACCGCGCCTTTGGAGCCGACCAGTTCTACGGCAATTTCCCTTCATGGGAGCGGACGAAGGGCTGGTTCGCCTCCACCAGCCAGCAGATCGGGCCAAAGACCCGCGCTGCCTTCGGCTACCGCCGCCACACAGACAACTTTATCCTCTTCCGTGACGCGCCCGGCATTTACGCCAACAACCATATCGACACAAGCTGGCAGGCGGTCGCGCGCCGCAGGGAAAACCTCGGCGCCGCATCCGGCCTTTACTACGGGTTGGAATTTCAGGGTGACGCCATCGACAGCAACAACCTCGGCCGCCATGCCCGCAATCGCGGAGCCGGATACGCCGACCTTGACCTCCACTTCCGCCAGCGCGGGACCCTCGCCATCGGCGCGCGCGAAGAGCTGCTCAGCGGGGGCCCGCAATCTGTCTTCAGTCCCGATCTTTCAGGCAGTCTCTTCCTCGGCCAGAAGTGGAAGCTTCACGCCGCGGGGGGATATGGTTTCCGGCTGCCCACCTATACTGACCTCTATTACAGCGATCCCACCACCACCGGCAATCCCAACCTGAAGCCCGAATCCGCGTGGTCCGGCGAAGGCGGGGCCGACTGGTACGCAGGCCAAAATCTCACATCGTCACTCACCATCTTCTATTCGCGCCAGCACGACGCCATTGATTACGTCCGTGCCGATCCCAGCCAGAAGTGGCGGGCGGCAAACCTCAGCGGTCTGGCGTTCACCGGGGTGGAAAGCTCGGTGAAGTGGCAGGTCACCTCGGGCCAGATGCTGCGCTTCTCCTGGACCGCGCTCCACGGCGCGCAGGCAGCCCTGCATGGGCTTCAGTCGGAGTACATCTTCAACTATCCTGTAAACAACGCCAGCGCGGAGTGGATCGGCCAGCTCAAAGGCTTCGTCGTCCGCAACCGGGTCGGCGTGGTCGAGCGCTACCAGCGGGATCCATACCCGGTCTGGGACTTGTCAGTCGCACGAGAGAGGGGCTGGGTCCATCCCTACCTGCAAATCACCAACCTCAGCAATACCGGCTATGAGGAGATCGAAGGTATCCGGATGCAGGGCCGCTCCTTTGTGGGAGGGGTGGAACTCACTCTGCCTCGGCATTAAGTTTGAGGCCCGAATCGGCAATTTTCGACCTTCCCGCGGCCAGCGCAAACAAAAGCAACAGACCGCGAGTCTAAATCATCAACTTGGTGTTAAGAACATTTGAGGGCGCCCACGCGCCATTTGCAGAAAACAACCCGAAAAGGAGTTTTTCTCCCATGGTTTCCATTTCTGTCCGTTCGCGGACTTTTTTGAGCCGCTTCGCCATTGCCGCTTCCGCCCTCGCGCTTATCGCGCTACCCTGCGCCGTCCAGGCCCAAGCCAGCGTCGCCCCCGAAGGCGGCCAGCAGTACTCAAGCTCTTCGGATTGGAAGGCTTACCTCACCAATTACGACTTCGATGGAGCCCCGGGAACCAGCGCTTCGCCCCAATATGGGCAATACGGCCGCCGCAATAACAGCCCGTATCCCTACCAGAACCGCTGGAGCCATCTGGCCTTTGAGTTTGGCGGAGGCTTCACCGCGCCGGTTGGCAATGCCGCGCGCAACTGGGAAACATGGGGATACAACGTGAATGTGGGAGCGGGTTGGAATTTCAGCAAGTATTTCGGCGCGATGATTGAATATCAATTCAATCGCATGAAAATTCCCGGGGCCACGCTGACCGCTCTCGCCGTCGACAACGGCATTCCCCAACTCGGCGGCAACATCAATACCTGGTCGCTCACCCTCGATCCGATCGTTTATATGCCGCTGTCGCACTCCTTCGGCACTTACGTGACCGGCGGCGGCGGTTTCTATCGCAAGGTAACGAACTTTACTGAATCGGTGCTGTCCACCCAGTGTGACCCCTATTATGGATTCTGCTATTCAGGATACGTTCCAACGACGGTGGCGCACTCCTCCAGCAACCAACTCGGCGCAAACCTCGGATTTGGCCTGTATTGGAAAGCCTTCGGCGATTCCAGCAATGCCAAGCTCTACACGGAAGCCCGGTACGTCTGGGTAAACTCGCCGCTGGCAAGCCCCAAGAATCCCTACGGTTCCGGAACGGAAGGATTCATTCCCGTCACGGTCGGCTTGCGCTTCTGATTTTTCGCATTCGCAGCACAGAATGAGGGCGGGCAACAGTCCCGCCCTTTTTCCTGCGCGGGTGCCGCCGCAATCTTTGCAAAGCGCGATACGCTGGTAATCATGTTCAAGCGCCTTCCCGCTTTTGCGATTCTGCTCCTGGTTTCGGCCCTTCCGTTATCCGCGCAGAAGAAGCCCCGCACCGCGCCGCCCGATCTGCCCACGCGAGCCAATCTGCTGCGCGGAGCCTACAGCCCTTACCGTGCCAACAACGACCTTCTCTACTACCACCTCGATATCCGCGTTGATCCGGCAACAAAATTAGTTAGCGGAAAAAACACCGTTCGCTTCAAAATGCTGAAGGACGGAGCACGCATTCAGCTCGACCTGAACCAGGCGCTCAAGATCGACAAAATCCTTTACGGCAAAACCGCGCTCCAATACGAGCGCGATTCCGGAGCGGTTTTTATCGATTTCCCCCAGACGCTGAACGCTGGAAAAACCTACTCCATCGACTTCTACTACTCCGGCCGTCCTCTCACCATCGGGCGTTTCGGAGGCTTCGTCTTCGCCAAAGATCCCGCCGGCAGGCCCTGGATCTACACCTCCTGCGAAGATGACGGTGCCAGCATCTGGTGGCCCAACAAAGATCAGTGGCGCGATGAAGTCCAGTCCATGGACATCAGCGTCGAAATACCCAACAACCTGGTCGATGTGTCGAACGGCCGGTTTGAAAGCAAAAAGGATTTAGGCGACGGCTACACGCAGTGGAACTGGTCCGTTCACTATCCCATCAACAACTATGATGTAGCGCTGAACATCGGCGATTACGTCCACTTCGGCGGCCATAACGGTGCCCTCACCCTCGACTACTATGTCCTTCCCGAAGACCTAGACAAAGCGAAGAAGCAGTTTGCGCAGGTTCCGGAAATGCTCGACGCCTACACGCACTACTTCGGGCCGTATCCGTTTATGAAGGACGGCTACAAACTCATCGAGGTGCCCTACTCCGGCATGGAGCACCAGAGCGCGGTGGCATATGGCAACGGCTTTACCAACGGGTATCTTGGGCGCGACTGGGCCGGCGTCGGCACCAGCATGAAGTTCGATTTCATCATCATTCATGAGAGTGCGCACGAGTGGTTCGGCAATAGCATCACCGCCGCCGATCGATCCGACATGTGGATTCACGAAGGCTGGGCGACTTA
>Ga0134126_10013781_pt1 | contig 10202 bp, 11 predicted proteins | sample KB31752_FD_96881 | JGI IMG/M metagenome (GOLD analysis project Ga0134126, IMG submission 96881) | Terrestrial soil microbial communities with excess Nitrogen fertilizer from Kellogg Biological Station, Michigan, USA - KB3-175-2 | ecosystem: Environmental > Terrestrial > Soil > Unclassified ...
CCGTTCCAGCGTGTCCACGGCGCTGGCCAGCATGCGGCTGGTAAGGAAATCGTTCCAGCGGCTGACCACCACGGCAAAGCGCAGACCCAGGGCGGAGAGCTTGCCGACGCGGCGCCGTCGCTGGGTCTGGGCTTTAGCGGCCATGGAATTGGGGGGCACGCTTTTCGAGGAAGGCGCGTGTACCTTCCTTCATGTCGTCGGTGGAGCAACTCAGGGCGAAGAGGTTGGCTTCGAAAGCCAGGCCCTCGTCGAGGCTCATCTCCTGCCCGCGGCGCACCGCTTCGAGGCAGAACTCGACCGCGCGGGGGGCGTTGGCGGCGATCCTGCGCGCCAGCGCCTCGACGGTGGGCAGCAGCTCCGCGGGCGCAACCACATGGTTGACCAGACCCAGGCGCAGCGCTTCGGAGGCGGAGATGGGATCGCCGCCGAGCAGCAGCTCGAGCGCGGGGCCATTGCCGATGAGCCGCGCCAGCCGCTGCGTGCCGCCGTAGCCGGGGATGAGGCCGAGCTTGACCTCCGGTTGGCCCAGCCAGGCATTGTCACTGGCGATGCGCAGGGTGCAGGCCATGGCCAGCTCGCAGCCACCGCCCAGGGCGAAGCCGTTGACGGCGCAGAGCACCGGCACGGGGAAGAGCTCGATGGCGCGGAAGAGATCGTTGCCGGCCTGACTGAAGCGGCGGGCGGCGAGCGCGTCCAGGGCGGCGATCTCGCTGATGTCAGCGCCGGCGGCGAAGGCCTTCCCGCCCGCGCCGGTGAGGATGACGGCGCGCAGTTCGGCGGCGCCGCGCAGGTGCTCGAAGACACGGCTGAGTTCATCGAGGGTGGCGCGGTTGAGGGCGTTGAGCTTGGCGGGACGGTTGATCGTTACCCGCGCCAGCGGCCACTCGGTGGTCAGAGTGACGTTTTCCAGCGGTGGGGAGAAACTCTCGTCGGGCATGGTGTCGCTGTTCAGTCTAGTAGACTAAAGCTCTGGCCGCCAGCCCCCCCACCCGCATGGATCGCCGCTTTATTCGCAATTTTTCCATCGTGGCTCACATTGACCACGGCAAGAGCACGCTCGCCGACCGCCTGCTGGAGGCCACCGGCGCGCTCAGCGCGCGCGAGATGCAACAGCAGGTGCTCGATGCCATGGATCTGGAGCGGGAGCGCGGCATCACCATCAAGGCGCACGCGGTGCGGCTGGACTACAATGCCCGCGACGGCCACCGCTATCAGCTCAACCTGATTGACACGCCCGGGCACGTGGACTTCTCCTACGAGGTCTCGCGCAGTCTGGCGGCCTGCGAAGGCGCGCTGCTGGTGGTGGATGCGGCGCAGGGAGTGGAAGCGCAGACGGTGGCCAACGCCTATTTGGCGGTGAATCAGGGGCTGGAGATTGTTCCCATCATCAACAAGGTGGATCTACCGGGCGCCGATCCGGAGCGGGTGAAGGAACAGGTGGAGAGCGTCATTGGCCTCGACACCAGCCACGCGGTGCTGGCCTCGGCCAAGACCGGGTTGGGCACCGAGGACGTGCTGGAGGCGATCGTGCACCGGGTCCCGCCGCCGCCGGGATCGCCCGACGATCCGCTGCGGGCGCTGTTGTTCGATTCCTGGTTTGACTCCTACCGCGGGGTGATTGTGCTGGTGCGGGTGATGGAGGGGCGGTTGCGGGTGGGGCAGAAGATACGCCTGATGTCGAACCGCGAATCGTTTCAGGTGGAATCGCTGGCGGTGCGCACCCCCAAGCTGCTCCCGGTGGAAGAGCTGTCGGCGGGCGAGGTGGGGCTGGTGGTGGCCAACATCAAGCGGGTGGCCGATGCCCGCATCGGCGACACGGTGACCGATGAGGGCGCGCCCGCCGCCACCCCGCTGGCGGGCTTTGAAGAGGTCAAGCCGATGGTGTTCGCCGGGCTGTACCCCACCGAAAGCGATCAGCACGCCGAACTGCGCGAGGCGCTGGAGAAGTTGCGGCTCAACGACAGCTCGTTTTTTTTCGAGCCGGAGAGCTCGGCGGCGCTGGGGTTCGGGTTCCGCTGCGGATTTCTGGGATTGCTGCACATGGAGATCGTGCAGGAGCGGCTGGAGCGCGAATTCAACCTGGACCTGATCGTCACCGCGCCGGGCGTGCGCTACCACGTGGTGAAGCGCGACGGCGAGGAGCTGGACGTGAACAACCCGGACAAGCTGCCGCCGCCGGGGGAGATCGAGCGCATCGAGGAGCCGATCATCACCGCCACCATCATCGCCAACGAGGAGTCGCTGGGCGGCATCCTCAAGCTGTGCGAGGACAAACGCGGCGAGCAGAAGGGCTTCGAGTACGTGGGGCCGTCACGGGTGATGCTCACCTACGCGCTGCCGCTGAACGAAGTCGTGCTGGATTTTTATGACCGGCTGAAGACGGTATCGCGCGGTTACGCCTCGCTCGACTACCACCTCAGCGGCTATCAACGTTCGGATCTGGTGAAGCTGGACGTGCTGGTGGCGGGCGACGCGGTGGATGCGCTCTCCATGATCCTGCACCGCGACAAGGCGTTTGAGCGGGGCAAGGCGCTGGCGGCGAAGATGAAGGAATTGATTCCGCGGCAGCAGTTCGAGGTGCCCATCCAGGCAGCGATCGGGGGCAAGATCATCGCCCGCGAGACGGTGCGGGCGATGCGCAAAGACGTGCTCGCCAAGTGCTACGGCGGCGACATCAGCCGCAAGCGCAAGCTGCTGGAGAAGCAGAAGGAAGGCAAGAAGCGGATGAAGCGGCTGGGGAAGGTGGAGATTCCGCAGGATGCGTTTTTGGCGGTGCTGAAGGTCGAACAGTAGCCCTCAGCCCTCAGCTTTCAGCGACGCGGCGGTGAGCAGGGGGGTGCAGGCCGCGAGAACAGCCTCGGGGGACAAGTCGGAAAGAGGATGGGCCTGCAGCCAGCGGGCGGGGGTTTGCCAGGGGGTCCAGACGGGGATGTCGGTGGTGGAGTAGGCGACGAAGACCGGCTTGCCCAGGGCGGCGGCGATGTGAATGGGGCCGCCGTCGTTGCCGGCCACGAAGTCGGCTTCGGCTTCGAGGGCGATCAACTCCTCGACCGTGGTGCCGTCGAGCATGACCGCGCCCTTCACCGGCTGACCGGCGCCGGCGCTGGCCTGCACCGAACGCAAGCCGTGTTCACGCTCCAGCCAGGCGGCCAGGGCGGCGAAGTGCTCCAGGGGCCAGCGCAACTCGGGCTCACGGGCTTCGGTGGAGAGGAAGGCGAAGCGGCCGCGCACGCCCTGGGCGAGCAGACGGCGGCGGATCAGGGTGCGCACGGCGTCGGAAGGAAACAGCCGCAGCGGACCGAGCGGCGGCGAGGGCGGCATGCCCAGGCCTTCGAGCAGGCGGGCGTTGCGCTCGACGGTGTGCAGGCCGCGGTCCACGGTCACCTGCTGGTTGTAGGCCCAGCCGTGGCGGAGGCCGGTGATGGCGGCGCGCACCGGCGCTCCGCATCCCCAGGCCAGCCAGGCGGCGGCGGTGCCGCCGTGCAAACCCAGCACCAATTGCGGCTGCTCGCGGCGCAGCGCGGCCAGCGCGGTCAGGCGTCCGGGCGCGTGGCGCGGCACCTCGATCACCTGGGCCAGATCGGGGTTGCCCGCCAGCACGGGGGCAAAGCGCGGTTCCACCAGCACCACCAAACGCAGGTCGGGACGCCATTGGTGCAGCGCGGCCATGGCCGGCGTCAGCAGCAGAGTGTCGCCCAGGCTGCGCAGCCGCAGCAGCGCCACGGCGGCGCCCTCGGGCAGGTTGGGGAGAACTTCAGGCACGCGACGGCGCGCTGTCGGGGCTGGCTTCTTCGATCAGCATCACCGGAATGCCATCGCGGATGGGATAGATCCGCCGGCATTGATCGCACTGCAGGCCGGCGCCGTCCTGCACCAGGCGCACCGGGGCGTGATCGGCGGGGCAGACCAGAATCTTCAGCAGCTCTTCAGCGATGGTCATAGCTGCTCACGAGTGTACTTCCGCTTGGGCGTCAATGCTGCGCCGAATGGCGGAATTGATTGCCGAGTAGGCCTCGGTGGCGTGGTGCTGGAACCACTTCACGACTTGCGTCCCCTGGGGGTCGTCGCAGCGATGGATGGCGTGATCCTCGGGATGAATGGTCGAGTCCACAACCACCAGCACGTCGCCCGCGCGCAGCGCCTTGGCGTTCTCAACCACCTGGCGGACCGCAACATTGAACACAAAGGCCCGCGCGGCGGGGCTGACGCCGGAGATGACGGATTGGCAATAAGGACAGTTGAAGTTTTCCATGTCGCGCAGGCCGATGCTGCTGGCTCCATCTTACCGCACGGTAAGACAGGCGCAATGGATTTTGTATTCAACAAACGATGTGATTGAGTTGCTGCATACTTTGCGCATGAGCAAGTTGCGCCGCTGTGGCTGGGGGTTGGTGTTCCCGCTGGCGGTGGCGGCGATGGGGCAGCAGAAGCAAGCGCCCTTCGTGTTTCGCACCAACACACGGTTGGTGCAAATCAACGTCGTGGTGGATGGGCACGATGGTCCGGTGGAAGGACTCAAAGCCGAAGACTTCACCGTCCACGACAACGGCAAACAGCGCAAGATTCAGGTGTTTTCGGCCGACAGCGCCAGCGTGCGCAGCGCGGCGTCGAAGGCGGCGGACGCGGGCGACACGGCACCCGCGTCTGATGTCACCAGGTTCAGCAACACCCGGGCGCGGACCGACAACATGGTGGTGGTGTTGCTGGATGCGATCAACAGCGCCGATGGCACCGAACGGGTCACCGGCACGCCCGCCTGGACATCGAGCATGTCGTTTGCGCTGGCCAAACGCAGCACCCGGCAATTCCTGGAGAAGATGCCGCCGGGGCTGAGCGTGGCCTTGTACGGCCTGGATGAGCGGCTGCGGGTGCTGTCGGATTTCACCACCGACCGGCAACTGTTGCTGGCGGCGCTGCAGGCCTACGGCCCGGCGACGGTGCAGGGAATCGGCACAACCAACGACACCACCGACGTGCCCAGCGACGACTTCAACCACCTGCTAGCCCAGGAAGAACGGGAGTACGTGAACGACATGATCCATGCCCGGCAGATCCAGGGCACGGTGCCGGCGCTGCACGCCATCGCCCAGCACCTGGCGGGGTTGCCGGGGCGCATCAGCCTGGTTTGGATTCTCAACCGGCCGCCGCTCAGCGGGGCCGTGGTGGAGGCGGCGCTGGGGCGCGACAACATCGCCGTGTATCCGGTGGATGCGCGCGGGCTGATGGCCTGGGACCTGCAGTTCGGAGCCAACTATCCGCCCGGTTTCCGCGCCGTTTTGCAGAGCCAGCCGGAGGCGCTGCCGGTGTTCGAGGATATTGCCCGTGAGACCGGCGGCCGGGCGTTCATCAACACCAACGACATCGCCGGGGCGTTGCAAACAGCTTCCACCGACTCGGAAGCCAGCTACACGCTGGGCTTCTACGTGGATGCCTCGTCACTGGACAACCGCTTTCATCAGATCAAGGTGAAGGTGCATGGCAAGCATCTCGAAGCGCGGTATCCGCACGGCTACTGGGCGCTGAAGGATGCCCATGGCGATTCACCGCGCAGCCTGGCGGAGTTGGCCGCCGGCCTCGATGCCGCGCTGCGCAGCCCGCTGCAGGCGAGCGCGCTGTCGGTGGATGGCCACCTGGTGCATACTCCGCAGGGCCTCGAGCTGGACGCCACGGTCGGCATTCAGCCCCTGCGCCTTACGCAGGCGAACGGACAACGCACCGGCGCGCTGGTCATCGAGACGGTGGCCGAGGATGCCAGCGGCAAGCCGCTGCAGTCGGGGCGCATCACGCTGAACCTCGACTTTACCGAGGCGACGTACCAGCGCAACCTGAAGACCGGGTTGCGCTTTCAGCAGATGATTGACCTTGCGCCGGGGGCGGTGTCGCTGCACGTCATCGCCCAGGACGCGGCTTCGGGCGTGCTGGGGAGCGTGATTATTCCGCTGTCGCCCGCGTCGCCGCAGCCTTAAGGTACAGATTGCGAGCGCCGCCGAGCAGGCGGGCGGCGTGGGCGGAGTCGGGGCGCAGGCGATAGGCGCGCAGCAGCCGGGCGAGAGCGGGCGCTATTTCGGGCGCGGCCATCTGCTGGGCCAGCAAATGCAGGTCCCAGCGCAGCGGACCGGGCTCAGCGGCCGCCCCCGCCGCCGCCTTTTTTCTTTTTGCTGTAGATGCTGACCTGCGATTGCGGTGGATCGAGCTTGACGTGGACGGCTTCATCGGCGTGCTCCATGATAAAGCCCTGGCCCCAGGTCTGGAAGCCGTGGGCGATGACCTGCACCAGCACAATGCCGGGTTCGAAGTTGTTGACCGTCGCCTGACCGTGCTCGTTGGTATGGATCTCGACGCTGAAGGGATCCTTGGGGATGCGGTTGCGGACCTTCTCCTGACGCAGCACCACGCCGGCGTTTTGCACCGGATTGCCGGCCGGGTCTTCGACGGTGACGGTGATGCGCACCGAGCTGACCTGGTTTTTCTTATCCTGCTTCTGCGCCCAGGTGGGCCGCGGCGCCAGGGTCACCAGCACGGCGGCGAAGACAGCTGCCACAAGCACCCGCATATCCGTCATTATATCTCTCCGGCCGGCTGGGCCACCGGCGCAAGCAGGGTGCGGATGGCGGCGACGACGAGCTCGGGTTCTTCCAGCGGTATCCAGTGGCCGCTGGCGCGGGCGAGGCGGTGCTCGCCGCGCGGGGCGGCGGCGGCCATGCTTTCGTGTTCAGCGCGCTGAGGGGCGGGGGTGTCGGCGGCGGAGAGGACGATGAGCGGGATGTCGCCCAGCGGCGGGGCGGCGGCGACCGTGCGGGCGGCGTCGGGGAGCGACTCCATTTGGCTGGCGAGGGCCTGGTAGAAGCGGGCGCGACTCCAGAACCAGCGCATGGCGGGCTTGAGTTCGGGGGGCAGTTTGGTGGCGGGGGTGAAGTTGAAATCCTCGGCGGTGCGCAGTTTGCCGCCGCTGACCAGGGTGGCGCAGCGCGCCGCCAAGGTCAGGGCGCCGGTCGAGACCAGCCAGGCGGCGAACTGGGCGATGCCGCAGCGGGCCGCCCACATGCCGCGGCGGGAGAGGCGGATGCCGCTGTCGAGTTTGGCCTGGCTGGCCGGGTTGGGATGCGCCCATTCCTCCAGCCAGGGCGGGTCGACGAGAATGACACCGGCGGTCTGCTCCGGGTGCAGGGCGGCGAAGTGGCGCACGATCAGGGCGCCGAAGGAGTGGCCGACGAGCAAGTAGGGGGGCGCGGCGGCGGTGAGCACCGCTTCCAGGTCGGCGATGAGATGAGGCAGGTCGCGGGGCAGCGGACCGGCCGGACTGTAGCCCATGCCGGCGCGGTCGTAGCTGAGGAGCGGCGCTTCGCCCGCCAGCGCACGCTGCACATAGACCCAGCCCAGCGAGGACCCGCCCAAGGCCGCCTCCAGCACCACGGTGGGAGCGGCGGCACCGGCGGCGGCCGGCAGAGTCTGGACGTGCAGGGTGCGTCCCGCGATGGGGAGCATGCGGCCGGGTGCGGGGACCGGGGGCATGTTTCTATTCTGACATCGGCCGTCATAATGGAATCGGTGCCGATGAGCGCGATGGAAGCCTTGACGGGTGCGCGGGTGCGTCTGGAGCCGCTGACGGCGCGGCATGCGCCCGAGTTGGAAAGGGCGGCTGACGACCCGGCAATCTTCACCTTCACCACCTCCAGCGCCCACGGCCCCGGTTGCGCGGATTATGTGACCGAGCGGCTGCGGGCCCGGGCGGCGGGACATGCCCTGCCCTTTGCCGTGCGCCGGTTGTCCGGCGGCGACATTGTAGGCTTCACGCAGCTGAAGGAGTGGCAGCCGGCGCATCGCCGCGCCGTGGTCGGCTCCTGGTACACGCCGCGGGTGTGGCGGCAGGGGATCAACCTGGAGGCCAAGCTGCTGCTGCTGGATTTTGCCTTCACGCGCCTGAAGTGCCTGCGGATTGAGTTCCGCACCCACAGCGCCAACCTGCGATCGCGGGCGTCGCTGGAAAAGCTGGGAGCCAGCTTGGAGGGCGTGCTGCGCGCCCATCAGATCACCCGCGACGGCGAGCGCCGCGACTCGGCGGTCTACAGCCTGCTGGCCGGGGAGTGGCCGCGGGTGAGGGATGCGCTGGTCGCCCGCTTACAATGGAAGGATGGCGGGGGGCGCGACAATTCTGGGGATTGAGACCTCGTGCGACGAGACGGCGGCGGCGGTGGTGGAGGCCGCGCGGACGGTGCGCTCCAATGTCGTGCTGTCGCAGGTGCCGGTGCACCAGATCTATGGCGGTGTGGTTCCGGAGGTGGCCAGCCGGGAGCATCTGCGCGGCATCGTGCCGGTGGTGCGGCAGGCGCTGGAGCAGGCGCAGGCGACGCTGGAGGAGATGGACGCCATCGCCGTCACCCAGGGGCCGGGGCTGGCGGGCGCGTTGCTGGTCGGCCTGACGTACGCCAAATCGCTGGCCTGGGCGACGGGCAAGCCGCTGGTCGGGGTGAACCATCTGGAAGGGCATCTGCACGCGGTGTTGCTGGAAGAGCGGCGACAGGGAAGGCCGGATCCGCCGCTGCCGGCGGTGGCGCTGGTGGTGTCGGGCGGCCATACGCAGTTGTACGCCATGAGCCGTGATGCGGAGCGCGGGTATCGCTACCGCACGCTGGGGCGCACCCGCGACGATGCCGCCGGAGAGGCCTACGACAAAGTGGCCAAGCTGCTTGGTCTGGGGTACCCCGGCGGGCCGCTGCTCGACAAGCTGTCGGATTTCGGCGATCCGCGGGCGGTGGCATTGGGGCGCATCCGGCTGAAGGGCAACGCACTCGACTTTTCCTTCAGCGGCCTCAAGACGGCGGTGCTGCGCCAGGTACAGACGCGGCCGGAACTGGCCGCGGGCATCGCCCGGCGGCAGGCGGCGATCGCCGCCCTGGGGCACAAGCCCACGCTCGACGACTGGCGGGCGGTGTGCGATCAGCCGACGCTCGATCTCATCGCCAGCTTTCAGCAGGCGGTGGTGACGGATCTGGTGCAGCGCACGCTGGCGGCGGCGGATGCACTCACCGGCGCCGGCGAACCGCCGGCGAGCATTTTTCTCACCGGCGGGGTGGCGGCCAATCGCGCCCTGCGCGCCACCCTGCAGGCCGCGGCGGCGCGGCAGGGGCTCACCGTCCATGCGCCGGCGCTCAACCTCTGCACCGACAACGCCGCCATGATCGCCGCCGCCGCCTGGCCGCAGGTCGAGCGGCGGCACTGGTCCGCGTTCTCGCTTACCGCTCATCCGCAACTACCGCTCGATTCGCCCGCCTGAACCATTCCCATGGCTATTGCCCTCACGCTCCGCAACCTGCTCTATGTCATTCACACCGTCGCGCCCGAGCGGCTGCGCCATGTGCTGCCGGCGGGCATCGAGCCCGACCTGCGCGACACCCCGGAGGGACCGCGCGCCTTTCTGGCCACTGTGGCGCTGGAGGCGGGCGCGGCCTTTCCCTACGTGCTGACCGGGTTCCGGCAGATCAACTACCGCATCTACGTGCGCCACGACGCCGAGCCGGGGGTGCTGTTTCTACGCAGCTGGGTATCGGCGCGGGCGGCGGCGGCGGTGCTGAACCTGGCGATTGCCACCGAGCACGCCACGGTGGATCTGGACATTGACGATCGCACCGGCCCCTACGCCCACTATCGCGTGCAGGCGCGTTCGGGCGACCATCACCTGGCGCTGGAGGCGGCGGCCGATCCGGCGCCGCAGTATCCGCTGTTTGCCTCGCGCGAGGACGCGGTGCATTTTCTGACCCACCGGCTCAAGGGGTTTGCCGCGGGCGCGCATCCCAAGTCAGGTCTGTCGGTGATCCGCGTGTCTCATCCGCCCATGGATCCGGCGCCGGCGAAAGTGCTCTCGGCCAGTGCCGACCAGTGGACCGACTCCGGCATCCTCACCGCGGAGGAAGTTTCGCGGCCGCTGCTGGCGCTGATTCAGCCGGAGATGCAGTTTGATATGAACCTGCCCGAGAAGCTGTCCTGAGGGAGTGGCCCGTGGCCGGCGGCCAGTTCCCAGTTGGTGCCCGAGAAGCTGAACTGCCGTGGGGGCGGGTGCGGTATCGGGTGAAGGGGGAAGGCCGCGACCTGGTTTTGTTGCATGGGATGCTGGGGGCGGCGTCGCAGTGGGATGCGGTGGTCGAGCGGCTGGCGGGGCAGTATCGCTGTTGGGCGCTGGAGATGCCGGGCATCGGCGGATCGGA
>Ga0134126_10013782_pt1 | contig 10201 bp, 8 predicted proteins | sample KB31752_FD_96881 | JGI IMG/M metagenome (GOLD analysis project Ga0134126, IMG submission 96881) | Terrestrial soil microbial communities with excess Nitrogen fertilizer from Kellogg Biological Station, Michigan, USA - KB3-175-2 | ecosystem: Environmental > Terrestrial > Soil > Unclassified ...
GGCCGCCGATGATGATGGCAACGAAGCTCGGCATGATCAGCTCGCTGCCGGTCGTCGGCTGGAGACCCAGCATGCCGGCGGCGAGCACGCCCGCGAGACCCGCCAGAAAGATTCCTAGTCCGAAATTGACGGTGCGCAAGAAGCCCACGTTGACGCCGAGCACGGAGACGGTCTCGAGATCGAGCGTCCCGGCGCGAATGCGCATGCCGACACGCGTCCGGCTCAGGATCAGAAACAGCACGACGACCGCAACCGTCGCTAGCGCCACCATGAATACGCGGTAGCCGGTGAGGAAAAAGAACTGCGTGCTCAGCTGAGTCTGCAGCCAGCCGGGCACCGAAAACGGCAAGGTCTGCGGACCCCATATGAAGCGCGTACCGTCTTCAAAGATGAAGGCGAGACCGAAGGTCAATAACAGACTGTAAAGCGGATCGCGGCCGTAGAGAGGACGGATCATCAGACGCTCGATCACCAGGCCGAAGGCCGCGGTGAGGAACGGCGAGATCAGCAGCGCACCCCAGAAGCCGACGAATGGGACCAGCACGAAGGCGAGATAGCCGCCGAGCGTGAGGAAGCCGCCATGGGCGAAATTGATGACGCCCGACAGATTGAGAATCAACGATAGGCCGAGCGCCATCAACGCGTAAAACGCGCCAATGATGAGGCCGTTGAAGACGTTGTAAAGGATAAGCTCGGTCATCGCGCGCGCGTCATTCCTGACGGTTCGTCATCGCGAAAAGGTCCCACATAAACGCGGCCCGCACGCTTCGGCGCGCGGGCCCGGTGCAATCCATACGATCAACAACCAAAATTCTCCGTTAGTCCCATCGGGAACTGGGCGCCGCCACCGAAGCGGCGCCCGGCTTTCCCACCCCAATCAGGCCGGCAGTTTCATCTTGCAGCCGGTTTCGGCAACCGGCAGCGCGGCGTCGATGCCCTTGACCTCTTGGTCGACGACGAAGAGATCCTCGGGGTCGTCCTTGCCCTGCGACACCGCGTGGCCGACAAAGAGCGTCGGCATGAACTGGTTGTCGCCCGCGCGGTAGAACGGATTATTGGGCATCAACGCGACTTCGGGCGGCAGTTTGAAATTCTGTAGGAATTTCGCCATTTTCGGTGTGTCGAGCGACTTGGTGTGGTTGGCCGCGAGCGCGCAAGTCCATGCCGCTGCATAGCCGAACCAGTGACGCGCCGTCGGCACCTTGCCGCCGTTGCGCTTGCGGATATCGGCAACGAACTCCTTCACATAGGGCACGCCCGGCTGCTTCCAGTACCATTCGAAGACCCACGTGCCGATGCGTGCCTCAGGCGGCAGGCCGTTGAGCACTTCGAGTTCCTGCTGCGCGCCGGCGATGGCGAACTTCTTATTGAGGCCGAACTGCACGGCCTGTTTCAGCGAATTGACCGCGTCCTGGCCGGCAGTCAGGAAGATGATGACATCCGGCTTCGCCGCCTGCGCCTTGATGAGATAGGCCGAGTAGTCCGTGGCGCCGAGCGGCGTCAGCGATGCGCCCACCTCGGTGCCGTTGTTGGCCTTGAGCGCCGCCTCGAAGCCCAGTTGCAGGGTGTGGCCGAAGGCGTAGTCCGGCGTGATGAAGTAGAACTTCTTGCCGTACTTCTTGAACAGCGTCTGTGAGACCGAATTGGTTTCCATGCGCGTCGTATTACAGACGCGGAACACGTTCCAGTGGCAGTCGGTGCCGGTGACCGCATCGGTGTGGCCGCCGGTGACGACCAGCAACTTGCCGGCTTGGCCCGCGACTTCGCCGATGGCGAGCGCCATCGCCGAGTTCACGTTACCGAGTAGGAAGTCGACCTTGTCGCGATCAAGCAGCTTGTGCGCCTTCTGCACCGCGATGCCGGTATCCGCGCTGGTCGAGTCCTCGGATACAAGCACGACCTTGCGGCCGAGAATGCCGCCCTTCGCGTTCATCTGATCGACGGCGAGTTGCGCGCCAATCTGCTCGTTCTTGCCGAGTTCGGCGTAAGTGCCGGTGAACGTGTCGTCGAGACCGATCTTCACTTCGTCGGCGGCCCAGGCGGAAACCACGAACGGCGCAGCAAGTTGCGCGACGCCAGCAGCAGCTGCGCCTTTTAGAACGGTGCGGCGGCCGATCGAGGACGACTTCGGTTCAGTCATTTAGATCACTCCCTAGAAGTACGTTGTTTATTTGTGTGAAGTTGGTGGTTCGAGTGTTTGAGAACCGGGCGGAACGATAGCCGCCCGGCCTCCCAATCATCGGATCAAGCCGGCCACTTCAACTTGCAGCCGGTCTCGGACACGGGCAGAGCCGCATCGACGCCCTTGACCTCTTTCTCGATGACGAAGAGATCCTCGGGATCGTCCTTGCCCTGCGACACCGCATGACCGACATAGAGCGTCGCCATGAGTTGGTTGTCGCCCGCGCGGTAGAACGGATTGTTCTTCATGAGGGCGACCTCGGGCGGCAGTTTGAAGTTCTGCAGGAACTTCGCCATCTTGAGCACATCGAGCGATTTCGTGCCCTCGGCGGCGTAGTAACAAGTCCAGGCCGCGACATAACCGAACCAATGCCGCGCCGTCGGCACCTTGCCGCCATTGCGCTTGCGCATCGCGGCAACGAACTCTTTCACGTGGGGCACGTCCGGCTGCTTCCAGTACCATTCGAACACCCACGTGCCGATGCGTGCCTCAGGCGGTAGGCCGTTGAAAACCTCGAGCTCCTCGAGCCCGCCAGCGATACCGAACTTCTTGTCGAGACCGAACTGCACCGCCTGCTTCAGCGAGTTGACTCCGTCCTGTCCATTGGTGAGGAAGATGATGACGTCCGGCTTCGCCGCTTCGGCCTTGATGAGATACGACGAGAAGTCGGTGGTGCCGAGCGGACACAGCGACGCGCCCACCTCGGTGCCGTTGTTGGCCTTGAGCGCCGCCTCGAAGCCCTGTTGCAGGGTGTGGCCGAAGGCGTAGTCCGGCGTGATGAAGTAGAACTTCTTGCCGTACTTCTTGAACAGCGTCTCCGAGACCGCGTTCGCTTCCATGCGCGTGGTGCTGCAAACGCGGAAGACGTTGTAGTGGCAGTCTGTGCCGGTGACCGCATCGGTGTGGCCGCCGGTGACGACCAGCAACTTGCCGGCTTGGCCCGCCACTTCGCCGATCGCGAGTGCCATCGCCGAGTTCACGTTGCCGAGCAGGAAGTCGACCTTGTCGCGGTCGATCAGCTTGTGCGCCTTCTGCACCGCGATGCCGGTATCGGTGCTGGTTGAATCCTCGGAGATCATCTCGACCTTGCGGCCGAGGATTCCGCCCTTCTTGTTGATCTCGTCGACAGCGAACTCCGCGCCGAGCTTCTCGTGCGTTCCGGTTTCGGCATAGGTGCCGGTGAAGCAATCGTCGAGGCCGATCTTGATGTTATCGGCGGCACGCGCCGAAATGACAAAGGGTGCGGCGATCTGCGCCAGACCCGCGGCAGCCGTCGCCTTGATGATCGTGCGGCGACCGATGGTGAACGCCTTCGACTCAGTCATCATTTCCCTCCCTGGTGTCCGTTATTGATGGCGGTTGCTTTGTGAACTGCCACGCCGTTGCGAAATCAGCCGCCGAACGCAGCTAATCACGGCCATTCAATGGCGACGAAGGAAAAGGCGAGCTTCGCTCGCCGTTATAAATTTTGGCCTCCCCCGCTCGCAAAAACGCGTTGTTCTTTATCGTGTGCTCATCATCCGCAAAGCGGCGTTGACCTTCAAGGACTTTCAAGGGATTTCAGCCCGCCGCGAGCAAGCTTTCGCAAGGCGGACAGATGAATAAGTTGTAACGCGGTGGGCCGTCGCATCGCGCAGCCTCTGGTATGCCACGCGATGGGCGAGCGGCGCCGCTCGCCGAGCGAAAATTAGTGACCGATCAGGACAAACCGCCGATTGAGCGGCTGCAACGGCCGCGCGTTCATCGGGTAAAGCGCATGGAAAGCGGCGATGTCGCCGGCAGCGACTTCGATCGGACGCGCATAAACGTTCCAATCGACGACTTCGCTGCACGGCGGTGTCGTCAGCGAACCGGCGTAGCGATAGACGTCGCTCTTGGCCGGCACCAATTGATGTGGATCGATCGGCCGGTGCAATGCGCCATCGCCGGGCGAACGCGGCGCCGCGGCCATGATCGCGCCGAAAGCGGAATTGGCGGCGCCAGATTTCATGAAGGCGCCGATGACGGCGTAGCGGCCGCCGGTTCCGGCATGAACGAAATGCACTTCCATCGCGGTGCGTGCGCCGTTAATCGCGTGCTCACTCGGCGCGTGGAAGTGGAACTGCTGCAGCGTGTAAGTCTCGCCGGCGACGCGCGCGAAGCCGCCCGGCTTGGCATTGGCCTGGATGGTGTGGCCGTTGTTGACGATGGCGTAGGCCTGCGGCTTCCAGTCGATCTCGAGATGACCGTAATCGGCCTTGATCGCGCCCTTGAGATCGACCGGCGATTGTTGGGTGCCGGCGGAACAGGCCTTGAATCCGGGATCGAGCTCGCTCCATTGCGTCGGCCCGTCGGCGCCTTCGTAATGCCAATGCACCCCGTCGGCGGCCCGCGCCAGCGAAGCACACACCGGACACGACAGCAGGCCGAGCAGCAAGGCGCGACGATCCAGCATCACCAACTCCTTATTATCCTGATTGCGAACGCCGCCGCTCAACCGTAGGCCGACGCGATCGTCCAAAACTCTTCGGTGTTCAAGCTGCCGCCGCCGACCAGGAATCCATCGACATTGGCAACCGCCGTCAACTCGCGCGCGTTGGCCGCCTTCACTGAGCCGCCGTAGAGAATGCGCACGGCAACGGCTTCGGTCGTGAGATCGCGCAGCGCCTCGCGGATGCGCGCATGCACCGAAGCGACGTCCTGCGCCGTCGGCATGCGGCCGCTGCCGATCGCCCAGACTGGTTCGTAAGCGACGACCAGCTTGGCCGGACCCAGCTTCGGCGGCAGCGAACCTTGTAGCTGATGCACGACAACTGCCTCGGTGCGCCCGCTGGCACGTTCGGCCGCGGACTCGCCGACGCAAACGATGGCGCACAAACCCGCCGCGACAGCCGCTGCTGCCTTGGCGCGAACGACGGCATCGCTCTCCTTATATTCGTGACGGCGCTCGGAATGGCCGACGATGACATAGGTGCAGCCGACATCCTTCAGCATCGGCGCGCTGATATCGCCGGTGTGCGCACCCGCAGGCTCGGCGTGACAATCCTGACCGCCGAGGGCGAGTCCCGAACCAACAATGGCTTGCCCGACCGGCACCAGCAGCGTCGCCGGCGGGCACAGGGCGATCTCGCAGGCGAGCGGCGCCGCCTTGGCGCGCGCGGCGAGATCGCGGGCGCGCGCCACGCCATCGGCCGTCAACCCGTTCATCTTCCAGTTGCCAGCCACCAGCTTACGCATCAGGCCGCTCTACCATAGGCGTCGAACGCCCGCCAGAGCGCGCCGCATTGGACGTTGCGGCGCCATCGGCCGCCCCCTATCATCCCGCGCGCACAACCCGACACGACGCAAGCCTTCGCGCCATTCCGAGCTCCGCCATGCTGCAAGCCATCCGCTCCAGAGCCACCTCGCTGTTCGTCAAGATCCTGTTCGGCGTCCTGATCGTCACCTTCGGCATTTGGGGCATCGGCGACATCTTCCGCAACCGCAGCGTCGACACTTCGGTTGCCACCGTCGCCGGCGATCGCATCGAAGCGACACAACTGCAGCAGGCCGTGCACGCCGACATCGACCGGCTGCGCCGCGCGTCCGGTGGCGCCAGCATCAGCATGGACCAGGCGAAACAGCTTGGCATCGTCGATGCCGCGCTCAACCGGCTGATCGAATCCGCAGTGCTGGCGCACGAGACCAACCGGCTCGATCTCCGTGTCGGCACCGAAGCCGTGCGCAAGGCAATCGTCGACAATCCGGCCTTTCACGGCTCCAACGGTCAATTCGACCGCAATCTCTACAATCAGATCCTGGCAGCGAACCGGCTGAACGACGTGCAATACGAGCAGCTGTTGCGTTCGGATCTCGAACGCGACGAGCTGACGATTTCGCTGACCGAAGGCGTCCGGCCGCCGCAGGCATTGGCCGACGCGGTCTATCGCGCCAACGCCGAACGCCGCATCGCCGACGTCGTGATGCTGCCTGCGTCAGCGGCGCCGGCGCCGCCCAAGCCGTCCGACCAGGACCTCCTCGCCTTCTATAAGGCGCACCCGGACGCGTTCCGCACGCCCGAACGGCGCAACTTCACGCTGGCGACGCTGACTATCAACGATCTCGCCGCCGGCATCACTGTGCCCGACAGCAAGCTCAAGGACGCCTACCAGGCGCGGCTCGACGAGTTCCATACGCCGGAGACGCGGCAGCTTCAGCAGATGCTGTTGCCCGACAAGGCCAAGGCCGACGCTGCCGAAGCGCAACTTGCTTCCGGCAAGCCGTTCGCCGCCGTTGCCAAGGGGGTGGCCGGCGCCGACGCCAGCACGCTCGATCTCGGCTGGATGCGCCGCCAGGACCTGCCACAGCCGCTGGCCGACGCCGCGTTCTCGGCGAAACAAGGCGCCGTCACGCCGCCGGTGCAGACCTCGTTCGGCTGGCACATCGTGCGCGTCATCGCAATCAAGCCCGAACAAACGCAAACCTTCGACCAAGTGAAGGACAAGCTGCGCCAGGAAGTGGCGCGCGACATGGCCGGCGACCAGATCGCACAGCTCGCGAACCACGTCGACGACGCGTTGGCAGGCGGCGGCAGCTTCGCGGTGGTGGCGAAGCAGTTCGGCATGAAGGTTGCCACCATCACCGGCGCCGACGCGCAGGGCGACCTCGCCGACGGCAAGCCGGTGACGCTGCCGCAACCGAAAGCGAAAGTGCTGCAAGCCGCCTTTGCCACCGCGCCCGGCCAGAGCAGCGCGCTCGACGATCTTGGCGACGACGGCTATTTCCTGGTGCATGTCGATACGGTGGCGCCGTCCGGCGTACCGCCGCTCGATCAGGTGCGCGACCGCGTCGCGACGCTCTGGCAGGCGCAGCAGCGCAGCGAAGCGCTCGCCAAGCTCGCCAAACAAATCGCCGACGAGATCAATGCCGGTCAGTCGCTCAAGGCGATCGCCGCCAAACGTAAGCTCGTGGTCAGCAGTACAGGCCCCGTGGTGCGCACCGGCGGCGGCAAGGCGCCGCAGGCGCTCGTCGGTCCGCTCTTCGGCTTGAAGCTCAATGGCGCGGCGTTCGCGCCCGCCAGCGACGGTTATGCCATCGCACAGCTCACCGCCATCCAGAAGGCCGATCCGGCGACCGACAAGGCGACCGTCGACGCGCTGTCGCATCGGTTGGCGCAGGAGATGCAGAGCGAGTTCCTCGGCGAATTCTCGCAGGCGTTGCGCGCGCACTATCCGGTCGAGATCAATCAGACCAATCTGCAGCGCGCGCTGTAGCGGCATGCAGCTGTCGCCCGAGTTCAAGGAATTCGCGGCCGCGCACGCTGCCGGCAAGCCGGCGCTGGTATGGACCTCGCTGGTCAGCGACCTCGAGACGCCGGTGTCGGCAATGCTCAAGCTCGCCGACGGCAAGCCGCTGAGCTTCCTGTTCGAGAGTGTCGAAGGCGGCGCGGCGCGCGGCCGTTATTCTTTCATCGGCCTCAAGCCCGATCTGGTGTGGCGCTGCTTCGGCGACCGCGCCGAGATCAACCGCCATGCGCGCTCGACACCGGACCGGTTCGAGCCGCAGAACCAGGGCGCCCTCGCCTCGCTGCGTGCCCTGATCAAGGAATGCCGTATCGACACACCCAAGGACCTGCCGCCAATGGCCGCCGGCCTGTTCGGCTATCTCGGTTACGGCACGGTCGGGCTGGTGGAGAAAATTCCCGACAGCAATCCCGATACGCTTGGCATTCCCGACGGGGTGTTGGTGCGGCCGACGATCATCTGCATCTTCGACACCATCGCCGACCGCGTCACGGTGGTGACGCCAGTGTGGCCCGACCGCGCGGTCAGCGCCGAGCAGGCTTATCACGCGGCGCGCGAGCGCCTCGCCGACGTGCTGTCGGAATTCGAGCGCAGCCTGCCGCATCGGCGTGAGTCGGTTGCCACGACCGAAGAGCTGCCGCCGCCAAGCGCCAACATGACGCGCGAGGAATGCATGCGTATGGTGGCGGCGGCCAAGGAATACATTCGCGCCGGCGAAATCTTCCAGGTCGTGCCCTCGATGCGCATGAGCGTGCCGTTCAAGCTGCCGCCGTTTGCGCTCTATCGCGCGCTGCGGCGCCTGAACCCGTCACCATTCCTGTTCTTCCTCGACTTCGGAAACTTCGCCGTGGTCGGTTCGAGCCCGGAAATCCTGGTGCGCTTCCGCGACGGCAAGGTGACGATCCGGCCGCTCGCGGGCACGCGGCGGCGCGGCAAGGACGCCGCCGAGGACGAAAAACTCGCCCAGGAACTGCTCGCCGATCCGAAAGAGCGTGCCGAGCACCTGATGCTGCTCGATCTCGCGCGCAACGATGTCGGCCGCGTCGCCATCACCGGCACGGTCAAAGTGGTCGAGCAGTTCGTCATCGAACGCTACAGCCACGTCATGCACATCTCGTCGCATGTCGAAGGCCAGGCGGCGCCAAAGACTGAAGCACTCGACGCGCTGATGGCGGGCTTTCCGGCTGGAACGCTGTCCGGTGCGCCCAAGGTACGGGCGATGGAGATCATCGACGAACTCGAGCCCGAGCGCCGCAATCTCTACGGCGGCGGCATCGGCTATTTCGCCGGCGACGGCAGCATGGACACCTGCATCGTGCTCCGAACCGCGATCGTCAAAGATGGCAAGATGGTGGTGCAGGCCGGCTGCGGCGTCGTCGCCGACAGCGATCCGGCGGCCGAGTATCAGGAAATCCAGGACAAGGCCCGCGCCCTCTTCCGCGCGGCGGAAGAAGCCGTCACCTTCGCGCGGCGCTGAGGCTTCGCCGCGACTCGTGATCATTCGCGGGCAACACGATTCGCACACAATTGCCACTGGATTTCGCGTGACGCATCTGGCGAATCACCTAATACTCGCGTCCGAGCGACGGAGGACATTCATGCCATACACCTTCGCCCGCGCCGTTCTGACCTCGGCCATCGCGTTTGGCACGCTGGTATTGAGCGCCGGCTCGGCGGTACCCGCCGAATACACGCAGAACCAATACTCTTCCATCAATCCGTATGCCGGACCGGTTGGACCGGTGGCGCCGGCTATCGTGCCCGCAGTGGCGCGCAACGGCCGCACCGTCATCGTCGTGCAGCAGCCGCCGCAGCTGCTGACGCCGGCCGACCTGTATTTCTCGATCGAGAAGGAAGGCGATGTCACCGTCGTGCGCGGACCGATTGCGCACTGACGACCGCGTGCCACGGACGTGCACGCGTCCGTTTCATCCGATTCCGGGAGAGCCAGCATGATTCGAGCTTTTTCCGTCGCCGCCGCGGCGGGGTTGTTGCTGGCGGTCGGCGCCGACGCACAACCGGCTGCGCCGCCCAAACCGATCCCGACGCACGTCTTCCTCGACCATGTGCCGGTGAGCGGCGTACCGGGCAAGACGACGACCATGGTGTCGGTCGAGTGGCCGGCCAACGCCAGCAGCGGCCGCCACTATCACGACGGCGACGAATACGGGCTGGTGACTGAAGGCGTGTTGCGTGTCACCTATTTCAACGGCAAGCCGCCGCTAACCGTGAAAGCCGGCGAGGCCTATCACAATCCCGCCGGCCTGGTGCACGAAACGCGTAATATTTCGTCGGGCGTGACTTATTCGATCTCGGTGCTGGTGCTCGACCGCGGCAAGCCGCTCACTGAACCGGCGAAATAACGCGACCGCAGCGTCAACTGCCGCCGCGTACTTTGACTACGGCAGTCAGCGGCACCAGCACGACACCCTGGCGCGACAAAGTCGGCAACCAGCGCTGCAGCGCCGCCAGCGTTGCATCGTGCGGATGGCCGATAGCGATGGCGCTGCCGCGTTCGCGCGCGAGCTTGACGAGCAGCGCCAGGCGGACGTCGACCGCGACTGCCGCCTGTTCGCCATCGAGAAAAATGTCGCGCGCGGCGTACGGCACGCCGAAATTGCGCGCCGCCACCGCCGCGGGCGCGGTCGGCACGGCACGCGCGTCGAGATAAAGCAGCCCGCGCCGCTTGAGCTCCGCCATCACCACCTGCATCGCCGGCTCGTCGTTGGCAAAAGCCGTGCCCATGTGGTTGTCGACA
>Ga0134126_10013784_pt1 | contig 10201 bp, 9 predicted proteins | sample KB31752_FD_96881 | JGI IMG/M metagenome (GOLD analysis project Ga0134126, IMG submission 96881) | Terrestrial soil microbial communities with excess Nitrogen fertilizer from Kellogg Biological Station, Michigan, USA - KB3-175-2 | ecosystem: Environmental > Terrestrial > Soil > Unclassified ...
GCCGCCCGCCAACTCACCTATTTCGCCGCCCGCGCCAAGGACGAAGGGCGCCGCTGCGATCTCGAGGCGGGGATGGCGAAGCTTCTCGCCGCCCGCGTCGCGTGGGCCGCCGCGGACAACGCGCTCCAGATCCACGGCGGCAACGGCTTCGCGCTCGAATATCCAATCTCGCGAGTCCTCTGCGACGCGCGCATTCTCAACATTTTCGAGGGCGCGGCGGAGATCCAGGCGCAGGTGATCGCGCGGCGATTGCTGGAAGGGGGGTAGCGCGTCCTGCGCTCGCCTTGAATCCCCTGCCGGAACCCCCTCGCCCCGCTTGCGGGGAGAGGGCCGGGGTGAGGGGCGTGTCCATTCGCAGTCGGCGCCCTGCCTCCCGGCCCCTCATCCTAACCTTCTCCCCGCGAGCGGGGAGAAGGGACGGCCCGCGGTTCGATCCTGTCGCGGAATGCTGCAGAGCAGGCGATTCCGCCGGGGCTGTCGGCAGGCCCTCACAACCCCCTTGCCTTGAAATACTTGAGCAGCGTCCACACCGCGGCCTGCTGTTCGTCGTTCATCTCGTTCGGGTCGAGGCTGAGGAAGAGGACCTCCGACGGCTTTTTGCTCTCGGCCTGGACCGCGGCGGGCGCGGGCTGCGGCGGGCCTGCTTCGATGGCCCCTGCAGGGGGATGGACGAACGCGGGCTTGGCGGCCTTTCTGCGCGGCGGGGTCACGGACCGCGGCTTCCGGCCCTTGAGGACGCGGCCGCTGATTTTCACCCCCGCGTCGTTCGCGGCGTAGAGAAAGAAGGTCACGCATTTCTGGACGACGGCGTCCGCGGCCGGGAAGGCTTTCCTGAACGCGCCATTGAAATGGGAAGGGGTCGCAGCTTCCAGGTCGATCGCGAACATCGGGGCGTATGCGTCCCTGAGCAGCGCAAGCAGCGTCTCGGGCCAACGCCCGGCGCCATGCGCTTCGACAAGCTCCGCGAGGCGCTGCGTCGGGCGCCCGTCGTCTTCGACCAGGCCGAGGAAGCGCAGCGCGTGCGTGAGCTGGGCGCCGACCACGCCGGAAAAGCGCGTCAGCACGCTGCGGTCGATGCGCGAGGGAAGCCCGTGCTCATGCAAGTCGTCGATGAACGTCCTGAACGTCCGGTAGGACGTGTAGGGCGCTGTCCCCGCAGATCTCACGCGCTCGGAACCGCCGCTGGACATTCTCGTCCCCACCGGTTCGGAACGCCGCTGCCCGCATTCCGCACCGCGCCGCCATTATACCGTATTTTCGGCTCGGGATGGACAATTCCAAAACTATGGTTGGCGCCGCCGTTCGTTTTCATAACATGCTGAAAGAATAGGAAATTATTCCTGGATTGGCTGGCCGGGCGACGCGAATCGTCCCGGAAGCCGGTCAGGAAAGGAATAGTCCATTGAAACTCATGCCGTGCGGCTGCGACGCCGGCGCGGCGGCCATTGGAGCGATACGAATGCGGTGGACAGCCGAGGCGGTCGAGGATCTCAAGAGACTTGCTCTCGAAGGAAGGAGCGCGAGCGTCATCGCCGCGGCGGTCGGCGCGGCGTCCCGCAACGCGGTCATCGGCAAGGCCAACCGGATCGGGATCAAGCTCAACGGCTGGGGCGCCGCAGGCCTCCGCAAGGCGCAGGCTCGCGCCGATCGGGCGCAATGGGCCATGCCCCACGCTCAGTCCGACGGCGTCAGGCCGCGCGCGGCCCGCGCGCTCGGGGTCGTCCCCGGGTCAGGACGCGGGGACGGCGAGGCGAGGGAGGCGGCGTGGACGTTCGGCGAAGCCGAGGTCGGAGAGATGCGGCGGGTGAGATTCGAGGACATTCGCGAATTCGCCTGCCGATGGCCGCTTGGCGACCCGAAAGCGGGGGAGTTCGCCTATTGCGGACTCGTGGCCCTGAGGGGCCAGTCCTATTGCGCCGGCCATTGCCGGATGGCCTACCGGGCGCCGGAGGCGCGGGCGAGGCGGAACCCGCCTGACGAGCCGGAGCGCCGGGCGCTGGCCGGTTCGTGGCGGCTGGCGTGAGACTGGGGCGCCTGCGATGCAGTTAGGTCTTCGCGAACACGCAGATGAGGCCGGGGGCGTCGGCGCCCGCTTCGCGCCGGGTCGAGGCGGACTGGATGAGGAGCGGCCTTAAGTCCTCCTTGCCCGCCGTCGCCTCGACATAGGGGCGCGCGTGAGCGAACCGCATCGTCGGCTCGAGCCTGAAGCCGTCGCCCTCGAAAAGCTCGACGGAGAAGGCGAAGAGGCCGTCCAAGACAAGCGCGGCTGCGGCTGCGGCGAACAGGCGCTCAAGGTCGCCGATATAGACGAGCGAGTCGGCGGCGACGATGAGATCGAAGATCCGGCGGGGCTCGCGCTCGAGCAGCGCCGCCGCGTCGCCGGCGACGAGCTCGTCATAGATTCCCCGCTCGCGCGCTTTCGCGATCATCGCCGGCGAAAGGTCGACGCCGGTCATCTGATCGACCCGCCCGCGTAGCGCCGCGCCCATCAGGCCGTCGCCGCAGCCAATGTCGAGCGCGGAGGCGCACCGGCGGCCGGGCGCGGCGGCGTCGAGCGCGGCGGCGATGAGGGCGGGGGCGCGATAGCCGAGCTTTTCGACGAGATGCGAGTCGAAGCGCGGCGCGTACTGGTCGAACAGCCGCGCGACATAGGCCTCGGGCAGCGCGCGGAGCTTGTCCCCGCGCCCAATGAGCTGAAGGCGCGCCGCGGCGCCTTGCGCGTCGGCGGGATCGGCCGCAAGGCTCATGCGGAAGGCTCGCGCCGCGGCGTCGAGGTCGCCGAGCTTCTCCCGCGTTTCGCCTAGCGCAAACGCCGCCGCCGCCCAACCTGGCGCGCGCTCGAGGGCCTGCTCGAACATGTCCGCCGCCGCGCCGAGGTCGCCCTCTTCCGCCGCCGCCTGGGCGTAGGCGAAACGGCGCCCGGCGATCAGGTCGCCTGCGGCGAGGGGATCGCGCGCCATTCGCGGACGTCAGCGCCTCCGGCGCCGCAGGGTGTCGAAATAAACGACCACGATGATCAGCGCGCCGGTGAGGACGCGCTGCCAGAAGGAATTGAGGTTGAGGAGGTTCGCGCCGTTGTTGAGGGTGGTCAGGATGAAGGAGCCGATGAGAGGCCCGTGCACCGTGCCGAACCCGCCGAAGAGGCTGGCGCCGCCGATGACCGACGAGGCGATCGCCTGCAATTCCCAGCCGTCGGCCTGGGTGGGGTTGCCGATGCCGATCCGCATCGCGAGCATGACGCCGACCACGCCGGCGCACAGCGCCGATATGATGTAGGCGAGGTAGATCATCGCCGTGACGTTGATGCCGGCGAGAGTCGCGGCCTCCTTGTTGCCGCCGATGACGATCAGATAGCGGCCCCAGCGGTGCTTGGTGAGCAGGAGGTGAAGAGGGAGCGCGACGACGATCACCATCCAGAACAGCGTCGGCATCGCAAACCACGTGCCGTCCGTCCAGGGAAAGCCCAGGAAGCTCGAACGCGAGAAGCCGGTGAAGGCCTGATTGTCGATCGAAATCGTCGCGCCGTTGGTGATGAGAAGGCCAATGCCGCGCAGCGCGTACATGGTCGCCAGCGTCATGATGAATGGCGGCAGGCCCATATAGGTGATGCCGAAAGCGTGAAAGGCGCCGACGGCGACCGCGATGGCGAGCGAGATCGTGACAGCCCCGGCGATCGAGGAGGCGACGCCCAGGTCGTGCGCCAGAAGCCATGCGACCGTCATCGAGACGAAGGCGGCGATCGCGCCGACCGAAAGGTCGATGCCGGCGGTGATGATGGTGAAGGTTTCGCCGATCGCGAGGACCGCGATCATCGCCCCCTGGCGCAGGAGATTGGCGAAGTTGTTCGAGGTCCAGAAGGTCGTGGTGGCGAACGCCAGCGCGAGCCATATGAGGAGGAGCACGCCAAGAAGGGTGAGGCCGAGAAGCACGTCCAGCCGCCGCTCGCCATGGCGATCACGAGGGACGATGGCTTGGTCGGTCAATCGCGCTTGTTCGGTCATTGTTCGTGGAATCTCGTTGCCCTGTCCGCCGGCCGCCGCGCAAGTGCGGTTTCCCGTGCGCGCCAGGCGATAAGGGGCGCGCCGACGCGGTAAGCGCAGGCGCGCCGGTCGATGCTTACTTCACTTTGGCGGATAGAGCAGCGCATGCTCCTTCGGCTGGTCCATGTTGGCCTTGGTGACCAGGTTCGCGCCAGTATCGACGTTCGCCTGCACCTTTTCGCCCTTTGACGCGGCGAGCGCGGTCTTCACCCCGTCGTAGCCCATCCGATAGGGATCCTGCAGCAGCAGCGCCGCGATCGTGCCGTCCTTGAGATAGCCGATGAGCTTGTCGTCGGCGTCGAAGCAGACGAGCTTGATCGTGTCGCCCTTCTTGTTTTCCGCGACCGCCTGGCTTGCGCCCTGGCACTGGATGAGATTGTCGGCGAACACGCCGCGCAAGTTGGGGTTGGCGGTGATCAGGTCGGTCATGATGTTGAGGCCGGTCGTGGCGTTGCCGTCCGAGATTTTGTGCGCCACCAGCTTGAGGCCGGGATATTTCTCGGCCAGCTCTTCCTGGAAGCCTTTGTCGCGAGCCGTCAGCGAGCCGACGCCGGGCAGATGGGTGATGAGCGCGACGTCGCCCTCCTCCTTGCCGTATTTCTCCTTGATCGCCGCCGCCATGCCGTCGGCGGCCTTGCGCCCGCCAACCTCGTTGTCGGTGGTCAGGAACGAGGTGAAAGCCTTCGAATCGGCGGCGGAGTCGATGCCGATGATCGGCACCTTCTTTGCCGCCTCGTCGATCGGCGGGCCGAGCGCCTTGAACTGGGTCGGAGCGATGACGATCGCCGCGGGCTTTTCCGCCACCGCGTTCTCGAGGATCGTGATCTCGCCGGCGATGTCGGACTCGGATTGGGCGCCGAGCTCGGGCACCTTGACGCCGAGATCCTTGGCGGCCTGGCGGGCGCCGGCGAACACGATCTGCCAGTAGGCCGAGGTCGTGTCCTTGACGATAACGGGGATCGTCGGCTGGTCCGCGGCATATGCCGGCGCGCCGAGCGCGGCGATCATCGCGGCCGCCGCGCCTGCGAGTAGAAGTTGCTTCATTTCATCTCCTCCCTGTTTTGAGAGCCCACTCGCTCTCGAAATATTGCCGGCAGGTTGCGAGCGCCGGACGCGGCTTTCTCGCATCACGCGCCCATCCGGACGCCCAGAGACCATTGGCCGAACAGTTTCGCTCGTCAACTCCCGCGAAGGCGATGCGATTAACGGCCATCGGCGAGCGCGGCCCTGAGCCGCGGCTGCTTGACCTTGATCCCATTCGCCTCGGCGAGCTCGATCAGGCCGCTGAAGCGGCGCCGCTTCTTGGCCTCGTGGTTGGTGAAGATCTCGGACAGGCGATGATCGAGGAAGGGATTGCGGAACCTCTCGATCACGGTCTTGAGATAAGCCTCCGCCTGTTCGCCCATGCCGATCCCGGCGAAGACGGGCATGACTTCGTCCTGATAAAGGGCGTCGAGTTCGGCGCGGAACGGTTTCTCCGCCATCGCTTCGCGGACGGTCAGCGCCGCCGGGGCGCCCCGCCGCGCCCAGATCTCGGCGAGCCAGGTATGGCCGAGATTGAGAATGAAGAGCTTCAGCCGCTCATAGGGCTTGAGGTCGGAGGCGACCACGATCGCGGCGTGCCGGCAGGGAAGTTCGAGGCCGGGCTGGTCGCCGATCGCCCATAACGCATAAGGCTCGGCGACCGCGCCCAGGGGCTCGAGCGGCTCGGAGACAATGCGGTCGACAAGCGAATTGACCCAGAGGCACTCCTCCGCGACCCAGCGGCTCACGTTCGCGGGGGTCTGCCAGCGGTCGAGCACGCCGAGGACCACGCCGCGCAGAACCTCGCCATTGGCGGGTGTCAGTTCGCATGGGAAAAGGGTGATCGGCGCGGCGCCCGCGCGGCGGCGCGCAAGCAGAAGCTTGGCGAGCTTGGCGGGGAACGATTTTGGCGGGCCTCCGTCCGGGCGGTCGGCTGGATCGGTCTCGTAGCCGCGATCGGCGGTGTTCGACACGACGCAGCGCGCGCCGATGAACAGGCGTTCGAGCTCGTCCCATTGGGCGAGAGCGTCGACTCCGGCGCCGACGCTGCTGACCTCCACGCTGTCATCGACGATTTGCCCATTGCTGAGGCCCTTGACGAGAACGCGGTAGGGCTGGCCCGCGGCGAAGGCGGCGATGCGGCGGCGGCTGTCCGGGCTCCCCGTGGTGCCCGCGACCGCGATGCGCCCCATCGCTTCGCCGCGCGCGAGGGCCTCGCTCACGAACAGGTCGACATGCGCCTGCAGGAAGCGGCTCGCGCCAAACTGGAGGATCGGGAATTCGGTCAATCTTGTCGCTCCGCTCGGGGACGGCTTGCGGCGCGGGCGAACCGCATGTGTCCCGCGCGGCGATCACCCGCTCGATCCATTGCGGGGAGTCCCATCGCCGCAATTCTCTTGTGCAAGCTCGCAGAGGAGTTCCGCAACAGCCCTGCCAATGGCCTGACCGGTTGCGGCCTCGTAGAAGGTGAACCCCGGCGACGGGTTGACCTCGAGACAGTACCAGTCCCCCGAGGGCGAGACGCGAAAGTCTATGCCGGCGAGATGCAGCCCCATGGCGCTCGCCATCTTGACGCATTTCGCGGAAAGGGACTCATCGATCGCGATCGGCTCCATCGTCACGCTTGCGTCGGTGAGATGGGCGTATCGGTAATCGCTGGCTGCAGAGTCGATCTTGGTCGAGATCGTGGTTCGACCGACCACGTGGACCCGGACCTCGTGACCGTCGATATATTCCTGAAACTGGGTGGGGCAGTTGGCGACGTCCTGCAGCGCCTCCGGATCGCTTCCGGAAAGTCTCGATACGACGCTCCGCACGCCGCTGATCGACTTGTAGACAACGCAAGCGTGGGATTTCACAAATTGCGACGCCGCGGCCGGATCGGTGGTGATGAGGGTGCGGGGCGTTCGGAAGCCGAGGTTTCGGATCAGCGAGGCCTGATAGGGTTTCGAATGGTTGGACGCCATCGCGCTGGGACGATTAACGACCTGCGCGGAGGTCAAATCCGACCAAGCGATCAGCGTTGTATCCACGGCTATCGCGTGTTGAAGCGCTTTGCCCTCGACATCGGGCTCGGGCATCGCTTTGCGCGTTTCGATCGGCCGGATGTAGGCCGATCCAATCTCGCCGAGATTGAGAACCTCCCCTGCGGACGAGATCGATCCATTCACATCTCCACGACGCGAGGGCTTCAGACGAACCCGCATGCTGGAATTGCGCCGCTGATCCAGGAAGACCGCTTCTCGTCCCAGGTCCCGAAGGGCGGAGCGGACCGCGTCCATCGGGGAATCTCCCGGAACCCCCCAAAGCAATATCAAGGCGCCAGGCCCGCGTCGCGCAGGATCGCATCTCGCAGCTGGTGCGTGTCGCACCGCGGAAGCGAGCTGACGCTGACAACGCTTTCGGAATTGCACAGAGCGCGGAGGAAGCGAACGTTCGCGGCGATTGCGAGCTGGCGCAGTACGCGCTCCAAACGATCGTTCGGGGCGTTGAAACATTGGTCGCCGATCACGCAGGCGGAGCGCAAGTCCGCGCCGGTTCTGGCCCATCGTCCTCCGCAACGGACGACCTGGATTCGCCAATGTTCAACCGACCAGGCGGGTCCGCACAACGAAGTTGCGGTTGGCCGGTTGAACACGGGACAGGTCAGAGACGTCAGCCATGCGACGAGAAACGCGGTCATTTCCGCCGCCACATATTGCCTTTCCTCCGGGTGCAAGCTCGTCAGCTCTTCTGGCAGAACTGACGGCCGGCAAGTGAGCGCCAGCTCGATATCCTTGGCGCCAACGACGCTTCCGGCAACAACGCACGTCCCGTCCTGCGCGCCATCGTCCGGGCGAAAGGCCCAGCCGGGCCGATGCAAGTCTTCCGCGGTCAGGATCCGTGCGTCGTACGCTTTCCAGCTGTTCGCCAGGTCGCGAGCCTCCCGATCCAGCCCGCTAGCGAGGATGACGATCACTTCTTCTTTTTTGTCCCGCGGGCTTTGCGATCCTTCTTGGGTTTTTCGTCATGGGGAACGGTCTTCTTCGGCGCGGCCGCCGAGACCGGCTGCACGGAGACCGCAACGTCGGGGCGCTGGTCCTTCTTGATGAAGGCCCGCAGTTCGCCCTCCATTTGATCGCTTCTGTTGACCAGCTCGCGGATGACCTCGCCCCAGCCAAGGTCTCCGAGTTGACTGACCTGATCGATCTCGCTGATCTTGCGGAGATCCTCGAAAACGAGTTTCAGGTTTTCATGCTCCCACTTGAAGTTTTCTTTGATCTCCTTGACTTCCTTGATTTCCCACTTGATTTCCTTCCATCTCTTGTGGGTCACGGCGACGGTTACGCTGTCCGAGGCGATACCGTTCGCGATGACGCGCAAGCGATAGGTCCCGAACGGAGCATTGCTTGGCACGGTAAATTGCGTCGTGTGGATCGCCGCGCCCGTCTGGATGCCCATCGTCGAATGGTTGCGAGTGCGGCAATAGACGACATTTCCCGACGGGTCGGTGAGCTGGACAATCGGGTAGTTCGTCGCCATGGAGCCTTCGTCGCCATAAATCACGGCCTGAGACAGGCCATTGATCTGACGTCCGTTCAACGTGTAGGTATTGCCCGGCAAAAGCGCGCTCGGAACGGATGTGACCGATGGGCGCCACATGGGATCGGGCGCGCCGTCAGGGGTGTAGATCGCCACGGTCTGGCTTCCGCTCGCGTGAAGCACCTGCCCCGTAGGCAGCAGCATCAGGCGCGAGCTGAATGGAGACCCGCCGGCGTTCGACGGCGACGGCGCTTGCGTCAGGGTGTTGGCGGCGGGATCGTATTCGAAGAAGTAGACCGGCTGGCCCCATTCCCCCGCGGCGGAGTTGAACGGACCAACAAGACAGAGCACACGGCCGTTCGGCATGAGGCATGCCGGGGCGTCTTTCGCGCCGGTGGTCTTTCCGTTGACGATAACGGGGAAGGACGGACCCGCGGCCCAGGCGCCCGGCTGGTTGGCGATCGCCGGGACGGTGTAAAGCGCGGTGTTGCCGGTCGCCCCAATGCAGAACGCCCGGCCGTCCGGCAGGGCGACAGCCGCGCCGATCTCATCGGAGGGGGCATCCACGAGCGTAACCGGAGTGCTGCCCGCGGTGACCCATTGGTTCGCCGCCATCACATATTTCTCGGCCCGAGGGCGCCGGTCGCACTCGAGACAGAGAACCGTCTGATCGGGCATCAGGACCCAGGTCTCTTCGGTGCACCGCGTGTCGTCCTTGGTGGGACCTGCCGACCATGTGTTGGAGACCGGATCGTAGATCGCGGTCTGGTTGTTGTTGATGTTCCCGAGCAGGACTCGTCCGTCGGTCAACACCACGGACGGCGCATCGCCGATGTTCGTCCATCCAGCGGGGGTCGGGATGGTCGTCCACGTATTGGCCACCGGGTCGTAGATCTCGGCGGCAAGTTGCTCGACCTGCCCGTGGGAATCGTCATATTCCCCTCCGGCGATAAAGACTCTTCCATCCCGGAGGACAGAGCACGCGAAATATAGAGGGGCGGTGTGGCTATCCGCGACGGCGTGCCACGTGCCGTTACGATAGTTACCGAGCGTATCTGGAACGAGCCGATACCAGTGATTGGTGGCCGAGACGCCTCCCGTATTCGGTTCGTCGTGGCAAAGCACCGATCCGTCCGTCAGGAGAAGCATGGTGCTTGCGCTAAATCCAGCGGCGTTTGTAAGGTCCTGCCAATTTCCGCTCATTGAAATCCTCCCTGCAAATAAATCATCGACACCACCGCGCCGACGGGCGCTGGCCGGGAAAAGACAATCTACAAGATTGAGAAAAAGCCTCCCTCAGACTTTTTTCAAGGCATAACTGTCTTTGACAATGCTTTCAGGGCCGCGGCAATGCCGGGCCTGCAAATCAACCAAACCACAATCATCATAACGCCCTTTCGCATTCTCAACAAGGGGCTCTGACAGGCGCTCCGCCGGTCCCCCGGGCGGTTGATTTTTTCTCCTGTCTCTGGTTGAAGGGACCCATGCGAACCTGGTCGACGACCCTCACCCTTAGCCGCCCGGCGCGCTAGCGCGCCGGGAAGCATCGTTTCGCATCCGCCTCTTCAAAACTTAAGGCGCGCTCGGCCGGCCAATCATGAGCCAGGCCGCCGCAA
>Ga0134126_10013786_pt1 | contig 10200 bp, 10 predicted proteins | sample KB31752_FD_96881 | JGI IMG/M metagenome (GOLD analysis project Ga0134126, IMG submission 96881) | Terrestrial soil microbial communities with excess Nitrogen fertilizer from Kellogg Biological Station, Michigan, USA - KB3-175-2 | ecosystem: Environmental > Terrestrial > Soil > Unclassified ...
CCCGGTGACCAGGAACACCAGGCCTTCGATCAGATAGACGATCAAGTCCCAGAAGAAAATTCCCTGCAGCCGCGTCGCGGACGGAATCAGCCGCGGCCCGACCCAGCTGACATAAAGCCCGCAGGCGACCGTCGCCAGCACGCCCGAGCCGCCGAGATGTGCCGGCACCCAGAACGCGAGATAGGGCGTCATCAGCGACAGGGTGATCTCGACGCGCGGCTCGTGCGCCCATTGCCGCAGCCGCAGGCTCAGCCAGCCGACCGCAAGGCCGTAGACGATTTCACCGACGACGATCAGCGCGAAGACACCGGAGGCTTCTTTGAGCGAGAACGCTCCTGTGCTCACGGCGACGACGGCGAATCGATACAGCACAAGCGCGGTGGCGTCGTTGGCGAGTCCCTCGCCTTCCAGCACCACGACGATCCGTCGCGGCAATCCCAGCCGCCGCGCGATGGCGAGCGGCGCCACCACGTCGGTCGGCGAAATAATGGCGCCGAGCAGGAAGCCGACCGCCCAGTCGAAATCGAGCAAATAATGCGCCGCCGCCGCCACCGCGCAGGTGGTGAAGACCACGCAGCCGAAGGCGAGCAGCGCGATCGGCCGCAGGTTGAAACGGAATTCGCGCCAGCTCATGGCGACGCCGGCCGAGTAAATCAGCGGCGGCAGGATCACCAGCAGCACAACCTCCGGCGCCAGCGTTACCTTCGGCAGGCCAGGAATTAGCGCCATGCCGATACCGGCGATCACCAGCAAGATCGACGGCGCGATATTGAGCCGCTTGGCCGCAACGGCGACAGCCGCCAGCACCGCCAGCATGAACAGCAAAGTTTCCATGATTGCGGTCATCGATGTGCGCCGGTCAAACTCAGATCAGGTTTGAAATAATATTCACGGTCAAGGCGACCACGGCGACATTGAAAAAGAACGCCAGCGCACCGTGCACGGTCACGATGCGGCGAATCACCTTGCTGGTGATAACGACGTCCGATACTTGCGAGGTCATCGCGATGACCAGTGAAAAATACAAAAAGTCCCAATAGTCGGGCGGTTGCCGACCGGGAAACGTCAAGCCGCCGATCGCGTGATCGCCGCGCTCTCCGTAATATTCGTGGGCGTAATGCAGCGCGAAAATCGTGTGCACGAAGGCCCACGACGCGAAAATTGTAACCATTGCGATCGCAATTCCATATCCGCTGCGGGGCTGCCCGGAGATTTTGGCAATCCCAAGCTCGGCGATGATAGCGCCCATGATCGCCAATCCCGAGAGGCCGGTCAGGATGAGCAGCGCAACCGCGCCCTCGTCGTCTTCGGCGGCGCGGCGGCGAATATCGTCGATGCCACAGGTCATCATCAGCTGGTAGACCAGGACGAGGTACAGCACGACGCCGATGTCCCAACCGAGCAACAGTTTGGTGGCCATTGTCCAATCGGTCATCGACAGGCCGAGCGTCACCAGCAGACCGACGGCGATGGCAATCAGTAAGCGCGCGTGCAGCCGTGCCAGGCGGATCGGCATCACGGGTCGATCGGCGATCTTGCGGGCCATCGGTTGCTTCTCCTACGTCCTTCGCTCGGCGACGAAGCGGGCGGCAGTGCGCAGAGTATCGGATTTCGCTGCGAATGGCGCCAGCGCGGCGTCGGCTTCGGCGATCAAGGCGGCGAGACGCGCGCGCGCGCCGGCCGCGCCCAGCGCGGCGACCAGCGTGGCCTTGCCGGCGGCGGCGTCCTTGTTGGCGGCCTTGCCGATGGTTTGCGCGTCACCTTCGAGATCGAGCAGGTCGTCGGCAATCTGAAACGCCTGGCCGATTGCGGCGCCATAGCGATCGATGGCATCGCGCGCGGCCGCATCGGCCTGCCCGAGGACGGCGCCGGCGCGGCAGGCGAAACGGATCAGCGCGCCGGTTTTCATCGCTTGCAACGTCGCAATCTCATTTTCAGCCAGCGCGTGCTTGCTGCCGAAGCGTCCCTCGGCGGCAAGATCGAGCATCTGCCCGCCGGCCATGCCGCCAAGACCGGCCGCGCGCGCCAGTTCGGATACCAGGGCGATGCGTACTTCGGCATCGGGATGCACGTCGGCGCGCGCCATCACCTCGAATGTCAGCGTGAGCAGCGCATCGCCGGCCAGGATCGCGGTGGCTTCGTCGAAAGCCTTGTGCACGGTCGGTTGGCCGCGCCGCAGTTCGTCGTTATCCATTGCCGGCAGGTCGTCATGCACCAGCGAGTAGCCGTGCAGGCATTCGAGCGCGGCGCCTGCCAGCAACGCGCGCGCGCGCGCGCCGCCGAACAACGTCGTTACTTCCACCAGCAGAAACGGCCGCAGTCTCTTGCCGCCGCCGAGCACGGCATGGCGCATGGCGGCCAGCAGGCGCGCCGGCCGCGCGATTTCGCCGGCCGCGGGCTCGGAGCTCAAGAGCCGGTCGAGCAAGGCCTCGATTTCGGCGGCAACCGCGCCAAGCCGGTATGCGAAGTCCTTGGGGACAACATAATCCATAGCGCGCCTAGTTAGCCTTAGCGCCTCGCTGTCCGCAAATGGTGTCCGGGATGGGTTAGTCTTGGCCTATGGCTCGGTCAGGCAAACGGTTCATCGCGGCTCGCGATCTGTTACGGCTGCCGCGGCTGCGGCGCCTCTTGCGCGCGGCCGGGCTCATCGCGCTGGTCCTGATTTTGGTGCCTTACGTGATGACGCCGTTCTACGCGGTCCTGCGGCCGGTCTCGACCGTGATGCTATGGCGGTCGATTTCCGGCGCGCGGGTGCAACGCTATTATGTGCCGCTGTCGCGCATATCGCCATCGCTTGCGCTCGCCGTAATCGTTGCCGAGGATGGCCGCTTTTGCAGCCATCACGGCGTGGACTTTGCGGAAATCCGCGACGCCATTGCCGATGCCGAGGATATCGACGATCTGCGCGGCGGCTCCACCATCACCCAGCAGGTGGCGAAAAACCTGTTTTTGTGGCCGGGCCGCAGCTTCGTGCGCAAGGCGCTGGAGTTCCCGCTGGCGCTATGGATCGACCTGGTGCTGCCGAAGCGGCGTATCCTGGAAATTTACCTCAATATCGCCGAATGGGGTCCGAACGGCGAATTCGGCGTCGAGGCCGGCAGCCGTTACGCGTTTGGTAAACCGGCGCACGATCTGTCGCGCTACCAGGCGGCATTGCTTGCGGCGGCGCTGCCCAATCCCGTGACGCGCAATACGCATGCGCCCGGTCCTGGTCTGCGACGGCTGGCCGGCCTCTATGTCGCCCGCTCGGCGCGGTCGGCCGGCGCCGCCAGTTGCATCCGCGGCACCCCCTAGCCTTGGCTAAAGCCATCCTTTATAAGCCCGGCTTCCTACCGACATTCTTGGATTTCAGGAGTTCGCTTGCCATGGCTGTGCCGAAAAGAAAAACCTCGCCGTCGCGCCGCGGCATGCGCCGCTCGGCCGACGCGCTCAAGCGGCCGACCTATGTCGAGGACAAGGATTCTGGCGAATTGCGCCGTCCGCACCATATCGACCTGAAGACCGGCATGTACAAAGGCCGTCAGGTGTTGAAGGCCAAGACCGAAGCCTGAGCGCGACCAACTCCGGGCGGCAGAGAGTGACGGATGGATCTCGTCGGCGCGCCGCTCCTTGTCATCCCGTTCGCGATCTACAACATCATCGCGTTTCTGATGCCGGGCGTGAGTTGGAGCGCGCCGGTCACGCACGTGCAATTGAGATCGGGTGCCGAGTGGACGATGTCGGTCGGCGACATCTTGGTCGCCGTCACCGCGCTGATCCTGATCGTGGAAGTGATCAAATTCGCGCGCATCGGCACGCGCTCTATCGTCGATCACGCGCTGGCTTTGCTGTTATTGTTTGGCATGACCGCCGAATTCGTCTGGGTTACCCAGGCGGCGACCGCGACATTTTTTCTGATGCTGGTAATAGCATTTGTCGAGGCCGCCAGCGGCATCGGCGTCTCGTTGCGCGCGCGGGCGCAGCGAAGCGAGTTGGTGATCGAGCCGGTGGCTGCTGCTGCAGTGCCGGCGATCGAACCGGGACTTGAGCCGAAGCCCGAGCCCGCGCCGAGCGCGACACACCCGGCCTGACATGGCACGCGATTTCCAATTACCCGGCCGTTCGCCCGTGATTGCTTGCGAAGGCATGGCGGCAACCTCCCATCCGCTCGCGACCTTGGCTGCCGTCGATACGCTGCGCGCCGGCGGCAGCGCGGCCGACGCGGCAGTGGCAGCGGTGGCGGTGTTGTGTGTCGTCGAACCGCATATGACCGGCATCGGCGGCGATTGTTATTCCTTGATATCGCAGCCGGGTAAACCGGTATGGGGCTATAACGGCTCAGGTCGCTCCGGCGCCAAGGCTTCGTATGGCGCGCTGCGTGCCAGCGGTATGACCGAGATCGGCAACTCGATCCATGCGGTTACCGTGCCGGGCGCGCTCGATGCCTGGGAAGCAATCCTCACGACGCACGGCCGTTTCGGTATCGATCGCGCGCTGAGCGCTGCGATCAAATACGCCGAGGGCGGCTTTCCGGTGGCGGCGCGCGTGGCGTGGGACTGGCAGAGATATATCGGCAAGCTCGCCGCCGATCCGGGCGCGGCGAAGCATTATCTCTTTAACGGTGCTGCACCAAAGGAAGGCGACGTGATCCGCTTTCCGGCGCTCGCCAAGACACTCAAAAACATCGTCGCCGCGGGCGCGCGGGCCTTCTACGAAGGCGAGATCGCCGATGACATGACGGCGACATTAAGCGCACACGGCTCGTTCCTTGGCGCGGAGGATTTCGCGCGCCATCGTGGCGACGCCGTTACGCCGATCTCAGCCAATTATCGCGGACTCGACCTGATCGAGATTCCGCCGAACGGGCAGGGGCTCACCGCGCTGATGATGCTCAACATCCTGGAAAACTTCAATCTCAAGGCGCTCGATCCGCGCGGCCCGGAGCGGTTCCATCTGGTGCTGGAGGCCGCGCGGCTAGGTTATGCCGTGCGCGACACCCATATCGCCGACGCGGCGCATATGCGGGTTGCCGTGCCCGATCTGCTCGATAAGGGTTTCGCTAAAAAGCTCGCCGCCAAGATCGACATGAATAAGCGGACGAAACTGCCCGCCGCCCCTGCGCCGGGAAGCAACACGGTCTATCTTACCGTGGTCGACCGCGACCGCATGGCGGTGTCGTTCATCAATTCGCTCTATTCGAATTTTGGTCTCGGTATCTGCACCGAAAAAACCTGTATCATGCTCAACAATCGCGGCTCATGTTTCACGCTTCAGGCGGATCATCCCAACACCTTCGGCCCTAACAAGCGACCGATGCACACCATTATTCCGGCGCTCGCCATGCGCCAGGGCCGTTGCGACATGAGTTTCGGCGTCATGGGCGCGCATTACCAGCCGATGGGCCACGTGCAGATCGTCAACAACATGCTCGATTACGGCATGGACGTGCAGCAGGCGATCGACGCCCCGCGTTTCTTCTTCGATGGCGATCAAACAATCGTCGAACACGGCACGCCGGAGGCAACTATCGATGGCCTCAAGGCGCGCGGCCACGATGTCGTATTCGCACCGACGCCCTGGGGTGGCGCGCAAACCATCAAGATCGATTGGGATCGCGGTGTGCTGATCGCCGGCTCGGAGTCGCGCAAGGACGGCTGCGCACTCGGTTATTGATGCTCGGTGAGAGCTGCGGTCGCGCGATAGACGGCGATCGCCTCATGCGGCTCGGCGCGGCGGCGTTCGCGGGTCTGCGGATGCCGGTCCTTCATCGCCAACAGCTGAGCGAGAAACGGCGCCTGGCGAAAGGTCTCCGGCGGCTCGGCCGCGGTAGTAGCAGACGCCAGCGCGACCAGTGCTCGGCTGGCCTTGACCTGCTCTGCCGGCGCCGGTTCTCCGCCCTGTGGCGTGAACCCGGTCTGCCTCGCAGCCACTTTACTGATACCCACGAGCCGCATTGAACTGTCTCAATTTGGGACAGGCGTTGCTTGTCCATACTCGTCGTCGCAAGAGCCGTGCCGCAGCCGGATTTCTCGCCAAAACCAAACAATCCGGGCGCTTCTCGAATTATTTAGGGATTGCCCGTAGTTTCGCGGTTGAATCAATTTCACAGACAACGCCCGATATACCGAGGCGTTCCCAAATAGGGGCGAGCGTGACCCTAATCGGACAACCGGCCGGCGTCCCCGATGCGGCGGAGGTTCTCAGATCGATCGGCGACGTCGCCTATGAATGGCGGCTCGACACCGATGCGCTGTTCTGGAGCGGCAACGCCGCGTCTGTGCTCGGCGCCGCCGACATCGCCAGCGGCTGCAGCTTTGCACAAAAGGTCGATGCCGACGACGGGCAGAGTCGGCTCGATGCGATTACTCGATCCGGGCAGAGCGATGCCGGCGAGGGCGTTCCCTATCAGGTGCAATACACATTCCGGCGCGGCGACGAGAAAATTCGATTGGAAGATACCGGCCGCTGGTTTGCCGGTCCGGACGGCAAGCCCTTGCGCGCGCTTGGAATCGTGCGCGCCGTCGACGAGCGTCATGAACGTGAGCAGGCGCTCCTCCAGCTTGCCAAGTTCGATCCACTGACCGGCGAAATGAACCGGCTGCACTTCACCGAGGTGCTCGGCGCCAAGCTGGACGAGGCGGTCCGATTCCGCACCTCATGCGGCTTCCTGCTGGTCGCGATCGATCATCTCGGCAATCTCAATGAAGCGTACGGCTTCGAGGCGGCTGAGGATGTGATCGCGCAGGTCGCCAAGCGCATCCGCGCGCGCTTGCGCGGCAAGGATTGTCTCGGCCGCTTCTCCGGCAACAAGTTTGGCGTCATCCTGACCAGCTGCACAACGGAAGAGTTGACGGTCGCTGCCGACCGGCTGCTGGCCGGCGTGCGCGACGAAACCATCCAGACTGCTGCCGGCGCGGTGGCGGTAACAGTGACGATCGGCGGCCTGACCGTGCCGCGTTATGCTCGCACCGTGCCGGAAATCTTGAGCCGCGCGCAGGATGCGCTGCATGCCGCGCGCGCCAAGCGCCACGGTTCGTTTGCGGCTTACCGGCCGAGCGTGGAACGCGACGCGATGCGGCGCGAGAGCGTGCGCGCGGCCGATGAAATCGTGGCCGCGCTCAACGAACGGCGGATTGCGCTGGCTTTCGAACCGGTAGCCGAGGCGAAAACCCGCAAGATCGCATTCTACGAATGTCTGATGCGCGTACATCGCTCCGATGGACGAATCGCGCATGCCAACGAGATCATCCCGGTGGCCGAGCGAGTCGGGCTGATACGCATGCTGGACTATCGCGTACTCGAGCTGGTGGTGAACGAACTGGCCACCGCGCCCGGCCTCAAAGCCAGCGTCAACGTCTCACCGGCTTCCACCGTCGATCCCGACTGGTGGACGGGTCTGGGCGCCTTGTTACGGGCCAATTCCAGTGCGGCCGAGCGGCTGATCATCGAAATCACCGAGACCGCCGCGATCCATGACATCGACGTCGCGCGCGGCTTCGTCACCCGGGTCAAGGATTTAGGCTGCCGCATCGCCATCGACGATTTCGGCGCCGGCAACACCTCATTCCGCAATCTGCGCAAGCTTGGCGTCGATATCGTAAAAATCGACGGCGCCTTCGTGCAGAAAATCGTCAAGTCGAACGACGACCGCGCCTTTACGCACGCGTTGATCGATCTGTCGCGCCGGCTCGGACTGATGACCGTTGCCGAATGGGTGCAGGATGAGGAAGCCGCGCGGCTGTTGTCGGAATGGGGGTGCGATTACCTGCAGGGTTCGCTGATCGGCCTCGCCAGCGACACCAGGCCGTGGATCGGCGGCAAGACGGCCGCGACGGCATAATGCGGCAAGACGGCCGCGACGGCATAATTCTGTGTCGTCCCCGCGAAGGCAGGAACCTATACTTCAAGCACCATTGATGGGTTGCGGGGTACGGATCCCGGCTCGCGCGATGCTTCGCATCGCTTGCTCCGACGAAAAAATTATTCCTTGCCGCCGAGCTTGTCGAGCCGCTTCTGCATCTCGTCGAGCTGGCGCTTGAGTTCGTCCATCTCGCCGCCGCTGCCTTGCGGCTTGTCCGATGCGGGCTTGGCTTGTCCGCCGCGCGCGAATGGCGGCGCGAACATGGCGAAGGTCTTCTCGAACATTTCCATGTTCCGCCGCACCTGGTCCTCGAGCGGGCCGAAACCGCCGACGCCGAAGGCCTGCGCCATTTGCTCGCGGAGTTTGTCTTGTTGGCTGGTTAGCGATTGCATTGATTGTTCGAGGAAGCGCGGCACCAACATCTGCATGCTGTCGCCGTAGAAGCGGATCAACTGCCGCAGGAAGGCGATCGGCAGCAGGCTTTGGCCTTCCTTGTTCTCCTGCTCGAAAATGATTTGCGCCAGCACCGAACGCGTGATGTCCTCGCCGGTCTTGGCGTCGAACACCACGAAGTTCTCGCCGCCTTTCACCATGGTGGCGAGATCCTCAAGCGTCACGTAGGCGCTGGTGCCGGTATTGTAGAGCCGCCGGTTGGCGTATTTCTTGATTGTGATCGGCTCTTTTTCGTCTGCCATGTGGATAGCGTTTCCCCTGCCCAGAATACGAGCATAACCGGTTTCCGCTTGTGCGGGCCACCGTTTTGTGGCGGCGCGGCAGGCCAAGCGGGCAGTGCGGCAATCCTTGCGGAAGGGACGAAAAAGGACCAATTCTCGCGGATATCTTAAGATTACCCGTTGTTGACAGGGCAAGCCGGGTAGCCCGAGGATGCGGCAGCGCCAAATAACCGCCTTCGCGCCCAAGCGACCGCATGAGGAGTTTCGGATGAAGGACGATATCGTCATTGTCAGCGCCGCCCGCACGCCGGTCGGCTCGTTCAACGGGGCATTCGCCAATCTGCCGGCCCATGAGCTCGGTAAAGCCGCGATACACGAGGCGCTGCAGCGCGCCGGTGTCGAAGGCGGCCGCGTCTCCGAGGTCATCATGGGTCAGATTCTGACCGCCGGGCAGGGCCAGAACCCGGCACGCCAGGCTTCGATCGCCGCCGGCATTCCGGTCGAGAGTCCCGCTTGGGGCGTGAACCAGCTATGCGGTTCCGGCCTACGCGCGGTCGCGCTCGGCTATCAGGCGATCATGAACGGCGATAGTGAGATCGTGGTGGCGGGCGGCCAGGAATCGATGAGCATGGCGCCGCACGCCCAGCATCTGCGCAACGGCGTGAAGATGGGCGCGTTTGAAATGGTCGACACCATGATCAAGGACGGGCTGTGGGATGCCTTCAACGGCTATCACATGGGCAACACCGCCGAGAACGTCGCCAAACAATATCAGATCACGCGCGCGCAGCAGGACGAATTCGCCGTTGCATCACAGAATAAAGCAGAGGCCGCGCAGAAGGCGGGAAGGTTCAAGGACGAGATCGTCGCCGTCACCATCAAATCGCGCAAGGGTGACGTGGTGGTGAACGCCGATGAATATCCGAAAGCCGGCGTCACGCTTGATTCGATTTCCAAGCTGCGCCCGGCCTTCGACAAGGAAGGCACGGTGACCGCGGCCAGCGCCTCGGGCATCAATGACGGCGCCGCCGCCGTGGTGCTGATGAAAGCGAGCGAAGCCGCCAAGCTCGGCAAGACGCCGCTGGCGCGCATTGTTTCGTGGGCGCAGGCTGGCGTCGATCCCTCGATTATGGGCACCGGGCCGATCCCCGCCTCGCGCGCCGCGCTCAAGAAAGCCGGCTGGAAAAAGGAAGACCTCGACCTGATTGAAGCGAATGAAGCATTCGCAGCGCAAGCCTGCGCGGTCAACAAGGACCTCGGCTGGGATACCTCCAAGGTCAATGTCAATGGCGGCGCGATCGCAATCGGCCATCCGATCGGTGCGTCGGGTGCGCGTGTGCTGACCACGCTGCTGTTCGAAATGCAAAGGCGTAACGCCAAAAAGGGCCTTGCGACGTTGTGCATCGGTGGCGGCATGGGCATCGCGATGTGTGTTGAGAGGTAACAATCGATCTGCGTCATGGCCGGTTCGATCCGGCCTGACTTTAAAAACGCTTCCGGGAGGAGTGGGGCATGTCACGCGTTGCGTTAGTCACCGGCGGCACCCGTGGCATCGGTGCTGCTATCGCCAGGGCGCTGAAGGTGGCCGGATACAAGGTCGCGGCCAATTACGGCGGCAATGACGAGGCCGCCAACAAGTTCAAAGCCGAGGCCGGCATCGCGGTGTTCAAATGGGACGTGTCGTCG
>Ga0134126_10013787_pt1 | contig 10200 bp, 9 predicted proteins | sample KB31752_FD_96881 | JGI IMG/M metagenome (GOLD analysis project Ga0134126, IMG submission 96881) | Terrestrial soil microbial communities with excess Nitrogen fertilizer from Kellogg Biological Station, Michigan, USA - KB3-175-2 | ecosystem: Environmental > Terrestrial > Soil > Unclassified ...
AGCCGCCCTCGTACGCGTCCGTCGCGCGCGAGCTCACCTTCTGCATGCTCGAGCGCCGCGAGCGCAGTGGCAGCCTGTGCCAGCAATGGGCCTGCCGTGGGCGCAGGCCGGCGCGGCAGGAACGCCGCGAGCGCGATGCCACTGAGTGCGCCGCTCACACCGGCCAAATGCAGCGCGAGCCACAAGCCGACCGTTCCCGCGAGGTAAGGCCACACCGCGTAGATGCGCCACCGATTAAAAAGCGCGAGCGCCCCAATGGCGGCGCACCCCGCGAGCAGCCACACGGCATGAACACTGCGCGGATAGAAGATCGCGAGAATGAGGATGGCGAGAACGTCGTCAGCGACCGCATAAGTCGCCACGAATACCTTCAGCCCGGCTGAGGCTCGGGTGCCGAAGAGCGCAAGAATGCCCAGCGTGAAGGCGACACCGGTGTCGGCGGGTACCGACCAGCCGACGGCGGTCGGACCCCGATTGAGCGCCAAATAGAGGAGCGCGGGCGCGAGAATGCCACCGATTGCAGCCACGATGGGTGTCGATGCCGACTTCCAGCTCGAGAGCGAGCCTCCGGTCATCTCGCGGCGGATCTCGAGTCCCAGGATGAGGAAGAAGATCGCGAGCAGACCCTCTGCGCACCATTCGGCGACGCTCAGCGAGAGCATATGCGTGGCTGGGCCGACATTGATCGGCATGCTCACGATTCGCCGATACGCGCCTGCGAGCGGCCCGTTGGCGAAGATCACGGCCGCGATCGCCGCGATCATCAGCGCGATTCCGGCTGAGGCGGGAAGGTTCGCGAAAGCCCGTGCGGTGCGCTTGACCTGGGCGCCCACGGGTGGCCGGAGCGACTCGAGCATGGAGTGGAAGTCCCAGGCCCCGTCGTACCTGACACCGCCGATGAAAATGGTCGGAGTCGCACTCACGCCGTTTCGGCGACCATCTGCAAGGTCCTCGTCGACCCGCTGCCTCAGAGCCGGATCGCGGAGATCGGCGCGAAAGCGCTGCATCTCGAGACCGAGCGATGCCGCAATTTCCAGCAACACCTTCTCATCGATCGGCAGCGCACGCTGATAGAGGGCATCGTGCATCTCCCAGAATCGACCCTGTCGGGCAGCCGCCTCCGAGCCGAGGGACATGAGCACCGCACCCGGGTGTGCGCGTTCGTTCGGGAAATGTCGGAAGACGTAGGCGAGCTGCTCGCCCAGAGCACGTCGTAGCCGCCCGAGCACGTGACGAAGCTGGCGACAGTACGGACAGAGAAAATCGCCGTACACGAGAAGGGTCAGGGGGCCGTCCGGCACCTCCCCGCCACGGACATGGTCCCTCTCACGATCAATCGGCCGAATGAGCAGGCGCCCGCTGCCCACTGCGCTCATGGTTTAGCCTCGCAGAAGAAGATGCCGTGCCCGCTAAGATACCGCGCGCCCCTGAGGCGCCCAAGCTCGATTCCTGCGTGAGTGCGCGCGGCCGAAGGCTGCAGGCTGAGTAGTAAGATGTGGCCGGACCCGTACGTCTGCACAATGAGGAGAGAGCCCACGTGATCCGCAAAGCGAAAGCGATCTGGCGCGGCACCGGCCGCACAGGCAAAGGCGAGTTATCGAGCGATTCGGGCGTTTTGTCGGCGACGCCGTATTCGTTCAACACCCGCTTCGAGAGCGAGAAGGGCACGAATCCCGAGGAGCTTATCGCGGCCGCGCACGCGGGGTGCTTTACCATGGCGCTCGCATTCCAGCTCGAGCGCGCGGGATTCTCGCCCACGGAGTTGGCGACGGAGGCTGCCGTCACGCTCGAGCCGGAAGGTCAGGGGTTCAAGATCAGCCGCTCTGCGCTCGCACTGCGTGCCAAAGTACCCAACCTCGACGCCGAAACGTTCGCACGGATGGCGGGCGATGCGGAAAAGAACTGTCCGGTTTCGAAGGTCCTCAAGGCAGAGATCAGCCTCGACGCGAAGCTCCTCTGACGAGGAATGAGCTAAGCTCGCGTCTGCGGCGCGACCCGCGAAGGGGAATCGTATGCGCAGCTCGGACTCGTGCAGATGGACAGCAACGGGCGTGGCCTTTCTCTGCGTGCTCCCTTGCGCGGGCGTGGCGGCACGGGCGCAAGAGAAGCCGCCGCTCGAGCCTCAGATCATCACAGTTGGCTCGGCCGATGAGACGATCCGGGCGACGACTGCGTCATTCTCTATCGACATTGCCTCTCTCGCGGCCTCAGCCGCCTCGGCAAGCGCGAATAGCGCTCGCGTTGCCGAGAGGGTCAGAAACGCTCTCGAAGCCGCTCGGATGAGTGGCAATGAGATCGTCCAATCTCAACTGACGGTCGCGCCACGCTGGGAGTACGACCAGGCGACGCAACGGCAGAAGCGGACCGGCTTCGAGGCGACGACGATCATTCAGATCGAAACGGACCGGTTGGAACGCCTCGGGGCGTACATGGATGCGGCCTTGGGCGCCGGTGCGACCGGAATCTCCATGGTCGCCTTCTCCGCAAAGAACTCCGATGAGGCACGGCGGCGGGCGCTCGTGCACGCCGTCGCCGAGGCCAGGACCGATGCCGAGACGATCGCGCGTGCCGGCGGCGGCTCGCTGGGTCAGCTCTTGTTGCTCACGACGGCGCCCGAGAATACACCGCGCGGCGTGGAGCCGCTTGCCGTCGCCGCTGCTCGAACCGTCGCCGGGACAAATATCACTCCGAGTCAAATAAAAGTTACGGCAAGCGTCATGGGTCACTGGAGGTTCGTCGGCACGGCCCCCCCGATGAAGCGAGTGCGGGTGGTACGCGAGCGTTCCTACGGCCCCGTCCCGGGCTCAAACATCGGTCGCACCTCTGCTTCTCCTTCGAACTGGGGCCAGTGAATCCGGTGCAGTTCCATGAAATTCCGCGCGATGCGAAGGGCTTCCTGCTTCGAGTCCGCCTTGAGTATCGCCCAGCCACCGATGACTTCCTTGGTTTCGGTGAAGGGACCATCGGTCACCGTCATGACGTTCTTCGCGAGACGTACGCGAAAGCCGTCCTTACTTGGAAGCAAGCCTCCCGTATCGACGAGCGAACCGTCCTGCAGCGATTTGCTCGCGAACTGGCCCATCGCTTCCATGAGTGCCGGCGGCGGTCCAGCCTCTCGGAAGGATTCGGCAGCACGGATGAAGGCAAGGTATTTCATGAGGTTCCCCTGGTAATGCGACAGCCGCTTTGACCTGTAGCCGAACCTCGCAAGCGAAGATCGACACGCCGGCGAAAATAAATCATGCGGTTACAATGCTGTCGTGGCTGACTGGTCCCCCGCAACCTACCTGAAGTTCGAGGACGAGCGCACTCGTCCAGCGCGCGACCTTCTCGCGCAGGTGCGAGCCGACCGCGTGCGCAAGGTTGTCGATGTGGGCTGCGGCCCGGGCAACTCCACGGAATTGCTGGCGAGCCGGTATCCGGAAGGGGAGATCACCGGCATCGACAACTCGCCGGCGATGCTGGAGGAAGCGCGCCGGAGACTGCCGAGCGTCCGGTTCGAGTTCGCCGACGCTGCTGCGTGGACGCCCGACTCTCGAGTCGATCTGGTGTTTGCCAATGCGACTTACCACTGGATTCCGCATCATCTCGAGCAGTTGACGCGGGTCCTCTCGGGGCTATCGGCGGGAGCGATGCTCGCCGTGCAGATGCCCGACAACACAGAGGAGCCGACACACCGGCTGATGCGCGAGGTGGCGCTCGCGCGGCCCTGGAGCGCGCCGCTTACCGGGGCCGTGCGCGATCCGCAATATCTGGCGTACGACGTACTTTCACGTGCTGCCCGACGCTGCTGCCATCGTCGAGTTCGTCCGCGCCACGGGGTTGCGGCGCTTCCTCGACCCGCTTCGAGAGCCGGAGCGGGCCGAGTTTCTCGCGATCTACACAGACAGGATCACTGCCGCCTATTCTCCGCTCGCAGGTGGAAATGTTCTGCTCGGGTTTCCCCGCCTGTTCGTCGTGGCTGAGCGGTGAGGCGGGCTTCGAAGGAGGAGGAAACGTGACCGCTCATTATTTGTTGAAAACAGAACCGTCGGGATATTCGTTCGCCGATCTGTCACGGGACAAGGAGACGGTCTGGGATGGAGTATCGAACCCGGTGGCGTTGAGACATCTGCGCGCCATGAAACCAGGCGACCGGCTCGTGATTTATGAGACCGGAGACACGAAAAGCGCGGTGGGAGCGGCTAGCGTGCTCTCCGTGGAGGGGTCGGACGAGAAGGAGCCGAGGGTCAAAATCAAAGCCGGGAAGCGGTTATCGAAAGCGGTTCCTCTCTCCGACATCAAGGCAAGCAAGGTCTTCTCCGACTCGCCGCTGGTGCGGCAAGGACGACTGAGCGTCGTACCGCTCAGCGAGGAGCAGTATCGCCACATCACTGGCGAATAGGGAAGGGATTCATCGCGATCTCAAGGATTCGGCGACGATTTGCTGAGCCTCGGCGACCAGCATCGAAAGATGTGCCGCGTCGCGAAAGCTCTCCGCATAGATCTTGTAGAGGTTCTCGGTACCGGACGGACGTGCCGCGAACCAACCACTGGCGGTCACGACCTTGAGCCCGCCGATCGGCGCGCCGTTGCCCGGTGCCTGAGTCAGCTTCGCCGTAATCGGCTCGCCGGCGAGGGCGGACGCTCGTACCGCCTCGGCAGAGAGCTTCGCGAGCCGCGCCTTCTGTTCCGGCGTCGCTGGCGCATCGAGGCGCGTGTAGCACGGAGCGCCGAACTGTGCCGTGAGCTCCCGGTAGTGCTCACCGGGGTCTTTGCCGGTGCGCGCGGTGATCTCGGCGGCGAGCAGCGCGAGGATCAAGCCGTCCTTGTCCGTTGTCCAGACCGCTCCGTCGAGGCGCAGGAAACTCGCTCCGGCGCTTTCCTCCCCGCCGAAGCAGACCGAGCCGTCGAGCAGACCCGGCGCGAACCATTTGAATCCGACGGGCACCTCGAGCAGGCGACGGTGGCATGCGGCAACCACGCGATCGCTCAGGCTGCTCGAGACGAGCGTCTTGCCGACCGCTGCATGCGCGCTCCAAGCCGGCCGATGCATCAGCAGGTAGCGGATCGCGACGGCCAGATAGTGGTTGGGATTCAGCAGCCCCGCGGAGGGCGTGACGATGCCGTGGCGGTCGGCATCGGTGTCGTTTGCAAAGGCGACGTCATACCGATCCTTCAACCGGAGCAGGCTCGCCATCGCATACGGACTCGAGCAGTCCATCCGGATCTTGCCGTCGTGATCGACAGTCATGAACGAGAAGGTCGGGTCGACTCTTGGATTGACGACCTCGATCTCGAGTCCGTAGGCGCGATTGATCGGCTCCCAGTAGTGCACGGCTGCGCCGCCCAGTGGGTCCACGGCGAGCTTCAGCCGCGCATCGCGAATGGCATCCATGTCGATGACCTGCCGCAGGTCCTCCACATACGGTGCGGCGAAGTTCTGCTCGCTGAGCGTTGCCGCGCGCTGCGCTTCGGGAAGGGGCAGACGCTTCGCTCCGCGATTGCTCTCGCGCAGCAGCGCATTGGCGCGCTCTTGAATCCAGCCGGTCACATCCGTCTCGGCCGGCCCGCCATTTGCCGGGTTGTATTTGAAGCCTCCATCCTCCGGTGGGTTGTGCGACGGTGTGATCACGATCCCGTCGGCCAGACGATCCGTTCGGCCGCGGTTGTGGACCAGTATCGCGCGTGATATGGCCGGTGTCGGGGTGAACCCATCCGCGCTCTGGATGACGGTCTCGACTTCGTTGGCGGCGAGCACCTCGAGCGCGGTGCGCTGGGCGGGCCCCGAGACCGCATGCGTATCGCGGCCCATGAAGAGCGGCCCGCTGATGCCCTGGGTGCGCCGGTACTCGCAGATGGCCTGAGTGATCGCGAGAATGTGCGCTTCATTGAACGATCCGCTGAGGGGTGAGCCGCGATGGCCGCTCGTGCCGAAGCTCACCAGTTGTGCCGGGTCCGTCGGGTCGGGCTGGCGTTCAAAATATTCACGCTCGAGCCGCGCGGGGTCGACCAGCATCTCCTTCGGGGCCGGCTTGCCGGCGAGCGGGGATAGGGTCATGAGAGGGTCTCCTTAAGCAATACCTGGGCCGCGGTTCGGCGCCGCGTTGCGCAGGCTCAGGTTAAATCCGTACAGTACTCGCATCACTCGAGTCGACCGAGAGCAACATGTCATACGAAGACGGCATTTTCTCGTCCCGTCGCGCGCTGCTCCACGCCGGGCTGTTGAGCGGCGTCGCGGCGGTGCTGCCGCCCATGCTGCGCGCAGCCGACGGCGCCCCCATCAGGAAGGCTATTCCCTCCACCGGTGAGAGGATTCCGGTCATCGGGATCGGCACCAACCGCTTCGGGCGCACGCCGTACGATGAGGTGCGCAGCATCCTCAAACGGATGTACGAGCTCGGGGGGACCGTCATCGACACCGCCGCTTTGTATGGTGACAGCGAGGTGCAGATCGGCAAGGCGCTCGATGAGCTTGGCCTGACGCAGAAAATGCTCATCGCCACCAAGCTCAACGCGCCGGGCGCGCCTCCTGGAAGGCCGCTGGCCCCAGGAGGCCGTCGATTCGGCGACGGCGTCGGCGGACGGGAGAGCTTTGAGCGCTCGGTGAAGCGTCTTCGCAAGGTGGATCTGCTGTTCGCGCATTTCCTCTACAGCGTAGAGTCGATGATGCCGTTGCTCGTGGACCTGAAGAGGCAGGGCCGAGTGCGCTATATCGGCATTACCTCCATCCGCACGCCGGAGTACCCGCGGCTCCTCGAGTACATGCGACGCTATCCGCTCGATTTCGTGCAGGTTAACTACTCGCTCGGCGATCGAACCGCCGAAGCGGAGGTGCTGCCGCTTGCGCTCGAGCGCCGGATGGCCGTCATGGCCGCGGTCCCGCTCGGCGGCGGCCGCAATCTGCTCCTCGATCAGGTGGGAGGCCGCAAGCTCCCGCCGTGGGCGTCGGATTTCGGGATTGCCACGTGGAGCGAGTTCTTCCTCAAATACGCGGTGTCCCACCCGGCGGTGACGTGCGCAATACCGGGATCGAGCAAGCTCGCGCATCTCGACGACAACGCGGCAGCGGGCCATGGACAGCTGCCGGGAGCGGCAGCTCGCCGCAAGATGGAACAATTCTGGAGCGGGAAAGCCTAGCGGCGGTGCGCGAGGGGCAGGGGGTCTCAGACGGCGCGTAGTGCCGTCGCAACCGGCACGCGGGCGGCGCGCAGCGCGGGGAGGGAGCCGCCGATGAGGCCGATCACGATCGCCCAGACGATGCTGACCGCGAGCAGGTGGGCCGTGACGGTGAGCTTGAAAATCAGGCCGGCCACGGCGACCACATTGCCGTTGAAGAGTACCCACGCGATCGCGGCGCCGAAGAAAGCGCCCGGCAGTGCGAGCACCATGCCCTCGAGCAGCACCGACACGATGATCGGGGCTCCGTTGAAGCCGATGGCGCGCAGCGTCGCGAGCTCGCGACGGCGGGCATCGACAGAGCCGTAGAGGCTGTTGAGCGCGCCGAAGATGGCCCCGCTCGCCATCACGGCGCCGACGAAGTAGGCGACGAAGTTGAGAAGCGAGTTGAGCTGTCCGAACGTGTCCTGCATCGACTGAGCGGTGCTCTTCACCTCGACGGCGATGGCAGGATTGCTGATCAGGGCGTCCCTGAACTTCGCGAGCGCTGCAGGGGACTCGAGCTGCACGTTCGCCGATTGATAGGTATTGCGGTTGAATGCCGACATCACGGTAGCGGCATCCGCGCGCAGTACGCTGTCACCGATAGAGTCGTTGCCGGCGAACACGCCGACGATCTTCCACTCGGTGCCGGAGAGCTCGAGGCGATCGCCGATGTTCATGTTCTTGTACATCCGGCGGATCGGATCGGAAACGGTTACCTCGTGCACGGCGGGACGGTACTGCCGGCCCTCGATGATCCTCACGTTAGACTGCACGAGAGCCGAGCCGGGCGTGAACCCGACGAGGTAGACGTTGCCTCGCGCGCCGTTGTTCTTGAAGACGTCGACGCTCACGAGCGCCGTCGCGGTGACGTAAGGGCGACCATCCGAGGAGTGCTTGAGACCGGGCGCGTTCTCGATGACGGAGAGCGTGTCGCGCGTGAGCACGCTCTGGGCTGTGGAGGTTGCGCCGCGGCTCACCACCACGAAGCTATCGGGCCGCGCATTCTGGCCGGTGAAGATGTTCGCGCCCTCGCGGATCGCGAGCAGCGAGACGAGAACGGCGACGGCAGTTGTGACGCCTACCACGGTGACGAGCGAGGAGCCGCGGCGCTGCGCGATGCTCCGAAGACCGGTGGTCGTGAGCTCGATGGTCTGCCTGAGCACGGTCATGTGTACCCCGTCATCGTTCCGCGAGCGCCTCAGCGACCTGCAGTTTCAGCCCGCGCCACGCGGGCGGAGAGCCGCCGAGAATCGCGAGGGCTACCGCGAAACCCACTCCCGCTGCGACGACGGTGAGCGGCACGGAAGTGATGCCAATGAGGCTGCGTGCCTGCGGGAGGATGAGCGAGGCGAGCGCGAGCCCGATCGCGGAGGACAAGACGCAGAAGACGACCGCCTCCGTCAGGATGAGGCCCATGACCAGCCGATCCGAGAACCCGACCGTCTTGAGCACGGCGAGCTCGGGTACGCGCTCGCGAATGGACTGCATCATGAGCGCGCCGGTGGCGAAGAGCAGCGCGAAGAAGACCGCGCTCATGATCGCCCCGACGATGAAGTCGATGTCGGCGATGCGCTGGATCTGCGAGGCGGCCAGGTCGCCTTCGGACTGCGTTCGCGTCTCGTGCGAGGAGTTCGCGAATGCCTTGTCGATGGCGCTTGCAACCGCCGGGGCATGCGCCACGCTGTCGGCGAGAGCGATGTAGAGCAGCGACATGTCGCGATCGGCGACGCGGGCCTCGTTCACGTAGTCGTAGTTGGCGAACGCGGCCGAAGCGCCACTCGGCTGGGACGGGACTTCGAAGATTCCCAGCACGTCATAGACCCACGCGGTCGAGCCGTCGCGTCGAGGCTCCGACTGCAGCGTGAGCCGATCGCCGACCTTGAGATGGTAGCGTTTCGCGAGCGTCGATCCGAGGATCAGCCCGGTACGGTCGGTCTTCATCGCCTCCACTGCCGCCCTTGGGACGATGTAGTCGGGGAACATGCCGAAGAACGCCTGGGCGTCGACCGCGTCCACCGGAAGGCCCTGGGTCGACTGCTGGTAGCTCGAAGGCAGCTGCAGGAACGGTGTGACGAGCTTGACCCCCGGGACCCGCTCGATGTCGGACCGCATGCTGATGGGCAGCGGATCGCCGAGCGACACACTGCTCCCCACATAGAGACGGTCAGGGTGTGTGCGGGCAATGGCCTGCTTGACGCCGGAGTTGAGACCCTGCAGCAGACCGAACAGGAGGAAGGCGCTCGCGATCTGCAACAGCATCAGCACTGCGCGGCTGCGCTTGCGCCAGATCCCGGCCCAGACGAGCGGCAGATACTTCACCGTTGAGCCTCCGTCACCTACATCGGCGATGATAACCCGGCTCGAGATCGATATTGTGAGCGCATCAAGACCTGCCGACTTTCATCAGAGAGGTGCCAAATGGAACTGAAGCGAAGTGGCTCGCAGCCGTCCGTCAAAGGCCCGGCCGACTGGTTCACGGGCAGTGTCCGCATCGATCCACTGTTCACGGCTCCCGCCCCGGCGCGGGTGGCCTGTGCCTGGGTGACATTCGAGCCCGGCGCGCGCACGGCCTGGCACACGCACCCGCTCGGCCAGACGCTCGTCGTCACCGCAGGATGCGGCTGGACGCAGTGCGAAGGCGGCGCAATTGCGGAAATCCGGGCGGGCGACGTCATCTGGTGCCCGCCGAATCATCGACACTGGCACGGCGCCACGCCGACCACAGGGATGACCCACATCGCTATCCAGGAGGCACTCGACGGCAAGTTCGTGAATTGGATGGAGAAGGTAACGGATGAGCAGTACCTAGCCGGGCCCAGGGGCGGCAAGTGAAGAAGCGCTGATGCCGCGATGCCTCGATCCGTGAATCCGTATTATTCCGGGCTACCGGGCGATCATTTCGACGGTCTGCGTTTCTTCAATCCGGATCACCCCTCAACCGATCGCGGTTTACGCGACCTCCTGCGCTGGAAGCTCAAGGGAAGTCCGGCGCCGTGGCCGCGCTCGCTCCCGGTGCGGCAAACCGTCCCAGACGCCCGCTTCGTCGGACTGCGAGCG
>Ga0134126_10013788_pt1 | contig 10199 bp, 9 predicted proteins | sample KB31752_FD_96881 | JGI IMG/M metagenome (GOLD analysis project Ga0134126, IMG submission 96881) | Terrestrial soil microbial communities with excess Nitrogen fertilizer from Kellogg Biological Station, Michigan, USA - KB3-175-2 | ecosystem: Environmental > Terrestrial > Soil > Unclassified ...
CATGAGCCTATTCTGGCTGCCGCCGGTCGTCTGGTTCACCGTGGTGGGCGGAGTCCTGCTGTTTTTTGTGTTGTCAGGCGACGCCCGCATGCCGCTCGGAGTTGGGAGTTTTTGCCTGCTGCTTACTATCCTAGCGTGGCCGGTGCAGCCGGAAATTCAACGGCTTTATTCTCCATATCAGTTGCTTGAGCGTACGGCCAAGCCCGACGGCCTGATGGCGATCCTATCGGGGGGACTCTATTATCAAAAAGTCTTCAATTTCGCGGAGAGCAACCGCGGGCATGAGTCTGTGGAAGACCGCAATACACGGGCCTATTACGAGTTTCCTTTCAATTTCAAGAAAAGACCTGAGCGCGTTGCAATTGTCGGCGCGGGCAGCGGTAACGACGTGGCCGCGGCGCTGCGCATGGGTGCGTCACATGTGGATGCTATCGAGATTGATCCGGCCATTGCCTATCTCGGCAAGATTTATCATCCCGAGCATCCTTACGACGATCCACGAGTCACGCTGATAATCAATGATGCCCGCAATTTCTTTCGCACGACGCACCAGCAATATGACTTGATCATATATGGCGTGCTGGATTCGCACACCGCGCTTAGTCACGCTTCCAACCTGCGCGTGGATTCCTACGTTTATACGCGTGAGGGGATAACGGAAGCATTCAAGCTACTCAAGCCAGACGGCGTGCTGTCGGTCGCATTCGCGTTGCCGAACGAGTCGTTAGGATTCAAATTATCGCACATTCTCCAAGACATTCCGGGCGCTGGAAAGCCGCTGGCCGTTCGTGTCGGCTATGATACGTACACGACCACGGCTTTTGTTGCGCAGAAAGGCCGGGACGTGACAATGCCGGACGCGAATTCCGCCGCCGGTTTCACGAATGTATCGGATCATTTCGCGCAAAACTATCCAGAGTCGAGTATCCCGACCGACGACTGGCCGTTCTTCTACATGATTGGGCGTACCTATCCCGTCAGCTATCTGATCGCGCTCGGAATGGTGCTGCTGCTCAGCTTTTTCTTTGTTCGTAAAACCATAGGTCTGACGGGTCCGATCGAGCGCGGCTATGTGCCGTTTTTCTGTCTCGGTTCTGGCTTTATGCTGGTTGAGACCAAGGCGATTACCGAACTGGGCCTGCATCTCGGCGGCACTTGGTTCGTCGTCGCGGCGACCATCGTGCTGGTTTTGGTTATGGCGTTTCTCGCCAACCTCATCGTCCAGCGGAAGACGTTTCGGCGGACCGACCTTGCCTATCTCGGACTATTGGTCAGCCTTTTCGTTGGCTATGTCTGCGCGCGCGATCATGAACTGATCGCCTTGAATTCACCCTTGGCGAGTCTGGTGGTGAGTTGTGTGCTGTTGACAATCCCGTTGTTTTTTTCAGGCCTTGTTTTTTCGACTTTGATCAGCAAGGCCAAGGTCAACATATCCACCGCGCTCGCTTACAACCTGATGGGTGCGTTGTTTGGCGGTCTGATAGAATACAACTCGATGTATTTCGGGTTTGCATTCCTGTATTTGCTTGCGATCGGGTTTTATTTCCTCGCCTGGGCCTTTTCCGGGGACAAGGCATCGGCCAAAAATCCTAAATCGGGGTTCGCGACGTTCGCAAAAACAGCGACATCGCAAATTCGAAGTGTCTTCGCACTTTTTGGCTTTTAGTGGACCTTCCGTAACCGCAACCCAGTCTTCGTCAACCCGCGGCGATCGCCGCGGCGAGTTTCTTGGCGTGCTCGGCCAGCAGTTCCGGCTTCTCCTTGGCGCTCGCCGGCGGCTTCATCGCAACCCCGGTTTTGCGCGGGATGACATGGACGTGCAGGTGGAACACGACCTGTCCGCCGGCGCCCTCGTTGAATTGCTGGATGGTGACGCCGTCGGCCTCGAATGCCGTCATGGCGGCCTTGGAGACTTTTTGTACCACCGTCATTACATGTGCGAGATCGTCGGGCCCGATGTCGAGAATATTGCGCGCCGGCGCCTTTGGCAGCACCAGTGTGTGCCCGGTCGAACGCGGCATGATATCGAGAAAGGCGAGCGCCTTGTCGTCTTCATAGACCTTATAGCTGGGTAGTTCGCCGCGCAGGATCTTGGCGAAGATGTTGTTCGGGTCGTAGTTCGGCATCGGCTTCTCCCCAAGACTCAGTCTTGCTCGCCAATGATCTTATCCGAAAACCGGTTCCGCTTTTCGGGATCGTGCGCTAATCCTGCTCCACCAAATCCTTGCGGAACGGCGCGGCCGCCGCAAGCTCCTTGCCGGCGGCTCGGACATAGTCGCGCTCTCGCGCCAGATAATCGGCGACCGCCCGCCGCAATGCCGGATTGGCGATGAAATGAGCGGAATAGGTGGTTTTCGGCATGTAGCCACGTGCCAGTTTGTGCTCGCCCTGGGCGCCGGCTTCGACCCGCGAAAGCCGATGCGCGATCGCGTAGTCGATGGCCTGATAATAGCAGAGCTCGAAATGCAGGAACGGATGATGCTCGACGGCGCCCCAATTGCGGCCATAGATCGTGTCGCGGCCTAGAAAATTAAGGGCCCCGCCGATCCAGCGCCCGGCGCGCTTGGCCATCACCAGCAAAATGCGATCACGCATTTTCTCGGACACGATCGAGAAAAACGCGCGGGTCAAATAGGGCCTGCCCCATTTGCGCGAGCCGGTGTCCATGTAGAAGTCGAAAAAGGCATCCCATACCGTCTCCGTCAGGTCGGAGCCGGTGAGCCAAGCCACCTCGATGCCAGGCTCAAGCGCTTCCTTGCGCTCGCGGCGGATGGTCTTGCGCTTGCGCGAGGAGAGGGCGGCCAGAAAATCGTCGAAGGTCGCGTAGCCGGCGTTCTCCCAGTGGAATTGCTGATCGTTGCGCAGTAGGAAGCCGCGCTCGCCCAGCGCGCGCCATTCCGGCTCGGTCAAGAACGTGACGTGGGCCGATGAGAGTTCGTTTGTGGTGGCGATCTCGACCAGCGCGTCGGCCAGCGCGCCGCGCACCGCGTTCGCCAGCGGACCGGGGCGGGCGAGCAGGCGAGGGCCGGTTACCGGGGTGAAGGGCACCGCCACCTGCAGCTTGGGATAATAATCGCCACCGGCGCGTTCGAAGGCTTCGGCCCAGCCGGCGTCGAACACGTATTCGCCGCGCGAATGACTCTTCACATAGCAGGGCGCTGCCCCCATCAGCGTGCCGTCGGCGGTCTCCGCCAGTATATGGCGGGGCTGCCAGCCAGTGCGTGGACCGACTGAAAATGACGATTCGAGCGATGATAGAAAATCATGAGAAATAAATGGGTTATCGACTTGTCCTCGTGTGGATAAGTTATCCACAGGTGTGGACAATTTATCCTCATGTTTTGCTTTAATTGTGCCGCCTGCGGCACAGGAATCCCAGGCCGCGGCGGGAACCTCGGCAAGCGATGGCGCGATACGGATATGGAGCTCGAGGTCGGTCATGGGGTGAGATGTTCTACCCCGACTTTAAGCCGGTTTACGGGCGAATTCCCTCAAAAATGATCTGATCGGCCCATCGCGCGGCGCGCGCCTGGTCGACCCTGTTGCGCACCGTCCAGGTCAGCAGCGGCAGACGAAACAGCGTGCGGGCAATAAGCGGCGCCACGGCCGGCAGATCTTTTACCCCATAGGCGACGAAATGCGGGCGGGTGCGTTTGGCATGCAGCAGAAACGCCATGTGGTGTTTTTCGGCCGGTGGGAAACGATCCCACTCGCGACCTGCATAGTGCCGCTCGGCGACAACGCCGCGCGTTAGGTGGGGCGCAATCCAGCGGACCACTTCGATCACGGCGGGATCGAATGACATCACCGCCGCCGGCCCGCCGTAATGACCCAGCACGTCGGCGACGCGTTGCGCAAGCCTGCGGTCGTTGTCGAAGTGGCTTTTGAGCTCAAGCACCAGAGTCGTGCGGCCGGCGACCAGATCGCACAATTCGCCCAAGCTCAGGATGCGGTCGGCACTGGCTTTGAAGCGGACTTTTTGGATCGCGGCGGCGGTCAGGTCAGCGAGCCGGCCGGTGCCCGCGGTCAGCCGGCCCAGCGCATCATCGTGGTGCACCATGGCCTCACCGTCGGCGCTGATTTGCAAATCGGTCTCTATGCCATAGCCGCCAGCGATGGCAGCGGAAAAGGCGGAGGCCGTGTTCTCGATCACGCCGGTTGATGCGTCATGCAGACCGCGATGGGCCAGCGGTCGTGCGGTGAGCCAGGCAAGGCTGGGCATAATTTTTATTTCACTTCGAATAGGCCTTCGACCTCGATGGCCGCATCGGCGGGCAGCGCCGAGACGCCGACCGTGGTGCGGGCGTGACGGCCTTTGTCGCCGAACACCTCCACCATCAGATCGGACGCGCCGTTCATCACCTTCGGTCCGTCGGTAAAACCGGGCGCTGAGTTGATAAAGCCCCCGAGACGCACCACGCGCACAACTTTGTCGAGGTCGCCCAGCGCGCCCTTGATCTGCGCTAGAAGATTGACCGCGCAGGCGCGCCCCGCCTTTTGCCCGTCCTCAAGCGATACGCCGGCGCCCAGTTGGCCCTTGGCGACCAGTTTACCATCGGCGCCAAAGCAGAGCTGGCCAGATACGATCAACAGATTGCCGCTGCGCACGAACGGCACGTAATTGGCGATCGGGCTTGCCGGGGTTGGCAGAATGATTCCGAGGCTTGCTATCTTGGTTTCAACCGTTCCGGCCATGAAATCCTCCGCTGGGTTGCCCTGTCTTGGCCGATCAAGGTGCTCCGTGCAAGCACGCTTCGCGGGACATTGCCGGAGGCGGCCATGGCCTCTATCTTGCCTCTATCTTGCGTGATTCATCTTGTTCGCGCCGGTCCAACGCCGCCGTGGAAGGGCCGCATCGATGAAAACGTCCGCCAGCCTCAAACGGTTGATCCTACCGGTCCTGGCCATCGCGTTTGTGGCCACAGCAGTGTACCGGCCGGCCGCGGCCGCGGCCGCGCCGGCCTCGGACAATGTGGTGCTTGCGCCGCATCGGGCGATCTATGACCTAAAACTATTCAAGTCGCACGGCAGCCGCGGCATCGAGGCGGTGCGCGGGCGCATTTTGTATGATTTTTCCGGCAATGCCTGCGACGGCTATGAGCTGCAATTCCGTCAAGTCTCCGAGCTCGAATCGGGCGGAGGCAAAACAGCGCTCAGCGATCTGCGCTCGACCACATGGGAAGACGGCAACGCCAAAGCGTTCCGTTTCAACTCGGAAAATCTGCTTGATGACAAGATGACCGACGCGGTCGACGGCCATGCCGACCGCAACGCCCAGACCGTGGCAGTCAATTTGAGCAAGCCCAAAGCGAAGAATTTCACTGTTCCGGTGAGCGCGGTGTTTCCCACCGAGCACATGCGACGCATCATCGTGGCGGCGCGCGAAGGCAAATCGATCCTGGAATTTCCTGTCTATGACGGCTCGGAAACCGGCGAGAAGCTTTACAACACGCTCACCGTGATCGGGCAGCCGATCTCGCCGGGCGCAAAGCCGCCGAACGATGCGGCAGGGAAGGTTCCCGAGTTGGCCAAGCTCACCCGCTGGCCGGTGACCATCAGCTATTTCGAGCAGGAGGACGAGGCGACCCAGCGCACCGGAGAGCAGACGCCAGTCTATTCTATTTCCTTCGAGCTTTACGAGAACGGAATTTCACGCGCGCTTGTGCTCGATTACGCCGATTTCACCATTAAGGGCGAGATGACGTCGCTCGACCTCAGTAAGCCCAAACCCTGCCAGTAACAGTGCCGGTCGAGTAGCATCACTTCCAAAGCAATTCTAAGTCAGAGATGGCCTGTGATTCGCGATAGGTCGCTTGAAACGTTGCGTGGACTCGCGGCCTTATCGGTCTTGCTTTGGCATACAATGCTCGGCTTTTTTCCCGATCGGTCGGGCATCTTTCCGTCTTTACCAACGGAAAACGCGCTGTCTGGAAGTTTGTTGTACTGCCTGATGAATGGGACCGCTGCGGTTGGTTTCTTTTTTGTTTTGTCTGGTTTTGTCTTGACCCGGCATTATTTTGTTGCCGGCGAGCCTGACTTTTTGCTTCGCAATGCCATCAAGCGCTGGCCGCGCTTGGCACTGCCCGTCGTCCTCGTCGTGCTTTTATCTTGGGCCTTATTTCATTTCAGCTTGTATCGGTTTGAAGAAGCCGCAAAATATACCCAAAGCCCTTGGCTCAGCCGGTTTGCCTACGCTTACGCAGTTCCGTTCAAAGTCGATTTTCTCGACGCTCTCGGTCAGGGTCTTTTTCTCACGTTTTTTCGCGGCGACAGCTACTATGACAGCAATCTGTGGACCATGCGCTATGAGCTTATCGGAAGTTTTATGGCGTTCGGTATGGCCTTCATCATCGGACCGCACGCCAATATTTTGACCAAGCTTTATCTCGTCGCGGTGATTGCCGTCATTATCCATTTCACGACGCAAGAGTGGTACATTACTTTTCCCGTCGGAGTTCTTATGGCCGCGCTGCTTCCAGACCGAACGACCCGTTTGCCGCTATGGATAAGTCTTGTTGGCATCGCCGTCGCGCTTTACCTCGCGGGATATTCGATGGTCGATCGCGGCGTTTTTCACCCCATGTACATTGCCTTTGCCCGCCCGCCGTCCTCAATCTATGTGTGGACAGTGGCAGCGGTGGCTCTCATTGTTAGCGTCTCGCTGAACGGTCGGATACGGGCGATTTTGAGCACGAAAGTTGGCACATTCTTCGGCTGGATTTCGTTTCCTCTTTACCTTGTTCACGTCCCAATTCTGTGCTCGGTCGGCTGCGCGACGTTCCTTTGGACGCTACCCTGGCTTCCTGCACCATATCCAAATGTTGCCGCGGCGCTCGCGACGGTTGTTGGCTCGATCGTGGTCTCGATTCCTTTTGCGGCGATCAATGGGCATTGGCTTGCTGTGCTGAACCAGTGGGTGCGTTCGGGAAGTGCACGCCACGAACTCCCGCGGAATTAATCGTCCTCGATTGCCAGACCACGCACCACCGCATCGCGGCCGAATTTCGCCCGCAGGCGGTCAACCGCGTGTTCTGCCTTGGCAGTGCGGCGGTCGATGAGGTCGGCCATATCGTCGCCGGTAGCATTCTCGAGGTGACTGACGCCGATGCCGATCAGGCGGAAGCGGGTGGTCCCAATCTCATGGCTGAGTAAATCGCGGCCGGCGGCAAATATGCGCGCGGCGAGTTGGGTCGGCGTCCCAAGAGCGCGCGCCCGCGTGCGGATTTTGAAATCGGCGCTCTTGAGTTTTAAGGTCACGGTCGATCCGGCCAGCGCGTTTGCTTTCAGCCGCGCCGAAACTCGTTCGGTTAGATCCCACAGATGCTGTTCGAGCGGGCGGAATTCGCCGATGTCGCGCTCGAAGGTGGTCTCTGCTGAAATGCTTTTGGTGTCGCGCTCCGGATCGACGCTGCGCATGTCGATGCCGCGCGCCAGCTGCCATAAACGCGTACCTTCCTCGCCATAACGTCGTATCAGATCGGTTTCCTCGGCCCGTTGCAGGTCCGCGATCAGTCTATAGCCGTCGGCGGCCAGCTTGGCCGCGTTGACGGCGCCGACGCCATAGATGAAGCCGACCGGCTTCCCTGCCAGAAACGCGACAGCCTCTTGTTGCCCAAGCACCGCGAAGCCGCGCGGCTTGTCCATATCGGAGGCGATCTTGGCGAGAAACTTGTTGGCCGACAGCCCGATCGATACCGTGATACCGAGTTCGCGCTCGACTTGGGTGGCGAAACGCGCCAGCACCTTTGCGGCGCTCATGCCGTGCAGACGTTTCGTGCCGGTCAAATCGAGGAAGGCTTCGTCGATCGACAACGGTTCGACCAGCGGCGTGAGCGTGAGCATGGCGCGGCGCACTTCACGGCCGACTTTGCCGTATTTAGAAATATTCGGCTTGATCACCACGGCCGCGGGACAGCGGCGCAGCGCCTCGAACATCGGCATCGCCGAACGGATGCCGTAGGTGCGGGCGACATAGCAGCAGGCCGCGACCACGCCGCGTTTTCCTCCGCCGACGATCACGGGTTTGTCGAGCAGGTTCGGATTGTCGCGTTTTTCGATGGTGGCGTAGAAGGCGTCGCAATCGATATGCGCGATGGTGAGCAAGTCCAGTTCGCGGTGGCGCGCAAGACGCGGCGAGCCGCATCCCGCACAGCGTTTGACGGTGTCCGGCGTATCCACCAGGCAGTCGCGGCAGAAGCTCACGGTATCTCCCGCTCCCAGTGCCCGCCCAGCGCGACGAGCGCCTTGCCGATATCGGCCGGATCGGCCCCGGTCTCGGCGGCGAAAGCCGCTAGCAGGCGCTCATCGCCGGCCAGGTAATCCAAGACGCCGATCAGGAAGCCGGGTTCCCGCGCGGCGGCCCGAATCTCGGCGGGGCCGATGCCGGTGACGGCAAGAAAGCGGCCGAGTCGCTCGCTATCCCCGGCAATATAGGTAAGCGCCTGAACCGCAAGACCTTCTGCCACCTCCGGCGTCATCGGACGACGCTGTTTCATAGGTTAAATTTGCCTTTCCGTAACATATCGGCACTACCGTTACGGATCATGCCCGAGCGCGCGCGGCCTGGCGACGGCGCGCGCGGGGGGCAGGCGCGCTGGGGACAAATAGGGCGGGGTAAATGCCGAAGACCGTCCTGATCGTGGAGGATAACGAGCTCAATATGAAGCTCTTCCACGACCTCTTGGAAGCGCACGGCTACCAGACCGTCGGCACCCGCAACGGGATCGAAGCGCTCGATCTCGCGCGCAAACACCGGCCCGATTTGATTCTGATGGATATCCAACTGCCGGAAGTATCCGGCCTCGAAGTGACCAAATGGCTCAAGGACGATCCCGAGCTCAAAGCGATACCTGTGGTGGCCGTCACTGCTTTTGCCATGAAGGGCGACGAGGAACGCATCCGCGAGGGCGGCTGCGAGGCCTATTTGTCGAAGCCGATTTCGGTCGGCAAGTTCATCGAGACCATTCGCCATTTTCTGGGGAGCGCGTGAGATGACCGCCCGCGTTCTTGTCGTAGACGACGTTCCCGCCAACGTGAAGCTGCTGGAAGCGCGGCTGTCGGCGGAATATTTCGACGTTACAACTGCCCAGAGCGGACCAGAGGCGCTCGCGCTGTGCGAGCGCGCCGAATGTGACATCGTGCTGCTCGACGTGATGATGCCGGACATGGACGGCTTCGAGGTCTGCCGCAAACTCAAGTCTAATCCGGCGACCCACCATATTCCGGTCGTGATGGTTACCGCGCTCGACCAGCCGGCCGACCGGGTGCGCGGCCTGGAAGCCGGCGCCGACGATTTTCTCACCAAGCCGGTCACCGACGTGGCGCTGGTGTCGCGCGTACGTTCGCTGGCGCGGCTGAAGATGGTCACCGACGAACTGCGCCTGCGCGCACTCACCTCCCGGGAAATCGGCATCGAAAGCCCGGAGCGCGAAGCGGTCGCGGAAACCGGCCGTCACGGCCGCATCCTGATTGTCGACGACCGCGAAAGTTCCTATGAACGCATCGTCGCGACACTATCGGCCGAGCATACCGTCGACGTCGAAACCAATCCGAGCGATGCGCTATTTCGCGCCGCCGAGGACGATTACGATCTACTGCTCGTTTCGCTCGAGCTGAAGGATTTCGATGGGCTGCGTCTGTGCAGCCAGGTTCGTTCGCTCGAACGCACCCGCAATGTGCCCATTCTCGCGGTTGCGGAACCTGACAACAATACACGTCTGGCGCGGGGCCTGGAAATCGGCGTCAACGATTATCTGCTCCGTCCGATCGACAGGAACGAGATGCTGGCTCGCGTGCGAACGCAGATCAAGAAAAGGCGCTACACCGAGCGGCTCCGCGACAATGTGCAGATGTCGATCGAAATGGCGATCACCGACGCGCTTACCGGGTTGTTCAACCGCCGCTACATGGAAACGCATCTGGCGACGCTGGTGGAGCAGTCGGCCGCGCGCGGCAAGCCGATCACGGTGCTGGTGGTCGATATCGACTATTTCAAATCGGTCAACGACGCCCACGGCCACGACGCCGGCGACGACGTATTGCGCGAATTCGCGCTGCGCATTCGTAAGTCAATCCGCAACATCGATCTTGCCTGCCGCTACGGCGGTGAGGAGTTCGTCATTGTGATGCCGGAAACCGATATGGCAGTCGCCACTGCGGTGGCTGAGCGGCTGCGCCGGCGCGTTGCCTCCGAGCCCTTC
>Ga0134126_10013789_pt1 | contig 10199 bp, 8 predicted proteins | sample KB31752_FD_96881 | JGI IMG/M metagenome (GOLD analysis project Ga0134126, IMG submission 96881) | Terrestrial soil microbial communities with excess Nitrogen fertilizer from Kellogg Biological Station, Michigan, USA - KB3-175-2 | ecosystem: Environmental > Terrestrial > Soil > Unclassified ...
GTGCTGCCCTCGCTGGACAGCGTCAGCAAGCAGTTGCGCGGCAAGCTGGGCGAAGCGCTGGCGATGGTGTCCAGGCAATCGCAGCCGCTGGCGCAGGTGGCGACGCCGGATTTGAATGCTTTGAAGGCGTATTCGTTGGGTAGAGACGCCTACGACCTCGCCGATTTCAAGAATGCTAAGACTTATTTTGGTGAGGCATTGCGGATCGATCCGCATTTCGCGCTTGCACGAATTGACCTCGCAAATATCTTCAGCAATGAGGACCAAATTGCGAAAGCTCTTGGCCAAATTCGAGCGGCACAGGCGGATCGTGCACGCCTGTCTGCACGCGACGCGCTTTACGCGGATGCGTTTGCAGCAAGTTTCCTGGAGCCAGGCAAGTCATTGAACAAATGGAAGCTGTTGGCGACCGTTTATCCAGATTACTTTATTGGATTGAGCGATTACGCATATGCGTTGGACAATTATGCCAATCGTTACGAAGATGCCATCTCTTACCTCAAGCAGGCACTGTCAAACAAAAATCCTCATCGTGCAACGAGTAACTATTTGCTTGGAACTTTGTATGCCGAAGCGGGCAAGTACGAGGATGCAGCACAAGCTTTTTCAACTTCCGTGCATCAGGGCGCGCATTTCCAGAATGCACTTTACGCGAGTACTTATGCGGCCCAGCGTCGCTTCAACGAAGCGTCAACAGTGTTGGCCAAGGGCAAGGCATCCGGCACTGGCAGTTTCGACATCATCGACAGTGCCTTCCCGATCGCGGTGGCGGTCGACCAAGGCGATTGGTTGCAGGCGCACAAGCTGCTTAATGGAACGCGAGCAAAAGCTGACGCCTTGGGTCCCCGCATCGTGGGTCGTTACGCCGGCATGGCGTTAAGTCTGAGTGCGCTGGATGGAACGCCCGCTGCAGTGCAGGTAGTGGCAATTAAGGACTATGTAGCCAAGGCGGAAAAAACGCTTGTGCTGGCCGATCCGGTCGATCGGCATGAGCTGAGATTTCAAGTTGCGTTTGCGGCCTATCTGGCTGCGCATGCGGGAGACGTAGATCTCGCTAAACGGGCGCTTGCCACTGCCGGACCCGCGTCCAACACGGACATGCCGATTTTGGATAACCTGCTTGACGTAGCGCAGGCTGAAATCGACCGCGTATCCGGTAAACCGGAAGAGTCGCTGGCGATTCTGAAGCCGTTAGTCAATGGCAGCGAGCTGTACATCACGCACGTGGAGCTGCTGGATGCCTATGCTGGCGCTCACGATCTAGCCACCGCGTTAACCGAGGCGCAATGGCTTTCGGCTCACCGAGGACGTGCCTATTTCGAGGTCAATGCACAGTTTATGCTGGAGCCCTTCAATACTGCCGAATCGGATCTGGCGCTGTTGCGTGCCGCGGAGCTTTCGAATGCTTTGGGCAACAAGCTAGACGCCCAGAAATCGCTGGCTGCATTTATGCGTGCATGGCCCCGAGCGCAAGATCTGCCTTGGCTGGCTCCTCGTCTGCGTGGCGCCAAATTGGTTACCGAAGCTCACTAACCGTCGGAACCAAAACTCAGCTTCACGTTTGGCCAACTCATCATCAAACATTCGTCGGTTGCTACGGCGGCCCACTCGGTATGCGCGGCTTGGAAGCGTTCCTTGTCGGGCAAACTGGCTGGCGCCAAGCACGAAGCCTTGAGATTCACGATGGTTTCATGCGGCACGCCCAACTCGGCCAGCGCGGCGGCGGGCTTCTGTTCGTAACGGCTGCGGAAGCCGTCATCGTAGGCAAGCTTGTGCAACAGCGCAAGCGAGTGCTCGCGCGACAATTTCGAATCGGCCATGACTGCTTCCCCGGATAGATTGGCAGGGGTCATGCAAGTCCCCTGCCAATGCTAACAGTAGCCCTAGTCGCGCGACCCGATATTCAATTGAGCGTTGGGCGTGATCATCATCAGACAATTTTCGGCCGATGCGCTGCTCAGTTTTTTATGAGCGCTCATGAAATGAGCCTTATCGGCCAAACTGGTTGATGCGAGGCACGATGCCTTGAGATTCACGATGGTTTCCAAGGGCGCGCCGAGTTCGGCCAGCGCGGCGGCCGGCTTCTGCTCGTAACGACCGCGGAAGTCGTCATCGGTGGCGAGCTTGTGCAGCAGGGCGAGCGAATGCTCGCGTGAAAGGCTTGCGTTGGTTTGCAGCGACACGACGGGCGCGGCAACGCTTTCGGTAGCTAAGTTCGACATGGAATCCCCCTTTGGATGGGAGTGGGCCGGCTTGCTGGGATTCGAGCGCGGCTAAACTAGCATGATTTCGGGGGTGGTCATGCAAGTACGCCGTTGCGCGATGGTGCTGGTCGAGCCGCGCGAATCCATCGATTTCGATCTGGCCGAACTGGCGCTGGGGGAAACCGGCGTGCGCGAACGGCTCGGCTGGCTGGCGCTGGCCGCGCATTGCGACGATGAGATTCCGCTGGACGCGGCGGAAGTCGTCGCGTTGGGCGCGCTGTCGCCCGGCCATTGGCAATCGCTGGATGAATTGTCGCAACGGCATCCGCGCGCAGTGCTGGAAGCGTTGCTGGCGAAAGGTTTGTTGATCGCGCAGGAACCGGCGGACGAATCGTCGCGCCGGTTCGCGCACGCCGACGATGCGGTGCGCGCGGTGCACTGGCGCGGGTTGACCGCCATCGCGCATCGTCATACCCGTTGGTGCGACGTAGATTCGGAAGCGATCGAGCGGCTTTTCTCCGAAGCCAGTCCGCAGACATTCCTGGAACGCCTGGGTCCGGCGTTGCCGGTGGTGCCGGAACGCGCGCCGGCATCATCGCGCGTGTCGTTGGCAAAGCCGTCGCCGTCGCCGCTGGATGCACTGATGGACCGGCGCGTCACCTGCCGCAACTACGATCCCGCGCCGTTGTCGTTCGATGCGTTTTCCGCGGTGCTGTACCGCGCGTTCGGTGCGCGCGCGGTCAGCGATTACGCGCCCGGCGTGCAACTCCTGAAGAAGGGCGTGCCATCGGCGGGTGGCCTCCACGCGACCGAGGCGTATCTGCTGGTGCAGCGCGTCGAGGGTGTTCTGCCGGGGTTGTACCACTACCACCCGGTCGCGCACGCGCTGGAGCCGTTGCGCGAACTGGATGCGGAAATGGCTGCGTCGCTGGCACGCCGTTTCGTCGCGGCGCAGGCGTATTACGCCGGGGCGCCGCTGCAGATCGCGCTGGTGTCGCGCTTCGAGCGCAATTTCTGGAAATACCGCAACCATGCCAAGGCGTATCGCGCGGTGATCCTGGATGCCGGCCACCTGTCGCAGGCGATGTATTTCGCCGCCACCGAGTTGAACCTCGGCGCGTTCATCACCGCCGCGATCAACGAAGTCGAAATCGAGCAGGCCTTCGGTCTGGAACCGATGGCCGAAGGCCCGCTGGCCGTGTGCGGCTTCGGCGTGCGCGCGCCAGAGCGCGTGACGGTCGAGTTCGATCCCGCGCACAAGGTGTGGCCACGAGGCGGGAGAAGCCGCGAAGCGTGACCGGCGGTGCTAAAGTCTCGTGGGCATTCCGGCGCGAGCCGGAATGCGTCGATACAAGGCGTGAACATCGCCATCGGAATGTCGTCAGCGTTCAAGCAGGGGTGTTTTCATGACGGCCGAAATCCATCAGTTCGAAACCACGCCCGGGTCCAGCCGCATGGCCACCCCGCAACTGCGCACGCTGGTGGTGTGTGACATCGCCGATTCCACCGCGCTGGTCGAGCGCATGGGCGACCAGAACGCGGCCAACATCATCCGCAAGCACGATCGCCTCGCGCGCGCTTTGGTGGAACAGCATAAAGGTCGCGAGATCGACAAGACCGACGGTTTCCTGTTGCTGTTCGACCGTCCGGTGCAGGCCGCCGCCTTCGCGCTGGATTACCAGCGCGGCCTGAAACATTTGTCCGCCGCAGAAGGCGTGGTGGTGCGTGCGCGCGTCGGCATCCACATGGGCGACGTGGTGATCTGGGAAAACGCGCCGGAAGATGTCACGCGCGGTGCCAAACCCATCGAAGTGGAAGGCCTGGTGAAACCCGTCGCGGCACGACTCGCGCAACTGGCACGGCCGCAACAGATATTGATGTCATCCGCGGCGGCCGGGATCGCGCATCGTGCCGAAGGAGAGCTGGGCGCGGCTGCCGCACGCCGCGTGCACTGGAAGGACCACGGCAAATACAGCTTCAAGGGCTTGCCCGAAGCACTGGACGTGGTCGAGGTGGGCGAGGACGACGTTGCGCCGTTGCACGCGCCGAAGTCCGGCCGTACCGCCAAACGCGTGTTGCCATGGTGGCGCCGACCGCTGACGCTGACCGCCGAGGCCGCGATGCTCGCGATCGCGATCGGCGTGGGCGCATGGTTCGTGCTGCAAAGTCCGCCCACGCTGGCGTTCGCCGCGCGCGACTGGGTGGTGGTCGGCAACGTGCAGAACCACACCAACCAGGACCAGCTCGGCACGCCGCTGGACGCGGCGTTCAAGATCGGCCTTGAACAGTCGCAATACGTCAACGTGATCCCCGACATGCAGGTGGACAATGCGCTGAAGCGCATGGAGAAACCCGTCGGCACGCCGGTCAACCGCAGCATCGGTTCCGACATCGCGATGCGCGAAGGCGCGCGCGCACTGATCCTGCCCAGCCTCGCGCAGGTCGGCGGGCGCGTCCAGATCAGTGCCGAGGTGATCGATCCGCACACCGGCGTCACCGTGTACAGCGATTCAACGCAGGCCGACAGCGAACAGCAGATCCTGCCCGCCACCGACAAGCTGCTCGGCAAGCTGCGTTCGCGGCTGGGCGAATCGCTGGCGTCGGTCCAGAAGACCTCGATGCCGCTGGCACAGATCACGACCAGCAACATGGACGCCTTGCGCGCACTCAGCAAGGCCGAGGATATGATCGGGCAGGGGCAGGTTGAGAACGGTGTCCTTTTGTTGAACGAAGCGCTGCGGTTGGATCCCAACTTTGCATTGGCATGGGCTCGGCTGGCGACTGTCCAGAACGCCTACCTCAACGATCCACGCGCCTCGTATGCCAGCCTGCAAAAGGCCGAAACAAACCGCGACCGGTTGAGTGCGCGCGAGCGGCTCGCGGTCGACGCAACCATCGGCCAGTATCAGAACGCAGACAAATGGGTGGCGAAGTGGCAGACCGCGGCGCAGCTTTATCCCGATTATTCGAGCGCGCAGCAGAACCTCGGAGTAGGGCTGTGGTGGTACCAGCACAAGCTGAAGGATGCCATCCCGCATCTCAAGGCGGTCGCGGAATCCCGCAATCCGTTGCGTGGTTTCAGTTGGTTGAGCCTCGCGCTTGTCGAAACGGAATTGAGTGATTTCAACGCGGCAAAATCCGATATGGCTCAAGCACGCAAACTTGTCGCCGTAACGCCCCACTTCGAAGACGTCGCGCCCGATCTGGCGCAGCGCGACTACGCGGCAGTGCTGGCAAGGCTGGATGCCGCGCCCGCGGCGCTGCCGGCCTCTATCCAGGCAGAGAAGGAAGTGCGTTATGCGGCGGTGGCGATTGACCGCGGCGAGCTCGCCGTTGCCCAGTCTTATTTTGACAAGGCGGCGGAATACGCAGCGAAGGCCGCGTCGAAAGAACAGCAGGCGCGCGTTGGGCTCGCGCGGGTAGCACTGGCGCTGGCTCAGAACAGCGCCGATGCCGAAACGCAATTGAAGGTGCTGATCGACAGCGAAATCGCGCGCCTGAAAACATCGGGTCAGGCGCTGGACGGAAGCACCCCGATCCATTTGGCCATCGCGGCGATGCTGGCCGCGCGACACGGCCAGCCGCAGTGGGCACGCGCCGCATTGGATGCTTCGCGCGAGGTGTCGCTGGATCATGGTTACTACGATCGCGCGGCGCTGTGGCGCACGGCGAATTGCGAAGCGCAGTACGTCAGCGTGCCCAAGGATCGAATCGCTTGTCTCGCCAAGCTGGTCGACGGACGCGAATACTTCCAGACCCACGTTGCGTTGATGCTGGCCTACCGCGCCGACGCCGATACCGCGAATGCCCACGCGCAGGCGCAATGGCTGGCCGCGCATCGCGGCCAAGCCGTCGCCGAACTGGAAAACGAACCGGGGCTGATTCCGAACTTGCTGGCTTTGCGACAAGCTCAGTAACAAAAATGGTCGACCGTCCCGGATCGATCAGGAGTCGGATATACCCGACTCCCGGCGCTTCAGAGTGCTACTTCAGCAAGAAAATCAGGACGCAGACCTTGTCCATGGGGTCATCGAAGTGCTCCTTGTGAATCGCCGCGACCTCTTGCATCGGCGGCAGCTTCCGCACCGCCGGAATCCGCGACGCGTCGACTTCGATTCCGTGCGCCTTGAGCGCGGCCGCCGGGTCGCCCAGCATCTGTTCGCGGAACTCGTGGCTGGTCGCAAGAAGATCCAGAACCTGATGCAGCGCCTGTGGTGACGGATTGCCCTTGATCATCTCGGTAGCCCCTTGCTGGATGGAGGTGCGGTTGCTGCGTGCCCCTGGAAAGCGCCGGTAGCATATCCGAGTGACGAGTCGGGCGGCAGGGGCTGCCTGCACCATGAGGGGAACTGCCGCAATGCCAGCAATCAGGGTCCGCCGCTGCGCACACCTCCAGATCAGCGTGGGGCAAATCAAGACGCTGGATTTCGCGGCGTTGCTCTCCGGAAAGTCCGCCGTGATCGTCACGAACGTTCGCCGGGTGCTGGCCGCGCATCTCGATCAGCCCGTGGAAATCGATGCCGGCGAAATGCAGGTGCTGGCGGAAATCGATCCTGAAACGTGGTCGTCTTGCGATGCGCTTGTCGCGGCCCATGGCGCATGCATCGAGGGATTGCTGGCCAGGCAATTGCTGCTGGCCGAGGATGACGACTCGTCCGCATCGCAACGCGATCGTGACCTGCGCGCTTCGCACTGGCATGGCGGAGCCGCCATCGCGCATACGATGTCACGCTGGTCGCACAACGACAGCATCGCCGCGCAACGCGAATCGCGCCTGCAGTCGGTGGACGACATGGTCGAGGTGTTCGGCGCGCCGCCGCCGCATTTCCATCATCGAGAAGACGCGGTCGCGCGCGTGGCTCTGGATGAGCCCGTCCGCACCGTGCTCGATAACCTGCTGGAACGCCGCGCGACCTGCCGCAACTTCGACCTGGCGCAATCCGTTTCCGCGGCGCAACTGTCGGCGTTGCTGAAGCGCGTGTTCGGTGTGCAGGGCATGGAAGAACTTGCGCCAGGCGCAGTCGCGCTGAAGAAGAACCATCCGTCCGGTGGCGGCCTGCATCCGGTCGAGGCTTACCTGCTCTTGCAGCGCGTCGAAGGTTTGGTGACAGGGCTATACCACTACAACGTCGAAGCGCATGCATTGGACTTGTTGCATGAAATGACGCGTGATGAAGCGCACGCGTTCGCGATGACGGCGGTGGCGGGGCAGGAATATTTCGCCGATGCGCCGGTGATGCTGGTGATGGCCGCACGCTTCGCGCGTTCGATGTGGAAGTATCGCAACCACCCCAAGATCTATCGCGCGATCCTGCTGGAGATGGGCCACATCTCGCAGAACCTCTACCTCACCGCCACCGAGATGAACCTCGGCGCATTCATCACCGCTGCGATCAACGAAGTGGAGATCGAGCAGGCGTTCGGGCTGGAGCCGATGAGCGAAGGGGCGTTGTGCGTGTGCGGCTTTGGTGCGCGTGCGAAAGAGCGCGTCACCGTCGAGTTCGATCCGGCGCACAGGGTGTGGGACGACGCTTGAAAGTCTCTGGGTTCCGGATCGCCGCTTTGCGGCGTCCGGAATGACGGGAGCTTGTGTCGCTTTCCGGTACGCCACGTCGAGTCGCCACTCCTGCCCCAATTTCCAAATTGTCGTCATTCCGGACGCGACGCAGTCGCGATCCGGAACCCAGTGACTTCTGCTTTGCAACGCGCTTGGACCAGGCGCGTGGACCTTCAATCAAGCATTCCGTCGTACAGATCGTGCCAGTACGGGTTTTGCTTCTCCACAGGTTCGAGCTTCCACTTGCGCTTCCATCCCTTGATGGCTTTCTCGCGTGCAATCGCGGACTCCATGGTTGCGTGTTGTTCGAACCAGACAAGGTGATGAACCCCGTAGCGGCGCGTAAATCCACTGACGGTGCCGGTCTTGTGTTCGTGCACGCGCTTCACCAGATCCGATGTCACGCCGATGTACAGGGTTCCGTTGCGGCGGCTGGCGAGCATGTACACGAAGGGTTGCAATCCACGGGGTCTCCCTCAAAGACGCCGGGTTCCGGATCGCCGCTGCGTGGCGTCCGGAATGACGAGATTTATACGGTGGCCGTACTTGCGCGCCGGTACTGCACCGCCTCGGCCAGATGTTCGCGCGCGATGCGTTCGCTGCCGGCGAGGTCGGCGATGGTGCGCGCGACGCGCAGCACACGGTGGTAGGCGCGTGCGGAGAGGGAGAGTTTTTCAAGCGCACGTTCCAGCAACGCGCGTTCGGCATCGCCCAGCGCGCAGTCGCGTTCGATTTCGCGCGTGGCGAGCATGGCGTTGGGTTTGCCGGCGCGCTGCATCGCGATGGTGCGTGCCGCGACGACGCGGGCGCGGACGGTTGCGGAATCCTCGTCGTGTGCGCCGCGCTTGGCATCCAGCTCGGACAGCGGCATGCGTGGCACGTTGCTGATGAGGTCGATGCGGTCCAGCAATGGCCCGGAGATGCGGCCGCGATAACGCGCGATCGCGGCCGGCGTGCAATGGCAGCGGCCGTCATTGTCGCCCGCGTAGCCGCAGGGGCAGGGATTCATCGCCGCGACCAACTGGAAGCGCGCCGGGAATTCGGCCTGCCGGGCGGCGCGCGAAATGACGATGTGGCCGGACTCCATCGGTTCGCGCAAGACTTCCAGCACGCGGCGATCGTATTCGGGCAGTTCGTCGAGGAACAGCACGCCATGGTGCGCGAGTGAAATTTCGCCCGGGCGCGGATGCGAGCCGCCGCCGACCAGCGCGACACCGGACGCGGTGTGGTGCGGTGCGCGGAACGGCCGCTGGTGCCATTGTTTGACGTCGAAGGTTTCATGGGCGACCGAACGCACCGCGCAGGCCTCGATGGCTTCGGCATCCGTCATCGGTGGCAGGATGCCCGGAAGGCGCTGGGCCAGCATGGATTTGCCGGTGCCGGGCGGACCGATCATCAGCAGGTGGTGGCCGCCGGCCGCGGCGATTTCCAGTGCTCGCCGCGCCTGCAACTGCCCGCGCACGTCGGCCAGATCGGGAAGGTTGCCAGCGACCGGCGCCGCATCGGTCACGGGCGCGGGCAATGTGTCAATGCCGCGCAGGTGCGCGCAGACTTCGGCCAGCGTGCGTGCGACACGCACGTCCACGTCGCCCAGCAACGCGGCCTCGTGCGCATTGCCCGCGGGCACGATCACGCAACGCTTGCCGTGGCGCGCACGCAGCAGCGCGGGCAACACGCCGGGCACCGGACGCAGTTCGCCGGACAACGCGAGCTCGCCCAAAAACTCGCTACCCTTCAGCGCCTCGCCCGGCACCTGTCCACCCGCGGCGAGGATGCCCAGTGCAATCGCGAGGTCGAAACGCCCGCCGTCCTTGGGCAACTCCGCGGGTGCCAGATTCACCGTGACGCGGCGGGCGGGGTATTCGAACTGGGTGTTCTGGATCGCGACCCGCACGCGGTCGCGCGCTTCGCGCACCGCGGCTTCCGGCAGGCCGACGATCGACGTGCCGGGCAGGCCGCCGGACAGATGCACTTCCACAGTGACCAGCGGCGCGGCGACGCCTTCGGAGGCGCGCGTGAGTGCAACGGCGAGGCTCATGTCCCTTTCACCTCCCCGGTGCGCGGCTTTCCCCAAAATCAGGCCATGGATGGCCGCGGTGATGCTCCCGATTCGAAGCGTGGAATTTGCGATGATGCGCCGGGATGACGGCGATCATGGACGATCGCATAAACATCCCGGCGTCATCGTCCCCAGTCGGCCGGCGACAGTCAGGCCTTCCGCGTCGCTTCCAAATCGGTCACGCGTTTTTCAAGTTGCGTGACCTGTTCGCGCGCCCGTTCGAGGACGGCGCGCTGGGCGTCGAATTCCTCGCGGGTAACAAGGTCGAGGCGGCGCAATCCGTGCGCCAGCACATCCCTGAAATTGGCTTCCATGTCGTCCCGCGCCTGCGCCAGTCCCGGAGGAACCAGGGTAGCCAGCCGATGCGCGAGTTGGTCTA
>Ga0134126_10013790_pt1 | contig 10198 bp, 7 predicted proteins | sample KB31752_FD_96881 | JGI IMG/M metagenome (GOLD analysis project Ga0134126, IMG submission 96881) | Terrestrial soil microbial communities with excess Nitrogen fertilizer from Kellogg Biological Station, Michigan, USA - KB3-175-2 | ecosystem: Environmental > Terrestrial > Soil > Unclassified ...
ACCGCGCAGCTGGTGCGTGCGTCCGACGGTTACCAGATCTGGTCGCACAGCTACGACCGCCAGCTGACCGACATCTTCGCGATCCAGGACGGCATTGCCGCGGACGTGGTGAAGAACCTCAAGGTCAAGCTGCTCGGTGCGCTACCGACGGCGCGCGCTACCGACCCGAAGGCCTATACGCTGTACCTGCAGGCGCGCCAGCTGGCGAACCAGAGCACGGCAGACTCCTTCAAATCCTCCAATGCGCTGTTGCAGCAGGCGCTGGCGATCGATCCGCGTTACGCGCCAGCATGGAAGGAACTGGCGCGCAACTTCGGCAACGAGGCGACCTTCGGCATGTTCCCGGCCGACCAGGGCTGGCGCCAAGCGCGTGACGCAGCCGATGAGGCGCTGGCGATCGACCCGGACTATGCACCAGCGCAGGCGACGCTCGGCGTCATCGCGATGAACCAGAACAACGATCTGCCCGATGCGACGCGACACTTCGAGCGTGCGTTGGCACTGGATCCGACCGATCTCTCTGTCCTCAGCAACAGCGCCGGCCTGCTGCTAGCCCTCGGTCGCCTGCCGTCGGGGATCGCGGTCATGGAATACGGCGTCGCGCGCGATCCGGTCAACCCGAGGGCTCTGAACAACCTGGGCCTTGCCTATCTCTTTGCCGGCCGTTACGACGAGGCCATCGCGACGTTGCGCACGACGCTGAGCTTGAGCCCGGGCTACAGCGGCGCCCCGTCCTTGCTGGGCGAAGCGCTACTGCTCAAGGGCGATGCGCAGGCGGCACTGGCAGCCATGCAACAGGAGAAAGTCGATGAACTGCGCCTCGTCGGCCTGGCACTGGCCAACCACGCGCTGGGGCAGCGGACACCATCCGACGCCGCGCTGGCGGCGTTGATCGCCAAGTACGCCAAGGACAATCCGTACGACATCGCCTCCGTGTATGCGTACCGTGGCGAGGCCGATCCGGCGTTTGCGTGGCTGGACAAAGCAGTCCAGTCTAACGATGCGAGCCTGCCCAATTCGCAGATAGACCCGCTGTTGACCAAGCTGCACGCCGACACGCGCTGGCTGCCCTTCCTGCGCAAAATCGGCCACGCGCCGGAGCAGCTGGCGAAGATTCCGTTCACGGTGACGCTGCCCGGCGCAGCGGGTTCGGCCGGTGCGGCATCGGCTACCCCAGCCACGCCAGCACCGGCGCCAGCGAGCACGGCGTCGACGGGCCAGCCGTGAAGCCGAAGCGGGCGACTGCGCCGAAGCCCCCTCACCACGCGTGACGGGTGTTGATGGGTACAGCAGGGACGCTGCGGTACGCGGCACATCTTGAACGTCAGCAATGCGGCGCGCATTTGCCGACGTCGACCGGCAGCAGTTGGCCGCCGATCGCCGAGTTTCGGTTGGCGGACGTTGGTCGATGGTCGCCATCCGATCCAGGCCGGGTAAAAACTTCCGGCTGAGTTTGCACAACGTCTGCGTACGCGAATTCTTGACGACACCTCGAACACGGTCGCCCTGAAATCGAACTCTCGCCGAGCGAATTGCTCATGTTTTGAGCAGTAGAAAAAGGCTTTTTGCTTTCACACAGTCTGGGCCTCAAGGTGACGTCCGCGACCGTCTGCTTCCGGGAAGGCTTGTCATCAACGCCTGAGGGGACCGAGGCGAACCCGCGCAGCGGGTGAGCGCTCGGTTGACCGAATTATCGGGCTACAGGGCCTTGAAATATGCCAAATCGTCACCGCCGAGCAATTCAAAGTGGCTAGCTACTCTCCGCCGGGCGGAAGTGCTCGGCGACCACGCGTAACCGATCCTCGAGTCTAGGTACGACAAAGTCCAGGAATGCTTGCAGTTTCAAGGGTTTCTGCTGACGGGAGGCATAAGTGATCTGGACCGGGATCGGCGGTGGCGCCCACTCGGTCAAAATTGGCAATAACGTCCCGTCACGAACGCTGGCTGCTACCTGATAGGACTTGAGGCACAGGATCCCCAAACCAGCGATGGCGGCGGCGATTACGGCATCGGCTGTATTGACCGAATAGCGTGGGCGAATCTTGTACCGCTGCGGTCCCTTGGGACCGGAAAAAGACCATTCCCGATCCGGCTCTAGTCCGTCAAAGGCTATGCAGTCGTAGTTTGCAATCTCTGCGGGCGTTGTGGGTGCGCCACAGCGCTCAAGATATTCAGGACTGGTGCATACAACCAAGCCTACCTCCCCTACGCGCCGAGCGACCAGACCGCTGTCCGGGAGCTGACCGATTCGCACAGCCACATCAATGCGCAGTTCTACCAGATCGATCACCGCGTCCGTCAAGATCAGTCGCACACTGACCTCAGGATAGGCACTGAGGAACTCATGGACGATCGGGGCCACGTGCAACTTGCCGAACATGATCGGTGCCGTCACCAGAAGTTCACCGCGAGGCACCCGATATTCTCCAGATGCCGCCCGCTCGGCCTCGATAAGCTCTTCGAGCGCACGCCGTGCGGAAGCTATATACGCCGCGCCTGCTTCGGTCAGTAATAGCTTGCGGCTGGTGCGCACGACGAGTTGCAATCCAAGGAGTGCCTCCAAGTCCGATACACGTCGGCTGACAGTTGGAAGCGGCACGCCGAGCGCCCGGGAGGCAGCCGACAGGCTACCTCCGTCGACCGCTGCGACCAGGGTGCGCATTGCTTCAAAGCGATCCATATGGCTTTCACATAGCGGAAGTAGGTGTTGCAAATTTGCCATCTACTATCGATGTTCGGAAGTGATTAACCTCGTGCTGCCGCGCGGTAACGTCCATCCCACAGTACTGATTGGGGTATGACTACCCTCGCTGGGATTCGTCCTGGTCCGTTTCACTCTGGTTCTTTATCCGCGGCCTTGGGCTGGCAGCGTCTTTCGGGTTTCACACGCTGGTTTACTTCTGCTGCCCTCTGTTGCAAGTCGATCCGCACAATTGCTGCCAATCCTGAGGAAGACTGCCATGTCGACCATCCAGTACCGCACCGCCGATGTCGACGGTTTCAACGTGTTCTACCGCGAAGCCGGTTCACCGCAATCGCCAAAGCTGCTGCTGCTCCACGGCTTTCCCAGTGCCAGCCACATGTTTCGCGATCTGATCCCGCTCTTGGCTGACCACTTCCGCATCATCGCACCTGACCTTCCGGGCTTTGGCCAATCGGATATGCCGCCGCGGAGCAAGTTCGACTACACCTTCGAGAGCCTTACCCATGTCATCGATCGTTTCACCGAGGTGGTGGGCTTCGACCATTTCATCATGTATGTCTTTGACTACGGCGCGCCAGTGGGTTTCCGACTTGCCACCAAGCATCCAGACCGCATCAGCGGAATCGTCTCTCAGAACGGCAATGCCTACGACGAGGGACTGAGCGAAGGCTGGGCTCCCATCCGCGCCTACTGGCAGGACCGGTCTAAAACGAATCGAAATGCACTCAGGACTTTTCTCGCTCCCGAGACAACCAAGTGGCAGTACACCCACGGTGCGTCCGATGAGCTACTGGTCTCTCCGGATGGTTATTCGCTCGATAACCACTACTTGATGCGACCGGGCGCGGATGAGATCCAGCTCGATCTGCTAGGTGACTATAAGAGCAACGTCGCGATGTACCCAACTTTCCAGGCGTATTTCCGCACGCACACGCCGACCTTGCTTGCCATCTGGGGCAAGAATGATCCGTTCTTCCTGCCACCAGGCGCCGAGGCTTTCAAGCGCGATATCGTCGATGCGGACGTGCGCTTCGTGAACGCCGGACACTTCGCCCTGGAAACTCATGTGCTCGAAATTTCCAAGGCCATCAAGGACGTTTTCGTCCATTGACCCGTTCATGGGTGTGAGAGATTCGGGGGTCTCGACCGACTGCCCTTGCGCGAGCTGTGAGCATTGATCAGAAGCTTGGCGAGGGGGCATTGGGCAACCGATAGATCTGCAGCGGTCGGGCCAGGAGTGGCATTGCATCACAGCCGACTCAAGAGCCGAAATTGGCAAACGAACAAGAACCCTCGAGAAGAATGACACCCGGGAATTATCCAGATGAACGCTCTTCCGCTGATTGTCTTCGATGTCAACGAAACGCTTCTTGATCTTGCATCGATGGAGCCGACCTTCGAACGCATCTTCGGCGAAAGGAGCGCAATGCGCCTGTGGTTCGCCGACCTCATCTTGTATTCCGCGGCGTTGACCGTGGCCGGTTGCTACGTCCCGTTTACCGATATCGGATCGGCAGTCATGAAAATGCTGGCCGATACGCGCGGCATCCGGATTGACGACAGGGACAAGAAGGAGCTCACGGAGAAATTTTCCACCATGCCTCCGCATCCTGAGGTTCCAGCGGCACTGCGCAAGCTGCGTAATGCAGGGTTCCGACTCTTTACCCTCACGGACAATCTGCTCGAGGTTCAAACCCGCCAGCTCGAACATGGCGGAATTGCCGAACTCTTTGAGCGACGATTCAGTGCGGACGGCGTGAAGCATCACAAGCCGTCCCGCCAGGCTTATGGCTATCTCGAGAGGGAACTTGCGGTTGAACCCTCCCGCCTCTGCCTTGTCGCCAGCCACACCTGGGATACGCTCGGCGCTGTCGCGGCGGGCTGGGAGGCCGCCCTGATCAAGCGCGTAGGAAACGATGTTCTGGGAGTCGGTCCTCAGCCACAGATGGTAGGCGACGACCTCGGGGATATAGCCAATCAACTCATCGCTCGGTATGGGGGTCGGAGATGAGACCGATCATCGCAGGATGGAAGGAGGATGGCGGGCCGTTCGGTTTCGGCCGTTCGTGGCGTGAGTTGAGCGGGACGCTGGACACCGCCGGGAACACGATCACGCCCCGTCCCGCGGAGACTTGCCGCTCGATTGCAAGGACCGGGAAGACATCTCCCGTTACGAATGCCGGTAATCGACGAGAAGCGATCTTGTGAGTCATATGAATCGTGTCCGTGCCGAACTCGACCCTGTGTTTGACCTCATCGCCAAGGCCGACACGACCTTCCACGCCGAAGTGCTGGCGGGCCTATCCGCCCCGCAAAAAGTCGTGCCGGCGCGATGGCTATATGACCATCGAGGTTCCGAGCTTTTTGAGGCGATCACGGAGTTGCCCGAATATTACCCAACCCGAACCGAGCGATCGATCCTCGAACAGCATGCGGAAAACATCGCTGAAAGGGTGGGTCGCGGACGGGTGGTGATCGAATTCGGTTCAGGTTCCTCTACGAAGACGCCATTGCTGCTCGCGGCCATCGAACCCGAGGCATACGTACCCATCGACGTCTCGGGCGCATTTCTCCATGAGTCCTTGCAGGGGCTTTCCCGCTTGTTCCCTGCGCTGCCGATCTACCCCGTCGTGGGTGACTTTACGAAACCTATGGAGCTTCCATTGCTCGGGCGCTCCCGGTTGCTCGGGTTTTTCCCCGGCTCGACAATCGGCAATTTCGAGGCCCCGGAGGCGGTGAATTTGCTGCGGACGATGGCCACGACGCTCGGCGATGGCTCACAGTTGTTGATCGGCGTGGACCGGATAAAAGACCAGCAGATTCTCGTTCCCGCGTATGACGACGCAGATGGCGTGACGGCGCAGTTCAACCTGAATCTGCTCAACCGGATCAATCGTGAGTTGCGTGGGACGATTCCGGTCGAAGCGTTTTCCCATCGTGCAATCTGGAACGACGAGGAAGCGCGCATCGAGATGCATCTTTTGGCAATGCGCGATCTGATCTTCGAGGTCGGGGACCGCATGTTTCATATGAGCGCGGGGGAAACGATTCATACCGAGAACAGCATCAAGTACGGCATGCGCGACGTGCGCGTCCTGTTGCGCGCTGGCGGCTGGAGACCGGTCGCGGAGTGGACCGACGCGCAAAATTTCTTCACTGTGGTGTTGGCAGAACCCACCCCCGCGAGCGCAGGTCCCTGAAGGGTGTATGGGTGGCTTGCGGCGGTTGCGTGATGGCTGTTCAGCCATCGCCATGGTGTCGGCGAAAGGATGCCTCCGCCGTAGCATCCCTATTAGTGTTTTTCGTCGTCGCAAGATAACTGAATGGCGCTCACCTGCCGCGCGAATGCGTTTGCCCCAAAGGGTTTTCCATGAACCAATACGGTTTGACGTTAGAGCGTATATCCGCCTTCACTGATGGCGTTTTCGCCGTAATCATCACCATCTTGGTGATAGATTTGCATGCGCCAGAAGACGCCTCTTGGCGAGCGCTCGTACAAGAGTGGCCTACGGCAGTCAGTTACGCCGTGAGTTATCTGTTTGTGGCCATCGCGTGGCTGAATGGACATCATCTGCTAAGTCATGCAACTCGCGTCACTACCAAGCTTATCTGGGCGAATTTCGCGCACCTTTTCTCTGTTTCTCTTTTGCCCTTCGTGACGGCCTGGATGTCAAGGACACGTTTGGGCGCGGTGCCGGTGTGCATGTACGCGGTCGTGTTTGTGCTTGTCAACGCCAGCTATATTGCTTTATGCATGGAGGCGGTCGACTCCGCAGCAGAAGATGTTGTTTCTGGGCCGACTAAACGACTGATGCGCAAGCGCGCAATCCTTACGTTATTGATATTCGCGAGTTCCGCTGTTCTGGCGCTCCGGTTTCCGGTCGCTGCGTTCTGTGTCGTGACGCTTACTCTCTTGACATATATGCGTCCAAGCTCAGCACCCGCTATTGCTCAGTAAGCCCGGACGGAAGAAGTCAAGTCGCCTTCAGATCAGGGATCATTGTTTCGCCGTCCGCAGTCAATTGGCCCGCACTTGCTCCGCCCCAGTCGCGATGAAGGGTAATTGCCCGTGTTTTCGCTGATCACCAGCCGCTGTATTTCATGCGGTGCCAAGATCGCGCCAGTCACGTCCTGGTTGGGGCCGCGTCAGCGGTCCCTATTGCTTGCCAAACACTCATCGGTCGTTGCGGATTCCGTCCAGATGCAGGTTATCCGCGGCACAGAACCACGGGGTCAAAGCCCAAGAGACGTTTCGAACGGCCGCTTTGCCGCTTCAATATGCAGCAGACGAGTGACCGCTCATGGCCTGCAGATGCCGACGAGTCTGCCATGCCTTTCATCCACGCGCAGCGAGCAAACGCAGATGCAGCGCCTCGAACGCGTGCCCGATGCCGCGCTCGCGCATCGCTACAGCCAGGGCGACGGCGTGCATGTGGCGATCGTCGATACCGGTGTCGACACGATGCATCCCGATCTGAAGGGCCGCATCCGCGACGTGCACAACATGGTCGATGACGATGCGGCGGCGTTCAACCGCGACAGTCATGGCACCGAAGTCGCCGGCGTCATCGCCGCCGATGGCGACAATCATCGCGGCATCGTGGGCATCGCGCCCGGGGCCGTGCTCAGCGTCTACAAGGCCTGCTGGTATCCGCCGGTCGCCGGTGCCGGCGCACGCTGCAACTCCTTCACGCTGGCCAAGGCGCTGGCGGCGATCATCGATACCGATGCCCGCATCGTCAACCTGAGCCTGGGCGGCCCGGCCGATCCGCTGCTCAACAAGCTGCTGCTGCGCATCCTCGGACAGGGCCGCATCGTGGTCGCGGCGCTGCCGCCGGACGGAAATCTCGACGGCTTCCCGGTCGATGCGCCGGGAGTCATGGTCGTGCGCATGAGCGGCAGTACGGTCGCCTTGCCCGGCGTGCTGAATGCGCCCGGAAAGGACATCCTGACCACCCAGCCCGATGGCGGCTACGACTTCACCTCCGGCTCATCCATGGCTGCACCGCATGTCACCGGCATCGCCGCCCTGCTGCTGTCCATCGCACCCAGACTGGACGTCCGCACCGTCCACGATCTGCTGCTGCGAAGCAGTCGCGTCTCCGGCGGCACGCTCCAGGTGAACGCGGCATCGGCCGTGGCGGCACTGCGCCGCGCGCGGGAGGCCACGCCCGATGCGTCATCCGCGCCACCGGGGAAGACCCGCTGACACAAGGACGCTCGCTCGAACGCGACCTGCCGCGCGAATCGGGCCGACAGCCCGGACCCGCCATTACGGTGTGCTCGCCGTGCCCTCGAGCATCTGCAGGATCTGCCGGTGCTCGCTCTCGATCTTCCGCAGCCGCGCCTGCATGGCGGAATCGCTCACCCAGCGCACATTCAGCGCGCGCCGGCGATCGAGGCGATAGTCGATGTCGGCGAACGGTGTCAGCACCACGTTGCTGGCCGGTGCGAAACCGCTGATGTCGTGGATGCGCTTCAGCTTGGCCAGCTCCGACGCGGCATTGCGGCCATCCTTGGCATAGTGGGTGATGAAGGCAGTCATGTCGGCACGCAGCGCGGGGTCAAGATCCTGCCGCACGATGATCACCGCATGCGGAATCAGGGTGGATTTCCACAGGATCTGCAGGCGCGCATCCTGATCGGGAAAACGTTGCGCGAAGCGCTCCAGGTCAGCCGTGTTGTTGGTAGCCACATCCACTTCGCCATTGGCGACGGCGAGCGCGTTGTTCTGGTGGTTGTCCACCTTGACGGTGGCAAAGAAGGTGTCCGAGTCCAGTTTGTGGCTGGCAAAGACCTCGGTCTCCGGCACCAGGTAACCCGAGGTGGACAGTGCTTCGCCGCGCGCGAAGCGCCAGTGGCCCGGCTGGGCATAAAGGTCTGCCAACGTGCGGATCGGCGAGTCCTTCCGCACCAGCAGCACCGCGTAATAGCCGCGCGAACCGTCGCCGCGCGTCAGCTGGGCGATCACCTCCATGCGATCCCGGGTCACCGCCTGCAGCGCCATGCGACCGGAGACGAAAGCTACGTCCACGCGGTTCTCGGCGATCGCCTGGGCCAGACCCTCGTAGGTGCTCACCGAGATGCTGCGCACGTGTTGATGCAGCGCTTCGCCCATGTCGTCCAGCATCGGACGCCAGGCGACCAGCGATTCGGACGGGCCACCGATCGGCAGGATGCCGAAGGTCAATGCTCCGGCGCCCTTGTTCTGGCCGGCCACCACCGGCGGCCAGCAGACCAGACCCAGCAACAGCATGCAGATGAGCCTGCCCGCGATGCGCCAGCCGGCAGTCCTGCGACCCTGTGGGCCGCTGCGCCCGAGCCACGCCACGTTCACTTGGAGAACCATTTTGTCGCCTCCCCACGGCGGCGTTCCATTCGCCGCATGCACCCTGCCTTCCCTCTGGACGGGCCGAGAATACCCGAAGTCAGCGCAGCCCATGGATGGCGCGGCCCGACCGGGCGACCCCAGGCAGAGCTGCCATCAACGGTTCGCAGGGCCGCCAGCGGCGGCGACCGGCTCACCGTTGCACCACGGCACCCGCGCGGCACGGGCTGGCCGATGTAATGACGCAGCCGCCGCTGTTCGCGGGGTTGCGCGGGCGCGCTGGATGCGATCCTCCGGCCGCGGGCACCGCTCAACCTGACACGTGCAGTGTCAGGGTGGCAAAAGCGCCATCCGCGGCAAGCGCGGTCACGCGATAGTCGCCAGTTTGCGGAAGCGCGAGCAGAATCGGCGCCGCGCCCACGCTGCTGCCTTGCAGGCGGCCGTTGAGCAACCATTGCACCGCGCCCTGCGTGCCGATCGCGTTGAGCGTCACGTGCAGTGGATGGTCGCTGTTCGGCGCGCGGCGCAGGACAGCGCCGGGGTTGAGGCCGGCGATGCGGATCGGGTTGGCGACATCGAGCGAATCGGCGGCGCAACCCGAGGCCAGCGGTGGGAGTGCCGCGACGCGACGATCGTCGACGCTCAGCCAGGGCGTGGCCAGCACCGGCCAGCGTGCGAGCTGGATTGTCTGTTCGTGCACGGCATGACAGGCGCCGCTCAGCCGCTGGCCGTGCCGGTTGACGCGCAGCGTGAGCAGGCCGGACGACCAGGCGCCGAGATCGCGCTCGGCGAAGGTGGGCGGGATCGCATCATCGAGCACCCACGCGGCGCGACGCTGCCGACACAGAGGCGCGGGGGTGGTTGCCGCCGCCGCGCCGAGCGGCCAGCAGATGTCGACCTCGCGCACGCTGGCCGGCGGCACTGCAGGCGCGCGGCCACCGCGCTGCGGCAACATGTCGGCGATCCGGAACAGCAGCGGCAGCGCGGTTACTGCACCGTACTGGCCCGGCGACGGCGTGCCGTCCGGGCGACCGATCCACACGCCGATGGTCCAGCGATCGGTGACCCCGATCGCCCAGGCATCGCGATAGCCGTAGCTGGTACCGGTCTTCCACGCCACGTTGGCATGCCGGTCGATCGCACCGGCCAGCGGCGCGCCTTCGACG
>Ga0134126_10013791_pt1 | contig 10198 bp, 10 predicted proteins | sample KB31752_FD_96881 | JGI IMG/M metagenome (GOLD analysis project Ga0134126, IMG submission 96881) | Terrestrial soil microbial communities with excess Nitrogen fertilizer from Kellogg Biological Station, Michigan, USA - KB3-175-2 | ecosystem: Environmental > Terrestrial > Soil > Unclassified ...
CGCTGCGCGGCAAAGACGGCTCGAATGAACTGACGGCGGACGGGCGGACCGGACGAGTCGCCCGCTCACTGCGCGATGGAACGCTTTGTCACTATATTGTCTTTGACAACAAGACCGCCCAGACCATTGAAGACCGCGTCGGCCGCTGTGACGAAAGCAAACCCAAGCCCAAGCAGGAACGCCCGCCAGCATTCAGCTGGGGTGGCCGGTAAACCGGCCACGGCCCCTCCCCTAGAGATTGAGTTGATAGCTATGCGGCACCCAGCGGTAGCCGGCCTGCCCTTTCTCCACATAACCAATTCCGGGAAATGGCATGTGAAAACTCGCGACAAAAAGCCTGTCGGTCGCAAGCATGTCGAGAATGCGCTTTCGTGTCGCGACTGCCATGTCTTTGTCGTCGTCCATCTCGAAATGCCATTCCGGGCGTTGCACTGCCATGACGTACTGAGTGCAGGTATCGGCGGTGATCATGAAACGTTTGCCGTTACTCTCAATATGGAACGCCAGCAGGCCCGGTGAGTGTCCGGCAGCGTCGACGGCAGTGATGCCCGGCGCGACCTCATCGCCCGGCTTCATGAACGTCGAACGGTCGGCCAGCGGCACACAAATTGTCATGAACAGTTCGCGGTTGAACTTGCGCGCTTCGCGGACATTCTCGCCGCGCTTCCAGAAATCGAACTCGGCCGCGCCGAATACATAGCGCGCATTGGGAAACACGGGCTTCCCGCCTTCGACCAACCCGCCGATGTGGTCTGGATGTCCATGCGTGACGACAATAACGTCGATGTCTTCCGGCCGGTAGCCTGCAGCCGCAAGCCGGGCCGCGGTCTGGCCGGGAGGAAGACGCTTGCTGAGCTGCTCGTATTCGCGTGGGAGCGCACCATTGCCCGTGTCAAACAGGACCAGCTGCTTGCCGGTGTTCACGAGGGTCGGAATATTGGGATGCTCGAATCGCTGAGTATCGATATTGTTGGCGCGAGCAAGAGCGATCACCACATCAGCTGAGGCGTTGGCGCCGTATTGCGGATGCAAACCCTCCCGAATTGCCTTGGCATCCAGAATCGTCGCAACCTCGAACTCGCCGAGTTTGAAACCGTAAATCGTCGGCTGTAATTCCCCTTGGAGTGAAGCGGGCACCTTGGTTCTCCCCGTGTTGTCGCGCCTGCGGATGCTTAGCAGTTGGGGTCGGCTGCGATCCAGCGGGAACAAATGTGGCCCAACGATGGGATTGTCTTTCGTCGGCGTCCCATTCACTCTATGCTGTGAGCCGCAACGTTATGCAGCTCTGGGAGGTCGTCGATGGCCCGAAAAAAGCGCAAGCCGCCCGTCGGCAAACGAGTGAAATCCAGAGTCGCGACCAGAAAATCGGCCAGGCGTGTCGCCAAAACGCGACGCCTCCGCAAGCGGCGGCCGCGAAGCCTCGGCAGCAAAGTAAAGGGCGCCTATCGTACGGTCGTCGACACGATCAAGGGCACCGATCAGCTCCGCAATAAAATGGAGCTGCCCGCGACCTCTGAGACGGAATAAATTGCGTCGCAGCTCGACTAGAGCCGTCCCATCAGGACCAGGATCAAGACAATAATCAGCACCAGCCCCAGGCCGCTCGAAGGGTAATATCCCCACGCACCACTGTACGGCCAGGTCGGAAGCGCGCCAAGAACGAGCAGAAGAAGAATTATTAAAAGGACAAACCGCATCCTTACCTCCTCGGGAAACCCGAGTTGCAACGCGGTATTTGTGAAGATTGTTCCTTTGTGCCGGCGCTATTGAGCGTCATAGCCGCTATCGAGAATTTGCCGGATTTTTTGCGCGAGCACACGCTCGATCAACGGCTTTTGGATGAGCGCGGTTCCAGGGTCCAGACGACCGTGATGAACGATTGCGTTGCGAGAATAGCCAGTCATAAAAATAACCTTTGTTCCTGGACGACGCCGTTCAACTTCAGTCGCGAGCTCTCGACCGTTCTTGCCCGGCAGCACAACGTCCGTCAGCAATAGATCGAATTTCTTGTCGGCATCGAGCAGCCGAAGTGCGGTGGCCGAGTCCTTTGCCTCTATAATCTGATAGTTCAGGTCCCTCAGGATCTCGGATGCATACTGGCGCACACCATCATCGTCCTCGACGATAAGAATCGTTTCGTTGCGACCGCGTTCGGAGCTCACAGGTTCGTCGACGGAATGAGCTGCCTCGTTGCCGTCACGGCGCGGTAAATAGAGCTTGATAGTCGTGCCCTCGCCAGACTCGCTGTAAATTTTGACGTGGCCCTCGGATTGCTTCATGAAGCCGTAAACCTGGCTCAACCCCAAACCGGTACCTTTGCCGGCTTCTTTGGTCGTGAAAAATGGTTCAAACGCGCGATCGATTGTTTCAGCCGACATTCCTCCGCCGTTGTCGGTGACCGCAATAAGAATGTACTGGCCAGGCGCAACGCCGGCGTGCTGTTGGCAATAGCCCTCGTCAAGGTAGGCGTTGCTTGTTTCAATCGTGAGCTTGCCCCCTTCCGGCATGGCGTCGCGAGCATTGAGAGCGAGGTTGAGCAGGGTCGATTCCAGCTCCGAAGCATCTGCTTCGACTTTCCAAAGCCCGGCTGCGCCGATGCTTTCCAGCTCGATATTCTCGCCAAGTGTCCGGACCAAAAGATCCGAAATGCTGACAATCAATTTATTGACGTCGAGCACTCTGGGATTGAGCGGCTGGCGGCGCGAAAAGGCGAGCAATCGCTGAGTCAGCTGGGCGGCCCGCTCCGCACCAATGAGCGCATTGTTGAGTGCCCGCTCCGCCCGTGCCTCGACTACTCCGCGCTTGGCAATACCGAGATTGCCGATGATGATGGTGAGGAGATTGTTGAAATCGTGCGCAACACCGCCAGTCAACTGGCCGACGGCTTCCATTTTCTGCGACTGCCGCAGGGCCTGCTCGGCCAACTCGCGGCGCTCGGCCTCGGCGTAAAAGGCCTGCGTCCGCCGGATTGTCAACAAGACCAGTCCGAAGAGAAAAAGTGTAGCCGGGATTCCGAAAATCAGGTGGCTCGCCATCAGCCGAATCCAGCGGAAATAAATTTCGTCGGTCTGAAATCCATCGGACACATACAAGTCAGAATTTCCGAGCTTGCGATAGGCGATGCGCCGCTGCGTGCCGTCGATCGACGTCGTTGTCACTATACCGCGCTCAGGCTGACTGCCGATGCTACGGATGAATTCGCTGTCGGGACCGTAATGCGTGGCGTCTTCAGGTAACGCCGGATAACGCGCGAGAATTGCGCCATCGCTTCTTGCCAGAGAGAAACTTGCGCTGGTGTCCCCCGCAAGCTGTTTATAGAATTCGGTAAAGACCTTCGGCACGACAGAAATCATGATGATCCCGGTGAACTGCCCGTCTGCCGGTCGCCGCCGGCTGACACCGAAGAAACGCTCTTTTGTCGCGCGCGATTGCAGGACCGCGCCAACATAAGTGCCGGCATTCCGCTCCGCTTGTGCCTGGAAGTAGTCGCGGTCGGCGACATTTGTATCGGGAGGAAGCGGAAAGATCGCCGATGAAACAAGAGCGCGACCGTTCCGGTCGGCAATAAAAATCGCGTCGACAGTCGCCAGCGCCTTTTCGAGCTTGTTCAGTTGATAGTGTAGTGCTTCCTGTCTGGCCTCGATCTGTTCGTCGGAAAGATCGCCGGCAATGGCGTCAACGCTTGTGACCGCCAGATCGACGGATTGAAATACTTTCGAAGCGTGTTCGGAAAGAATATTGAGCGATGCCGTCAGCTGTTCGTCGGCATGGGCGATCGTGTCCTGGTAGTTTATCCAGCTGGCATAGGAAAAGAGCGCCACCGGAATGACGATCGAGGCCACCAACATTGTCTTGAGGAGGCGTAGAGCCGCATCACGGCGCGCGCGCATTCGACAGGACTCTTAAAGCGGACGTTCGAATGTATGCGGGATGCCCAATTCTGGAAAGCAGAAAAGCCCAGGATCCCGCCTTTGCTGTAACCACCGGAACGATATCGCCAATCGGGCAGGCCGCAATGCAGCCACACCTTGTGGAACCGGAGTGGTCTTAGTTTCCGCACAACCAAGTGAAGCGGGCAACCTGATGAGCGCAAAGATGACGTGGGATGCCCGCCCCAATGGCAGAGATCAATCGTTTCGCACGTGATGTCACTTGATCGCTCTGCCAGTTCAGGTTTGCCCGGCAAATCCAATCGTTGGGGAACCGCTCACTTAAAGATCGCGCCTTACGCGTTTGTGCTGATCTAAGCGCGCCGCCGGATTCAGCGCCGTATGCAGCGCGTGCGACTGCGACCGTGGCGGTAGACCACTGCCTCTGCAGCGACGCAATGTGGGGCCACCCAAAAGTGCCGCCGTTGGCAGCAGCAGTACGGGTGCTTCGGATATTGGCAGATTTCCTGGCGCTGCTGCGCTTCTCGACGCATGCGGCCTCATCCGCCGCAACACCTGCATCGTTGATCTGCGAAACACCTTGCTCCCGCAGTGCAAAATCGTTCGTGACAAAGAGCAGATGGAAAAACACCAGGTCTTAAGCGACAGACCAAAAATTTATTTTCGATATTCGAGAGCGTGCCGAAGGACGGTCTCTCGTCTCTTTGGATGACGACAAAGACAGCGTCATCAGGCCTAAAATGAAGAAGGACAATCGGATGAGCGAGTCATCTCCTGCATTTACATCAAACTCTATGAGTTTTGTAGCGATGCATTTTACGAGCGTTTTATCGGGCCTGAATAAAACAGTTTTTCTCGAAAGTAGTTCAATTGCGGGCGGTGTTGATGTTCTCGCCGGCGTCGTCATACAAGTGCAAGTTTAAATCGGACTCTCGACCCGCACGCGGCAGGAGAGCGTTGGTCGCGTTGACGCTCGCGCTCGCACTGTTACCCGACATCGTATGGGGTGCGCAGGACGAGCACATTATATCAATCACTGATGCCCGGAAACCTGATACCAATTCCGATGTCGCGGTTCTGACGTTGGCGAATATTGAACGTCCAGCGACTGAGGATACCAAATCATCATTGCCAGGCGAGACCGGCGTCCAGGACGCTCGCCTTGACGCATGCCGAAGTGAAAATACGGTCGCTCTCGCTCTTATCGCGTTGCCGCCGGTCGACAGTGAACTATTGCCACTCTTCGCGGCCGCGCCGCGGGCTGGACACCACATATTTGACCTGTTCGGGGAGCTGCCTGCCCGCGCAAGCACCGATGGCGTGGATTTGGTGGCGTTCGCTCAGCAAAAATTGTTGCCGGAATTTGCGACGGTTTATCGCGGTTTGTTGAAACGTGTTGCGATTATGGGCTTGCCACGCATTGAGGGTGCGGCGGCCCTTGCACGTGCGACAATCACCGGCAAGGTTTCCACCTACAACCCCTATCGCGACGGCAGGGAAGAAGGTGGGCCAGAAACTGCCTCTGGTGAACTCTATGATCCCGCCGCATGGACAGCCGCCATAAAGACCGACCTGCGAAATCGTTTTGGCGGCGTCCGCTATGGCAAACTCTATCAGCCGGCCTTTGCGCTGGTGGAGAGCGGCGGCAAACGGCTCATTGTCAAAATCAATGATGTCGGACCCCTCAGGCCGGGACGCGTGCTGGACCTAAACGAACGAAGCATGCGCCATTTCGATCCGTTTCTGACACGGGGGCTCATTGACGATGCCAAAGTCACCCTGCTTCCGGGAGAAGACTGGACGACCGGGCCGGTCGGCAGTGCCTATGCACTTGATTTTGACGGCGCCGAACGGCGTGCTCGGGTGGCGCAATCCGGATCAATCGATCCGACGGCCTTGGATATAGAAACGGAAATGAATCGATGGAGCGCGCCACGAGAGCGCGTACGCTTCCCCAATCTTGGAAGCAATGTCCTTGCCGAGGTCAGGCCAAACGAAGGCCGCTAAGTCTCAAGACCGCACAGCCATCCCTAGCGCCGTTTGCGCAGCCAGGCGTCGAGGCTGAATTGGCCGGCACCGCAGACGAACAGAAAGAAGATGCCGCCAAGAATGGCCATGTTTTTGTAGAAATTTGCGTCCTGGGCGCGTCGCGCGGCCGCATCGGTGAAATCCCAGTAGCGGTGCGAGCTGAACGTGGCCACCAGCATGAATACGGTCATCACCAGCGCGGCGTACCGAGTCGCGAAACCGAACATCAGGGCAAGACCGCCGAGAAATTCTGACGGCACGGCAATATATGCCAAAAAAGTTGGCAGCCCACGTGCTGGGAACGTGGCCGCATAGGCCGGGATATCGAAGAGCTTTCCATAGCCGCTGCGGACAAATATCCAGCCAATGAAAATACGGCCGATAAGCAGCACGATATCGGACAGACTGGTGGCAAGGCCATCGGCGCCCGACAGGGCTGGGTGCGAACTGTTCTGGATGTTGGTGCTCATGATGATCCCCCCGGTGAAGGTCTGAAGCGTTACGGTACGGCCGTCTCCTATACTAGCGCGATTAAACCCCCGCTGGAGCCATTTATTCCGGAGATGTCAAACCGCTTCAGTTATATCCTCATACACATCAACCTCAACCGCCCCGGGAAAAAGTGTGCGCCAAGCTTGCAAGTAGTTGTGCATGATCGGATCGCTGGCGATTTTTTGACGATTGAGTTCGAATGTTCGATCCGTTGTATACTCGATTACCTGGAGGAACTGGGCCTGGTTATCGGCGTTTCGCAGCAGGCGGACCTGCGTGTCGCTAAAAGCCTGATACATCGGTAGCGCATTTTTCATCATGGTCGTCAGCAGCGTTGTTGCGTCTGCTGACGGCGTTCTGATCTTGATATGAAGGATTCTCTTTGCCTTCGCAGCGTCGTTGGCCATGGGCGGCCTCCGCATTGATCGATGCAGCCGGACTGGGTCGATCAAGGGGATGTAACACGGCTTTGCCGTGCCGGCAGCCTTAAACGACTAACCGCCGAGCTTCCTTAGCACTGCGTCGAGCTGTTCCAAATTCCGATATTTGATTCGCAGCGTGCCGCCCTCTCCGCGATGATCGACACCGACCTCAAGACCGAGCGCATCGGATAGCCGTTTCTCGAGGGCGCGCGTATCGGGATCTTTCGTGGCGTCGAAGCCCTTCGTTTCTCGTACTGCGCCGCGGGCTTCCGCCGCGTCCTCTTTGCGCATGTCCGCCTCGAGCTGGCGCACGCTCAGGCCTTTATCGATGATTTCCTGCGCGATCCGCTCTGCATTGGGCTGACCGACCAAAAGACGTGCGTGACCTGCTGAAATTTTTCCTGAACGGACCAGCTGTTTCACCGGCTCGGATAGCTTGAGCAGGCGAATTGTATTTGCAACATGCGGTCTGCTTTTGCCGACTATCTGCGCGACCTCATCCTGCGTGCGGTTGAAATCGTCCATGAGAGCAAGGTAGCCGCTCGCCTCCTCGATGGCGTTAAGATCGGCCCGTTGCACATTTTCGATGATGGCAAATTCGAGTGACTGCGCGTCGTTTGCTTCTATGATCGCGATCGGCACGTCGTGCAGCCCGGCGCGCTGCGCGGCGCGCCACCGCCGCTCGCCGGCAATAATTTCAAAATTGTCGCCCTGTAGCGCGCGCACGACAATGGGCTGGATGATCCCGCGCTCGCGAATCGAATCGGAAAGTTCGTCGAGTTCGGCTTCCGTGAACATCCGGCGCGGATTGCGGGGATTCGGGCGCAAGTTTTCGATTGGCGCACTACGAGGTTTACGGCCTGTGTCGGCAACAGACGTTTCCTCGCCGACATCGCCCATGAGTGCGGCCAGGCCACGCCCCAATCGCGAGTGATCCGCCATTGCCGCTCCTGAACTTCGTGCCACGCTATTCCTTTCCGTATTCTCTGCCTGCAATGCTCAGCACGCGCGCGCGGAAATCAAACCCGCGCGAGGTCTATCCTGCCTTCAAAGCTTTCTCGCGCTGGATGATTTCCGTTGCCAGCCGCAGATAGGCTTCGCTGCCGACGCATTTGAGATCGTAGACCAGCACCGGCTTGCCGTAGGACGGCGCTTCCGAGATGCGCACATTGCGGGGGATTATTGTTTCGTAGACCTTGTTGCCCATGAACTGACGAACATCGGCGACAACCTGACTAGAGAGGTTGTTACGCGAGTCGTACATCGTGAGCACGATGCCATGGATCGATAATGTCGGATTGAGTGTGTTCTTGACTTGCTCGACGGTCTTCAGAAGTTGCGAGAGACCTTCGAGCGCGAAGAATTCGCATTGGAGCGGGACAAGAATTGAATCCGCCGCTGCCATTGCGTTGACCGTCAACAAATTAAGCGATGGCGGACAGTCGACGAGCACATACGTGAAATCATGAGAGCGCGCCCCGCTGTTGAGCTGACGGAGCGCGTTGCGCAAACGGAACGCGCGGTCGCGCTGTTGACCGATCTCAAGTTCAAGGCCCGACAAGTCGAGTGTCGACGGTGCGATGGAGAGTCGCGGAACGGTGGTCGGCAGCACAGCGTCGCGCATCGGCGATGCGCCCGTGAGAACATCGTAGGTGGATGTCCGGCGCGATTTGCGCTCGATGCCCAAACCGGTCGATGCATTGCCCTGCGGGTCGAGGTCGACAATCAGCACATGCTCGCCGATCGCAGCGAGCGCCGTGCCGAGGTTGATCGCGGTCGTAGTCTTGCCGACGCCGCCCTTCTGGTTGGCGATGGCCAGCGTCCGCGGGCGGCCAGCGTCCGCGCTGATGGCCGGCTTGCCGAACGGGACGACCTGAGGTTCGGCAGGCTGATCTGTTGTCGAATCGGTCATGTCGCATTCCATCGTTTTTTGACGGTCCGGGCTATCCCCACGAAATCGCCTTTTAAATCAATAGCTTAGCTGGTCTAAAGAGGCCGTAGGCCGCGGACGACGACGATCGAACTCTGGGGACTGGTCTTGCTGGGCACCGTAGACGCCTCAAGTCTCCAATATTTAGCGGCATCGGTCAATTCAGCATCTACATCTTGTCCCTTCAAGAACAAGCCGACCGCGCCCCGACTGATCAAGGGAAACGCCTGTCCGCAAAGGATTTTCAACGGGGCCAGGGCACGCGCGGTCACCGCGTGCACGGTTTCTGCACAGCTTTCCCCAAATTTCTCCGCCCGCTCGTGATGCACGATCGCCGGTGCACCGGTCGCCCTCACCGCTTCACGCAAAAAAGCAGCCTTTTTCCCATTGCTTTCAATGAGATGGACTTTAGCTCCCGCGTGGCCCGCAAGCGCGCAGGCAATCGGTATCCCTGGAAAGCCGCCGCCAGATCCGAGGTCGACCCAAAGGCGCGCCTCAGGCGCCAAGGGCAGGAGCTGGAGCGAATCAGCGATGTGGCGGGTCCACAGTTCGGGAAGCGTTGAAGCCGCCACGAGATTCGTCTTTTTCTGCCAGCCTAGGAGCAGGTCGACGAAGATGTCGAGGCGCGCCTCCGTTTCACGTGAAACACGCGCGAGCGTGCGCGCGTGATTTTTGTCCGCACTCAGATCAAAAGTCCCCTGCCCGCTTTTGCTCACGCGGTTTTCGCGGAAGTTTTCTTGCCGCGCCGGACGCGCGCAACCAGCAAAGTCAGCGCTGCCGGCGTGACGCCATCGATGCGGCTTGCATGTCCGATCGTGCGCGGCCGATGCGTCTGTAATTTCTGTTTCATCTCGTTCGACAGCCCGGGAAGCGCTGCGTAGTCGAGGTCTTCCGGCAATTCGAAATTCTCGTCGCGCCGATATGCCGCGATGTCAGCGGCCTGACGCGAAAGATAAACTTCATATTTCGCGTCGATCTCAAGCTGCTCGCCGATCTTCGGCGCGAGCTCGCCAAGGCGCGGCCATATTTTTGCGAGATCGGACATCGTCACGTACGGATACGACAGCAACTCAAATGCCGTGCGACGCTGTCCATCTTTGTTGAGCGATAGTCCGTGACGCTCCGCTTCTTTCGGCGTGAGCGAGACTGCTTTGGCAAATTCGCGCGCGTCTTTCAGCGCCGAAGATTTCTTGCGATGCGCGCGCGCGCGCTCCGCGCTCACGCAACCGATCGCAATTCCGGTTTCTGTCAAACGTTGATCGGCATTGTCCGCACGCAACTGCAAACGATATTCGGCGCGCGAAGTAAACATACGATACGGCTCGCTGACACCGCGCGTGACGAGATCATCGATCATCACGCCAAGATAGGCTTGCGCGCGATCGACGATGATTTCAGCGCCCTCGCCTGCCAAAGCCGCAGCATTGAGACCAGCA
>Ga0134126_10013792_pt1 | contig 10197 bp, 9 predicted proteins | sample KB31752_FD_96881 | JGI IMG/M metagenome (GOLD analysis project Ga0134126, IMG submission 96881) | Terrestrial soil microbial communities with excess Nitrogen fertilizer from Kellogg Biological Station, Michigan, USA - KB3-175-2 | ecosystem: Environmental > Terrestrial > Soil > Unclassified ...
CGAGACCGGCGCCCTCACCGGAGAGACCGCCGGCAATCGCAAAGCCGCCATCGCCGCCGCCACCACCGATCGATTGCGCGAGGATCGCATCGGATGCCGCGCCCATGGTATGGATGTTCGAGCTCGTAGTGACGGTCACGGTGCTGCCGACGCCGCCGACACCACCCTTGCCGCCGAAACCGAAATTCATCGACGAGTCGCCGCTGATGCCACCCGCGACACTGAAGCCGCCATCGCCGCCGCCGCCGCCGATCGATTGAGCGACGATGCCATCGGCATGCATGCCGGTGGTCGTGAGACCCGTGCCCGTCGCGTTGTTATTCACGGTGACGCCCATCGCGTCGCCGCCGGCGCCGCCTTTGCCGCCGAAGCTCAGGGCGAGACTGGCCGTATCATCGGCAAGCGTGCCCGAGATACTGAGCCCGCCGGTGCCGCCGCCACCGCCGATCGATTGCGCGACGATCGCATGCGCGGTGTCGTTGGTGGTCGCGATGCTGCCGGTATTGCCGAGCGTGACCGTATTCGCCTTGCCGCCCGAGCCGCCGCTGCCACCAAAGCCCAGCGCCGCGACCGGACCACCCTCGATGCTCATCGCACCGCTGACTGCAAGGCCGCCATTGCCGCCGCCGCCGCCGATCGATTGCGCTTCAACACCGATCGCGCCGAAACCGGTGGTCGCGATCTTGCCTGAGTTGTTGAGCGTGACATCCAGGGCGTCGCCGCCGCCGCCCGCCGCGCCACCGATCGCAAGACTGCCCGCGAGACCCGCGCTGGCGCTGACCGCGACCGCGAAGCCGCCATCACCACCGCCGCCACCGATCGATTGCGCTTCGACGCCTTGTGCCAGCATGCCGCCGGTCGTGATCGCGCCGTTATTGGTCACGATGACGCTGCCGCCCTTGCCGCCATCGCCGCCGGCACCGCCGACTCCGATCGAGATCGCCGCATCTTCGCCAAGCGCGACGCTGACCGCGAAGCCGCCGGTGCCGCCGCCGCCGCCGATCGATTGCGCGAAGATGCCGCGCGAGCGATCGCCGGTCGTCGTGATCGATGACGCCGTGTTGCCGACGGTGACTGTTTGGCCATCGCCGCCTTTGCCGCCTTGACCGCCGACAGCAACCGAGAGGCCGACGCTGACCGAACCTGCACCGCCGCCATTGCCGCCGCCGCCGCCGATCGATTGCGCCTCGATCGCGTCGGCATCGTTGTTGGTGGTTTTGAGATTGCCGCTATTCGTCAACGTAACGATTCCGCCCTGACCGCCACCGCCGCCGGTGCCACCGAGCGAGAACAGGCCGCCGGCGCTGCCGCCATTGCCGCCGCCGCCGCCGATCGATTGCACTTCGATCGCACGCGAGCCGGCGCCATGCGTGGTGATCGCGCCGCTATTCGTCACCGTGACGTCGCCGCCGCCGCTGGTCGTGCCGCCATCGCCGCCGAAAGAAGCGAGGCCGGCGCCGCTGCCGCCGTTGCCACCACCGCCGCCGATCGATTGCGCGAGGATGCCGGTCGAGCTGTTGCCGTTTGCGAGAATGAGATTGCCGAAGGTGGTGATGGTGTTCGCGTTGGTGACCGTGACCGCGCCGCCCGAACCGCCGCTCGAGGCGCCCGAGCCATTGCCGAAAAGCCCGGTGCCATCGCCGCCCGACCCGCCGCCGCCGCCGATCGATTGCGCGAGAATGCCGAAAGAGCCGTCCTGCGTGGTGAGGATCGAGCCGCCGGCATCGCCCGTGATAGTCACCGTGCCGCCATTGCCGCCGGCCGCGCCGCCGCCACCGCCGCCGTAAATCGAGAAGCCGCCGCCCGAGCCGCCCGCACCGGCGTAACCACCGATGCTTTGTGCGACCATGCCGGCGGAATTCGTGCCGTTGGTGATGATCGAGCCTGCATTCTCGACGCTGGCCATGCCGCCTTCGCCGGAATTGCTGCCCGAGCCGCCCGCGGCATAGAAGAAGCCGCTGCTGTTGCCGCCCGCACCGCCCGCGCCGCCGAGGCTTTGCGCGACCATGCCGGCCGCGCCGTCATTCGTCGTCTTGATCGCGCCGTCATTCAAAAGCGCGACGGTGCCGCCGATACCGCCTGCACCGCCCGAGCCGCCCGTACCGCCTGCACCGCCGGCGTTGCCGCCGTTGCCGCCGCCGCCGCCCGCACTGGTACCGGCCATGCCGACCGCGCCAACACCCGTGGTGTTGATCGTGCCGGTATTGGTGAGGGCGACAGTGCCGCCGTTACCGCCGGCCGAGCCGGAACCGGCGGTACAATCATCGCAGCCGGCGCCGTCGTTACCGCGACCGCCAATGCTCGATGCGACGATGCCGCCCGCGACCGCCGTGTTCGTCGAATCACCGAAGGTGGTGACGATGCCGTCATTCTCGATGGCGATCGTACCGCCGTTGCCGCCGTTACTCCCGCCCGCGCCGATTGTTTGCGCGAAGATGCCGGCCGAGCCGGTGTTGGTCGCGGTAATCGTTGCGCCGCTATCGTTGTTGATGAAGATGTCGCCGCCGACGCCACCGCCAAAGAAACTGCCACCGCCGCCACTGAGCGCCTTGACCACCGCCGAATTCGTGCCGAACGTCGCGAGGCTGCCCGCATTCTCGATGCTGATAAGACCGCCCGTGCCGGGCGTACCACCGATCGAGATCGCATTGCCGCCCTGCGCCAGCGCGTTGATCGCATTCGCGGCATTGCCGTCCGTGCTGATCGACAGATTGTTGAGGACGAAGGCTTCGCCGGCATTGCCGCCATTGGTGGGATTGAGAAACCCGAACGAGGAGCCGCCTTGGCTCGTCGCCTGAATGCCGACGACGTTGTCGCCGGTATTGGCGATCGTGCCATTGTTGATCGCAGCCGCCGTTCCACCGGCAGCCGCCGAATTATTGATGTCGCCGTCGCCGCCGGTGCTGGCGGTGCTCAGGCCGCCGCCGCTGCTCCCGCTCGCCGTGATCGTCGCGTTGTTCGTGACCGTCGCGTTATTGGCGGTGCCACCGTAAGTGCCGCCCTGGCTCTGACCCAGTAAGCCGAATTGATCGACCGGCGCGATCGTGCCGCTGTTGAGCGTGACGCCGACCGCGTCGCTCGCTGCGCCGTTAAGGCCGGTGGAAACAAGCCCGTCGAGATAATTGCCGCCAGTGGTGCAGGCGGCCGTCGCCGCGTTGTCGGCGCATGTCACGTCGTCGGCGCGTGCGGCGGGGCTGCTTGATAAGAGAGCCACCACCGCAACAGCGGTGAGTAATGCCGTTTCCAACGAACCACAGGGGCGCTGCTTTGTCACGAGCTTTAACCTTCCCGAAAAAGAACGTCTGGTCTTTTTAGCAGCGTGTAAAATATTCAGACAGTATAGTTAATACAACGTTAAAGTATAAGCGGCAGCGAATAATCGTCGTTAACGCGACAACTTAAGTAATTAATGATTAAATACTTAACAAACATCCGGGGCTGGCCGGCTCAGCGACAGAAGTGGAAGCCGCTCACATCGAAATGCAGATGGCTGCGATGCGCCACGTTGTAATCGGGGCTGAGCACCACGGGAAAAATCTTGCAGGCGCCGTCACGGACGTCGTGGATAAAACGCGCTTTCGCATCATCACCATGCCAATCATGCGCGACCGACACTTTTTCGCCGTTTGCGAAGACGAAGCCGGCGATATCGATGGCATTGGCGCTCGCATGTTGGCTGAGCTCGATGGTAGTGCCGGCGCCGATGATCGGGCGGCAGGCGAAAGTACCGAGATGTTCAACCGTCACCACCGCGCTGCCGATGTGGCGCGCAGCGGCTGGCGCGACGACATGTTCGATGAACATCGCGAGATCGACCGCGAGCGCGCAGCTTGCGATGAAGCTGCTGCTGAAAGCAGGGCCGCGCCCGACAGCGATGCGCTCGACATCGTGCAACTCGCAACCGCGCGACGAAGACATCTGCGACACCTCGGTCGCTTGCAGCCTCGAGGTCGCGAGCGCGGCGCGGCAATAAGCCAGGTCGCCGCGTAGTCGGGCCAATTTCATCGCCGTCACCACCGGGACCGGCACCTCGGCAACATTGAGCGGCGCGAGCGGCGAGAAGCGCGGTGGCACGAATCGGCCGAGAAGATAGGCGCCGCCAACCAGGCTCAGGGCCGCCGCCAGCGCCGCTATCGTTCCACGCCGCATCGAAAACGCCGATCGCCGCCTTATCTATATAGACAACGGAATGGGCAGGTCGCTTCGTTCCGTGCTGCGTAATCAGCGTTTACAGGCACTTGGGCCACGGGTTAAAATATTTTTAATCTTCCGCCATCGCGTGGAAGGACAACGGACCCAAGGGGGAGAAACGTCATGGTATCGGCTACGGCGGTAGGTGGCGCAGTTGCAAAGCCTCAGAAGAGCCTCAGCTACATCATCGGCGCGTCCTCGGTCGGCACGCTGATCGAGTGGTACGATTTCTATCTCTATGGTGTGCTGGCGGCTTTCTTCGCCGGGCACTTCTTTCCCGCCAGCATGGGCGGCACACAAAGTTTCCTCTACAGCCTCGGCATATTCTGGACCGGCTTCGTCGTGCGCCCCTTCGGCGCGCTATTCTTCGGCCATCTCGGCGATCTCATCGGCCGCAAATTCACCTTCATGCTGACTCTTGCCTTGATGGGCTTCGCGACCTTCCTGGTCGGCTGTCTTCCGACCTATGAGAGCATCGGCTGGCTTGCGCCGGCGCTGCTCGTCACTTGCCGTATCGTTCAGGGCCTCGCGCTCGGCGGCGAATATGGCGGTGCCGCGACGTACATCGCGGAGCATTCGCCCGACGGCAGGCGCGGCTTCTATACGAGTTGGATCCAGACCACGGCGACGATGGGCATCGTCTTCGCGCTGTTGGCGATCCTCGCTTTCCGTCTTGGGATGGGCGACGAAGCCTTCCTGTCTTATGGCTGGCGCTTCCCGTTCCTGCTCTCCGCCGTGCTGGTGATCCTCTCAGGCTACATCCGGCTGCAGTTGCAGGAATCGCCGCTTTATGCGCGGCTCAAGGATCAGGGCAAGGTATCGCACAATCCGGCACTCGATACCTATAAGAGCGGCAGCAATGTCGGCCTGATGCTGCTCGCCCTTTTCGGCGCGACCGCACCCGAAGGCGTCGTCTGGTACACGGGCCAGTTCTACGCGCTTACTTATCTCACGGCGGTGCTGAAGCTGCCTTACGTCGAGGTCTATCTGATCCTGATGATCGCGCTGCTGTGCGGCGCGCCGTTCTTCATCGTCTTCGGCGCGCTCAGCGACCGGATCGGACGCCGGCCGATCATGATCGCCGGCTTCCTGTTGGCGGTGCTCACCTACATTCCGGTGTTCAACGCCTTCACGACCTATAAAGACAACCCGACGCTGCTTTGCCTCCTGGTCTTCTACATGGTGATCCTCGTCACCATGGTGTACGGACCGATCGCGGCATTTCTCGTCGAGATATTCCCGGCGAAGATCCGCTACAGCTCGATGTCGATGCCGTATCACATCGGCAACGGCGTGTTCGGTGGCGGCGTGCCTTTCATCGCGACGGCGCTCGCCGCTGCCTATCCCGCCGTCAACTTGGCCGGTCTCTATTATCCGATCGGCATCGCGGCGATCGGCGTGGTGGTGGGCCTCTTCGGCTTCAAGCAGACCTATCTGAAGCGCATCTGGGACGAGGTAGGCGGCGAACCCGCCGAATAGCCGAGCCGTCTTTCGTTCTTATCGCGACCCCGAAAGCGATTTCGGGGCCGCTTTCTTTTGCCGCGATATTTCAATTTGCTCAGGGAAAGCGATGACGATGGTGGGGCGGCGCGTGCCATCGATATAGCCGCGCGTCAGCACGGTTTTGCCGGCGAGCGCTGCCGGATCGAGGCCGCTCGCGCGGCTGAGCTTCACGACATCAGGCACGAGGGTGAGAACGAGACCGCTATGCCGATCGGCGCCGAAGACCAGCAGGGTGCCGCTCGAATTGCTGACGATATGCGCGACGGTGCCGGTGACGAGCGCGAAGCTGCCGGCATGACGGCCTGCTTCCGCCGCGGGCACGATCGCGTAATTCGCATCGGCCCATAACCCGCGGCGATAGCGCCGCGCCTGACGCTCGAGCATCAGCATCTCGACAAGGCCAATGCGATTATCGGCAGTGCCGGCGACGCGCGCGAAGCCGCGCCGCAGCAGCTCGCCCTGCACCCAAACATCGCCGGCATAAAGCTCGGCAAGCATACGGCCGTGGCGATCGGTTGTGTTGCCGGCGAATTTCACGGTGAGCGCTTGGCCGTCGATTACCTCGGCGAGCGCCTCTTTCGCTTTCGCCGCAAGCAGGCCGCGCGGCGGCACATCGATATCGACGAGGCGCAGCACACGCTCGTCTTTGAGCACCAGCGTCGCGCCATCGACAATTCGCGCCACCTCGACCGCGCCGCCATCGGTGAAAGCGGGCTCAGCCTGCGCCGACGCCGCAATGAGAGAAACGATCAGCGCCAGGAGCGTGCGGCGCATGGCAGCGTTTGTTCAGGCTTCGATGTGATCGACGATGCTGCCGTCGGGCGCGAAACACGCCGCCATCAGCGACCCGCCGAAGCCGCTGCCGCCATCGATCGACACGGCATAACGTCCTTCGACGATGCCGCTGTGCTGATGATCGACGCCGCGCACCACGCGTTGATAGCCCGCAAAAGGCGCGTCGAGCTGCAGGATATCGCGATCGCACCACCAGAACGTATCGCCTTGCAGGTCGAGCGGCTTCTGTGGATTGACGCCGGCATGCACAAAGAGCAGCCCGCCATCATCGGTGAAAGCGGCGCGGCGCAGCGATGTCATGAGCTGGCGGTGGCCGGACCGCGCTTCGATCGCGGCGCGCAGACCGGCGGTCCAGCGCGTCAGCGACAGCACACCATCGCGCGCCGCTACAAGACCTTGCCGCGCGTCGACGCCATAGGAGTCGAGCGTCGCGCCCAAGCCATGCTGGAGCATCCAGGGCAGGACCTCGCGCGGATTGGGCGCGAATTGCAGTTCGAGAAGCTTTTGCCACATCTCTTCCTGGCTGCCGCGCAGAAAGGCGATGTCGCCGATGAAGGCGTTGCGGCGCGCAAGAAAGAGACGGCGGAACAGAATCAGCGCATCGAGCGTCGCCGCGGAGGCGGGACCGAAGCCGGTGTAATTGCCGAGATAGACAAGCCGGTCGCCGGGATTAAGTCGCGACGCCATGCGCGCATGCAAGGCGACGACGCGATGGGCATCGCCATGAATCGAGCCGACCGCCCAGACCCGCCGGGCGCGCTGCAACCGGCCATAGATTTCGGAATCGCAGGGCGGTATGGCGGCCAATGCCGCGGCGCCCGCCGGGTTACGCCGCGCTCAGGATCTGCTCGACGCGCTTCACCGCAGCATCCTCGTCGATCTTCTCGACGGCGGCGAATTCGCGCACGAACCGGTCGAGCGCCGCCTGATAGATCTGGCGTTCGCTATAGGACTGTTCGGGCTGGCTGGCGTTGCGATAGAGGTCACGCACCACCTCGGCGATCGAGCCCGGATCGCCCGAATTGATCTTGGCCTCATATTCCTGGGCGCGGCGGCTCCACATCGTTCGCTTGGCGCGCGAGCGGCCTTTGAGCTTGGTCAGCGCCGTTTCCATCTCCTTCCGGGTGGACAGGCGGCGGAGGCCGGAATTCTTCGCTTTGGCGACCGGGACGCGCAGCGTCATCCGATCTTTGTCGAAATGCACGACGAAAACGTTCAGCGTGTGGCCGGCGATCTCTTGCGTCTCGACCGCCAAAATCTTGCCGACGCCATGGGTGGGGTAAACCACGAGATCCCCGGCGCCGAAGCTCAGTTTTTCGGCATTCTTCTCGGAATGCTTCTTGTCCTCTTTCTCTTTCACTGCCGTCGCCATCTCGCCCTCCGCGGGGGTGTCATCGGTCTTTGCCGAGCACGCAGAACCACGCTCCGATACAAGCGAGGTTCGCCCGCCCCCATCGGCTCAGCTACCCGGACCCATGTCACCGGGATAAGCACGCGGGCACCGCGTGCCATTTGTTACAATTAGCACAAAACGGCAGAAAAAGCCAGCACGGGAGCCATGCGGCTCCCGCAAATGCCCATACTTATTAGGTTTTTTCTACCTTTTCCCGGGATTGGGGTCGAAGTGCTTCTCGAACTTATCGGGAACATCCTTCCACTGGTCGGCATCCTCCGGGGGCGCGCCCTTCCGGGTGATATTCGGCCAGGACGAAGCATATTGCCGATTGATCTCGACCCATTTCTCGGCTGAGGGCTCGCTGTCGGGCACAATTGCCTCGGCGGGGCATTCGGGCTCGCAGACGCCGCAATCGATGCATTCATCCGGATGGATGACGAGCATATTCTCGCCCTCGTAGAAGCAGTCCACCGGACAGACTTCGACACAGTCCATGTATTTGCATTTGATGCAGGCTTCGTTGACGACATAAGTCATGGCGCATCACTCTCAGTAACGAAGTTCAGGGAAGTGGTCATCAGGCGGGCTGCATCCCCAGCCGCTGCAGCACGCGACGCTTGGCCTCGCCGCGTTCGTGATCGGAAACATCGATCAGCCCCGCGATCCGGCGCAGCAATGTGTCTTCGAGCGGATCGAGCACGCCGTCGGCATAAGCGACCTCCCACAGCATTTCGATGATCTCGATCTTGCGTTCGCGGCTTACCCGGTTGTTGACCGTGCTGGTGAAGCCGAAAAGCTGGGCCGACATCTCGACCCGGCGCTCGGCTGCAGCGATCAGCAACTGTGCGTCGTCCGGCGAGAGCGAGTAGCAGCGCTGCAACAATCGCCGCACGATCTCGCGCTCATGCGGATCGAAATCGCCGTCGACCACCACGGCGGCTTCGAGCAGAAGCGCCGCGACTGCAAGCTGCAGCTCATCGCCGCCGTACGGAAGCTCGCCTTCGCCGTCTTTGAGCCACGCGAACAAGCGGTCCATCATCATGGCTCTGGCCTAGCATGGGGGTTCCAGGGGTTCAACCCCGCACAGAATATGGCTTTTTTTGCTTACCGCCGCGGCGCGCTGCGACGGTTTTTCCGGCAATTGTGCAGATAAACGCATTGGCCGAGGATCGCCGTCGCCAGCATCACGGCATTGGTTGCGACAAAGACCCAATCGCGCTGTAGCCAGCTATAGATAACAAAGCCGGTCGAGGCCGAGACCTGACCGACAAAGAGCCATTTGGAAACACCAGCCGTCGTCCCGGCGCGCCATTGCGTATAGACCTGCCGGCCGATGGTCGCGACCAGGATGGCCGCGGCGGCCCAGCCGATCAGCTCCGTCACCATACGAGCCAGCAACCCCGACCGACGCGCTTTGGTTCAGTCACGCGATGATTCGCCGCCTGGCCGCAGAATTCCCCATCCGCGACATATTCCCGCCGCTTAGTCCCGCCACATCTAGGGTGTCGGCTCGGGAGGCAAGAACATGAGCAGCATCGATGCAGGGTTGAGGGTTTCAGCGGCGGATGCGTCGATTACCCGGGCGAGAACGCCGCCACGCCGACAAGGGCTCCGGTTCGGGAACATCCTCGGCGGTTTTTTCCTGACCGGGATTTTCCTCGCCCTAAGCGCCGCGGCCTTCCCGCTCGCCGCCGTCTACAGCTTCATCTGGTGGGCGCAGCACTAAGCCTGCCGCCGCCTCAGCCGCCCAGCGCTTCCCGCAGGCGCTTGGCCAGATCGGCGCTGCTATAGGGCTTCACCAGCGACATAAATTCGGCGTCGCCGGCCCCGTCCGTGGTCCGGTTTGAATAGCCCGAGGTAATCAGCACTTTGACATCGGGGCGGCGCTGGCGGACTTCGCGCGCCAGATCGATGCCGCTCATGCCATTGGGCATCACGACATCGGTAAAGAGGAGATTGATCGGCTCGCCGCGCTCGATCACCTCGAGCGCTTCCTTGCCGCTAGTCGCCCGCAGCACGCGGTAGCCGAGCTCGGTCGTGGTCGCGACGACGTAATCGAGTACCAGGTCATTGTCTTCGACGACGAGGATCGTACCGCTGCCGCGCGGCATGGCGCCGACCGCGTCGAGAGGCTCACGGGTTGCAGCGCGGGCATCCGAGAGCGGGAGGAAGAGGCCGAAGCGCGCGCCTTGGCCCGGCGCGCTGTCGACGGCGATGTAGCCGCCCGATTGCTTGATGAAGCCGAAGACCTGGCTGAGACCCAACCCGCTGCCCTTGCCGATGTCCTTGGTCGTGAAGAACGGCTCGAAGAC
>Ga0134126_10013794_pt1 | contig 10197 bp, 12 predicted proteins | sample KB31752_FD_96881 | JGI IMG/M metagenome (GOLD analysis project Ga0134126, IMG submission 96881) | Terrestrial soil microbial communities with excess Nitrogen fertilizer from Kellogg Biological Station, Michigan, USA - KB3-175-2 | ecosystem: Environmental > Terrestrial > Soil > Unclassified ...
ATCGCCGCCATCATTATAGAACCGGTAGCAGGGAATATGGGTTGTATCCTGCCCGAACCGGGCTTCCTGGAAGAGTTGCGCGCCATCTGCGACAGGGAAGGCATCGTCTTCATCCTGGATGAGGTGATGACCGGATTCCGGCTGGCGCCCGGCGGCGCCCAGGAACGACTGGGCATCAGGGGAGACCTCGTCACATATGGGAAGGTCATAGGCGGCGGCATGCCGGTCGGGGCCTTCGGAGGACGGAAGGATATCATGCAGCACATCTCTCCATTAGGGAATGTCTACCAGGCCGGGACGCTCAGCGGCAACCCCATCGCCATGATCGCAGGTCATACGCTTTTGAAGACGTTGAAGGAGAATCCGGAAATTTATGCCGAACTGGAAGAAAAAACAATCTATCTCAGGGATGGTCTGGACACGATATTCGGAGCCTGGGGACAGCCTTTTCGGATCAACCAGATCGGATCGATGATCAGCGTCCATTTCAGCGAGCACCCCGTAAGGGATTTCAGCTCGGCTTCGGGCGCGAACAATGTGCTCTTTAAACCCTTCTTTCACGCCATGCTTCGCCAGGGTGTCTATCTCCCGCCTTCGGCGTTCGAGAGCTGGTTCCTGAATAATTCGCTTACGCGTGAAGAACTGGATGCAACGGTCCGCGCAGCAGAGGAGAGTCTGGCGGAACAATCAATGAAGCAATAATTCGCAGGGCTTGATCCCGGTATGTTTTTTAAAGGCTGTGGAGAAATGCGAGATGGAGGAATAGCCCAGCATAAGTGAGACTTCGGTCACGCTGAGCCCTTTTTCATAGAGCAGGTAGCGGGCGTGTTCCATCCGCTGCCCCTGATAGAAATCGAAAATGGTCGTTCCGAACATTTCTTTGAAGCCCTTTTTCAGATAGCATTCGTTGATGGCCGCCTTCCGGCTTAGTTCCCGGATGGTCAGCGGTTCACCTATATGTTGCAAAAGGATCTCGCGCGCCTGGACGATCTTTTCCCGATCGGCCTCATTGGTCAGGAACTTACACTGAAATCCTTCCACCTCTTTTTCCCCGACCATGCACTCCAGGCTGTATAGCAGCAGCATTTGACTCTGGGCGTTGAGGAAGATGTTGGCATGGCTGCCGGTATAATTATGGCTTAACAGCGTCTCGAGGACGAGGCGGGTCCTACCGCAAAGCGACATCATTTTGGAGAAAGAGGCGGTATGCCTGAATTCAAGCAGGTTTTCGCTGACGGAAGTCGCCGGTTTCCGCGGCCGCACAAACTGGGAAAGATGTACGGGCAGGAATCTGAAATTGAAAACATCCACTGTCGCTATCTTTTCGGAACATCCGGAGCCGTTTTCCAACCTGCAGGAGTCGCATTCAGCCTCTCCCGTGATCATGACAACTCCGCCGGACCGGGAATTTGCCGATCGCCGGCAATACGTGTTGCCGGCAAAACAAAACCGAAGCTCGAGGTAGTTCTGAGAGGGGTCTTCCCGCTTGTAATGGTAAACCATCATCCCGAGGTCCTCTACAGTCCATTGGGGATGTTTTGCGTACCGTTTGATACTGTATTGTACCGACCCGGGTATCTGCCGCTGACTCTCCAGCAGAAGGACCATCTGGTCCTCCATAACAGGTTGTTTATATGCCATCGTCAATATATCCGGAGCCTGAAACATCCCGCAAATTTACGCCGGAAAACTGAAAAAAACCCCTTATTATTCGTACATTTGCAGGCCCTATTAATTTATTGTTAACTACTCTATTCCACAGTCTAAAAAATGAGCGAAACAACACAGGATGTCCTGACGGCCGCCAGCAATGGTTACGGTGCGGACAGTATCCAGGTTCTCGAAGGTTTGGAGGCGGTGCGCAAACGTCCCGCCATGTATATCGGAGACATCAGCGAAAAGGGTTTGCACCACCTGGTATATGAGGTGGTGGACAACTCCATCGACGAAGCGCTGGCGGGTTATTGCAAGAACATCGAGGTGACCATTTTCGAGGACAATTCGATCAAGGTGGAAGACGATGGTCGCGGAATACCGACCGGTATCAATACCAAAGAAAAGAAGAGCGCTCTCGAGCTGGTAATGACCATTTTGCACGCGGGAGGCAAATTCGATAAGAATACCTATAAGGTCAGCGGCGGTCTGCACGGCGTCGGCGTCAGCTGCGTCAATGCGCTCAGCTCCGATCTGCATGTCACCGTATTCCGCGAAGGAAAGGTCTTTGAACAGGAATATAAGATCGGCGTCCCCCAGTATCCCGTCCGCGAGATCGGCAAAAGCGATAAGACGGGCACTACGACCCATTTCTGGCCCGATACGAGTATTTTCACCTCGACGGTGTACAAGAAGGATATCCTGGAAGGCCGGCTCCGGGAATTGGCTTATCTCAACCGGGGAATACGCATTGCCCTGCTAGATTTGCGCGAAAAGGAAGAGGACGGCAGTCCTTACAGCAAGACTTTTTACAGCGAAGGCGGCATCGTGGAATTCGTGGAAATGCTCGACAAGAATGCGGGCCGGTCACCCCTCATACCCAAGATCATCTATGTAGAAGGCCGGGACGAGGTTACCAATGTTGCCGTAGAGGTGGCGCTGACCTACAACGACAGCTATAGCGAACACATCTACTCCTACGTCAATAACATCAATACGATAGAAGGCGGCACACATGTAGCTGGATTCCGCCGCGCACTGACCCGGGTATTCAAGGCCTATGGTGACAAACAAGGGCTTTTCGAGAGAGCCAAGGTCGAGATCGAAGGCGATGATTTTCGCGAAGGTCTGAGTACTATCGTGTCGGTGAAAGTGCCGGAACCGCAGTTCGAAGGACAGACCAAGACCAAGCTTGGTAACAGCGAGGTTAGTGGTGTGGTCGATTCCACCGTCTCCAGAATGCTGGACGCCTATCTCGAAGAAAATCCAAGAGACGCCAAGAATATCATAGCAAAGGTGGTACTCGCCGCACAGGCCCGGGCCGCGGCTAAAAAGGCAAGGGAGCTGGTTCAACGCAAAAGCGTGCTCAGCGGCGGCGGTTTGCCGGGTAAGCTGGCCGACTGCTCCGATCGGAATCCTGACCGCTGTGAGCTGTTCCTCGTCGAGGGTGATTCGGCAGGCGGCACCGCCAAACAGGGAAGAGAGCGTAGCTTTCAGGCCATCCTCCCGTTGCGGGGTAAGATCCTCAATGTGGAAAAGGCCATGGAGCACAAGATCTATGAGAATGAAGAGATCCGCAACATGTACACCGCACTAGGGGTGACGGTCGGGACGCCGGAAGATCCCAAGGCTTTGAACCTCGCCAAGCTGCGTTATCACAAGCTGATCATCATGACCGATGCGGACGTGGACGGCAGTCATATCGCCACCCTGATCCTCACGTTCATTTACAGGTATATGAAAGAGATGGTCGAACAGGGTTATGTCTATATCGCACAACCGCCGCTGTACCTCGTGAAAAAGGGAAAAGAACAGTCATATGCGTGGAATGAAGATCAGCGGCGCGGATTGATAGAAAAGCTGGGCGGCGGAAAGGAAGATAGCGTTACAGTGCAACGCTATAAGGGCTTGGGCGAAATGAACTCGGATCAGTTGTGGGATACGACCATGAACCCGAATACGCGCACCCTTAAGCAGGTGACGATCGAAAGCGCCGCCGAGGCCGATCGCATTTTCAGCATGCTGATGGGCGACGAAGTGGCGCCGAGAAGAGAGTTCATCGAATCGCATGCGAAATATGCGAAATTGGATGTATAAGTAAAAAATGGTAATATTGCTTTAAATCAATGAATTATGTCAACCGTAACACTCACGGCCTATAATGTTAAGACGAAAGAGAAGAATGTGCCTATCCAGGATGCCGTCATCACCAAGACTGCGAAAGGTGCTTATATGGCGCAAGGACATGACGGGAAAGGCAACAAGTTGACTACCCTGTTGGGTGAGGAAAAAGCGCTCTCGGCGATCAAGGCCGGGATTGCAAAACAAGGATGGTAAACGCGTAGAACTAACTCCCCTATTCCCGATATTAAAAGCCTATCCGCCGATGAAGTAGCGAACGCCAACGGTGAATGCATTTGTGCCGCCGAGCGAGCTGCTGATATAAAGAGAATGGCTCTTGCTTTCCTGCGAAGATTGGCCTGTGACTACGGCTGTCTCGCTGGAATGATTGTAATGCACGGCAAAGAAATTCGGAAGCCCTGTTTCTATCTGCCAATGTTGGTTTATCGCATAGGCGATGCCGGGATACAGTAACAATTGTATCCCGTAGGAGTTCGTTTTGTCCGACGAGGGTGGTACGTTCAACGGATAATCCGTACTCGTATGCCCGTAGTTGATCCCGGCTTCTGCCTGGCCGAAAAGATAAAAACCATTGCCCAGAAGTTTGTAACGCCGCAGGAAGACACCCCCATAAAAGGAATTGCCTGCCTGGGTGTCGTTCGGTTCACCGGCATTCATATAGTCCGAGATGGAATGGCTATAGGAAAGATCGATCCCCAGCACCAGGTTCGTCCTTATCGCCTTCCCGATGGAGGGGTTGATATTCAAATCGTGGGTGAGGTAGGTGGCTGAAGGGTTATCGGAGCGTTGGTCCTGATAAGCAATATTACCCCCGATAATGATGGCACCTTTACCAACCTGGGCCTGTACGACCGAACTAATTACGATGCAAGCGAACACGGAATAGATCCTCTTCATAAAAAAGTTTGAGTTTGCAGATGCCGTAAGATGAAAAGAAAGCCCGGCATGTGCAAGCACCAATGCCCGGTTTAATCAAAGTTTAAGCCTGCTTTAATCAAAGTTTAAGCTATCCTGTCCGCGCCAAAATATGTATGCAGCGGCTGCGGAAGCGCAATATATCCGTCTGCCTGGTGATCCTCCAGCAGACAAGCCACGATGCGGGGAAGCGCAAGCGAGCTACCATTGAGCGAATGAGCAAGTACTGACTTACCGGAGGCATCTTTGAAGCGGATTTTCATTCGATTAGTCTGGAAAGATTCGAAATTGCTGACCGAGCTCACCTCCAGCCATTTATCCTGGGCAGCGCTATAGACCTCGAAATCGTAGGTCATGGCCGAGGTGAAACCCATATCGCCGCCGCACAAACGAAGGATGCGGTATGGAAGCCCGAGGGATTGCAAAAGTCTTTCGACATGGAGTACCATTTCTTCCAGAACTTCATAGCTTTTGGAAGGATCGACGATCTGGACGATCTCCACCTTGTCAAACTGGTGAAGCCGGTTGAGACCACGGACATCCTTACCGTAGCTGCCTGCTTCCCGCCGGAAGCAGGGAGTATAGGCCGTCATCTTTATAGGAAGCTGGGACTCCTTCAGGATTTCATCACGATAGATATTCGTTACCGGCACTTCGGCGGTGGGGATCAGATACAGGTTATCTTCATTTACAAAATACATTTGGCCTTCTTTATCAGGCAGCTGGCCCGTGCCGCGTGCCGAGGCCTCGTTAACGAGAATGGGAGGCTGATATTCCGAATAGCCGGCAGCCGTATTGAAATCGAGGAAGTACTGGATAAGGGCACGCTGCAGTTTTGCACCTTTTTTGATGTATACCGGGAACCCGCTGCCGGTGATCTTGTTGCCCAGTTCGAAATCGATCAGATCGTATTTTTTTGCAAGCTCCCAGTGAGGAAGCGCCGTTTTGGATAACGCCGGCCGGTGGCCGCCTTCACGGATGGTCACATTGTCTTCGGCGGACCTTCCGGGAGAAACAGCGGCGGCAGGCAGATTGGGAAGCAGTACGACGGCAGCATTCAGCTGCTTCTCTACTGCCGCAAGTTGGTCCGCGATCGGCGCCTGCGAGGCCTTGAGCGTCGCCACTTCCTGCTTTTTTGCTTCGGCCTCTCCTTTTTGGCCCTTTGCCATGAGCTGACCGATCTCTTTGGACAAAGCATTTATTGCCGACAGGGTGGTATCGGATTCGAGCTGCAGCTTTCTGCGCTGATCGTCGAGACGGACGATGTCGTCCACAAGTGCCGTTTCGGTGAAATTCCTTATAGCCAATCTTTCCTTTACAAAGTCCACATTTTGACGGATGAATGCCACCTGTAACATTTTCTCAATTTTGGGCCAAAGGTATCACCCGGACAAAAAATTGCCGAAAAATAATTTTTTGCCCGGGACCCGCTAATGACTTTGAACCGGATTCCATCCGGTTTTGACCCGAAAGCTGTAAATTTCACTATAAAAATCTTTATATGCTCGACCCAACCATGATCACCACCAGCACTGCACTCGAAGGACATCGTGTCCTGCGTAACCTGGGCGTCGTCCGCGGTATTACAGTACGATCCCGAAGCCTGCTGGGCAATCTTGCCGGCGGACTGCAAACATTGCTCGGCGGACAAATATCAGTATATGTAGACCTTTGTGAAAAGACAAGGGAAGAGGCATTTCAATACATGATGCAACATGCGGCGGAAAGAGGCGCCAATGCCATTCTCAATATGCGTTACGATGCGAACGAAGTGATGAATGGGGTGACCGAGGTGCTGGCTTATGGAACTGCGGTGTTGGTCGAGAAGGTCTGATAGGTTGCGGATGCAGGGGAACAGGGGAGCACCGGATACCGGGCGACCGAATTCCTTATCTTTGCGTCATGCAGCAGCTACAAGACGATTTGCAGGCGCGTTGGTGGGATCTGGAAGCCACGCTGACACAACGGTTCGGGAAAAAACCCGATATGGAAACCATTTTATTTCTCATCGGTGTGCAGGAGTTCGGAGACGTACGCAGGAAATTTACCAAGGAAGAAAAACAGGATCTCATGCATATCGCGGTCTGTTCGCTATTCGGGCAAAGCGGTTATTACGAGATCGAACGGGTCGATGAGGAGGGATGGCCGCATTTCCGACAGCTGAAGGCCTTGCCCGTCATGAGTCTGATCGAACAGGAGAATTTTCTGAAGGATCACATCCTGCTGTATTTCGGGAAGGACTCGACCGAATCTGAACTGAACAACTTATGATAAAAAGACTGCTGGCAGGAGGGTTTTTGCTCGCCATGATCTCCTGTAACCCCAAACTATCCAATGGATTGAGAAAGAACGATTTGCATCGGGACGTCGAAATCATCACCACCAAGGGCACCATGGTCATCCGTCTGTCGGATTCCACTCCGCAGCACCGCGATAATTTTCTGCGGCTGGCCAAAACCGGTTTCTATGACAGCCTGCTTTTCCATAGGGTCATCCGGAACTTCATGATACAGACTGGGGATCCCGACAGCAGGGAAGGTCATCCCGGCAAACCGATGAGCCAGGGCGGCTCCGGAGGCCCCGGTTATACAATACCGGCAGAATTCAGACAAACCCTTTTCCATCATCGCGGGGCTGTGGGAGCCGCCCGGAATAATGACGATGTGAACCCTACCCGGGCCAGCAGCGGAAGTCAGTTCTACATCGTCCAGGGGCGACGATTCACGGAAGCCGGGCTGGACTCCGTGGAGACCTTCCGGCTGAAAGGCAGGAAAATACCGGCCGATGAGCGAAAAGTATACGAAGAGGCCGGTGGGTCACCACATCTCGATCAGGCTTATACCGTGTTTGGAGAAGTGATCAGCGGCATGGAGGTCGTAGATTCAATTGCGTCGGCGCCTACCACCGGCAGACCGCTGGACCGACCGATATCAGACATTAGAATACTGAAAATGAAACTCATCCGCCGAAAGTAAGATTCGGGCAAATAATTCTCCGGAAGGCTGGCTAATTTCCCGGCCTTTTTCCAATCTTTGCAGCATAAAAAATTAGTTACCATGAACTTCCCTGCTAATTTGCGTTACACAAAGGATCACGAATGGATTCGCCTGGACAAGGATAACGAGGCGGTTATCGGAATTACGGATTTCGCTCAGAAAGAATTGGGGGACATCGTATACGTAGAAGTCGAAACTGTGGGGAAGGCGCTGGCTGCAGAAACGGTTTTCGGAACGGTGGAGGCCGTTAAAACGGTATCCGATCTCTATCTTCCCATTGCGGGCACTATTCTCGAGGTAAATCCCGAGTTGACGAACGCCCCCGACCTGGTAAACTCGGACCCTTATGGGAAAGGGTGGATGATCCGAATGACCGTCAAGGACCCGGCCGATGTGGAGAAACTGATGGACGCTTCGGCCTACGCGAACATCGTACACTGATCCTTTTTTATATACCTTAGGGTACTTATCGGCCAAACCTTGGGAAAACCTATTACCTATACGGAACAGGAGCTTGTGCTTGCCCTGAAAGAAAGGAATAACCAGGCGTTCAGTTTTCTCTATGACCACTACGCCGGGGCCCTTTATAGCATTATTAAACAGATAGTTATAGATAATCCGGAGCTGGCCAATGACGTCCTCCAGGAAGTGTTTATCAACATCTGGCGCAAGATCGACACCTATGACCAATCCAAGGGACGCCTGTTTACGTGGATGCTGAATATTGCCAGAAACGCTTCGATCGACCTATTGCGTTCCAAAGGGTACCAAAACTCGCAAAAAAACCAGGAGCTTCCGGAAATCGTATATAAGGGCGCGGCTAACCAGGCCGTATTGCAGCATATTGACGCCATCGGTCTGAAAAAGATGCTCGAAAGATTGCGACCGGAACACCGCGTGCTGGTGGAACTCGCTTACTTTAAAGGGTTTACGCACGATGAAATAGCGGAAATCGAACACATCCCGTTGGGTACCGTCAAGACCAGGATCCGAAATGCATTACTGCAATTAAGAGAATACCTGAAGTGAACGTACAGGAATATATCGAAAGCGGCATCATTGAAAGCTATGTGATGGGACTGGCCAGCGAGTCGGAGAGAGCCGAATTCGAACGATTGTGTAGTCAATATCCCGAGTTGGTGGTTGCACGAAAAAAATTCGAGGAGAGCCTCGAAGGCTATGCCTCGGAAAATGCGACTCCCCCTCCCCCGGAGGTAAAGGCAAAAGTCCTCGAAGCGGTAAAAATGCTCCCGACGCGGCGGGGACCCGGGACCACGGCGGGCCGGACCCAGATACAGATACTGCTACGGCTCATCATCGCCGCTTTTTTCGTGCTGCTTGTCGGGATGACCTTTCTGTACTATCAGACGAGACAGGAAAACCAGGACCTCACCAATATCAATCAACGGTTGAAAGAAACGCTTGACACGACGAGTACTATCCTCAAAAAGATCGTGGATGAACAGAAAGTGGTCAGCAGCCCCGATGTAACGGTGGTCAATATGGTTGGAACGCAGGCTGCGCCGAAATCGTCTGCCAATGTCTACTGGGATTCCACCAGATCCGATGTCTACCTCGTTGTGAAGAATATGCCCGGACTGCCTTCGGACCAACAATACCAGTTGTGGGCCCTCATCGACAACAAGCCCAAAGATCTCGGGGTATTCGACGCTACGGATGACAAGGTCATTCTGAAAATGAAGAATACACAAAAGGCGCAAGCCTTCGCCATTACCATCGAAAAAAAGGGCGGGAGCAATTCTCCGACCTTACAGAAGATGCAGTCGATGGGAAAGACCATGCAAACACAATGACGACCTGCCCGAGAGCGCATTACCGATGTTATGTGGCGTCGACAATAGTGGAAAATAATCTACATTCCAGCTAAAAAAATCCCCAAAATCACTGCATCCCGGCCTATATTCGTGTATGGTCATCTTTCTCAGGAAATACTTCGCCGCATTGTATGTACCCATAACCTGGACGATTATCATCGGAATTTTGATGACCTTGCCCGGTTCGGCCCTGCCCAACGAACAGGCGTTCAGGATCCCCCAATTCGACAAGATCGTGCACATGGCTCTCTTTGGAGGCTTCGTATTCCTCTGGGACCTGCGTCTGAGTAAACGATCCCAGGATATGAGGCGTCTGTTTCGTTGGTTTTTTGCCTTCTATGTCCTCGCCAATGTCTATGGTATCGGTATGGAATACGTCCAGAAATATTGGATCCCGGGACGTGATTTCGATCTTGCCGATATTATAGCGGATATGATCGGGGCCGGGCTCGGATATGGGTTCAGTCACCTGTTGTTGCTGCCGACGGAGAAAAACAAAAACGGTTAGCCGGCAACGTTATATCGCCTTCCTCCAAAAAATAAACCCCTGTAGAAACAGGGGTCGTAACCAAAACTAACTGCTTATGAGAAAATTGACTGCTTTATGTGAGTCAAATAGAAAAGACTGTTTGATGTGTATAACGCAAAACAGGTGC
>Ga0134126_10013796_pt1 | contig 10196 bp, 9 predicted proteins | sample KB31752_FD_96881 | JGI IMG/M metagenome (GOLD analysis project Ga0134126, IMG submission 96881) | Terrestrial soil microbial communities with excess Nitrogen fertilizer from Kellogg Biological Station, Michigan, USA - KB3-175-2 | ecosystem: Environmental > Terrestrial > Soil > Unclassified ...
GAGCGCCGAGCTGATCGGTCTTCGCCGAAAAGGCACTTGCCGTTCCCGGAGTCCACCAGTCGCGAAGCATCCCGTGCGGGTCGAACTTGCGGCCCTGGTCGTCGAAGCCGTGGCCCATCTCGTGGCCGATCACCGCGCCGATCGCACCGTAGTTCACTGCGTCGTCGGCGGCACCGTCGAAGAACGGCGGCTGCAGGATCGCCGCCGGGAACACCAGGCGGTTCTCCAACGGCACGTTCATCGCATTGATGGTCTGCGGCAGCATCGCCCACTCGCTGTGGTCGACCGGCTTGCCCAGCTTGGCGATGTTGCGCTGGTACTCGAACAGCTCGGCGCGCTGCGCGTTGCCCAGCGGATCATCACGACGGATGTCCAGGCCGGTGTAGTCGCGCCACTTGTCCGGATAGCCCATGCCCACGGTCAGGCCGGCCACCTTGGCCTTGGCGCTGGCCTTGGTCTGCGGTGACATCCAGGCCAGTGCATCGATGCGCTTGGCGAAGGCGGCGATGATGTTCTTGGCCATCTCGTCGGCACGTTCCTTGGTCTTCGCATCGAAGTGCTTTTCGACGTAACGCTTGCCGATGGCCTCGCCGACGGCATGGTTGGCGTCATCCACGGCACGCTTCCAGCGGTCGCTCTGCTGCGGCGTACCGCTCAGCGCGGTGCCGTGGAAGGCGAAGCGCGCATCGGCGAACTTCTTCGGCAGGTAGGCAGCGGCGCGGTCCAGCGCGTGGAAGGTCATGTAGTCCTTCCAGGCATCCAGCGGCTCGGTGGCCACCAGCTTGGACAGGCCGGCCACGGCCTTGGGCTGCCACACGATGAAGTCCTGCTGCTGGCCAAGCTTGGCGGCATCCAGGAACGCGGCCCAGTCCATGCCCGGGGCCTTGGCGTTGAAGTCGGCCTGGGTCCAGGGGTTGGCGCCCTTGGTCACGTCATTGGTTTCTTCCTGCGTGGCATGCGCCTGGGCGATCTTCGTTTCCAGGGCGAGGATGCGCTGCGCCTTGCCGGCCGGGTCGGCCACGCCGGCCAGCTGCAGCACCTGCGCGATGTAGGCCTGGTACTGCTTGCGCAGGTCGGCCATGCGGCCACCGCCCAGGTAGAAATCGCGGTCCGGCATGCCCAGGCCGCCCTGCACCAGGTACGGCGCGGTACGGTCCGGCTGCAGCAGGTCCACCGACACCCACAGGCCGAACAGGCGGTCGGTGTAGAAGTTGGTGGCATTGAGCAGGTCGACGTCGGCGCGCACGTCGCCGCCGAGGGCGCGGGCCAGGCCGGCCTTGTCGGCGATCGCATCGATGTTCTTCAGCTGCGGCTGCACCGGTGCCAGGCCGCGCTGCTCGATGCCGGCCTCGTCCATGTAGGCGGCGTAGTAGTCGCCGATCAGCTTGTCTTCGCCGCTGGCCTGGGCGTTGCCGGCAGCGCCTTCCAGGATCGAGCGGGTGTCGGCCTGGGTCTTCTCGGCAATCACGTTGAAGCTGCCGAAGCGCGAGCGGTCGGCCGGAATCTCGGTGTTCTTCACCCAGCTGCCGTTGGCGAAACCGAAGAAGTCGTCACCGGCGGCGATGCTGCGGTCCATGCCACTGGCATCGAAACCAAAGCTGCCCAGCATCGGCTTGGCGGCAGCGGGGGTCGCCTCGGCCGGTGCGGCGGTGCCGGCGGCCGGATCGGCCGGGCGGTCGCAGGCGGCCAGGGACAGGCTGGCAACGATGGCCAGTGCCAGGGTGGGGCGGCGCAGCTTGGACATGGACTTCTCTTGCGGCGGAAAACTCCAAGTCTAATCCGCTGCGGGCCGGCTGGACGTGCTCGACAGGGCCAGCACTGTGCGTGATCTGGCTGAACACGCCGCAGCGATCTTCACGCGGTCACCGGCGTGGTGCATGCTGCGGGCTGGATGTCTGCAGCACCCGGGGGAGGGCGCATGCAGGACGGGTCGAGGCGTCAAGAATGGCGTCCGCCGGCCGTTGAGGTCGGGGATGTGGAGGAATCGTTCGCGCATGAAGCCAGCCGACTGCACAGGGAAGACCGACCGATGCCGGCGCTGAGACACGCGCTGGCCCGGCCGTTGCGTGCCATTACCTGGGGCGGCGTGGTGCTGGGCGTGCTGCTGGCGGCAGGCCTGGCCGCGATGCTGGCCAACGATTACCAGCGCCGGCTGGAAGCCGCGCAGCGGCAGAGCCGGGCGCTGGCGATAGGCAGCGAGCGCCTGCTGGCACTGGAGCTGCGCAACCTGGAACGGGCGATGGCCGGCATCGCCGCCGATGCGGCCGAGCTGTTCCGCACGGTGCCTGCGCAGGCGCCCGCGCTGCTGGACGCCGCCATAGCCGGCGTGCTGCGCCGGCACGCCGAACTGCACAGCATTGTCGTGCTCGATACCTATGGCCGCGCCCTGACCGCCGGCAAGGGCGAGCTGCAGCTGCCACTGTGGACCGATCCGCAGCGAAGGGGGCAGGGCAGTGCGCTGTACATCGGGCCGCCGCAGCGTGCCAGCGACGGTGGCTGGGTGGTGCCGCTGGCGCTGCCGATGGCTGGCGATCGCTGGCTGCTGGCACGGCTGCGCTGCGGCGAACTGCAGCGGATCGTGGGCGGTCTGGATGTGGGGCCCAGTGGCCTGGCCTCGATCAGCGACGCCGATGGCTACATGCTGGCCCGTGTCCCCGATCCGCACGGCACCGTCGGCCGCCGTTACACGCTGCCGGCACGCACGCTGCTGGGCCGGCAGGCAGTGGTCGAGCTGGGCAGCATTCCCGGCGCGGTGGACCAGATACCGCGCATCTCCACCATCAGCACCCTTGAGCGCAGTCCATTGGCGGTGCAGGTCGGCCTGGCAAACGAAGATGTGCTGAAGCCGTGGTGGCCGTATCTGCAGGCGGCGATTGCCATCATGCTGGCCTACGTGGCGCTGCTGTTGGTGCTGCTGTATGCCGTGCGCCGCAGCACGCACCGGCAGCAGTCGATGGCCGAAGAACTGCGGACCGGCCATGCCGAGCTGCGCCTGGCCCATCAGGTGGGCCGCGTATGCACCTGGTATGTCGACGAAGACGCTGCGCTGCTGCGCTGGTCACCGCTGGCGCGCGAGATCTTCGGTGTGCAGACCGATGCGCTGCCGGTGGCCGAATTCTTCGCCCGCGTGCACCACGATGACAGCGCACGCATGCAGCAGGCCTTCGATCAGGCCTTCGCCGGCAACGCTGTACTCGACGAAGAATTCCGCCTGGTGCTGCCCGGCGGTGCCGTGCGCTGGGTTGCCGCGCGTGGCCAGCGGGTAGCGGTGGTCGATCGGCAGCGGCGCATGATCGGCGCACTGACCGACCTCAGCGAGCGCTACCAGGCACGCGAGCAGATGCGCCAGGTTGAACGCCGCTTCCGCCTGTTGTTTGATCGCAACCCCGCGCCGTTCTGGGTGTTCGATCCGGACACCTTGCGCTTCATCGAGGTCAACGAGGCGGCCGTGCAGCAGTACGGTTACAGCCGCGATGAATTCCTGGCGATGAGCATCCTCGACATCCGCCCACGCGAGGGCTGGGACGAGGTCAAGGGCGCGATCGCGCAGGTGCGCAGTGGTGAACTGCAGGACGCTGCGGTGCGCCTGCACCAGCGCAAGGATGGCACGGTGTTCGAAGTGCGCGTGCACCTGTCGCAACTGGATTTCGATGGCCAGCCCGCGTGCCTGGTGCTGGCCGAGGATGTCAGCGAGCGGCTGGCCTACGAGCGCGACCTGGCCTATCACGCACGCCACAACCCGGCCACCGGCCTGCTCAACGTGCGCGCACTGAGCGAACAGCTGGACGAGCAGGCCGGTGCCTACACCATCGCCTATGTGCAGCTGCGCGGGCTGCAGCTGGTGGCCGATACGCTGGGCCGCGAGATCGGTGATGCGGTCCTGCAGTCGATGGCCTCGCGCCTGGGCGGGCTGGGCGCGCGCTTCGGCCTGCTGGCGTTCCAGCCGGCGGAGGATTTCGTGCTGGCGATCGCGCCGGAACACAACACCCAGCGCGTGCTGGACGATCTGCTGCAGATCGTCTCGGCACCGATGCGCGGCCAGGATTCGCTGCACCAGTTCGAACCCCGCATTGGTGTGGCCGTACATGACGCCGATGCAGGCCACAGTGCCGAACAGTCGATCGGCATGGCCGCGCAGGCGGCGCACGCGGCCCGCGCCGAAGGCAACGTGGTGGCCTGGTTCGATGCGGCGGTGACCATTCGCCTGGCCGACCGCCTGCGCCTGGCCGGGCGCATCCACGCGGCCATCGACAACGAATTCCAGCTGTACTTCCAGCCGATCCGGCACGCCAGCGATGGCAGCCCGGCGTCGCTGGAGGCGCTGCTGCGCTGGCCGCAGGCCGATGGCAGCTTCATCCCGCCCAGCGAGTTCATCCAGTTGTGCGAGGACACCGGCCTGATCCTGGCGTTGGGACGCTGGGTGATCCGCGCAGCGGCACAGGCGCAGCGGCGTCTGGTCGAAGCCGGCTGGGGCGAGCTGTCGATCGCAGTCAATGTGTCGGCGGTGCAGTTCTTCAACAGCGATCTGGTGGCCGAGTTCGCCCGCGCGCAGCAGGATTTCGGCCTGGCCCGTGGTGCACTGCACGTGGAACTGACCGAGAGCAGCCTGATGCGCAAGCCGGCACAGGCGATGCAGACCATGCAGCGCCTGCACGAGCAGGGCATCCGCGTGTCGCTGGACGATTTCGGTACCGGCTACTCGAGCATGTCCTACCTGCAGCACCTGCCGCTGGACGTCCTGAAGATCGATCGCAGTTTTGTGGCCGACGTGGAGACCAATCCGCGCAACGCATCGATCTGCCGGGCACTGCTGTCGCTGGGCCACAGCATGGGGCTGACGATCATCGCCGAGGGCGTGGAAACGCCGGGGCAGCTGGACTGGCTGGCCGCGCATGGTTGCGACCAGGTGCAGGGCTACCTGCTGGGACGGCCGGCACCGCTGGAAAAGATCATCGCGCAGCTGGATGAGGTTGTCGCCTAGGCCGCGCTTCGCGCTCGCCGGGCATGGCCCGGCGCTACCGTGTCATGGGCGCGTCTCTGGTAGCGCCGGGCCATGCCCGGCGGACGCACGCTTACACCCCGGTTTCCACCAGGTAGTCGATGAAGCTGCGCACCTTGGGGGCGAGATGGCTGCGGCTGGTGTAGACGGCGAAGATGCCGATCGGCTCAGCTTCCCATCCGGGCAGGATGCGCACCAGGCGGCCATCGGCCAGCGCCTCGTGCAACAGGAAGTCCGGCTGCAGGATCACGCCCATGCCGGCAATCGCCGCTTCGCGCAGGACGTCGCCATTGTTGGCGCGCAGCAGGGTGGTCACTGCAACCTTCACTTCGCCACCCGGTCCCTGCAGGGGCCAGTGGTCGCCGGCGGCCCAGTAGCTGTAGCCGAGGCAGGCGTGGGTCTGCAGATCCTCGGGGGCCTGCGGCGTTCCGTGTGCGGCCAGGTAGGCCGGTGCGGCACACAGGCTGATCCGAGATTGGCCCAGGCGCCGCGCGATCAGGCTCGGGCCCGGTTCGCGGGTGATGCGGATGGCCACGTCGTAGCCTTCTTCGACCATGTCCACCAGGCGGTCGGACAGCGCCAGGTCCAGTTCGACCTGTGGGAAGCGTTCGCGGTAGCCGGCCAGCAACGGGCCGAGGCGGGCGATGCCCCAGCTGACCGGTGCGTTGATGCGCAGCGTGCCGGACGGCTCCAGCGCCTGTGCGCCGATGCTGGCCTCAAGCGCATCGAACTCGGCCAGCAGGCGCACGCACTGCGCGTAGTAGGCGGCACCGGCGCTGGTCGGGCTGACCCGGCGGGTGGTGCGGTGGAGCAGGCGGGTGGACAGGCGCTTTTCCAGTGCGGCGACCTGGCGGGTGACAGCGGCCGTGGACATGTCCAGCGCCTGTGCGGCGGCGCTGAAGCCGTTGCGCTCGACCACCGCGACGAACACGCGCATGGCATCCAGGGTGTCCATTGTTGCGCCTTATGAAATAAATACAGTCGATCCATCGTATTTATCGGCAATCGAGGGCGCAATAACCTGTGCCCTGTCCCTACCGAGGTGCCCCATGAACGCGACCCCCACTCCCCTGTCCCCGCTCGCCCCGTACGCCGCGACCCTGCTGCGGTTGGCCCTGGGCGTGTTGTTCCTGGTCCATGCGCTGACCAAACTGCTGGTGTTCACTCCGGCAGGTACGGCGGCCTTCTTCGAGTCGCTGGGCCTGCCCGGCGTGTTGGGCTACCTCACCATCGCCGTTGAACTGGCGATTTCCGCAGCGCTGCTGCTCGGCATCTACGCGCGCTGGATCGGCCTGCTCGGTGTGCCGCTGCTGCTGGGCACCATCGTGACGGTGCACGGCGCCAACGGTTTCAGCTTCGCCAATGCTGGCGGTGGCTGGGAATACCCGGCGTTCTGGGCGCTGGCCCTGGTCGTGCTGTTCCTGCTGGGCGATGGCCGCTGGACCCTGCGCTCGCGCTGAACGTCCCCCGGCCCGCTGTCTGTTCCTGTGATTGGAGAAGATCATGTCCCGCCTGCCTTCGCTGTACATCTCCCACGGCTCGCCGATGACCGCCCTGCATCCGGGCCAGGTCGGCGTGCGGCTGGCCGAGCTGGCCCGCGACCTGCCAACGCCGCGTGCGATCGTCATCGCCTCGGCGCATTAGCTGGCCCGGCAGCCGCTGGTCGGCAACCATCCGCAGCCGCCCACCCTCCACGATTTCGGCGGCTTCCCACGCGAACTGTTCGCGCTGCAGTACCCGGCGCCCGGTGATCCGGCGTTGGCTGAAGAGGTGGCGGGCCGCATCGCCGCCGCCGGCCTGCCGGTGGCACTCGATCCGCAACGTGGCCTCGACCACGGCGCGTGGGTGCCGCTGCGCCTGCTGCACCCGCAGGCCGACATCCCGGTGGTGCCGGTGTCGATCCAGCCGATGCTGGGCCCGCAGCATCAGTTCGCGCTGGGCCGTGCGCTGGCGCCGCTGCGCGAACAGGGCGTGCTGCTGATCGGTTCGGGCAGCATCACCCACAACCTGCACGACTGGGGCCACTACCAGGACGGCAAGCAAGCGCCCTACGTGCGCCCCTTCATCGATTGGGTGGAGCAGCGGCTGGCCGCCAATGACCGCGATGCCCTGTTCGACTACCGCCGACAGGCACCGTTTGCCGAGCGTGCGCATCCCACCGATGAGCATCTGCTGCCGCTGTACTTTGCGATGGGTGCGGCGGGGGAGGGGAGCTTCGGTGCCAAGCGCATCGATGCGGGTGTCGATGCCGGCTTCCTGGCGATGGACCTCTATCGCTTCGATGGTGAGGACCGCGCTCAGGACGCGGCATGACCCCACCGCTGCTGCCAGGGCTGGAACGCCCTGCACAAGGACGCGTGCAGGGCCGGTTGGCAGTGGTGCATGACGACGTGGCCAGCACGCCGGCCTCGACCGGGCGGCGCTTGCTGTCGCGGTCCTGACGCGCATTCAGATCGCTGGCCGCAGTGGCGGCCTGCTGTGTTAAGTTTTTTCCCGTCCCCCGGCGCACTCCGGTTTTTCCGGCCCCACGCGCCGCTCCTGTGGAAGAAGCATGCACACCATCGAAGTCGTCCTGGCGATGCTGGTGGCCGTTGTCGCCAGCGGTTACCTGGTTCGCGTCCTGCCATTCTCGTTGCCGCTGCCGCTGGTGCAGATCGGCCTCGGCGCGGTGATCGCCGGGGTATTCAACCGCGGTCATGCACTGGAACCGGAAGTGTTCTTCCTGCTGTTCCTGCCGCCGCTGCTGTTCCTTGATGGCTGGCGCATTCCCAAGCAGGGCCTGTTCCGCGACAAGGGCGCGATCCTCGAACTGGCGTTCGGGCTGGTGGTGTTCACCGTGATCGGCGCGGGCCTGCTGATCCACTGGATGATTCCGGTGATGCCACTGGCGGTGTGTTTCGCGCTGGCCGCGATCGTGTCACCGACCGATCCGGTGGCGGTCGGCGCGATCGCTGCCAAGGCACCGATTCCCAAGCGCCTGATGCACATCCTGGAAGGCGAGTCACTGCTCAACGATGCCTCCGGCCTGGTCTGCTTCCGCTTCGCGGTGGCGGCGGTGATGACCGGTACCTTCTCGTTGGCGACCGCCTCGCTGACCTTCGTGTGGGTGGCGGTGGCCGGCCTGGCCGTCGGCGTGGCGGTCACCCTGGGCGTGTCCACGTTCCAGCGCTGGCTGTGGCGCCGTTTCGGCGAAGAGCCGGGCGCGGCGATGCTGGTCAACCTGCTGATCCCGTTCGCGGCGTACCTGCTGGCCGAAGAAATCAATGCTTCGGGCATCCTCGCTGCGGTCGCAGCGGGTATTTCGATGAGCTACGTGGAAATGACCGGCCGTGTCTCCGGCAGCATGCGCGTGCAGCGCGCCGGCGTCTGGAACATGCTGCAGTTCAGCTTCAACGGCATCATGTTCGTGCTGCTGGGCGAGCAGCTGCCGGGCATCGTCGAACGCGCCACCACCACCATGAACGAGAGCGGCCACCAGAGCGCGTGGTGGCTGCTGGTGTACGTGCTGGTGATCAACGCGACGTTGATCGCGCTGCGCCTGCTGTGGGTGTGGCTGTCGCTGCGCTGGAACCTGCTGCGTGCGCGTCGCCGTGGCCTGGAGCGTGGCGAGGCACCGAACTGGCGCATCGTGGTGGCCACCTCGGTGGCGGGTGTGCGTGGTGCGATCACCTTGGCCGGCGTGCTGACGCTGCCATTGTTCCTGCCCGATGGCAGCCCGTTCCCGGCACGCGACCTGGTGATCTTCCTGGCTGCTGCGGTGATCCTGTGCTCGCTGGTCGGCGCCAGCGTGGCGCTGCCGCAGCTGTTGAAGGGTCTGCAGCTGCCGGCCGATTCGGGTGAGCGCAAGGAAGAGGATCTCGCCCGCAAGCTGTCCTCGAAGGCCGCGTTGGCGGGCGTGGAGCGCATGCGCCAGCAGCTGGTGCTGAACCAGAACACCGAGAACGTGCAGCTGTACAACGACGCCGCATCGCGGGTGAGCCTGCTGTATCAGCGGCATCTGGACCGCGACAACCCCGACGTGGACCCGGAGAAGGTGAACCGGATGGAGATGGGCTACCGCCAGCTGCGCAGCGCCGGCCTCAATGCCGAACGCGAGGAACTGTTCCGGCTGACCCGCCGCGGCGTGGTGTCGGACGAGATCGCACGGCGGTTGATCCGCAACCTCGACCTGCTGGAATCGCGCAAGCGCGAGTGAACGGTATGCCGACCGGGCTGCCGATCGGGGTCAGATCCCTTTCCGCAGGAAAGGGATCTGACCCCGCCCCGGGACCGCCGGTTACTCCGGCTTCTGTTCCAGGAAATACGCCTCGACCTTGCCCTTGACCTTGATGGTCATCGGATTGCCGCGACGGTCACGGGCCTTGCCGGCCTGCACGCGGATCCAGCCTTCGCTGACCGAGTATTCCTCGACGTTGTCGCGCTCGACATCGTTGAAGCGCACGCCGACGCCGCGCTCCAGGGCCTGCGCATCGTGGAAGGGGCTGGCCGGGTTGATCGCCAGGTGGTCGGGAGGGGTATCGCTCATCGCTTCATTCACAGTGACGGCCACCACGGCCGGCTTCAGCGGTACAGGATAAACCGTAGAATGCCCCCCTGCTCCCGAGGACGTTCCGCCATGCCTGACAACAGCGACTATTTCGACTTCGAGGAAGACGCCCACGATTTCGACGAGGACGACTTCGAGGCGCGGGTCTGGAACCTGCTTGTGCTGATCAACCCCGGTGACGAAGAGCTGGCCCTGCAGCAGTTCAACCGCTGGCGCGAGCATCTGTCCGAGGACGGCCAGCCGCTGGAGGCCGACAGCGACTGGCTGCCGGCGCTGTTCACGGCCATCGCCTGGCAGTCGGGCTTCGAGGTCGAGCGTGATGATTTCGATTCGCTGCAGTCGGCGGTGAACGAGCTGTCGGCGCGCTTCAACCTGCAGCTGGACTGGGGTGGCGACCTGGACGACGAGGATTTCGCCGCGGACCTGGATGGGGTGCAGCTGATGAGCACCGCCTTCGACCGCCTGCGCGAGCACAACTACACGCTGTGGAGCGTGGATGCCGGCAACGACGGCTTCAGTGGCTGGATGGCGCTTACCCGCGATGACGACGCCCTGCTGGCGCTGTGCTCGCTGCTGAACGTGGAAGTGCGCCTGGGCAGCGACCCGTTCTGAGATTCACCGGTAGCGCCGGGCCATGCCCGGCGGCTTCCC
>Ga0134126_10013798_pt1 | contig 10195 bp, 10 predicted proteins | sample KB31752_FD_96881 | JGI IMG/M metagenome (GOLD analysis project Ga0134126, IMG submission 96881) | Terrestrial soil microbial communities with excess Nitrogen fertilizer from Kellogg Biological Station, Michigan, USA - KB3-175-2 | ecosystem: Environmental > Terrestrial > Soil > Unclassified ...
GCCGTTGCGAAATTCGCCATGGTAAATGTCGCCGTCCCCGTAGGTATATGTGCCCACGCACTCGTTCCATTGACTTGGCGGGATTAGCTTCTGACTCGAGGGGAATGGCTTGCAGGTCATGTTTGGAATGTGGGCGTCTGCACTTGCAGCTTCGGGTGCTTCGTCGACCGAAGAAACAGCCCCTCCCGCCACGAGCAAACAGCACAGCCCCATCGCTTGTACATAAAACGTGCTCACAGTCCCCCCGTTGCTTGCGGTGTGCCCTGCGCCGAGGTGCGAAAAGAAGCGATCGGCGGAGCCTTCTCAGGTTGAGCAGCCCAGACGACGTACGTTGCGGACAGCATCAGCGTCAGCGCGAGTGCATAGCCAACGAAGCGTTGTATGCGACTGGGGGTCCGATGCCTGAGCATCGCAACGCGCTCGACCAGGGGGTGACGGCGACGCCAGCCGAAGGCGATGGCCATCCATGTCGTGAGTTCCGTTTTCGCAAGCGCACGTGCATACAGTCTGCGCGAAACGCTCGCTGCTCGGAGCACGGCCGCATCGCAGGCGACTTCCTGATCGAACCGGAATCGGCTCCAGGCCCAGTGCGCGATAGGGTTGAACCAGAACAAGCACACAAGGCCGAGCGCAATGCCGTTCGTGAGCGCGTCACAACGCCCGATGTGAGCAAGCTCATGCGCCAAAATGACTGCCCGCTCGTTCTCCGAGTAGCGAGTTTCAAAGTCGCCCGGCAAAACAATTCTCGGCTGCCACGCGCCGACTAGCATCGGCTGCTTTGCACTGTGGCTCGAGTAACTTCCATCCGGACGGCGGTGGAGCACGCCGAGCGATCTCTTCAGAAGCTGCTGGCAGCAGGCGAAATACGCAAGCGCCCCTGAGGCGCCGACTCCCCACACCACCGTCAAGGCCCACACGTGATGGCAGATCTCAACCTGCGGTGCGAGTTCCAACGGTGCGCCGATTGCCCGTATCAGGAGGGGGCTGATATAGCTCTCCGGCCCGCACAGACAGGGCGGTGCTTCGGGCAGAAACACCGCTATGAGACTGGCGGGCACCAGTAGCCATAGCCAGTAGGCAGCTTCGGCACCTACGGCGCGGCGGGCGGGCTTACGCAGCACACCCACCAGAAGAATCCCTGTGGACCCGACGGCCGTTAGCCGGACCAGAATGGCAAACAGATCATTCGCCATCGTCAAGCTCCTCGATTAAGCGCTTGAGCTCGGCGATGTCGGCCTTCGAGAGTTTTCGGTGCTGGCTGAAGTGCTGAACCAAGGGCGCCACACGCCCGCCGAACACGCGATCGAGCAACCCTTCGCTCTCCGTGGTGACCCACTGCTCGCGGGCGAGTACCGCCGTATAGACGTAGCGGCGACCCTCCTTCTTAGCGCGAATGGCACGCTTCTTCACGAGGCGCGCTAGCAGGGTTTTGATCGTGGAGATTTCCCAGTTCTCCTCGGAAAGCGCAGCGATGACGCGCTCGCTCGTCGACGGTCCATCGCGCCACAGGATCTCGAGGACGCGGGACTCCGCGTCACTGATCGACACGACGGCTTTCACGATTTCCTCTCGCCGCGTCCGACTACAGGTGTAGACTGAGTGTCAGGCTACACCTGTAGACACAAAAGTCAATATGCGTCGACATCTGGTCTGTCGTTTGGACCCTCTCAGTGTGAGATGTCACCGCAGGACTACGGCAATCGAATGCCTTTCTCACGGGAGAGTCGTATGAAGCGCATGCTTTTGATGATCATTTCCATGGTCGTGTGCACGTTCACCTTGGAAGCGCACGCGAGTCCTCGGGCGTGGGTCGAGGGCCGGAACTACGTGCTGCTCAATCCGGTGCAGCGTACCCATGCGGCGGCCGATAAGATGGAAGTGTTGGAGGTATTCTCTTACGCCTGTCCGTTCTGCAACAAATTTCAGCCCGTCATGGAGGAACTGAAACGGAATCTACCCGTCAACGCGCAGATTTCGTACCTTCCGGCATCGTTCAGCGCGGCAGAAGACATGCCCATGTTCCAACGGGCGTTCTTCGCGGCGCAGGCTTTGGGAATCGCGCGACAGGCGCATCAAGCCATATTTGATGCCGTGTGGGAATGTGGCGAGCTCGCAGAACGCTACCGATAGCGCACTCTACGATCCGATCGGGCGGGCGTTCTATCTCGGAGTAAAGCTATCTCTCTGAGCTCGCGAGCCCTTGTTTTGCGGATCATTTCAGCGGCACCGTGCACACGAAATTCCCCGCATCGTTCGTGTCGCCGGCTCCCTTGTATTGCGCTTGCTGCGGATAGGGGCAGAGTGGTCGTGTCAGCGTCTTCGTGGCGTCAAGCGGCGACGGGCCGGAGCCGACAATGTGATCTGGCGCCACGCCCTGTTCTACCCAGCGCACGAGTGCACTGAATACGTCGTGCTCCGGATCGGTGCTGGTGGGCGCGCTGCCGAAATCAGCCGCGTCGTTCCCAAAATGTACCGGGCCTACGCCTCCGCTGCAGTGTGACATGCCGGGCACCATGAACAGACGATAGAGGTCTTCCACGGACTTCGACGGGCTTCTCGAATCCGGAGCACTCGAGAGGAACGATCGAACAGCCTGGTAGTACTCGACCGATGAGGAGGCGACGATAGCGGCGTCGCTCCAGCCGTGATACTGCAGCAGCTTTCCGCCGTGCGCGCGGAACGAGCGCAGGTCGGGGTTCGTGGCGTTGATGATGGGTGCGACCTTCTGATCGCTGACGCGCACGTCCCGATCGAAGTCCATCGATCGGAGCTGCCAGTCGGGCCGTTCAAACACCACGTCACGGTAGTAGGACACGGCGAACGCCGCCTGGGCGCTTTGGCCGGCGGACATGCCCAGGACCCAGACGGGCCAATTCATGGGCATTGCCTCGGTGCCTGAGGCGATGAGTCCGGGAAACAGTTGTTCGCCCGTGCGTGGATTCCTGGGACCCGCGTATAGGGTTTTGAGTGTCTCGAGCTGGGCTGACGTCAAGCAGTCCTTTGCGTCGGCGCCCTTGCAGGCGAGCACGGCCGGGTCGAAATGGCAGGCGGGAGGATTGGAGAGCAGGCCGTCCTTCAACCCGTCGCCTGCATCGCAGGCGGCAAGCACCGCGCTCTGGATAACCGGAAGCTTCTCGATCGGAATGCGCTCTTTGCTCACGGCCAGCTCGTTCCAGGCAAAGCTCGTGAACAGATGCGACCAGTCGCTTGCCGGGGCGCCTGCGAGAATGCCGTTGAAGTCTTCTGGATACCGCTGCGCCTCCATCAGCGCTTCCCGACCGCCGTCCGAGCAGCCGACGAAGTAGCTGGTCGACGGCGTCCTGCCGTAGAACGCAGCGGCGATCGCTTTTGCCTGCTCGGAGGTGTCGTGCACAGCGCGGTAACTGAAATCGATGAGCTTCTCCGGATGCCCGAGGGCAAACGTCCCCTGCGGCGTCTTCGTCGCATCATGCCCATCATCCGTCGCAGCAACCGCAAACCCGCGACGCAGCGGATCCACCAGCGCTGCGCGATTCACGGTCCCGGCAAATCCGCCGTTACCCTTCTGCTGATACTTGCCATTCCAGCCAGTCAGCGGAAGCCAGAGCTCAAATCCGATTTCCGAATCCGACGATGGACGGCTGACTGCACGCACCTCGCATCGGGCTGGCACGTCGAGCTTCGTGGGTCCCAGGAACGTGGTCATCGTCGTCGGACCCGCGGCGATCATCTTCGCCGAGACGATGGTGGCGTGAGGCAGCTTGAGCGTCGTTAGACTCTCGCACTTGCGCGCAGGCGCCGCCGCCTGCAACGCCGGTGTGACTGCAAGCCCCGCGAGCAAAGCCCAAGCGACAAGTGAGCCTTTGAAGCGCATCTTCACGTTCTCCGAAAAATGGCGTAGGTGATCGATTATGCCGTTCGTATCTCGTCAGCGGCATTCAGCCCCAGCTCGGCGATCGAGATCTCCCGCATGCGGTATTTCTGGATCTTGCCCGTGACCGTAGTGGGGAACTCAGTGACGAAGCGGACATAGCGAGGAATCTTGTACGTCGCGATCTGACTTCGACAGAACGCGCGGATCTCGTCCTCCGTCGCGCACTGTCCCTCTCGGAGCCGCACCCACGCGCAGACTTCCTCGCCATATTTGAGATCCGGAAGTCCGATGACCTGCGCCTCGCTGACTTTCGGATGCGAATAGAGGAGCTCCTCGATCTCGCGCGGATAGATGTTCTCGCCGCCTCGAATGATCATGTCCTTCATTCTTCCGCTGATGTTCACGCAGCCGTCGTCGCGCATCACGGCCAGATCGCCCGAATGCATCCATCGAGCAGAGTCAATCGCTTCAGCCGTTGCCTCTGGATTATCCCAGTAGCCGAGCATCACTGAGTACCCGCGCGTGCACAGCTCCCCCTGAGTCCCCCGGGCAACGATTTCCCCGGACTCCGTGCTGACGATCTTGCATTCGAGATGTGGATGAATTCGTCCGACGGTGGACACTCGAACCTCGATCGGGTCATCCACGGCCGACTGGAAGGAGACGGGTGAGGTCTCAGTCATGCCATAGCAAATCGTCACCTCGCGCACGTGCATGCGGTCGATGACCTGGCGCATCACCTCGATGGGGCAGGGGGAGCCCGCCATGATGCCGGTGCGCAGGGAGTCCAAACGTATGCTGTCGAAGGAAGGATGCCCAAGCATCGCAATGAACATCGTGGGCACGCCGTAGATCGAGGTGCAGCGATGTGCCTCGATCGCGCGCAACGTGGCTTCCGGATCGAACGATTCGGCCGGAATGATGACGGCGGCCCCATGCGTGAGGGCCGCAAGGTTCGCCATGACGCAGCCGAAGCAGTGGTAGAACGGCACCGGGGCACAGATCCGGTCCTCGGCGGTGTACCGCAAGACCTCACCGACGAAGAATCCGTTGTTGAGGACATTGTGGTGCGAGAGCGTGGCTCCCTTCGGCGAACCGGTGGTGCCAGAGGTGTATTGGATGTTGGTCGGATCATCGAATTGCAGAGCGTCCTGGATGGCTTGAAGTGCGGAGAGCGACACGCGCTCGCCAAGCCGCACGAACTCCTGCCAAGCAAGTCCCCCGGGCGTTGCTCCGTCGCCGAGATAGATCACGTGTCGCAGCCGCGGCAGCTCGGTGATGGCCAGGGGTCCTCCACCCGCACCCGTCAGCTCCGGTGCGAGTGCCAGGAGGATGGCGATGTAGTCCGTCTTTCGGAAGCTGCGCGCCATCACCAGGACGCTGACGCCAGACTGCCTGAGCGCAAATTCCAGCTCGCGGTGGCGGTACGCGGGATTGACGTTGACGAGAATGGCGCCGACTTTCGCGGCGGCGTACTGCGTGATGAGCCACTCGGCGACGTTCGGGCTCCAGATGCCCACGCGGTCACCCCGTTGGACGCCGAGCGCGAGCAAACCGCGCGCGGCGCGGTTCACTTCGTCAAGCAGTTCTGCGTACGTAAATCGCGCGTTCTGGTGACAGGAGATCAACGCGTCGCGATCACCGACCTGGGCCGCGATGCGATCGAGCGCTGCTCCGATCGTCTGTCCCAGAAGCGGCACGGTTGCGGTTCCGTGCACATAGGAAGACGACATGCTGTTCCCCTCAGACCACGCCCGCGGACGATATAACGAACGTTAGTTAGTGTCAATCGAACGGAGCGGACGATACGCGATGTGGGAGCCGGCGTTATGCTGGCGCGTACCTCGTTGTGAAACGGTTTACTCTCTGGAATAACGCGTGGCGCCCAAGACAAGAGCAGCGGCTGGCAGACGAAACACCGCGGAGGCGATCCTCGAGGCAGGGGAGCGCTTGTGCGCAGAGCACGGCATCGAGGCGATGTCGATTCGGGACGTCGCCGCCGCGGTGGGGGTGAGCATTCCGGTCATCTACCATCACTACGGGTCGAGGAGCAATTTGCTCCGGGCGATCTGTATCAACCGTTTCGGGGAAATCGCCGGCGAGTATCAGCAGATGCTGGCAATGCTGGAGGCGCAGGAGGCGCCTGCCGTGGCGGACATCATTCGCGCCGTCCTGCAGCCGGTCAATCAATGGCGCAAGCCCGGACGAGAGTCATCACTCCAGTTCTACGCGCTCGCACTCGTGTGTCCGCTACCGGAAGTGAAAGACTTGATGGATGCCGGAGTCGCCGGGTTCCATCGGCCCGTGGCGCTGCTGCAGCGCGCACTACCACACCTCACCCACGAGGAGATCTGCTGGAGGCTGTACTTCACCATCAAGCTCTCGCACCAGACTGCGTGGGATGCCTCGAGGCTGACTCTCCTGTCCAGTGGAAGCTGCAAGGGATCCAATTCTGATGAAGCGTTGGCGCGCGCTATCGCTTTCGCGGAGGCCGGCTGTCTCGCACCGCCGTCCAGCTCGATAAAGAAAACGGTCGCTCGCGGCAAGAAGAGGGCGCAGCGCCAGTCCAGGTAGAGCCCTTGACCGAGGAGGGGCACCTGGATGATGGGACTCGAGGGCCTTGACATTGCATGTATATGCATGTACTATAGGCTCATGAAATTAGTCTCACTTCCCTGCTACTGCGCAACCCTTCGTCAAGTCGCGAGGGCGGTTACAGTGCTCTACGAGGATATGCTCGCCGACAGCGGCCTCCACGCCACTCAGTACACGGCGCTACAGCTTCTCGACTCGGTTCCAGACCTGACCACGACGGAGCTGGCGGAGGCTCTAGGGGTTGACCAGACGACAGCCACAAGGACCCTGGCGCTGATCAAGAAAGCTGGACTTGCAAGCGATACCGTGGGTATCGATCGCCGTCAGCGGCATTGGGCTCTGACCGCCCAAGGGCAAGCGTTACTGAGGAAATTGCGGCCCCGCTGGGAGGCCGCGCAGGAAGCCTTCGAGAAACGCCTGGGAAAGGCGGAGGCCACTGCTCTGAAAAGAGCATCGTATCTTGCCGCCAGCACACTCTCCTCGACGAGTTGAGCCGGCTCAGTCCCTAGCAACGCACAGGAGGATCAGCACACCGAATTTCGCCCGATAATACATGTATATACATGCACACGACCTGGGAGATCATTTATGTCACCTCGCATTGCCAAGCTCATCCGCCCACTGGCCCTCGCCGCCGCAGCGGTCTTCTTTCACATCAGCGTCGCCTCGGCGGGCGACTCCACTGGCGACGTTCAACAGCAGATGAAGGAATTGCTCACGGGAACTGCCACGGCTCACTTCGCCTCGCAATCCGCGCCGCGCGACAGCGACACAGTGTCGACTCGGACCGTCGACTCGCAGGAATTCGTAAAGCAGCTGTTACTTGGGAGGAGCTCCGGCGCTGAAAGCGGCAAGCGCTCCGAAGTGGCCGGAGATTCAGCCAAAACCCAGGCACGAGAGCGTCCGGTTGCCTATCGCGACTCGCAGGTGGCAGTGCGGCACGTTTTGTTGGGCCAGTCTCATGCGAGCGACGCTTCGTAACTCGCAGCACGACCGACGCACTGAGCACTGGATGCTCGGCGTCGGTACGGCGAGCCGTGGTGGCTTGCATTCGTATGAGCAGGGGGCCCACATGAGGTCTGTTTCAGATAGCGCTGGCGCTTCGAGAGCCTTCCTGGTCGCTCTCGCATCGATCAGTCTCTTTTCGCTGCTCTGTGTGTCAGGTTGCGCGGTCGGCCCCTCGTATCGAAAGCCCACACCGGTGCTCGAGAGGTTCCACAGTGCCGCCGCGCTGCGGACTCGCCCGACGAGCGCTCCCGCGCCGACCCTTGAAACCTGGTGGGATGGGTTCAACGATCCCGTGCTCTCGCGCATCGTGCTGCAGGCACGTGATCAGAATCTCGATCTTGCAGCAGCACTGGCGCGAGTCCAGCAGGCTCGGGCAGCAGCCCGCGAGGCGGGCGCGCAGCTTCTACCAACCTTCGATCTGAACGGCCAGGCGACGCGGATCCACCAGTCCCTGGAGAGCCCAATCGGCCAGATCGCCAGTCACGTGCCTGGATTCAACCGCGATCAGGCCATCTACGATGTAGGTCTCGGGGCGAGCTGGGAACTGGACCTGTTCGGTGGTCTGCGCCGTGGCAGGGAGGCCGCCTCGGCCGAGGCGGATGCCGCGACCGCGGAGCAGGTCGGCACACGGATTTCCGTCACGGCGGATGCGGCGGATGCCTACTTGCGCATCCGGGGGGATCAGGCGCGCATCGCCGTTGCCGAGCAACAGGTTGCCACCGATGAGCGTCTGCTCGAGCTCGTTCGCCAAAGGTTTGGCCGCGGGCTGGCAGCGGTGCGTGAGGTCGCGCAGGCTGAAGCGCTGATGTCACAGGCCCGCGCCTCCCTGCAGCCGCTGCGGATCGACCTGGAGGCGCAATTGAACCGACTGGACGTTTTGCTCGCAGTCCAGCCGGGCACTTCGGTCCTGCAGCTGCAGACTCCGGTCGACATTCCCTCCGTGCCGAACGTGTCGGCCAGTGACGAGCCCCTCCAAGTGCTTCGCCGCCGGCCTGATGTCATCGCCGCCGAGCGGCACTTAGCGGCCTCCAACGCCAGAATCGGCCAGGCGATAGCCGACTACTATCCGAAGATTTCCCTCGCGGGACTGCTTGGGTACGAAAGTACGAGTCCGGCCGATCTCTTCAAGGCCGCGACTTTCCAGCCGCAGGCCGTCGCTGGCCTTCGCTGGCGGGTGTTCGACTTCGGCAAAGTGAGCGCCGAAGTAGCACAAGCCAAAGGAGCCAACGCTGGAGCCATAGCGCGCTACAAACAGGCGGTCCTTCGCGCAGCCGAAGATGTCGAGAACGCATTCACATCACTGGTGCAACTCGAGGCTCACAACCAGGAGTTGCTCACCGAGGTCGCCGCACTGACACGTGCGCGAGATGCCTCGCAAGACGCCTACCAGGGAGGCGTCATCGCGTTGACCGATGTTCTCGACGCCGATCGTCAGTTGCTCACCGCCCAGGACGAACTCGCGCAAACGCGTGCCGACGCTGCAAGAGCCGCGGTGGGTGCATTCCGAGCACTCGGCGGCGGATGGTGACCTTGTGAAAATAGTCAGCCCAATCTCTACTCTTGGGAGTACGACGATGCTTCGAGTCAGAACGCTCGCCCTCGCTACCGGAGTCTGGGCGGGGATAGTGAACCTCACGGCCTGCGCGCCTTCGCAGTCCGCGCAAGACCCCAGAACTGCCCCGCAGCTTGTAGAGATCGCCGCGGTGCAGCCCGCCGAGGCGGGCGAGCGAGCGTTCACCGGCGTCGTAGCCGCTCGCGTGCAGAGTAATCTCGGCTTCCGTGTCCCGGGCAAAGTCATCGAGCGCTTGGTCGATAGTGGTCAGAGGGTCCGCCAGGGACAGCCTCTCGTGCGCCTGGACCGTACCGACTATGCACACGGCATCACCGCTCAGGTCGGCAACGTCGATGCGGCGCGAGCTCGCCTGCAACAGGCGGCCGCCGATGAAGCGCGCTACGGTGGCCTGGTCTCTTCGGGCGCCGTGTCGCAGTCGGCATATGACCAGGTCAAAGCCGCAGCGGACAGCGCGAGAGCTTTGCTATCGGCCGCCGAAGCGCAGCTCAAAGTCGCTCAGGACGAAGGCGCCTATGCAACCCTTGCAGCGGATGCCGATGGCACCGTAGTGGAGACTCTGGCCGAGCCGGGCCAATTTGTTTCGGCCGGTCAGATTGTGGTCCGCCTGGCGCGAGCCGGAGCACGCGAGGCGGCGGTGAATCTACCTGAGATTTTGCGTCCGGCACTGGGCTCGACCGCTCGCGCAGTCCTTTATGGCGCGAATCCCGATTCGGCCGCGCGATATCCGGCCCGTCTTCGACAGTTGTCCGACGCTGCCGATCCACTGACCCGGACCTTTGAGGCCCGTTATGTGTTGGACGGAGACGCCGCCAGAGCGCCGCTGGGTGCGACTGTGACCGTTTACCTGCAGGACTCGGAGCAGGGCGGAGCGCTTTCGGTGCCACTGGGGGCGATCGATGACGAAGGACGAGGGCCCGGTGTGTGGCTACTGGATCGCCAGTCCTCATCGGTATCGTACCGATCGGTCAGGTTGATCCGATTCGAGGGCGAGCGCGCACTCGTGAGCGGTTCAATTGGCGACGCTTCGCTTCCCTCCGATCCGTCCGGGATTCACGTTGGAGACCCCATCATCGCCGTCGGCGGGCACTTCCTGCACGAAGGGCAGAGGGTCCAGATAGCAGAGGCGCGCATCGCGCGAGAGTGACCTGACATGACTCGCTTCAACC
>Ga0134126_10013800_pt1 | contig 10195 bp, 9 predicted proteins | sample KB31752_FD_96881 | JGI IMG/M metagenome (GOLD analysis project Ga0134126, IMG submission 96881) | Terrestrial soil microbial communities with excess Nitrogen fertilizer from Kellogg Biological Station, Michigan, USA - KB3-175-2 | ecosystem: Environmental > Terrestrial > Soil > Unclassified ...
GATCGCGGCACGTGGGAGCCGCAAGCCGGCGAAGATGCGCGCGAGGGCTATCGCAAAGGTCGGCTCAAATTCATCCTTCACGGCGAGCGCATGAAGGGCGGCTGGACATTGGTGCGCATGGGCCCGCGCGGACAAGAGCGCAACAGCGACAATTGGCTGCTGATCAAGGAACGCGATAGCGAAGCGCGGCCGGGCGAAGGCACCCTGCTCGTCGATAAAGGCATGAAGAGCGTCGCCAGCGGCCGCACCATGGAGCAGATCGCCGACGCGCCCGATCGCGATGTCTGGCATTCCAATCGCCCGGAGGAAAAAAAGCCAAAAACGAAAGCAGCGACGAAGACGCCCGCAAGGAAGAAAGCCGCCGCTGGCAGCATGCGCGTGGCCGGCGTCAAACGCGGCCCCCTGCCCGATTTCGTTCCGCCGACGCTCGCGACGTTGGTCGATAACCCGCCGAGCGGCGCGCAGTGGGTGCATGAGATCAAGATCGACGGCTACCGCGTCTTCGCGCGCCGTCGCAACGGCAAGGTGACGCTGCTGACGCGCAACGCGCTCGACTGGACCGGGCGTTTCAAGCCGATCGCCGACGCGGTCGCGAAACTGCCCGGCGGCGATCTCGCGCTCGATGGCGAGGTCGCCGTACTCGACCAGAATGGCGGATCGAGCTTTGCCGCGCTGCAGGACACGCTCTCGCATGGCGACCCCAAGCCGCTGCGTTACATCGTCTTCGACCTGCTCTATCGCGACGGCGAAGATTGGCGCGGTGCGCCACTCAGCGAGCGAAAGGAAGCGCTGCGCGATCTGCTGAAAACCACGCGCGGTCCGCTGGTCTATTCCGATCACGTTGTCGCGCAAGGCGGCGAAGTCTTCCAGCAGGCCTGCAACCTCAAGCTCGAGGGCGTGATCTCGAAACGCACGGACGTGCCCTATTACGAAGGCCGCACGCGCGATTGGCTCAAGACAAAATGCACCTTGCGCCAGGAATTCGTCATTGTCGGCTATATCGATTCGGCCGTGCATCGCGGCATCGGCGCGCTGGCGCTCGGCTATTACGAAGACGAGAAGCTCCGCTACGCCGGCCGCGTCGGCACAGGCTTCGACCATCGCAGCGCGCTCGACCTCGCCAAGCGGTTGAAGCCGCTGGTCATCGATCGCGTGCCTTTCACCGACCTGCCGAGCGCGGCGCGGCGCGGCGTGCATTGGGTCGAGCCCGACCTCGTTTGCGAGATTGCCTTCCTCAATTGGACGTCGGACGGCGTGCTGCGCCATCCTTCCTTCCAAGGTCTACGCGAAGACAAGCCGGCGAAGAGCGTGAAGCGCGAGCACGCGATGCCCGCGGGCAAGGCCGCGAAAGAAGCCGAAAAGGACGATCCGCCGGCCGAACCAGCCGAGACAACGAGCAGCGTGCGCAAAGGCCTGGAGAAGATCGAAGGCGTCGCGATCTCGCATCCCGATCGCGTGATTTTCCCCGATCTCGGCATCACCAAGCGGCAACTCATCGAATATTACGCGAGCGTCGCCGAGTGGATCCTGCCGCATATCGCCAACCGGCCGCTGAGCTTGCTGCGTTGTCCCGGCGGCATTGCCGGCGAATGCTTCTTCCAGAAGCATTTCTCGACCGGCATGAAAGGCATCAAGCGCGTCCCGATCAAAGAGAAATCCGGGACGAGCGAATATCTCGTGCTGCGTGACGCTCATGATCTCGTGCTGTTGATTCAAGAGGGCGTGGTCGAGATCCATCCCTGGGGCGCGACCGCCGACGATCCAAACAGTCCGGATCAATTCATCTTCGATTTCGATCCGGCGCCCGGCCTGCCCTTCACCGCGGTCGTCGATGCGGCGAAGACGATGCGCGACTACCTGGCGGCGATGAAGATCGAGTCTTTCTGCAAGACGACCGGCGGCAAGGGTCTCCATGTCGTCGCGCCGCTGAAGCGCGACATCGACTGGGCCTAGCTCAAAGCCATCACCAAGAAGATCGCGTCTAACTTCGCGACCGCCGCGCCCGATCGCTTCACGATCAACCCGCTGAAGCGCGAGCGGAATAACCGCATGTTCCTCGACTATTTGCGCAACGATCGGGGCTCGACCGCAGTTGCACCATATGTTGTGCGTGCCCGACCGGGAGCAACAATATCTTTGCCGCTCGATTGGAACGAAGTGAATGCGCGACTCGATCCTTCGCGCTATACTCTAGCTTCAGTTCCTAAGTTGCTGGCCAAGCGTAAAGATCCCTGGGCCGGCATGACCAAGCACCGCCAGACCATCGCCGCGGCGCAGCGTGCGCTAGGCTTGGCGGCGTAGTTTCAGCGCGTCGCAAAGGACAGTGTTATGCCACACGCTTACTGGTCCGGTTTCCTGCGTTTGTCGCTCGTCTCCTGCCCGATCTACATCTCGCCCGCGACCAGCGAGCGCGAGCGCATCTCGCTGCACCAGATCAATCCCAAGACCGGCAACCGCATCCGCTTGCAGCCGGTCGATGCCGAAACCGGCGAAGAACTCGACCGCGGGGATTTGATCCGCGGCTATGAGGTCGAGAAAGGCCAATACATCGAGATCACCAAGGAAGAGCTCGCCAGCCTGAAGATCGACTCTTCGCGCGTGCTCGAACTGTCACGCTTCGTCGAACGCGAGAGCATCAACGAGCTCTATCTCGACACGCCCTACTACGTTTATCCGGAGAACGCGCAGGCCGAGGAAGCCTATCACGTGATCGCCGCGGCGCTGGCCGAGACCGATCGCGTCGGCATCGGTCGCATCGTCATGTCGCAGCGCGAGCGGCCGGTGGCGCTGCAGCCTTTCGATAAGGGCCTGCTGCTCTCGACCTTGCACACCGCCGAGGAAGTGCGCGTCGCCGAATTCGACACACCGAAGAACAAGCTCGATCCGCAGATGATCGAGATCGCAACGACGATCGTCGAGCGTCTCGCCGGCAAATTCGAGCCCAAGGGCTTCCGCGACCAATATCAGGACGCGCTGCGCGAGCTGGTGGAATCGAAGCAGAAAGGCAAGCCGATCCAGCGTTCGAAGATCGAAGAGCCGAGCAGCAATGTCGTCGATCTGATGTCGGTGCTGAAGAAGAGCCTCGCCTCGACCGGCAGTAGTGTCGCCAACGAGAACGAGAACGAGCGCCGTCCCGCGAAGAAAGCGCGCGGCAAGAAGGCGGACGCGCGGCAGCGCTCACTGTTGCTACCGATCGACAGCGGCAAGAAAGGCGCCGCGGCCAAACGCACCGCGGAAACGCCGCGCGCGACCACGAAACGCCGTAAGCGCGCTTAATTCCACTACACTTCCAGCCTGCGCCCTTCGACCGGCTCAGGGTGAGGTGAAAGGATGCGCGGCATCATCCAATGGAAGAGGCCTCGTGAGATCTACCTCATCCTGAGCTGGTCGAAGAACGCAGGCTGCCCCTGCAACGCAAAACGGCCCCGCAGTTCCGGGGCCGTTCGCGTTACACGATTACGCCGAACTCATCAGCGGGTATTGATACCCGGATTGGCTCGGTTCAGATCCGGATCTGCATCTGCGACCCTCTTCTCTCCAGTCCCGCGAGGAACAATTCGGACGTCTAAGGGATTGCACACGCAGTTCCCGGGTGATTGGCCACGGCGCAGCGTCTTGCAAAATGGCATGGGGGCGCGTATTTCTGGGGTTAGCATCAGCTATGCGCCGATCGCATCTCATATCAGCTTTGAGCGTTTGTGCGGCTTTTTCCGCGCTCGCGGTTCCGAGTGCTCAGGCAGCGACTCAGGTCCTGACCTATAATGTTGAGCATCCGACGTACGGCAATATCGGCACTTACACGAATACGGTGTCGAAAAACGGCAATACGGCCAATGTCAGAACCGATCTTCACATCACTGTGAAAATGATCGGGATCCCGATGTTCCATCAGGATGCGACCCGCGAAGAGCAGTGGCAGAATCAGCGCCTCGTGGGCTTCCGCAGCCAGACCGACGATAACGGCACGAATATCGACGTGACCGGCAAAGCTAGCGCCAAGAATTTCGTCATCAATTCGAGCAGCAACGGCAACCTGACCGCGCCGCCACAGGTGCATCCGTCCAATCCCTGGGCGCCTTTCGTGTTGCAGACCGATACGATGATGTCGACCAAGACCGGGAAAATCAGCCCGGTCGTCGTGAAGGATACCGGCGAAGTCATGATGACCTTCGATGGCCGCCAGATGCGCGTCCATCAATGGTTCGTCGATGACGACAAGCACCAGGTCGTCTGGATCGACGATCGCGGCGTCGTGGTCGCCTTCCAGACCGAGGAACAAGGCTCGGCGATCAACTTCGTTCTGAAGAACGAGACAGCCACCGCTGATTTTGTGCCTGCCTACGCCAATCGCTAATTCTCAATCTCGCCACAATTGACGCGCGGCCCGGCCAAGGGTAACCCCTTGCCATGATCCCGCGTTACAGCCGCCCGGCGATGACCGCCATCTGGGAGCCGGAAAACCGCTTCCGTATCTGGTTCGAAATCGAGGCCCTGGCCTGCGATGCCCTCGCCGAGGCCGGCATCATCCCGAAATCGGCCGCCAAGACCATCCGCGAGAAAGGCAAGTTCGAGATCGACCGCATCGACGCGATCGAACGTGAAATCCATCACGACGTCGTCGCCTTCCTCACCAACCTCGCCGAGCATATCGGCCCGGATGCGCGCTTCCTGCATCAAGGCATGACCTCGAGCGACGTGCTCGATACCTGCCTTGCCGTGCAATTGAAGCAGGCCTCCGACATCCTGCTCGCCGATCTCGATGCGCTGCTGAAGGTGCTGCAGCGTCGCGCGCATGAGTTCAAACACACCATCACCGTCGGCCGCAGCCACGGCATTCATGCCGAGCCGACGACGTTCGGCGTGAAGCTGGCGGGTTTTTTCGTCGAGTTCAGCCGCGCGCGGCGGCGGCTGGAGACCGCGAAGCACGAAATCTCGACCTGCGCGATCTCGGGCGCGGTCGGCACCTTCGCGAATGTGCCGCCGTCGGTGGAAGAGCATGTCGCGCAGGCGCTGGGCCTCAGGCCGGAGCCGGTCTCGACTCAGATCATCCCGCGTGATCGCCACGCCGCGTTCTTCTCGGCGCTCGCGATCATCGCCAGCTCGGTCGAGCGCCTGGCGCTCGAGATCCGCCATCTGCAGCGCACCGAAGTGCGCGAGGCCGAGGAATATTTCGCGCCGGAGCAGAAAGGCTCCTCGGCGATGCCGCATAAGCGCAACCCCGTGCTGTCGGAGAATCTCACCGGCCTCGCGCGGCTGGTACGCTCGCACGTCGTGCCGGCGCTCGAGAATGTCGCGCTCTGGCACGAACGCGATATCTCGCATTCCTCGGTCGAGCGCGTCATCGGTCCCGATGCGACCATCGCGCTTGATTTCGCGCTGGCGCGGCTCACCACCATGGTCGATCGCCTGCTCGTCTATCCCGATGCGATGAAGCGCAATCTCGACAAGCTCGGCGGGCTGCATAACTCTCAGCGCGTGCTCTTGGCGCTGACGCAAGCCGGCATGAGCCGCGAGGATGCCTATCGCGCGGTGCAGCGCAACGCGATGCAGGTCTGGGCCGGCAAGGGCGATTTCCCGGCACTGCTCAAAGCCGACAAGGACGTCGCCGCCCTGCTCTCGCCCGCGCAGATCGACGCGGCTTTCGACGACGCCTATCACCTGAAACACGTCGACACGATCTTCAAACGCGTGTTCAAGGAGGGGTGACGATGGCGCCGGTTACCGGCCCCTACTTCTCTCGTTGCAGTCTCATCCAGCGCCCTTCGACAAGATCAGGGTGGGGTAAATCGTATCTGGCATCTTTCATCGGAAGATGCCGCGCAACATTTCACCTCATCCTGAGCTTGTCGAAGGACGTAGGTTGGTTTTGCAACGTCCCTCAGCTCACCTGTTTTTCCGCCTGGGCGGCGAAATGCGACAGCTCGAGATTGACGCGCGTCTCATCGAGCGCGACGCCCTTGGCTTTGAAATCGCCGACGATCTTGCTGACGATCTCTTTGTCGCCATGAAGATGCTGCGACGGATCGGCGATGCCGCGGGCATAGGCTTCGGCCGCATCGCCCGACAACCCCATCTGTCCCGCGGCCCAAAGGCCGAGCAGATGATTGCGCCGCGCCTTCACCTTGAACGCGAGTTCCTGCTTGCGCTCGAAGTCGCGCTCGTAGCCTTTTTCGCGATCGTTGAAATCCGCCATTCTGCTATCCCCAAATTCCCCTTGCAGGGCGCCTTGAATAGCCGATAACCGCGGCATGTGCACCTTCATCATTTTGCGCCGACCGAACGAGGCATGGCCGGTGCTGGTCGCCGCCAATCGCGACGAGATGATCGACCGGCCGTGGCTTCCGCCCGACCGGCACTGGCCCGACCGGCCGGAGGTCGTGGCCGGCAAGGATGTGCTCGCGGGAGGGTCCTGGCTCGGACTCAACGATCACGGGGTGGTCGCCGGTATTCTGAATCGCCACGGCTCGCTCGGCCCCGCCGCGGGGCAACGCTCCCGCGGCGAGCTGGTGCTGGAAGCGCTCGACCATGCCGATGCCAGCGACGCGGCCGAGGCCCTCAGCCATATCGAGCCCGCCGCCTATCGCACCTTCAATCTGATGATCGCCGATAATCGCGACGCGTTCTGGCTACGCCATGCGGATCCGTCGGGCACGTTGCCGATCACCGTCACCGCGCTGAAGCCCGGCCTCCACATGATCGCCTCGGGCGATCTCGACGATGACGAGTTGCCGCGCCTCAAACGCTATCGCCCGCTCTTCGAGGATGCAGCGGTGCCGAATCCCGACACCGGGGACTGGGCCGGCTGGCAGAAGCTTCTCACCGACAGCGATCTGAAGCCCGGCGAGGAAGCGCAAAACGTGATGCGCTTCGACACCGGCCGCGGCTTCGCCACGGTCTCCAGTGCGCTGATCGCGCTCCCGGCGATCGCGCACACGCCGGACGCCGTCCGCAAGCCGCAATTCCTAATGGCCGCGCATCATCCACAGCCAAGCCCGTGGCGCGACTATTATTCGCGCTGAGCGACTCGGCGCGTGTGATTGCGCCAGGGGCGGAGCCTGCTATACACGGGTCAAGTCGAACTTGACCCGCGAGGCCCGCCATGACGCGACGTAAACAGGTCTATGAAGGCAAGGCCAAGGTCATGTTCGAAGGCCCAGAGCCCGGCACGCTCGTCCAATACTTCAAGGACGATGCTACCGCTTTCAACGCGCAGAAGCGCGGTACCATCACCGGCAAGGGCGTCATCAACAACCGCATCAGCGAGTATCTGATGCTGCGCCTGGCCGAAATCGGCATTCCGACGCATTTCGTGCGTCGTCTCAACATGCGCGAGCAACTCATTCGTCAGGTTGAGATAATCCCGATCGAGGTCGTGATCCGCAACGTCGTCGCCGGCTCGCTCGCCCAGCGTTTCGGGATGGAGGAAGGCACCCCGCTCCCGCGCTCCATCGTCGAGTACTACTACAAGAGCGACAAGCTCGGCGATCCGATGATCTCCGAAGAGCACATCACCTGCTTCGGCTGGGCGACCACCCACGATCTCGACGACATCATGCAGATGTCGCTCCGGATCAACGATTTCCTGCTCGGTCTCTTTCACGGGATCGGCATCAAACTCGTTGATTTTAAAATAGAGTTCGGCCGGCTCTACAATGAGAACGACGAGATGCGGCTGGTTCTCGCCGACGAGATCAGCCCGGACAATTGCCGCCTCTGGGATCTCAAGACCAACGAGAAGCTCGACAAGGACCGCTTCCGCCGCGATCTGGGCCGCGTCGAGGAAGCCTACCAGGAAGTCGCCCGCCGGCTCGGCCTCCTCACCGAGGGTGCGCCTGGCGATATCAAAGGCCCGCAGACAGTCCAGTGAGGGCGCTCCAGCGATGAAGGCCCCCGCATGAAAGCAAGAGTTTTCGTCATGCCCAAAGAGGGCGTGCTCGACCCGCAAGGCAAGGCGATCGGCCACGCCCTCGGCACGCTCGGCTTCAAGGGCGTCGGCGAAGTTCGCCAGGGCAAGGTGATCGAGCTCGAACTGCGCGCCGCCAGCGAAAGCGAGGCCCGTGCCGAGCTGGAGCAAATGTGCAAGAAGCTCCTCGCCAACACCGTGATCGAAAGCTACCGCGTCGAGATCGTCGGGTGAGCGTTGCATTATCCGATCCGAGCCACGATTTTCTATTCCGTCATTGCGAGGAGCGCAGCGACGAAGCAATCCAGAACCTTTCGAACTCCCTGGATTGCTTCGCTTCGCTCGCAATGACGAGGGCTTAGGAAAGCGCGCCCCGATGCAATCCGCCATCGTTGTTTTTCCCGGCTCCAATCGCGAACAGGACGTCTTCGACGCGCTGCATCGCGCCCAAGGCAAGGCGCCGCTGAAGGTCTGGCATCGCGAGAGCACGCTGCCGAAATGCGATCTCATCGTCATTCCCGGCGGCTTCTCCTATGGCGATTATCTGCGCTGCGGCGCGATGGCGGCGAATTCGCCGATCATGCGCGAGGTGAAGGCGGCGGCTGCGCGGGGCACGCCGGTCCTCGGCATCTGCAACGGCTTCCAGATCATCACCGAGGCCGGGCTGCTGCCGGGCGCCCTCCTCTGCAACAAGACGCTCAAATTCCACTGCAAGAGCGTCCACCTGCGTGTCGAGAACAGCCAGACGATCTACACCGCACGCTATCAGGCGGGTCAGGTGATCTCGGTGCCGGTCGCGCATCACGATGGCAATTACTTCGCCGATGACGAGACGCTGAACCGGCTCGAAGGCGAAGGCCGTGTCGCCTTCCGCTATTGCGGCCCGGCGGGCGAGATTGACGAGAAGCACAATTCCAATGGCTCGGCGCGCAGCATCGCCGGCATCTTCAACGAGACCAAGACCGTGCTCGGGCTGATGCCGCATCCGGAAGATGCCACGCATCCGCTGCAAGGTTCGCTCGACGGCGTGCCCTTCTTCGCCGGCCTCGTCGAGGCGCTGAATTGAGCGCCAGCTCGAAGCCTCAGCGCGAAGTCGGTCCCGCGCTTGCCGCCGAATTCGGCCTCAGCGCCGAGGAATATGCGCGCGCGGTGAAGATCATGGGCCGCACCCCCAACCTCACTGAGCTCGGCATCTTCTCGGTGATGTGGTCGGAGCATTGCTCCTACAAATCCTCGAAGAACTGGCTGAAGAAGCTGCCGACCACCGGCCCGCATGTGATCTGCGGCCCGGGCGAGAATGCCGGCGTCATCGATATCGGCGACAGTATGGCGGCGATCTTCAAGATGGAGAGCCACAACCACCCGTCATTCATCGAGCCCTATCAGGGCGCGGCGACGGGCGTCGGCGGCATCCTGCGCGACGTATTCACCATGGGCGCACGGCCGATCGCCAATCTCAACGCGCTGCGCTTCGGCAGCCCGGATCATCCGAAGACGCGGCATCTCGTGGCTGGCGTCGTTGCCGGTATCGGCGGCTATGGCAATTGCGTCGGCGTGCCGACCATCGGCGGCGAGTGCAATTTCCATCCGAGCTATAACGGCAACATCCTCGTCAACGCGATGACCGTCGGCATCGCGAAAACGGACAAGATCTTCTATTCGGCGGCTTCGGGCCCGGGGAATCCGGTGATCTATGTCGGCGCCAAGACCGGGCGCGACGGCATCCATGGCGCGACCATGGCCTCGGCCGAGTTCAGCGACGACAGCGAGGAGAAGCGCCCGACCGTGCAGGTCGGCGACCCATTCACCGAGAAGCTGCTGATCGAAGCCTGTCTCGAATTGATGGCAAGCGATTGCATCGTCGCGATCCAGGATATGGGCGCCGCCGGCCTCACCTCTTCCTCGGTCGAGATGGCGGGCAAAGGCGGCCTTGGCATCACCCTCGATCTCGACCAGGTGCCGATGCGCGAAACCGGCATGATCCCCTACGAGATCATGCTGTCGGAAAGCCAGGAGCGCATGCTCATGGTATTGAAGCCCGGCAGCGAAGCGACCGCGCGCGCCGTGTTCGAGAAATGGGAGTTGGATTTCGCGCGTATCGGCACGATCACCGATACCGGCCGCATCGTGCTGACAATGCATGGCCAGGTCGCTGCCGACATGCCGCTCGAGCCGTTGTTCTCGCAAGCGCCGCTTTACGACCGCCCACATGCGAAGACGCCGCCGAAGCCCGCGCTGAAAGCGCAGGATGTCGAAGCGCGTGAGCCTATCCAGGCGCTGAAGACACTCATC
>Ga0134126_10013801_pt1 | contig 10194 bp, 9 predicted proteins | sample KB31752_FD_96881 | JGI IMG/M metagenome (GOLD analysis project Ga0134126, IMG submission 96881) | Terrestrial soil microbial communities with excess Nitrogen fertilizer from Kellogg Biological Station, Michigan, USA - KB3-175-2 | ecosystem: Environmental > Terrestrial > Soil > Unclassified ...
GTACGGCAGCACGCGCCGCTCGGCCATCAGCGGGATGATTTCGTCGACGTGCGGGTATGGATAGACATAGTGCAGCCGCACCCAGACGCCGAGCGTCCCGAGCCCGCGTGCCAAATCGGTGAGCCGCGTCCGATACTCCTCGTCGCGCCAGACTGCAGGCGTGTACCGGATGTCGGACCCGTAGGCGCTGGTGTCCTGTGAGATGACCAGCAGCTCCCTGACACCCGCGGCGGCCAGCCGCTCGGCTTCACGCAGCACCTCATCGATGCGGCGGCTCGCGAGTTTGCCGCGCAGCGCCGGGATGATGCAGAAGCTGCACTTGTTGTTGCAGCCCTCGGCGATCTTGAGGTAGGCGTAATGACGGGGAGTCAGCCGCACGCCCTGCGGCGGCACCAGATCGAGGAAAGGATCGTGCCGCGGCGGCAGGTGCTCGTGGACGGCCGACATCACCTCGCCATAGGTTTGCGGTCCGGTGACTTTGAGGACCTGCGGATGGCGCTCGAGGATCCGCTCCGGCCGGGCACCGAGGCAGCCCGTGACGATCACCTTGCCATTACGCTCGAGAGCCTCACCGATGGTCTGTAACGACTCGTCGATCGCAGCATCGATGAAGCCGCAGGTGTTGACGACCACCAGATCCGCCTGCTCGTAGGTGGGTGAGACCGCGTACCCCTCGGCCCGCAGGGTGGTCAGGATGCGCTCGGAATCGACCAGCGCCTTGGGACAGCCCAGGCTCACGAAGCCGACTTTCGGGATGCGCTCACGCGGCTTGGCGCGGCGCTGGGTGGCGGGGCGGGAAGGCATAAAGGGTCGCGGAGCCTACCTGCCGGCCCTGTCGACCGCAATAGCGGTACGCCTCACCGGCCGTAGACGCCCACGACCTGCGCCTCGGCGAGAGCGCCCGCTCGCGCCCGGGCCTCGATCTGCGCGGGCTTCGCATCGGCGCCGAGCCCGAGCTTCGCGATACGCAGCGCGTAGAGCGTCAGCCAATAGTGATGCGGTGAGCCCGGCGGCGGGCAGGGGCCGCCGTAGCCCGGGGAGCCGAAATCATTGCGCGCCTGGATCGCGCCCGCCGGCAGCAGATGGCTCGCCGGGTCGCCGGCGCCCGCCCGCAGCGAGGTCACCCCGGGTGGAATGTCGAACACGGCCCAGTGCCACCAGCCCCCGCCGGGCGCATCTGGATCGAACATCAGCAGCGCGAAGCTGCGTGTGCCCGCAGGCGGATGGCTCCACGAAAGCGCGGGAGAGATGTTGCCGCCGCGGCAGCCTGACCCGTCGTAAACGTGCTGGAGCGCAATCGCGCCCCCGGGCGCAATGTCGGAGCTCTGCAGCGCGAGCTGCGCTCCGGCGGCAGCCTGACGGGCCTCTGGGGCAGACCGTGCCGAGCGGCCCGCCAACGTCGCTGGAGACGTGAGTACGAGCGCCCCCACGAGCGCAAGCACCACGCGGTATCTGCTGATCATCCGCTCTGTTCGCCGCATGGGATGAGCCTCTCGCCGCCGCCCGACCCGTTGCAGTGTGCAGCGCCGTGCGCCATCCGGCAAACTGCCGGGCATGACTGCGCCGAAATCCGCCCTGGTTACGGGTTCCACTGACGGTCTCGGCCGCGCCGTCGCTCGCGACCTCGCAGCTGCCGGGTTCCTGGTATTGACCCACGGCCGCGATGCCGAGCGGGGCAATGAGCTGGTGCGCGAGATCCGCGCGCAGGGCGGCTCCGCTCACTTCTACCGTGCCGACCTGGCTTCGCTCGCGCAGGTGCGCACCCTCGTCGACGGCGTTGAGCGCGAGCACCATCGCCTGGATCTCCTGATCAACAATGCCGGCATCGGCACGGCTGGCGGCAAAGACCATCCGGCGCAACGGCAGACGAGCGCGGACGGCCATGAGCTCAGGTTCGCCGTCAACTACCTCGCCGGCTATCTGCTGACGCGACTGCTGCTGCCCACGCTCCTGCGCAGCGCGCCGGCGCGCATCGTCAACGTGGCCTCGGTGGGACAGTACCCCCTCGATTTCGACAACCTGATGCTGACGCGCGGCTACAGCGGAATGCGTGCCTATGCGCAGAGCAAGCTGGCGCAAGTCATGTTCACGCTCGATCTGGCAGAGGAGCTGCGCGGCAGCGGCGTGACGGTCAACTGCCTGCACCCGGCAACCTACATGGACACGACCATGGTGCGCGCGGCTGGCGTAAAGCCGACGAGCACCGTCGAGGAGGGAGCCACGGCGGTGATGCGCCTTGCAGTCTCCCCGGAGCTCGAAGGCTGCACGGGCGAGTATTTCGACGGACTGCGTCCCTCCCGGGCGAATGCGCAGGCGTACGACCCGCAGGTCCGGCAGCGGCTTGCGCAGATCAGTGCGCGGCTCGCCGGCCTCGAGTAGCGCCCATGGGAGTCGTCGAGCCTGCGGTACCCTTCAACCACGAATACTATCGCCGCTACTACTACGACCCGCGCACGGCCGTCACCACGCGCCGGGAGATGCAGGCGCGCGCGCGTCTCATCGCGGCATTGACGGATCACGTTGGCTTACCGGTGCGCCGCGTGCTCGATGCCGGCTGCGGCACCGGCCTGCTGCGCACGCCGCTCAAGCGCCTGTTACCGCGAGCGGAGTATGTCTGCCTGGAAGGGAGCGCCTACCTCTGCAGCCGCTATGGCTGGGAGCACGGCCTGATCGAGGAATATCGCAGCACCGCCGCCTTCGATCTGGTGATCTGTTACGACGTGCTCCAGTATCTCGAGGCGCGGGCGGCCGCGCGTGCTCTGAGCAACTTCGCGCGGCTCTGCCGCGGAGTGCTGTATTTCAGCGCGCTGACCCGCCGCGACTGGGAATGGAACTGCGATCCGGTGAGAACGGATTCCAATGTGCACCTGCGGTCCGCGCAATGGTACAGGCTGCGCCTGCAGCGCAACTTTCGCGAGATTGGCGCCGGCTTCTGGCTGCGGCGCGGGGTTCCCTTGACGGTGTGGGAGCTCGAGTCCCACTTCTGACCGTGAACACAGGTGTGACCGAATCCGCTTCCCCTGCATCGGCTCTGGCCGTCTTCCGCGGCACCGTGGTGTGTCGCCGCTTCGCCAACGTGCTCACTCTGGCCGGTCCCGCTGCCGACTCCCCGGACGATGAGCTCATCCTGAGCTTCATCGTGCGCGACTTCCCCGATATACCCGCATCCCTCACCGCACCGTCCGTGGTCGCCCTCGACGGGCGTCGCTATCGCATCATCTCTCTGTCCCGGGATTGGGTCGTCGCGGCTACATCGCTCCATGTCCACCGGGACATCGGTAACACCTTCTACCGCGCCATCCCGCCGCGTCCGGCGCCACTTGCGAAGCGTTTCTTCTGGCGGGGGCTGCTGGCCCTCGCCGGCAGCCGCGCCGGCAAGCGCCTGTTGTTGTCCCTTCGCCGCCGCTAGCCGCGCGACTCAACTCGTCTCCACCGCCTCCCCTGCCGGCACGCCGACGCGCGCCCTTCCGAGAAGAGCGTGATAGGTTGCCATCTGCCGCTGGAATGCGCGACTCCAGGTGAACCGGCGCAGCACCCGCGCGCGGGCGGCGGCCCCGAGCGCCTCGATGTCGCGCTCGTAGAGCGCGGCAACCGCTTCCGCCATCCTCGCGCCGCTCCCCGGCTCCGCCAACATTCCCACTCCCTCGTCCACGAGCTCCGGAAACGCCCCGGCGCGGGCCGCCACCACCGGCCGGCCGCAGGCCATCGCCTCGAGGACGACCAGTCCGAACGTTTCCTTCGTTCCCGCATGCACCAGCGCATCCGCCGAGGCCAGCCACTCGGCAAGCTCGACGCTGTCCCGCCGGTACGGCACCATCGTCACGTTGCTGGCCGGCCGGCTCTCCCGCTCACCGCCGAGGAGCAGCAGGTGATACGGTGAGCCGAGCTGCGAGAATGCCTCGAGCAGCACCGGCACGTTTTTCTCCCCGGCGAACCTTCCCGCATATACCAACAGCCGGGTTTGCGCAGCGAGTCCCAACCGTTGCCGCAGCCATTCGCCGCGCCGCTCGGGCCGGAATATCTCCGCGTCGACTCCGAGCGGCTGATGGACCGCGTGATGCACGCCGAGAGCATCGAGCAGATCGCGCATCAACCGGCTCGGCGCAAATACCACATCGAAGCGCTCGTACAGCCAGCTCACGTAGCGTCCGAGCGCCCTCTCGCTCACCCTGCCGCCAATGCGGCCGCTGATGATCCGCGGCAGGTTGGAGTGATAGAACGCCGCGAGTGGAATGCCGCGGCGGCGCGCGATCCGCCAGGCGACCCACGCCGGATGGAAGGCGTCGCCGGCCTCGATCAAGTCCGGCTCCAGCGCGTCGATCAACCGTGTCCAGCGGCGCGGATCGAGCGGCAGGCGATAGTTGAAACTGCCGGGCACCGGGTAGCCGGCAAGCGTGCAGACGCCGCCGCGCTCCGTCCGGTCCCTGGCCCCGGGAACGACCAGGGTGTGCTGCCAGCGGGTGTGCGCCGTGAGCCAGGCATGCTTGGCCGTCAGGTAGCGTTTGACGCCGCCGCTGGTCGGCGAGAAAAAGAGAGTCGTATCGACGAGGTGCGGGCGATCGTTCACGGCACGAGTTGCCACAGCAAGCGGCTTGCCTGCATTGCACCTTCCCGGGGCACGCGTTGTCAAGGCGCGCCGCGCGCCCTGAAGCGGCCACTCAGGCCGCTGTCGGCTGCACCTGGGGAGCCGTACCGGGGCGCAGCGCCGCCGCGGCCGCAATCACCTCATCGGCGGTGTTGAACCGATCCTCGCGCCGCTTGGCGAGAAGGCGCGAGAGCAGCGGCGCATGACGTGACAGTGACAGCGGCAGGCGGGGCGGCGGCGTGTTCACGTGCTGTTGCAGTACCTCGATTGCCGATGCGCCCGTGAACGGCTTTTTGCCGGTCAACAACTCGTGGTACATCACTCCGAGGCTGTAAAGGTCGGAGCGCGGATCCAGCTCTTCTCCCAGAGCCTGCTCCGGACTCATATAGTACGGGGAGCCACGCAGCACGCCGGTGCGTGTGCTCTGCGAGCCATCCAGCGCGCGCGCCAGCCCGAAATCGATCAACGCAACATCGTCGTTCTCGCGCAGCATGACGTTGGGAGGCTTGAGGTCGCGGTGCACCAGCCCGGCGCCGTGCACGACACGCAGCGCCGCCGCGATCTGCTCCAGGTAGCGCACCGATTCCGCCTCGCTCACTCCGAAATACATCCGGGCCTTGAGGTCCCCGCGTGGAAAATATTCCATGGCGAGATACTCGAGTCCGTTCTCGATGCCGTAGTCGTGGATCCTGACGACCGCCGGGTCATGAATGGCGAGAATGGCCTTGTACTCGCGCTCCAGGGCCTGACGCTGCGCGTCGGCTTCGCGCGAAGTTCTGCTGACTTTCAACGCCACGTCCGTGCCGAGCGCAGCGCTGGCGGCGAGGTAGACGATTGCCTTTTCCGACTCGCCGATTTTCTTCGCGATGGCGTAGCCCGGAATGACCGGCGGACTGCCGCCATCGTCTTCCCGGTAAGACTCGCCGGCGGCGTCGGTGGCCTTCGCCGGGGAGGGCGCCTCTTTCGCAACACCCTCGCCGGCCTCGCCGGTGCCTGTCTGCGGCTGTCCGGACTCGCGCTCCTGCGCAGCCGCATCGAGCGCAGCGGACTGAGACGTCTGTGCGAGGTCCGCCAGCCGGCGGGCGACGCGCTGCTCGATGCGCCGCAGTGCCACGCGCACGGAGGTCTTCAGCCGCTCTGGAGTGAGCAGCCGCTTCGGCAGGTAGTCAGTCGCGCCGAGCTGCAGGGCGCGTACTGCCGTGAGCTCGTTGCCGTCCTCGGCCAGAGCGATCACCGCCGAGGCGACGTTTCGTGACCGCAGCTTGCGCAACAGCTCGAGACCATGCGCCTCGGGGTCCTCGGGACTGGCGCCGAAGGCCGCCGCCAGAATCAGCAGGTCGCACTCGCGCCCTTTCACCAGAGCGCTCCAGGGCTCGAATTCCGTGAGGTCGATCGCGCCCACGGCCGCCTCCGGGCATACGACACCGAGGTGCAGCCGCAACCACTCGCGATACTTCGCATCGCGATCGACGACCAGCACGCGCGCTTGAGTGCCCGTCCGCCTTATGTCCACACCTTGCCACCCGTAGACTCTCTCAGCAGAAAACGATGGACCAGCCAGGGTTCGGTTGTCGCTACCCGGTCGGCGATTCTGTGAAGCACGTCGCCCGGGGCGCCGGACCTGTGACCGGCGTCTAGGCCGTAGCTCGCCGAAGGGAGGGGTAGGGGCGGGGATCAGTTCCGCGGCAGCAGGAACCGGGTTCCATGGTAGGAGAGCACGACGCCATCCGGCCGGATGGCATCCACCTGCACGCCGCTCGGCAGCGAGTCCCCTTCCGCCACCCTGTGCATGTTGATCATGGCGAAGCGATCCTGCGGGCGATCGGCATATACGTGCAGGTCGAGGTGCAGCTCCGGCAGGTTGGCGCTGTTGACGATCTGCTGATAGATCGCGAGTCCGTCCGTCGAGCCCGCGCCGGCCGTTGCAGCCGAGCCCCGCCCGGTGGCCGGCTCGACTGCCGGCGCATAGTCACTCGGATTGTTGCCGCCCGCGGGCGCAGGGGCTTGATCGGTGGGGCCGGTTGCAGGCGCCGCCGCGGCTGGGGGTGAGCCCGCTGGCGAGCGGCCTTGAAGCACGGCCGTGTCCTGTCGTCCGCCGCTTTGCGCGGCGGACCCACCTGGGGCGGAGACCGGCGCCGCCTCACTGCCCGCCGGCGCGGTAACCGCCGCTGCAACAGGCGCTGCAACAGGCGCTGCAACAGGCGCTGCAACAGGCGCGGCTCTTGCCACGACCGCTGCTGCCGCGCTCGGCGAGGATTCGCCTGCTGCCATCGGGGCTGGCGCCGACGGGTGCCGCAGCAACATCCAGGAGATCACGATGAGGTTGATCGCCAGGAGCACGGCGATCGCCACGGCCCAAACCGGCAGCCTCCGCCGGGGCGGGGCAACCTTCACCTCGAAGAGTGACGGGCCGCTCTGCCGCTGCCGGTCACTTTCGGATTTCTTCAGTGCGTCCAGGATGAACGACATGATGGTTACTCGTGCGCCGCCGTAAGAAAAGGAGAGCCGGGACTGGCCAGCGCGCCGGCCAGGGCGATCTGGGTTCTGACACCGGCGATACCGTCCACCGTGAGCCGGTGATTGCGCTGGAACTGGCGCACCAGGCTCGTGAGGCTGGCATCGTATACATCGCTCGCCGGCCCGGAATCCGCGACGCCGGCGAGCTTCTCGAGGCTGCGCCGCAGCCAACGCACGCCCGCGCCGCTCATGCCGACGGAGAGCGTCTGCACCGGGGCCGCTTGCGGCCTCCACAGCATCACGTAGTCGCCCATCCAGTAGCTCGAAAGCTCGCCGTCACCGACCTCGTGGGCCGCATCGCCGAGGTCGATGCTCGCCTGCTCGCCGTCGAGATGGGTCAGCACTACCTCGTGACTCCCGCCCGCGGCATCGGTCAACATCAGGATGGCCGGGCGGTTGTAGAGGCGCAGCTGCCCGAGAGAGCCGCGCTCGGTGAGGCATGCCAGGCCGTGTTGGGAAGCCTGCGTGCACGGGTCGGTGCCGTCCACCGCGTAGTGGATGCCCCAGAGGCCGAAGAGTCTGGTGAAGGCCGCATCAGTGGTGGTCGCGCTCGCGTACCGGGCGAGCAACGCAGAGAGGGATTGCTGCCTCTGAGCGGCGCCTGCGGGGCCCGGAGCTTGCGGATTCAGCCCTGGCGCCGCGCTCGCAGCGGGAGTGAGACTTCCGCCCGCGGCAGCCCGGGGCGCCACGGCTGCGGCGTGGGCCGGCGCCGCCGCGCGGGCATGTGTCCAAGTCCAGGGCTGCACCCGCCAGAGCACGGTGCTTCCAACAGCGAGAATCACTGCCACCGCTGCGGTCGCCGCCCAGGGCAGCCACGGTGGCGCGATGCGCTTGCCAAAGACCTCCGCGGCCGCGTTCCGTACCAGCGGACCGGTGATGCGGTGGCGGTCGAGCGAATAGCCGCCGAGCAGCGCCCGGTCACAGATGACATTGATGACCCGCGGCACGCCCCCTGACAGCCGGTAGATCTCCTCGAGCGCGAAGCGGTTGAAGATGTCCGCGGTCGCGCCCGCGACCCGCACGCGGTGACGTACGTAGGCGGTGGTCTCCTCGGTGCTCAGCGGGGCGAGGTGATAGCGACCCGTGATGCGTTGCGCGAGCTGGCGCAGCTCGTTGCGCGCGAGCAGCTCGCGCAGCTCCGGTTGGCCGATGAGGATGATCTGCAGCAGCTTCTGGGTGTTGGTTTCGAGATTGGTGAGCAGCCGCACCTGCTCGAGCACTTCCGGGGCGAGGTTCTGCGCCTCATCGACGACCAGCACCACCCGCCGGCCGGCCGCATGGGCCCGCAGCAGATACTGGTTCAGGATGTCGACCAGGTCCTTCAGGCTCTCCGTCGCATAGTCCGGCACGCCGATGCCCAGCTCCTCGCAGATGGTGAGCAGGAACTCCGGCGCGGTCATCTTCGGGTTGAGAATGAGGGCGATCTCGGCGGTCTTCGGCGCCTGTGCCAGCAGAGAGCGCACGATGGTGGTCTTGCCCGTCCCGACCTCGCCGGTGAGCTGCACGAAGCCGCCGGCCTCGTTGATGCCGTAGAGCAGATGTGCCATCGCCTCGGCGTGCCGCTCGCTGAGATACAGGTAGCGCGGATCCGGGGTGATGGAGAACGGCTTTTCGTTCAGACCGAAGAACGCGAGATACATGGAAGAATGAAGCTACTCGATCGTATTGCCGCGCCGCAGCGCATTCCGGCCGAACCGTGCGCGCACCTCATCGAGCGCGGAGTCTACGCTCGAAGGTCGGGCGTGGGCCGTGCCACTCGCCGTGCCTGGCGTGGCCCGTTCCCCAGTGCCGTTGCCGGCGTCCTGGCTACGGGTCTCAGGAAGTCCCGGCATCCTGCTCGGGCGCTCGCCGTCGTCGGTGGCTTGCCTGTCGAACAAGCCGAGCTGCGCGGCGGGGCTCAAGTCGGTCAAGACCACTCCCAGCAGCCGAAGTTTCGCACCGGCGTGCTCTTCGAGCCAGCGCGAAAGCAGCTCCCGGGCCACATTGCGCAGCGTACGCTCCTCATGGGTGGGGGGCGCAATCGCCCGCTGGCGCGTGAATGTCGTGAAATCGTGACGCCGGATCTTCACGCCTACCCGGCCCGCCATGAGCCCTCGCGCGCGCAGCCGCTCGCAGGCGAGGTCTGCGAGCCTGCACAGATGCGCGTCGAGTCTGCGCGGGTCGGCAAGATCCTGCGCAAAAGTATCCTCGGCGCTGAGCGATTTCTCCTCGAGGTCGGGCCGTACCGGACGATCGTCGATGCCGGCCGCCCGCTCGCGCATCCTGGCGGTATCGCGGCCGAAGAGCGGCCAGAGGGCGGCATCGGTCGCTGTCCGCAGATCGCCCAGCGTGCGCAGCCCCGCGGCCTCCACGCGCTCGCCCAGCTTGCGGCCGAGGCCCGGGAGGCGCCGCACCGACAGCGGATCCAGCACTTTGCGAATGAGCTCCTCCGGCACGACCGTCAGTCCGTCGGGCTTGTCGAGATCCGAGGCGATTTTCGCGACCAGCTTGTTGGTCGCCACGCCCACCGAGGCGGTGAGGCCGGTCCGCGCCCGGATGACGTCCTTGATCCGCCGGGCAATGATGGCCGGCGCTCCAAGGAGTGCCTGGCTCTCGGTCACATCCAGGTACGCCTCATCGAGCGACAAGCCCTGCACGAGGGGTGTGATCTCGTGGAATACGGCGAACACCTGCCCGGAGACGTCCCGGTAGCGCTGCATCCGGGGCGGGATGCAGACAGCGCCGGGGCAAAGTCGCAGCGCCGTGTGCATGGGCATCGCCGAGCGCACGCCGAACTTGCGGACTTCATAACTCGCCGCCGCCACGACCCCACGGCCGCCAGGCCAACCGACGATCACGGGCTTGCCAACGAGCTCGGGTCTGTCCCGTTGCTCGACCGATGCGTAGAACGCGTCCATGTCGACATGCAGGACTGCGCGAGTCATGGGTCGGGCGGGCTGCTGGTGTCTTCTCGCGCTCTCACAACGTGAGCAGACTGTAGAGGCTGACTGCCGCAATCGTGAGAGTGCCCAGAACGATGTACGCGCAGGTGACTCCTGCGAGCTTCGTACCGGTCAGCAGCCAGCCTTGCCCATAGACGCGCCGCATCGACA
>Ga0134126_10013803_pt1 | contig 10194 bp, 4 predicted proteins | sample KB31752_FD_96881 | JGI IMG/M metagenome (GOLD analysis project Ga0134126, IMG submission 96881) | Terrestrial soil microbial communities with excess Nitrogen fertilizer from Kellogg Biological Station, Michigan, USA - KB3-175-2 | ecosystem: Environmental > Terrestrial > Soil > Unclassified ...
CTGGAGGAAAATCTGCACGCGTTCATGGACGCGATCGTGCGGGCCAAGCCCGCGGCGGCCAAGGGCCACTATGTGCGCTCGGTGACGGTGTCGAGCACCATGGGCCCCGGCATCCATCTGGACCCGGCGGTGTACGCATGAGCGCGACCAAGACTGAAAAACAGGAATCCGTGACCACGCTGACGGCCAAGCTGAAGCAGTCGCCGTCGCTCTATCTCACGGACTTTACCGGGCTCAACGTCGCCCGGATCACGGATCTCCGCCGCCGGCTCCGCAAGGCGGGTGGCGAATACGTCGTCGTGAAGAACACCCTGGCCCGGCGCGCCCTCGGCGACGCCAAAGTGTCGGGGCTGGACGAGCATCTCGCGGGTCCCACGGCGCTGGTCCTGGCCGGGACGGACCCGGCGGCGTCGGCCAAAGTGCTGACCGACTTCGCGAAGGAGTTCGATAAGCCGTCCGTCAAGATCGGGCTCGTGGACGGCAAGGCGGTCACGCCGGAGCAGGTGAAGCGGCTGGCGGCGCTGCCTTCGAAAACCGAGCTCCTCGGTCAGCTGGGCGGCGCGCTGCAGGCGCCGATGGCGGGATTCGTCGGTGCGTTGAACGGACTGTTGATGAACATGGTGGGTGCCCTCGAGGCGCACAAGACCAAGCGCTCCTCGGGCGCTGCCTCTTAACCGGCAGGGAGACTCTCAAATGACCACGCAGACACAGCTCAGCAACGAGGAAATCATCACCGCGATCGGCAATAAGTCGGTGTTCGAGCTTGCCGAGCTGATCGAAGCCTTCAAGGAGAAGTTCGGCGTCACCATCGCCGCCCCCGTGGCGGCGGCGGCGCCGGCCGGCGCGGCGGCCGCGGCGCCCGCGGCCGAGGAGAAGACCGAGTTCACGGTCATCCTCAAGAGCGGCGGCGACAAGAAGATTCAGGTCATCAAGGAAGTCCGGACGATCACCAGTCTGGGCCTGAAGGAAGCCAAGGACCTGGTCGAGGCCGGCGGGACCGTCAAGGAAGGCGTGTCCAAGCAGGAAGCCGACGAGATCAAGAAGAAGCTCGAAGCGCAGGGCGCCACCGTCGAACTGAAGTAGACCGTCGGGTTGGACGCCGCGGACCACAGGGGTCCGTTGGCGCGCCCTGGTCTCCTTCGGTTGGACGGCATGCACGCAATCGCAACACTCTTGCTCGGTTTGAGCACCCATCGCGGCCCCTGGACCAGCAACCGGTCCGGGGGGCGCTGGGCCTTTTGCGTCGTCTTTAAGGACGTGACATGACCAACAACAAGACATTGCCGGTGCTGTCGTTCGCCAAGCTCGAGGAGGGCATGTCCATGCCCCACCTCCTCGACATTCAGACCCGCGCCTTCCAGTCCCTCCTGCAGCCGGACGGGAAAGGCGACGCGCGCGCGGACGTCGGCTTGGAACGCGTCTTCAAGGACCTGTTCCCGATCCAGGACGTGAACGGGAACTACTCCCTCGAGTTCGTGCACTACGCCCTCGGCGAGCCGAAGTACTCGGTCGAGGAGTGCATCGAGCGCGACATGACGTACTCGGTGCCCCTCAAGGCCACCCTGCAGCTCGTCGTCATGGAAGAGGTGGGAGAGACCACCAAGACCAAGCGTCCGAAGAACATCATCGAGAAGGAAGTCTATCTCGGTGAGCTGCCCATCCTCACGCCCCTCGGCACCTTCGTCATCAACGGCGCCGAGCGCGTGATCGTGTCGCAGCTGCACCGGTCGCCGGGCGTCGTGTTCGAGGAGAGCACGCACCCCAACGGCCAGCGCCTGTTCTCGGCCCGGATCATTCCGTTCCGCGGTTCGTGGGTGGAGTTCACGGTCGACATCCACGACGTGATCTACGTCCATATCGACAAGAAGAAGAAATTCCCGGCCACCGCGCTCTTGCGCGCATTCGGCTACGGCTCCAACGCGGACATCCTCAAGCTGTTCTACGCGACCAAGGAGCTGGACATCACGGGCAAGCTCGAAGGCCGCGCCCAGAAGCGCGAAGTCCTCGGCACCCTCTTGTCCACCGATGTGCCGGATCCGGAAAACAAGAAGGGCGAGCCGCTGGCCCGCGTGGGCGACGAGCTCACGCTCGACCGGTTCAACGCGTTCCGCCGCGCCGGGATCACCAAGGTGACGGTGTTCGCCGGCTACACGTCGCTCGACCTGCGGGACGACGCGCAGCCGACCACCACGCGTGACCGCGAAGGGAAGTACATCCTCGCGTTCGACGTGGCGGATCCGGAAACCGGGGAAGTCGTGGCGGAAGGTGGCCGCGAAATCTCCGATACGATGAAGAAGAAGCTCCTGAAGGCGGGGGTGACCAAGGTCGACGTGCTGCTGCCTCCGGGCCGGAGCGAATCGCCCCTGATCAAGAACACCTTGCTCAAGGACCCGACGCACTCCGAGGCTGAGGCGCTGGAGCAGATCTACACGCTGCTGCGGCCCGGTGAGGCGCCCAACCTCGAGACCGCCCGGCAGGCGCTGGAGCGGCTGTTCTTCCATCCCAAGCGCTACGACCTGGGACGGGTGGGCCGGTACAAGATCAATCAGCGGCTCAAGGTGGGCGCGGCGAAGGATCAGACCGTCCTCACCGAAGAGGACTTCGTCGCCATCATCCGCTACCTGATCGAGCTCTCCGAGGGCCGCGGGTACACGGACGACATCGACCACCTGGGCAACCGCCGGGTGCGTTCGGTGGGCGAGCTCATCGCGAACCAGTTCTCGGTGGGCCTCTCGCGCATGGCGCGGCTCATCAAGGAACGGATGAGCATCAACAACGACCCCGAGCGGATCACGCTGGACGACCTCGTGAACGCGCGGACCGTGAGCGCCGTCATTCAGGCGTTCTTCGGATCGTCGCAGCTGTCGCAGTTCATGGACCAGACCAACCCGCTCGCCGAGCTGACGCACAAGCGCCGCCTCTCGGCCCTGGGACCCGGTGGCCTGACGCGCGAGCGCGCGGGCTTCGAAGTCCGCGACGTGCACTACAGCCAGTATGGCCGGATGTGCCCGATCGAGACGCCGGAAGGTCCGAACATCGGCCTCATCACGAGCCTCTCGTGCTACGCCCGCGTGAACGACCTCGGCTTCATCGAGACCCCGTACCGCACGGTGGAGAACGGGCGCGTCACCGGGCAGATCCGGTGGCTCTCGGCGAGTGAAGAAGAGGAATACGCGGTGGCGCAGGCCAACGCGAAGCTGACCGAAGACGGCCGCTTCGCGGACGAGCTCGTGCTCTGCCGGAAGCGGGACGACTACCCGCTCCTCGCGCCGGGGCGGATCGACTTCATGGACGTGGCGCCCGAGCAGCTGGTCTCGATCGCCGCGGCCCTGATCCCGTTCCTCGAGCACGACGACGCGAACCGCGCGCTGATGGGCTCCAACATGCAGCGGCAGTCGGTGCCGCTCCTCTTCCCGCAGGCGCCCATTGTGGGCACCGGGCTGGAGGAGAAGGTGGCGCGCGACTCGGGCGCCGTCGTCATCGCGCGCCGCGCCGGCGTGGTGCAGCGCGTCACCGCCGACGAGATCATCATCGACACCGGCGAAGAGGACCGGAAGGCGGGGGACAACCCGCTGGCCCGTCTCAAGCAGCACGACCGGTACAAGCTCAAGAAGTTCTGGCGCACCAACCAGGACACCGCGATCAACCAGCGGCCTCTGGTGCACGTGGGCCAGAAGGTGAAGTCGGCGCAAATCGTGGCCGACGGCGCCGGCACCGATCACGGGGAGCTGGCTCTGGGCGCGAACGTGACGGTGGCGTTCATGCCCTGGTACGGCCACAACTTCGAAGACGCCATCGTGCTCTCCGAGCGCCTGGTGAAGGACGACGTGTACTCGTCGATCCACATCCAGGAGCTCGAGCTGCACGTCCGGGACACCAAACGGGGCCGTGAGGAAATCACGCGCGAAATCCCGAACGTCGCGGAAGAGTCCCTGGTGGACCTGGACGAGCGCGGCATCGTGCGCATCGGCGCCCATGTGAAGGCGGGCGACATCCTGGTCGGCAAGATCACCCCGAAGGGCGAAACCGAGCTGTCGCCGGAAGAGAAGCTCCTGACGGCGATCTTCGGCGAAAAGGCCAAGGACGTGAAGGATTCGTCCCTCAAGGTGCCGCCGGGGATGGAAGGCGTGGTCATCGACGTGAAGATCTTCTCGCGCGTCGAGGACCAGGTGGTGGAGAAGGACCGCGGCGAACGGATCGGCGAAGTCCGCCGGCTCGAAGCCGACGAAAAGGCCCGGATCACCGAGGCGGTCTTCGGCGAGCTGCGTGAGCTGCTCTCGGGCCAGGAAGTCGGCCTGATGCTGAAGAACGGCACGGTGGAGGAGTTCCTGCCGGCCGGCACCAAGCTCACCCGGCCCGAGCTGACCGAGGTGGACTTCAACGACGTGGACCTGAAGACCCTCCGCGTCGGCAACAAGAGCGTCAACGAGAAGATCCGCGCCGTGCTCGACGCGGCGACCCAGGAGCGGGGCAAGATCGAGGAGAAGTCGGAGGATCAGATCGACAAGATCCTCCAGCCCGACGAGCTCCCCCCGGGCGTGATCCAGCTCGTGAAGGTCTATCTCGCCGAGAAGCGGAAGATCTCGGTGGGCGACAAGATGGCGGGACGGCACGGCAACAAGGGCATCATCGCCCGGATCGTGCCCGAGGAAGACATGCCCATCCTGCCCGACGGGCGGCCGGTGGACATCGTGCTCAACCCCCTCGGTGTGCCGTCGCGAATGAACGTGGGACAGATCCTCGAGACCCACCTCGGGTGGGCCGCGCGGATCCTGGGCTTCGAAGCGAAGACGCCCGTCTTCCAGGGCGGTGACGAAACGGAGATCGGGGTGCTGCTCCGCCTCGCCGGACTGGCGTGGGCGGCGGACATCCTGCGGCTCGACGTGAAGCCGCCCGAGCTCGACACCGACCGGGTGCGGGCGCTGGTGGCGGATCTGGCCAACCTCCCGTTGGGCGATGGGGCCCGGCCGGGACTCGGCCTCGCAGGTCTGACGCAGCTCGGCTCGCGGTCCCTGGCGACCGAGACGCGGGAGCTGGCACATCAGTTCACCGACTTCCTCAAGTTCGCGGCCAAGGAGCTGGCGGACCGTGAGCTCGCGCAGCACCGCGTGGAGCAGGCGCTCCACCAGGAGCTGATGGATGCCGAGGACGCGGGGAAAGCCGAAAAGGCGGCCCTGAAGGCCGGCCTCAAGGACATTGAGAAGTTCCTGGAGCACTCGAAGCCGTCCGAGGTTCTCGAGGCGATCGGGTTGCCGGCCCTCGCGGCCCTCCTCGGTCCCAAGTCCGAGTCCGACGCGGACGCGGCGGCGGTAGAGCTGCTCCGGGTCGCCGGATCCTCGGCGGCCGGCAAGTGCCGCCTGCGCGACGGCCGCTCGGGCGAGTACTTCGAGTCCGAGGTCACCGTCGGCACGATCTACATGATGAAGCTGTCGCACCTGGTGGACGACAAGATTCACGCCCGGTCCATCGGACCGTATTCGCTGGTGACGCAGCAGCCGCTCGCCGGGAAGGCGCAGTTCGGCGGCCAGCGGTTCGGCGAGATGGAAGTCTGGGCGCTGGAAGCGTACGGCGCGGCCCACACGCTGCAGGAGATTCTGACCGTCAAGTCGGACGACGTGAACGGCCGCAGCCGAGTGTACGAAGCGATCGTGAAGGGGCAGAATCTGCCGAAACCCGGCATCCCCGAGTCCTTCAACGTGCTGGTGAAGGAACTGCAAGCCCTGGGATTGAAGGTGACCCTGGGCGTCACCGACGACGTCGAAGAATAAGGGGAGGGAGAACCGATGATCGATTTCCGCAGCGGACGCGAGCCCAAGGGCTCGAACTTTGACTATATCCAGATCCGGATCGCGGCGCCCGAGGAGATCCGCGGGCCCAAGGATTCGAAGGAACGGGAGCGTCTCGAGCTCCAGGGCCAGAAGACCTGGTGGTCCTGTGGCGAGGTGACCAAGCCCGAAACCATCAACTACCGCTCGTTCAAGCCCGAACGGGACGGCCTCTTCTGCGAGCGCATTTTCGGTCCGGTGAAGGACTGGGAGTGCCACTGCGGCAAGTACAAGCGGATCCGCTATCGCGGCGTGATCTGCGACCGCTGCGGCGTGGAAGTGACGCTGTCCAAGGTCCGGCGCGAGCGCATGGGCCACATCGAGCTGTCGGTCCCGGTGGCGCACATCTGGTTCTTCAAGACGCTGCCGTCGCCGATGGGCAACCTGCTCGACATGACCCTGCGCGACCTCGAGCGGGTGATCTACTACACGAACTACGTGGTGATCGACCCCGGCGAGCAGGAAGTCCAGGAACGCGAGCTGCTGGACGAAGACCGCTACCTCGAGCTCCGGGCCAAGGCCAAGAGCGAAGGGGACGCCGCGTTCCGGGCCGACATCGGGTCCCCCGCGGTGCGGTCGCTCCTCGAGCGGATCAACGTGGACAAGCTCTCGGACGAGCTGCGGGAATCCGTGGCCAACGAGACCAGCCAGCACCGCAAGAAGCAGATGCTGAAGCGGCTCAAGATCGTGGACGCGGTCCGGAACTCCGGCAACGCGGGCGAATTGCGCAACAACCCGGGCTGGATGATTCTCGACGTCATCCCGGTGCTGCCGCCCGACCTGCGGCCGCTGGTGCCGCTCGACGGCGGGCGCTTCGCCACGTCCGACCTGAACGATCTCTACCGGCGCGTGATCAACCGGAACAACCGGCTGCAGAAGCTGATCCTGCACCGGGCGCCGGAGGTCATTCTCCGGAACGAGAAGCGCATGCTCCAGGAGGCGGTGGACGCGCTGTTCGACAACGGCCGCCGCTCCAAGGCGATTCGCGGCCGCGGCAAGCGTCCGCTGAAGTCGCTCTCGGACATGCTGAAGGGCAAGCAGGGCCGCTTCCGGCAGAACCTGCTCGGCAAGCGCGTGGACTACTCGGGCCGTTCGGTGATCGTCGTGGGCCCGGAGCTCCGCCTGCACCAGTGCGGTCTGCCCAAGGCGATGGCGGTCGAATTGTTCAAGCCCTTCATCATCCACAAGCTGGTGGAGAAGGGGATCGCCGAGACCGTCAAGCGGGCCAAGAAGATCGTGGAGAAGGAGAGTCCGGAGGTCTATGAGATCCTGGAAGAAATCATCCAGGACCACCCGGTGCTCCTGAACCGCGCGCCGACCCTCCACCGCCTCGGCATCCAGGCGTTCGAGCCGGTGCTGGTGGAAGGCAAGGCGATCCGGATTCACCCGCTGGTCTGCGCGGCGTTCAACGCGGACTTCGACGGTGACCAGATGGCCGTGCACGTGCCGCTCTCGTTCGAGAGCCAGCTCGAGGCGCGGCTGCTCATGATTTCGTCCAACAACGTGCTGAAGCCGTCCGACGGCCGGCCGGTGGCGGAGCCCAGCCAGGACATGGTGCTGGGCTGCTACTTCCTGACCAAGGAGCCGGTGAACTTCGAGCAGGCGCGCGCGACGGCCCCGCATATCGGGAACGCCGCCGAGCTCGAGATGGGACTCGCCACCAAGCGGCTGAACTTCCACTCGCCGGTGCATTTCCACGTCGACGGCAAGTGGGTCGCCACCACCGCGGGACGGGTCATCTTCAACAGCATTCTCCCGGCGGCGCTCATCGCGACGCTCGGATATCAGAACAAGGTGATGCGGAAGAAGGACCTCTCCGAGCTGGTGTTCGAGAGCTACCGCCGCGCGGGGCTCGCCCCGACGGTGCAGTTCCTGGACTCGCTCAAGGAGTTCGGCTTCCGGTACGCCACCCAGGGCGGCGTCTCGATCGGCATCGCGGACCTCGAGATTCCGGGCGAGAAGCTGCCTCTGCTCCACGACGCGGAAGCGCGGGTGGAGCGGTTCCAGCGCGCCTACGCCACCGGACAGATCACGTTCTGGGAGCGGTACAACAAGGTCATCGACGCCTCGACCCACGCGAACAATGACATCGCCGAGGCCATGGTCGCGACGATGCGGAAGTCGAAGGGTGGCTTCAATCCGGTGTTCATGATGTTCGACTCCGGAAGCCGCGGTTCGCGCGACCAGATCCGGCAGCTGGCGGGCATGCGCGGCCTGATGGCCAAGCCGCAGAAGAAGCTGACCGGCGGCATCGGCGAAATCATCGAGAGCCCCATCAAGTCGAACTTCCGTGAGGGGCTGTCGGTGCTCGAGTACTTCATCTCGACCCACGGCGCCCGGAAGGGGTTGGCGGATACGGCCTTGAAGACGGCCGACGCCGGATACCTGACCCGCCGGCTCGTGGACGTGGCGCAAGACGTCACCGTCACCGAGGAAGATTGCGGCACCATCCTCGGCCTCGACATGACGGCCTTGAAGGAGGGCGAAGACATCATCGAGCCGCTCCGCGAGCGCATCGTGGGCTCGGTGCCGGCCGACGACGTCTTCGATCCGCATGAGCTGGACGAGCACGGCGATCAGAAGCTCCTGGTGGCCGCGGGCGGGTTGATCACGGAAGAGATCTCGGAAGCGATCGAAGATGCCGGGATCGAGCAGGTCAAGATCCGCTCGGTGCTCACCTGTGAGTCCCGGCGCGGTGTGTGCCGGATGTGCTACGGCCGGAACCTGGCCACCATGGACATGGTGGACCTGGGCGAGGCGGTCGGCATCCTGGCGGCCCAGTCGATCGGCGAGCCGGGCACGCAGCTGACCCTCCGGACCTTCCACATCGGCGGCACCGCGGCGCGTATCGCGGAGCAGACGGTGCGGAAGACCAAGGTCGAAGGCGTGATCGAGTACGGCGACCGCCTGGCGTTCGTCGTGACGCCGGAGAACCTGAAGGTGGTGACGAGCTACGAGGGCGAGCTGGTCCTCAAGGCCGCCGCCCACGGCGATCAGAAGCTGTCCGTGCACTCGCGGTTCCACGTGCCCCTCGGCGCCACGCTGGTGGCCGAGGACGGCGCGAAGGTCGCGAAGGACGGCGTGCTGTTCACATGGGATCCGTACACGAACCCGATCATGACGGACGTGGCGGGCATCGTGCGGTTCGTGGATATCGTGGAAGACGAAACGGTCCGCGAGGAGCTGGACGAAATCACCGGCCGGCGCCAGCGGGTCATCATCGAAGACCGCGAGAAGAAGCTCCACCCGCACATCGAGGTGGTGCAGAAGGGGAAGGGCGACAAGGAGAAGCGGCTCCGCGACTTCGTCATTCCGGAAGGCGCGCAGCTGACCATCGAGGACGGCGCCGAGGTGTACGCCGGCCAGACGCTGGCCAAGGTGTCCCGCGAGGCCTACAAGACGCGCGACATCACCGGCGGTCTGCCGCGGGTGGCCGAGTTGTTCGAAGCGCGGCGCCCGAAGGATCCGGCGACGATCTCCGAAGTCGACGGCACCGTCCGCTTCGGCGGGATCAAGCGCGGCAAGCGCGAGATCTTCATTCACGCCGAGGAGGGCGAGCCGCAGCTGTACGAGGTGCCCGCCGGGAAGCACTTGCGTGTGCACGAGGGTGACCGCGTGCGTGCCGGTGACCGGTTGACCGAAGGTCCGGTGAATCCGCACGACATTCTGCGGATCAAGGGCCCGCGGGCGGTGCAGGAGTACCTCCTGAACGAAGTGCAGGAGGTCTACCGCCTCCAGGGCGTGAAGATCAACGACAAGCACATCGGCGTGATCGTGCGCCAGATGCTGCAGAAGGTGAAGACGTTGGAGCCCGGCGACACGGAATTCCTGGAAGGGGAGAACGTGGACAAGCTGGTCTTCAAGGATCAGAACGAGCGGGTGACGAAGAAGGGCGGCACGCCGGCGACGGCCGAGCCGCTGCTCCTCGGCATCACGAAGGCTTCGCTGACGACGCAGTCGTTCATTTCGGCGGCGTCGTTCCAGGAGACCACGCGGGTGCTCACCGACGCGGCCATTCGCGGCGCGAAGGACGACCTGCTCGGGTTGAAGGAGAACATCATCATCGGGCACTTGATCCCGGCCGGGTCCGGCATCTACCGGTACCAGGAAGTGGAGATCGAGCCGCCCGAGGGCTTCGAGCCGCCCACCCCGCCGCAGGAGCTGGCGCCGGGGACGGTCCCGAGTCCCTTTCCGGAGGAAGCCGAAGTCGAGTAGCCGGGTTGTGGTGGAAAGCGAAACGGGGCGTCCGAAAGGGCGCCCCGTTGTTCATTGGGGAGGCTGGCTCCTGACCTCCTGTACCCCAAGCGGTCCAAGCAGGGGGCTCAACTATGACATTTGGTCGGGCTTGTGAGGGAATCCGGGCATCGGC
>Ga0134126_10013804_pt1 | contig 10194 bp, 4 predicted proteins | sample KB31752_FD_96881 | JGI IMG/M metagenome (GOLD analysis project Ga0134126, IMG submission 96881) | Terrestrial soil microbial communities with excess Nitrogen fertilizer from Kellogg Biological Station, Michigan, USA - KB3-175-2 | ecosystem: Environmental > Terrestrial > Soil > Unclassified ...
CGAGCGAGCTGAGCCTGCGGAAGGGACGCACAAGTGGGTGATTGCAGGCACCGTGATGACGGGTTCCATCATGGCGTCGCTGGACTCGAGCATCGTCAACGTCGCGCTGCCGAACATGAGCGGTACGCTTGGCGCGACCATCGAGGAAATCACGTGGGTGATCACGGGTTACATCCTCGCCAACGTGATCATCATGCCGATCGTCGCGCTTCTGAGCTCGCGCTTCGGACGCAAGGTTTTCTACATGGCGAGCGTCGTGTTGTTCACGACAGCGTCGATGGCCTGCGGACTCGCGCATTCGCTTCTCGTGATGGTCATGTTCAGGATCATCCAGGGCATCGGTGGCGGCGTGCTCATCACCGTATCGCAGGCGATTCTGCGCGAATCGTTTCCGCCGCAGGAACAGGGAATTGCGATGGGCGTGTACGGACTTGGCGTCGTGCTCGCGCCGGCGCTCGGACCCACGCTCGGCGGCTGGCTCACGGATAACTACTCGTGGCCATGGATCTTCTACATCAATCTCCCGATCGGGATCCTCAATCTCATCCTCGTCGCGCGCTTCATCGAGGATCCACCCTATCTCATTCGCGAAAAGGGTGAGATAGACTTCCTCGGACTGGGCCTGCTCGTGGCAGGACTTGGATCGTTGCAGCTCATGCTCGAGGAGGGCGAGCGCAATCAGTGGTTCGAGTCCGGTTTCATCCTGCGACTCGCCGCCGTCGCTGCCGTCGGCTTGCTGCTCTTCATATGGCGCGAGCTGAAAGCACACCGACCCGCGGTGAACCTGCGCATACTGGGCAACATCTCCTTCACTTCCGCGACGGCGATCGGGGGTGTACTGGGACTGGCGCTCAACGGAAGCCTGTTTCTGCTTCCGCTCTTCCTGCAGAACCTGATCGGGTTCGATGCGACGCAATCGGGAATCGCGCTCATGCCGCGCAGTCTGGCGATGGCTCTGCTCATGCCGATCGCCGGCCGGTTCTACAACAAGCTGGGACCGCGAGTCCTGATCGGTACGGGACTCGTCATCTGCGCATACGGCTTCTGGGGACTCTCCGTTCTCACGACCGACGTCGGATTCTGGGACATCTTCTGGCCGCAGCTCTGGCAGGGGGTCGGCTTCTCACTCATCTTCGTCGCGCTGAGCACTGCCGCGCTCGCGACCATAGCGAAACCGCAGATGACGCAGGCGACTGGCCTGTATAACGTGGTGCGTCAGGTGATGGGCAGCGTGGGAATCGCGATCGCCGCGACACAGCTCACGAGCTCTACTTCACGTTACCACGACGTATTGTCGGAGAACACGGGAATGTGGAACCCCGCCACGGTTCACTTCCTCAAGAACGCAACTGCTGCGATGATCCATGCCGGCGCCGACAAGTTCACTGCGCAACAGCGCGCGCTCGAGCTCCTCGACATCTCGGTGACGCGACAGGCAACGGTGCTCGCCTACAACCACGTCTTCCTGCTCGTCACCGTGCTGTTCGTGCTCGGTCTTCCGCTGGTTCTCTTGCTCAGACGCGGAGAGCGGCCGGCCGGCGCGGAGGTACACGTGGACTGATGGCGCCGAGTGCTTCAGTCGCCTTGCGAATGAACGCATCGGGCGTGAACGGCTTGCGAAGGATCATTACCGGATCACCGGGAACATCGCTGGCCATTGCATCGTCCGCGACGCCGGACATGATGACGAGCGGCAGATGCGGATTCTTCTCACGCAGCGTTGCGGCTATCGCGGCGCCAGTCATCGTCGGCATGATCATGTCGGTGATGACCAGCTTGATGTTCGCTTGATGCTCAGCATGCAGCGCCAGTGCCTCTGGACCGTCGCTTGCCGCGAGTACGGTGTAGCCGGACGACTCGAGAATGCGCGTCGCGACGTAGCGAACGGGGGCTTCATCATCCACGAGCAGCACCACACCGGATCCGCGGCTGTCCGCTGCCGGCGCGTCCGCCGGAGCCTTGCCGGCATCCGTGTCAGCTACGGGCGCGGCGGGTAGACGTATCGTGAAGGTCGTCCCCACACCTTCGCTGCTGTCCACGGTGAGACGACCGCCGGATTGACTGACAATTCCGTGCGCGGTGGAAAGCCCCAATCCCGTGCCCTTGCCGATGTCCTTGGTGGTGAAGAACGGCTCGAAGATACGATTCTGGATTTCACGTGACATGCCACAGCCAGTGTCGCTCACCGTGAGCATGACCTCGGGTAAGTCCGAGTCATTGGCATGGTCGGCGCCATTTGCCGCCTCACGCACGACGTTCGACGTTGCGACAGTGAGTGTTCCACCATCCGGCATTGCATCACGTGCATTGACGACGAGATTCATGAGCACCTGTTCGATCTGTCCCGTGTCCGCGAACACCACCTGAAGGTCGGGTTCGAGTGAAGTAACCATCGTTACGCTGGGTGGCAGCACGCGGCGCAGCATCTGTTCCGTCTCACAAACGACCGCGTTGAGATCGATGAGACTGGGTACGAGGACCTGCCTGCGACTGAATGCCAGAAGCTGCCGGACCAGCGCCGCTGCGCGGGATGCAGCCCCGCTGATCTCCAGCAGGTCTGCACGCTTCGACGGGGTCTCGCTGGCGTCACTTATGAGCAGCTCCACGTACGCCGTGATTACCGTCAGCAGATTGTTGAAATCGTGCGCGATTCCGCCGGCGAACTGTCCTACGGCTTCCATCTTCTGCGCCTGAAGCAATTGTGCTTCCAGACGTGTGCGTTCCGTAAGATCCACCGCGAGCGTAACGAAACCCGCAGGCTCATCTACCGCGTTGTGAATCACGGCGACGGACACGTCGACCTTGACGGTCGTGCCATCCTTGCGGCGGACTTCCTCTTCTCGGCCGGCAATCCGAACGCTGTCAGAGACTGTCTGGTCGAGTCGACGCGTAGCGCGGCCGTTCGCAGCCACCGCCATCAGCGGACATTGCGCACCAACTACCTCGTCTGCGCCCCAGCCGAACAGGCGTTCCGCCGCGCGGTTCCACTGCACCACGCGCAGGTCGAGATCGGTTGCCACGATCGCAACAGGGGAGCTGCCCAGAATTGCGCGGATGAACTGGCTGGATTCGCGGAACGCAGCTTCGATCGCTTTCTTCTGCGTCACGTCGTTGATCAGTACCAGTCGGGTTGCACGATCTCCAAACGGAAGCAAGTGTACGGTGAGATCGACGTCGATGACCGTGCCATCCTTCTTGAGATGATGGCGCCCGGCAAGATCCACTGCTCCTCCCTTCAGGCGCTCCTCCAGCGAGAGGACCTCGTGTGCGTATTCCGGAAGACGCACATCGAAGATGGTCATCTCGAGAAATTCGTCTCGCGAATATCCGTAGTGCTCGACAGCGGCGTTGTTGACGGCGACGAAGCGGCTCGTCTCCACGTCGAACGCCCACATCGGCATCGGGTTTGTCTCGAACAGAAGTCGGTATTGTTCTTCCGACGTCTTGAGCGCCTCTTCCGACGCCTTGGCGTCCACGATATCACGACTTGTCGTGATGACTTCCTTGACCTCGCCGGTTATCGGATCGAGGACCGCCGTGCCGACCGTCTCGAGCCACACGAAGTGACCGTCGGCGTGCCGGAACCGATGCTCCGTGCGCACGGGCTCCTTGAGCGAGAGTGCACGGTGAATGGCCGTACTGGTGGTGTCAGCATCGTCGTCGTGGCGCAGGTCGAAAGCGTATCTGCCGACAATCGTCTCGGGCTCGTAACCGAGGACCTGCTTTACGGCCGGTGATACGTACAACACGCGGCCGTCGGGCGCAAATCGCGCGATGATGTCGGTGGAGTGGTCGGCCAGGAGACGATAGCGCGCCTCCGACGCGGCCAGCCCACGAAGATTCCGGTCCCGCTCTCTGTTCCCGCGAGCGAGCATCAGCCAACCGACGATGGTGAGGATGATGACGACTGTTGAAATCTCGTGGACGAGTTCCGCATCGGCATCGCGAAAGAGCGCCGTCGGATTCGCACGACGCACCAGCCCCCATGGCATACCGTCGATGTGCGCGGCGACTGCCGGCACGTGATCGTCCGGCAGGCTGACGATTCCCGACGCGCTCAGAGATCCGTGTACGAGCGGGCCCGCCTTCGACGCTTCCATCGCGTGAACGCGGAACGCGGTACCGCGCTTAGAGAGCGTATACGCATACACCGAATCGCCGACGCGTGCAACCAGCGCGGTATGCTGTGACGTCAGCTCGGGCAGCGCGACGCCAAGCCTGGCGAGCGATGCTGCGTCGAGTGTCGTCGCCATCGCGACGGCTCCGATCATTGATAGGCGATCAGGAGTTCCTCCAACCGCAGCGGTGCTCACCAGCACGGGCTGAACGAATACGACGCGCAGCTGACTGTCGTTCAACGGAAACGGACCGACAACGATGAGCGAATCCCTGTCACTTGCGCGTCGCAGCGCGGCAGCGACTAGCGCCGGCGGCGTGCTCTGTGACGCGGAGCCCTCGAACACGCCGGATGGGTTCAGCAGCCACAGATCCGTGAATGGAGGCTCCGACGGAGCCGATGCCTGACCGACCTGCTTCAGCGCAGCAGCAAGCCTGAGCGTCAGCGCGGAGTCGGCCAGTGGTGAACCCGACGATGCGGGTCTGTTGAACAGCGCCGGATTGCGCGCACCACTCGCACCCACGAGCCGCACGGCGGCTGCACGCTCGGCGATCCATGCGTGCGCTGATCCGCTCGATATCTCCACCGCGGACGCTGATCGGCGAGACCATTCTCCAATCGCCGCGCGATGCAAGTCGGCACGGCGAACCACGGCCGCGAAGAACAGGATCGCGACCGCCGCCACGCTAGCCAGCGCGCGATAGATCGTACGCGTGCTAATGATGTTGCGCACCCGCGCCGGGCACGATCACCACCACCTCCTGATCCAGAAGTGCTCCCGGCATGGAGTAGCGGAGGCGCTCAGTGAGCGCCCGACCCACCTCCTGGCCACGAGCTGCAAGAAGCAACCCGTTCGCGCCGATAACGTCGACGGCGAACACCATTCCGGGAACGACCTCGCCCAATCGGATGTGGCGCACGCACACAGGTCCGCCGGTGCTCGTGATCGAGTCCACAAATGCTGCGATGACACGTGGGTCATAGACGTTCGCACGACTCGCAAGCGTTCCGATTGCAACGTCGGGGGCCATCCCGCTCGCCTCCAGCTCGTCGAGGTCTGTCGCGACTTTGAGGATGCGCGAGCCGAGCGGGATCTTCTCGCCGCGTATACCAATGCGTGGAGAATTGGTGCCATCGAATCTGGTGTTCTGGAACGCAAGAATTTGTTGTACGCCATCCAGCCTCGGGATTTCCGCGATGAAAGACGCAGCCATCGCGGGAACGCCGTCGGCCAGACTTTGCTCCTCTGCAGTCAGATCCTTCCCCGCGTGCATTTTGTCGACGAGCTGAGTTGGCAGCGAAACGGACCCGAGCCGCGAGAGAAGTGCGGCGATCTCGATCTCCCACTGGTTGTCGACGCCGAGTTTTCCCGCTACCCGAGCGACGTACCGCTTGAGCCTCGTGCCTCGTGCGAATGCGGAGGGGTTCACGAGGGTGAGTATGTCGATCAGCGCCTTGACTGAGCCGTGCAGCGTCTTTTCCAGCAGTACGCGCTCCGACATGGCAAGCCGGTAGTGTTCGGCAGCGGATGATACTGCGCCCGTCAGCGCGGCTGCACCGCATGGCTTGGTGAGAAACCGGAATACGGCGCCGTCATTCACCGCGGCTATGGCGCTGTCGAGGTTTGCGTGGCCAGTCAACAGCACACGAACGGTATCCGGCGCCACCTCACGAACTCGTTTGAGCAATGCGATTCCGTTCACCCCGGGCATCGCCAGGTCCGATATGATCACGGCGAACGGCGACGACGACGCCTCGTCAATCAGGTTGAGCGCTGAAATCGGGTCCGCGGCGACGTGTACGTCGAATTTCGCGTGCAGTATCCGCTGCATTCCCGCAAGCACGAACCGATCGTCATCCACACAAAGCACGCGGGGAACACTGGCTGACACCCCTGAATCCGTGCCGTGTACGGATGCCGCGCCACTCATGACGGCCGCTCGGCCGTGTCGAGAACTTCGCGCACCTTGTGGACGAGGTCGGTCGCCGTGAACGGCTTTGGCATGAACGCACGCCTCGCATCCGGCCCGCGCTTCACGATGTCGTCGCCGGTATAAAGCGACATGAACAACACCCGGACCTGCGGATATTCACGCGCAAGCGCATCGGCCAGCTCGCCCCCGTTCATCACGGGCATTATCGCATCCGTAATCACGAGATCGACATTGCCCGCCCATGCACGCACCGTACTCAACGCTTCAGCCCCGTTCGCCGCCTCGATGACCGCATACCCTTCGCTGATGAGCATGCGCGAGGCGAGCGAAAGCACCCCCGCGTCGTCCTCGACGATCATGATGACTTCCTTGCCTCGCGCCGTCGGAACACGATCCGCGATTCCTGGAAGCCCGGCCGATTCCGAGTTCACCACCGGAAGCAGGATGTCGAACGTAGTACCCAAAGCTGGAGCGGACGCAACGGATATCCAGCCGCCAGACTGCCGGATCATCCCATATATCGAGGCGAGCGCCAGGCCGGCACCACGCGGTTTCTTCGTTGTGAAGAACGGCTCGAACAGGCGCGCAAGCGTCGCGCCATCCATTCCGCATCCCGTATCCGCGATCGACAGGCGAACGTACGGCCCGGGCGCTGCCTCGGGATGCCCCCGAACGCCAAGCGCATCGACGACGTGATTGCGCGTAGTGATCAGCAACTCACCGCCGTTTGGCATCGCATCCCTGGCGTTCGCAACCATGGCCAGGACCGCACTGTCGAGCCGGCCGGGATCGACTGAAACGCGGCCCAGATCCCGGCCCAGATCCGTCGCGAGAACGATGTCGTCACCAACTTCGCCAGCAAGCGCGGTCTGAAGAGCGTCGATGCACGCGTTCAGGTCCACGACCGATGGTCTCAGCTCCTGATTTGTCGTGAAGCCAACCAGCCTGGCCGAAAGCGCCGCCGCGCGTGATGAGGCATCCTGAATCATCACTGCGTCGGCGCGACGTGGATCGTTTTCGGTCAGACTCGACGCGAGGAAATCCGAGCAGCCGTGGATGACGGTGAGGATGTTGTTGAGATCGTGCGCCACCTTGCTCGCAAGGCGGCTCACCGCGTCCAGCTTTTGCGCCTGACTGGGCTGAACTTCCCGGTGACGGCCGTTGGGATCTTCAGAAATGGTCACTTCGCTACATTTGGTGACGGTGGTGCATGCATTATTCAATGACGCGCGATTGTGGCGTTCGCAACCAGCTCCCGATTCGACAGACCCCATTCGACGGACCCGATTTGACGGACCCGATTTGACATCGTGCACGTAACGATTCTCGTACTTGCGGTACTGTTCCTGGCCACCCTCATCCGCTCTGCATTCGGCTTCGGCGAGGCGCTCGTCGCGGTTCCCCTGCTTGCCCTCCTCATCCCGGTAACCGTCGCCGCCCCGGTCGCTGTTCTCACGTCGATAACGGTCGCCACAATCGTGCTCGCCCAGGACTGGTCCGAAGTGCATGTGCGCAGCGCCGGCTGGCTCGTCCTCTCGACGCTCTTCGGAATTCCACTCGGCCTGTTGCTACTCACGCGCGTCGCGGAGCCGGTGGTCAAGACCGCGCTCGCCATCGTGATCGTCGCCTTCTCGGGCTACTCGCTATCGAGCGCGCGAAAGTTCGTACTCCGGGACGACCGCACCGCGTGGCTTTTCGGCTTCGTTGCAGGAATACTCGGCGGTGCGTACGGCATGAACGGTCCGCCGCTCGTCATTTACGGTACTCTGCACGAATGGTCACCTCGGCATTTCCGCGCGACACTCCAGGGATACTTTCTTCCGGCCAGCGTGATGGTGATGGTCGGCTACTGGGCGGCAGGCCTCTGGACGCCCGTCGTCACGCATTACTACCTGCTGTCACTGCCGCTGGTGTTGGTAGGCGTCTTCGCGGGACGCTTCGTCAATCGCCGTATGCGCGGTCCGCAGTTCATCCTCTACATCCACGCCGGGCTCGTCGTGATCGGAGCGACGCTGCTCGTTCAGGCTCTCCGCGGCTAGCCACCTGTCGGCAACAGCGATCGACACGTACACTTAACACGTACGCCTGCCCTCGCATCTTGCCTGCATGCTGAAGCTCTGCACGCTCGGCGGCGCTTCCCTGCACCGCGCCGACGGGTCAGCCATCTCGCTACAACGCCGTCCGCTCGCGCTCCTCGCGTTCGTGGCCGCCGCCGGCTCGCGCGGAACTACACGAGAGAAGACGCTCGCCATCTTCTGGCCAGACGATGAAGACGAGCGCGCGCGTCACTCACTCGCACAGACGCTCTACGCCCTGCGCCGCGCCTGCGACTCCGACGTCATTCAGGGCGCCGCAACCTTGCGGATCGACGCGAGCGCGATCAACACCGATGTTGGAGAATTCGAGTCAGCTCTGGCCGCCCACGACCCCGAACGCGCGGCAGCGTTGTACACCGGCGCTTTCCTCGACGGTTTCCGTCTTCCAAACTCCGGCGAATTCGAGCGCTGGCTGGAGACCGAGCGCGCACGATTGCAACACGCAGTAGCGCGCGCGCTGGAATCCTGCGCCACGCGCGCCGCCGACCGCGGCGCGGGCACCGAAGCCGCGAGCTACTGGCGCAAGCGCTCCGCGCTCGACCCGCTCGACGGACGCGTCACACTCGAACTCGTCCAGTCGCTTGCGGCGATCGGAGACGTCGCCGGTGCAATCAAACAGGCGCAGCTGCATCAAACGCTGCGTCATACCGACCTCGGCATTCCTCCAGAAGTTGCGCTCACCGATTTCGTGGCGACGCTGCGCGCGAAATCACATGCGAGCGCGAGCGAACATGCGAACGAGCATGCGACGGCAAGGAAACCAACTGTCGCAGTCGCGCAGTCGCACCACGATTCGATTCCTGACGCCACCACACAATCGGTCAGCGAAAGGGCAGCCCCGACCGTGCGGCCGGTAACGAAGCGAATACGCCGGCACATCACGCTCTGGAGCGGCGGAATTGCAGTCGCCGCGGTGATACTCGTCGCCGCAACCTGGCTCCGGACCCGCGCCAAATCAACGCTCGACAACCGGCGCGTCGTCGTCGCGGTGTTCGAGAATCAGACCTCCGATACTGCTCTCGCGCCACTCGGTGACATGGCTGCCGACTGGATTTCCTCCGAGCTGGCGCGCACCGGACTGGTCGACGTCGTCGACTCGCGCGCCGTCCTCAGCGCGGAATCGGATCGAACCGCGTCGAAGGACCTGCGCGAGACCGCGTCGCACGTGCGTGATCTTGCGCGGAGCGTGGGTGCCGGAATCGTCGTTTGGGGCACTTACTATCGGTACGACGATAGCCTCGAATTCCACGCGCACGTCACCGACGTTCGCGACGGAAGCCTGCTGCGCGAGATGCCGCCGGTCCGCGTCCCCGCACGCGATCCGATGATCGCAGTGCAGAGGCTGGCGTCGCGAGTGATGGGCGCGCTCGCCACGATCGAGAATCCGCGACTCGCGGAATGGGCGGGACATGGCGGAACTCCGCCCGCCTACGATGCGTACCGGGAGTTCGTCGATGGTCTCCAGTACCACGTTCACATGGATCCCGCAGACGCGTTGGTTCATTACAAGCGTGCGCGCCAGATCGACTCGACATTTCTTCAGCCATTGCTCTTCGCGATTGACGCCGAAAACATGCTCGGCAATTCAGCCCTCAAGGACATGATGCTCGACAGCCTGAAGAACAGGCGCAACGACCTCACGCCCGCGGATCGCGATCTGCTCGACTTTCAGCTTGCCGAGGCGCGCGGCGAGCCCGACCGTGCATACGACGCCGCCAACGATATGGCCCGCCGCAGTCCGTCGTCGGAATCCTTCGTGATTGCGGCACAGGCTGCTCTGTACATCAGCCGGCCCGCCGAGGCGCTCGGCTGGCTCGAGCGCGTGGACCCCAACAAGGGTTGGGTCAAGGGATGGGCGGAGTACTGGATGGAGGCGGTGACGTGCGCCGAGATGGCTGGCAGGAACGGGGAGGCGCTCCGGCTCGCACACGAGGCCCGTCGTGCCCTGCCCGAACAACTCGCTACGTATATCGCAATGACCGTCCCGCTCGCCGCTGCAGGGCAGACGGACGCCGTGCTCGCGGAGATGGACAGCGCAGGCTCGGCG
>Ga0134126_10013806_pt1 | contig 10193 bp, 5 predicted proteins | sample KB31752_FD_96881 | JGI IMG/M metagenome (GOLD analysis project Ga0134126, IMG submission 96881) | Terrestrial soil microbial communities with excess Nitrogen fertilizer from Kellogg Biological Station, Michigan, USA - KB3-175-2 | ecosystem: Environmental > Terrestrial > Soil > Unclassified ...
AACGTCGCCAAAGAAATATTCGACGCGTTCCGCAAGGACAATTTCCTGATCGGCGCCTATTTCTCGAAACCCGACTGGCATAGCAACGACTACTGGTGGTCTTATTTTCCGCCCAAAGACCGCAATGTCAACTACGATCCCGCCCGCTACCCACAGAGATGGGACGCGTTCAAAAACTACACGTATAACCAGATAGACGAGCTGATGACGGGTTACGGCCGCATGGACATTCTCTGGCTGGACGGCGGCTGGGTGCGCCCTATGTCTACGGCACCCCGTGCCCGATATGATCAGGACATCGATATGCCGAAGATCGCCGCCATGGCGCGAAGCCATCAACCCGGTCTTATTGTCGTCGATCGGGACGTTCCCGGCCCCTACGAGAACTATACCACACCCGAACAACAGATCCCCGCGCACCCCATGGATGACCCCTGGGAAACGTGCATGACCATGGGCAATTCCTGGAGCTATGTTCCCCACGATCATTACAAATCGACAACGCGCCTGGTCCAGCTGCTGGTAAAGATCGTTTCACGCGGCGGCAATTTCCTGCTCAACATTGGCCCTTCCCCCGAAGGCGATTTCGACGACACCGCTTACGCCCGCCTGAAGGAAATAGGCGCCTGGATGAAGATCAACGGCGAAGGGATCTATAATAGCCGGCCCGTCTTCCCCTGGTCCTCCGGCAATGTATACCTGACCCAGGCAAAAGACAGCTCCTCCGTCTATGCGTTCCTGCTCGGCGAAAACGACGACCCGGAGATCACCCTGCCTGCGACGATCACCATCGATCGCTTCACGGCTAAACCGAAAACCATCGTTACGATCCTCGGCGGCAAACAGCGCCTCCGCTGGCGCCAGCAGGATAAGAAAATGGTCATCGAAATCCCGAAGGCGTTGCAAGGCAAACCGGCAGGCCTGCACGCGGTATGTTTCAGGATCGGTTCCTGAGGGGCATATCCCGGCGCCCATAATTCCTTAGAAGTCGACCTCCGGCGCACATCGTCGTTATGGATTCTTGTCCTTTATGATGGCAGTGTCCCTGTCCCATTCGACCGCGAAGTCCCCGGTCGCCCCGAGGGCATAGAGCAATACCTCGAGGTTATCGTTGGGCAGTATGCCATAGATCTTCTTTTCTCCGACGGCCGTACCCCGCGTTTTCACTTCGACGCCGTAGTCCTCACGGATCACTTCGATCAGCTTTTTCAGCGGCGTTCCTTCAAATATGAGCTTGTGCTCTTTCCAGGCCAGTACGCTGTCGCTTCTGACCGGTTTCTTTTGCAGCCCGGCGTTGCGGTATTCCACATAATCCCCGGGCACCATTTTCATTTCCTTTCCCTGATCGGTATGGAGAATGACGCTTCCTTCTTTAAGCATGACATTGGCTTTTTGTCCCCGGTTGACGGCATTGAACTGCGTGCCGGTGACGATGATATCGAAATGGTTGAGATGGACGATGAAGCGGCTTTTCAGCGGTGTCTTCGCTACATGGAAATAGGCTTCTCCCGAGAGCCACACTTCCCGGTCCCTGACAGCCCGGTGTTCTGCTTCATTAATCTTTTCCAGTAATGATCTTTCAGCTTGAGTAATAGCCTCCGCGGGAATCTCTTTTTCCCGCAAGGTCAGCGAGCGAAGGAAAACAACGGCCTGCCGGGCGCGCGCCCCGTTCTGAGGATCGGCGGCCATCCACGCCTCCCACTGTCGGATACAGCGGTCATCGGTCCGGAAATGCCAGGAAAGAAAGGTTTCGTCCAGCAACAGATCCTCGACCCCGATATATTTTTTTGGCATGACGGCAATGGTCCTCCGGATGATAGTGACCAGACCACCGCGTTTGTAATGTCCGTTTTGCAAAAAAAATTGGAAAATCGCCCCGCCTCTCCCTCTTTTTTCCTCCGCCCCACGGAGTAGACCGACCGGTCTATCTATCCCACCATACCCTCGAAGTCATCTTATCGCCCCCCACCAGCCGCGATACGGCCTCTGTATAGTTGGCCCCATTGGCCGAAGCCTCGCTTTGAGGGTATGTAAACCGCCTGGGAATAGTCCCCCCCGTTACATTTCCGGGGTAGCCCACCGGCGTCAGGACCGGGTAGCCGCTGCGCCGCCAGTTGGCGAAACACTCATTCTCATCCATAAAACCCGCGATCCAATATTGGTCGTTGATCTGCTCCAGGCCATGCGCCGGATCATACGGATGCGCGTTCAGCCACCCTTCGATCAGCGAGTCGGAGGGACCCGCGCCCGCCTGCGCACCCAGCTGAACCATCGCCGCCCGAACCGCCGCAACGTAATATTGAGCAGGGGCACCGGTGATCCATCCCCGCTGTGCGGCCTCTGCCAGCAAAAGACCCGTCTCGCCGCAGGTGATGAAAAAAGTAGGCGCATCCAGCCTGGCGAATGTGTAGCGGTTGACGACCGAATAATCGTTCTGGTTACCCGTCCACCCCGGCGCCCTGGTGAGGTCATTGCTGCTGCCGCTGTTTGGCGCATCGTATCCACCCGGCTGACCCAGTTGCCGGGACCAGCTGGTATCCCCTTTGTCGGCCGGGGCTGCGGGATTTGCGCATACGGTCCCCAGGTAGATCAACCGGGGGTCGGCAGTCGACCGCAGGAATTGGACGAAGGTGGCATTCAATCTATACCCGTTCGGATCGTTCCCCAGCAGGATCAGCCCGTCACCGTTCGCTACGGGCGTGCCCGCGACATTCTGGTGATGGATCACGGCGTTTCCGGCATTGCTGGTCATAACGCCGCCCTGAACCGCGGTCTGAACCCACTGCTGCGCGGCCGTCGGATCGACCTTGCTCATTCTCATCGCCAGCCGGACCATCTCCGAATAGGCGAAACGCTTCCAGGAAACCGGGTCCCCGCTATATAAGAGGTCCGCAGCTCCGATCGTATTAGGTCGCGCAGGGTCCAGCGCCGCTGCCGCCGCCTGCAATTCCGCCAATAGATCGGCATAGATATCCTGCTGCTTGTCATAACGCGGCGCAGTGATGCCGCCGATATAACCGAGCCCCGCCTGCTTGTACGGGCAATCCCCGTACATATCCGTCATCCGCTGGAACATGAACGCTTTGAAGATGCGGCAGATCTGGTAGAAGTTGTACGCCGCGGTATCCTTTGCGACATGGTCCGTTACGGCGACGATATCCGCGATACCGTTGGGGTAGTTCTCGTCCCAGTACGCGGAGTTGTAGTTGCCGTTATAAAGGTATTTGTCACCGTCCCAATATGAATACGTAGACGACAGATGCTGTATCATACATCCCGAGTAGATCAGGTTGTTCCGCCAGTCCTCGTATCCATTGCCGTCCGAGTTGCCCGACGTCAGCAGCTCGGCATTCGTGAAGAGATAATTGAAATTGATCTGCGATGCGCCGATGGCATTTGGATCTGTATTGATGGACACAAAATCCTTTCTGCACCCGCCGCCGGTCAGCAGGAGAAAGCATAGTCCGCTACACGCGGCGTTATGATGCCATCTGCTCATTCCGTCAAAATTTAACGTTCATGTTGAATCCCCAGGTTCGGGCCGCGGGATAACCGCCAAGCTCCAATCCCTGACCATTGGTATTGTTGATGCTCGATTCCGGATCGATATTCGGGACGCGTTTCATCAATATCGCCAGGTTGCGTCCCACCAGCGAAAAGCTCAACCCCTTCACAAACCGCTTTTTCAGCAACGTAGCCGGCGCATTCCAGGTCAGAATGGCGCTGCGTAGCTTGATGAAACTGGCATCGTAAACGAACTCCTCCGCTATATGATCCGACCCCCCCGCCGAGATATCCTGGAAATATTGCTGCGCCGGGACCAGGATATCATTCGGGTGCCCGTTCTCCAATACGCCCTTCCCGACAAGTCCGCCCTGTCTCCCGGTCAATGTATTTTTTTGCAGCCCATAGAAATACAACAGCAGGTTTGTGCCGGAATACAATTTGGCTCCGTTTTTAAAATCCACCAGCGCCGTCAGCGTCCAATCATGCCAGCGAAACGTATTCGTAACGCCCCCCGTCTGCCGGTAAACGGTCGACCCCAGCGGCACGACCCCGGTGGGCTCCGGCTCGCCGGCCGGGGCGGGATTGGTGACCCCGTCGCTGTAAACGATACGGCCCTTCGCATCCCGTTTGTAGGCATAGCCCATGATCTGCCCATAAGGAAGGCCGACCACATTGCTGATGCTGACCTCGCTGCCCCAGCGCGGATAGGCCCCGTTGATCACGATACTGGACTGACCGCCGATGTACTGCACTTTATTGTTGTTGACCGCATAGTTGAAAGAGACATCCCATCCATATTGCGCCGCCCTGAACAGCGCGCCCGTCAGCGAGAGCTCGATGCCGGAATTCCGGATGCGGCCGATGTTCTCGACATAGACAAAATATCCCGACGTGGGGCTGACCGACACCTTGACGATATCGTTCGTCGTCTGTTTGTCGTACAGGGCCAGGTCGAAAGCCAGCCGGTCATGCAGGAAGCCGCCGCTAAGACCGACTTCCTTTTCACTGATGCTGACGGGCCGCAGTTCGGCATTGGGGATTAGCGCGCCGGATGCGATATAACCCAGCGGCTGACCCGAAATAAAATAACCGCGGATACCATAGGACAACGAATTCTGATACGGCTCGGTCCCATTGGAAGATGTCGCATAGGAAGCCCGGCATCTGGCCAGACTGATCCAGGAAGGCAGCCGCCAGGTCTCGGACAATAGCCAGCTGCCCGATACGGATGGATATAGATAGTGATCGGTATGGATGTTCAGCGTCGAGAACCAGTCGTTGCGTGCCGTCGCCGTCAGAAAAAGATAATTCTTATAACCGATGTCTGCGCTGCCGTACACCGAGTTCACCCGGTAGCGCATCAGGAAAAAGCTGGGAGGCTTATTGACGATATCGGCGGCGCTGTAGTCCCCCGCGGATTGGAACGGACCCGCCGCGCGGTTGGAGGAACCCGGAACGGCGCCGATCCCCTGGATGCCGGTGGAATTGTCCTCCCGGTTGGTACCGATGTCGGCATTGAAGCTGACCCCGCTCTCCCATTTCTTTTGTGTGCCGATCATCAGGCTGCCGTTCAATTCATGAAAATTCACTTCGTATTGGGTAAGGTTCCCGCCATGCAACCCGTCGCTGCGGGTATAGGGCACCCCGGAAGGAACGGTCTGCGTCACGTTGAACTGGTATGCGTCGCGCGATACCTGGCCCTGGACATACAGCCAGTCCAGCAGGTTATATTTTAGAGTGATCCCACCCGTTAGCCGGTTGCGTTCAGTGGCGTTCTGATAGTCGTAGGCGATATAATAGGGATTCTCGAAGTAGGGATCGCTGTTCCCGGGCATCCATTCCAGCCCTGCCGGGGTGACCGTATGATCCTTCATCCAGCGGATATCGAAGGAATTGGCGAGGTACAGCGGCGCCGCATTCACGTTTCCAGGGTCGTCCGACAACGATGCCCGGTTGCTCACATGCTCGTATACATAGTCGGCCGTAAGATCAAGCTGGAGCCGGTTGGTGACAAAGTAAGTGGAATTGAGATTGAACCCCTGCTGCTGCATCGAGGAATTCGGGACGACGGCCGCCAGGTGCAGATCGGAGATCCCTAACCGAAAATGTCCTTTGCTGTTGGCACCGGTCAATGCCAGCGAGGACTGGTTGGTCAGACCCGTTCGGTAGAAATTGGTAAAATTTCCCTTCGCCGCGCTGTATGGGACCGTTTCACCGAGATAGTTCACGGCGGGCGATCCGTCCAGCTTCCCGCCCCAGCTGAAATACGGAGCCGCCAATGCCATTTGCTGCGTCGCAGGCTTTTGACCCGAAAGCCCCTGTCCATAGACGTATTGATAATCCCGTTCATCGATCACCCGGCTCGCCGTGAAATTGTCGTTCAGCTGAACGCCGATTCCATGTGTCTTTGAACCCGATTTGGTCCGGATCAATATCGCGCCGTTGCCCCCGCGGTAACCATACAGCGCGGAAGCCGCGACCCCTTTCAGGATCAGGACCGATTCGATGTTGTCTGGATTGATATTGGACAACCCGTCGCCGAGGTCCATGCCTCCGTATTGCCCCGCGCTGTTTTGGGTCGTATTGTCATACGGAATGCCGTCCACGATATACAAGGGCTGGTTGTTGCCGCTGAGCGACGCATTCCCCCGGATAAGCACGCGGCTGCTGCCATAAGGCCCCGTTGCATTCTCCGCCACACTGACCCCGGCCGCCAGGCCGACCAATGCGTCGCCGACATTGACCGTTCGCGCCCCCGCGAACACATGGCCCTGCAGCTCATCGGTCGCAAAACCCAGCGATCGTTGCTGTTTGCGGATCCCGAGCGCCGTGATCAGCACCTCCGTCATCGGCCGGTCGGAAGGATCGAGGATGACCCCTTCGACAGGCAGCTTTGCGGCAGGTAGCCGTCTCATCTTGTAACCGACGAAGGAGAATACGAGCGTGTCCTCCTTTACGGCGCCGAGCTCGAAATAACCCGACAGATCGGTCGTAGTGCCCTGGTGCGTATGCTCGATGGCAATGCTGACGCCCTGCAGATATCTTCCGTCGCTGGCAAGGACATGACCCGACACGAATTCGCGGCGTGGTTCGCCGGCCGCTTCGGGGCTGACGGCAGGCGCAGACTGCACGGCAATACTATCCGTGACCGTCGCGGGGGGTCGTTTGTCGAGGATCACGAAGGTGCGGTCATCTACCTTTTTATAGCGGAGACCGGTACTTTTCAGCACCTGGTTCAGGATCTTTTCGATGCTGGCGCCGGGGGATAGCACCGGGACGTTCACCATCGTGGTAGCAAGCGATCCGCGTGAAAAAAGGAAATAGATCCCGCGCGTTTTATTGAGACCTGTCAGGACTTCGATCAGCGGCTGCATCGTTTTTGCACCGCCGTCCTGTGCATCGGCCCGCTGAGGACAGGCCATGACCATGCTTAAAAGGATAAGCAGGCAAGCATATAGGCTTGATCTTCTCATGACGCAGCGTTTCGATATCATTAATTGTGTCCCTGGTGCGCCGCGATCGTTATCTGGTCGTCCTTCCTGATGATGTCGAACTCCGAAGTCGCTTCCAGCGACTGCAATAATACGTCCAGGTTGTTATTCGGCAATATGGCGGTGATCGTACTGTCCCCAAGCGACGGGTCCTGCAGTTGCAGATTGACCCCGTAGTGATCGTTGACGATGGTTACCAGTTCGCGCAAGGGCGTTCGGTTGAATACGAGTTTCTGATCCTTCCAGGCGATGACACTGTCGGTCTTTACATTGCTGCGTTCAAGGTCGAGGGTCTCGGCGTCTCCGCTCGCATGGAAACGCACGAAATCACCCGGCCTCATCGCCATTTCCTTACCATCCGCCTGGCGCAGCACGACACTGCCTTCCTGTAAAAGGACATTTTCTTCGCCGTGCCGGTTGACGACATTGAACCGGGTTCCCGTGACGATGATATCGAAGTGATCGGTATGAACGATAAAGCGGCTTTTCTGCGGCGTTTTGGCGACGTGAAAAAAGGCCTCGCCCCGGATCCAAACCTCCCTGTCGGCTCCATCCTCCCATGCAGTAGGATAGCTCAGGCGGCTGTTCGCATCGACCGTCACCTCCGTTCCGTCCGGCAACTTCCGCTGCGCGATCTCCCCATAGGCCGTTTTCACCAGCCGTTCTCCAGCGATACGCACCGTTATGATGACCACGCCGGCCAGCACGGCCAATGCCGTAGCAGCGACCATCCAACGCCGAACGGCGATCTTTTTTGATCCTCCCGGCGCTGCCGTCTTTCTCCCCGCATTCGCAACCAGCTCTGACTCCGTCACCACTGTCTTCGCGTCCCCTGCCTCCATCCCCGCGATCTTCGTCCCTTCTATCTCTCCGATCTTGGTCCCTTCTATCTCTACGATCTTCCCCCCTGTCTGCATTTCCCCGATCTTTTTGAACAGCGCCACCTCGGCGGCTTGCAACCGCTGACCGGATACCTGCGCTTCTCTTACGCGGATCGTATCGAGCAGATCCGACGCTTCCTCGACCAGCTTCGCCAGACCGGGCTGATCCTTTATCCGGCTGTTCCAATCCTCCTCCCCTTCCCCCCGGAAATACCAGGAAAGGAACGATTCATCGGCTAGAAGTTGCTCCGGTTCTGTATAGTGGTTGTCCATGATGGATGGCTGGGACTTAGCCTGTAAAGATACTCATCCAAATGATGAACGATCGGTTTAATCGGGTTTTTTTGGCGATTTTTCCCGAATATTTTATCCGAAAATAATATTGCTGTATTTTCCTGCTTTCATTAACGCAACCTAACCATAACTATCTTTTGAGTAATGACGGCCAGGACATAACGCTGTGGGAATCCTTTCGCAATGGCGACTCGGCATCCTTCGCCCTGCTTTTCCGGCGGCATTACGGATCCCTGGTGAAGTATGGCAGTAAGTTCACTTCGAATACCGAAGTTTTGGAGGATAGCATCCAGGAACTCTTCCTCGAACTCTGGCAGGCCAAATCCCGCACACCCGTGCTCTCGGTTCGCGCCTACCTTCTGAAAGCATTGAAATACAAGCTGCTGAAGAAACTCAGTCGCATGCAGGACACCGTTCCTTTAAAAGAAGACGAAGGTGGTTTCGAATGGAGCCATGAGTCATCGCTCATCGCCCGGCAGGACGGTGCCGAAAAGCAAAAGATCGTCATCGAAGCGCTGAACCGGCTCTCCAACCGGCAAAAAGAGATCATCTATCTAAAATATTATCAGAACCTCAGCTACGAAGAAGTCAGCGAGATCATGAACATCAATTACCAGGCAGCGCGCAACTTGCTTTACCAGGCCATAAAATCGCTGAAAAACCGGCTACCGGGGCCGCTCGAAGTAATTTTCTTTCTTTCCGCCATCTCACAGCATTACATTTTCCATGGTTTTGGCACCATTTGATAGCGAAGGCAGATGTGCAATCGGTTGAGCCATTTTTGCCGAATAATGCACTCATATCGCGACGATGGATTAATTTCGCCGCGCAAAGGCATCCAATTACCACTAACGCAAACATTAGTCCATGGGCATGGTAGACTCATTCGAGAAGATCCCGGTAAAGATTTTCAGTTCATTGGAAGAAGGCTCCCGTTTTATCGGGAAGGAGATCGCGGCGCTCATCCGCGAAAAAGAAAGCAAGGGTCAGAAGGCCGTCCTCGGTCTGGCGACGGGCGCGTCGCCCAAGTCGTTGTATGCCGAGCTGGTCAGGCTGCACCGCGATGAAGGGCTCAGCTTCCGGAACGTTGTCACTTTCAATCTCGACGAATACTATCCCATCGACAACGATGCCCTTCAAAGCTACAACCGCTTCATGAAGGAACAGCTGTTCGACAAGGTGGACATCGATCCGGCCAATTGTCATATCCCCAACGGGCAATGGAGAAAGGAAGAGATCAAGCAGCATTGCATCGAGTACGAGCAAATGATCGAAAAAGCCGGCGGCATCGATCTTCAGATCCTGGGCATCGGTAACAACGGCCACATCGGTTTCAACGAACCGGGCTCCAGCATCTATTCCCATACCCGGCTGGTTCCGCTGGAGAACTCCACGCGCATCGCGAATTCGCTCGATTTTCAGAATATCTCGCAGGTGCCGAGACTCGCCGTCACGATGGGGATCAGCACCATCCTGAGGGCCAAACGCATCGTGCTCATGGCCTGGGGACAACTGAAGGCGCCGGTCATCCGGAAGGCGGTGGAAGGCAATGTCACCGAGCAGATACCGGCCTCCTTGCTGCAGCAGCACAATGACGTCATTTTCGTCGTGGACGACGTTGCGGCCTCGGAACTCACGCGTTTCAAATCGCCCTGGCTTACGGGTGACATGGTATGGACTCCCGCGATGATCCGCAAGGCGGTGGTCAATATGGCGCTCAAGCTGGGCAAGCCGATCCTGAGCCTCACCAACAGCGATTACAACGACAATGGCCTCAGCGATCTGCTGGTGGAAAAAGGCGATGCCTATGAGATCAACCTGCAGGTGTTCTATCTCCTGCGCGACAGCATCACCGGTTGGCCGGGGGGGAAGCCCGGCGCGAACCTTCCCGCCCACCCCGAGCGGTCGGAACCTTTTCCAAAACGTTGCCTGATCTTCTCCCCGCACCCCGACGACGACATCATCTCGATGGGCGGCACCTTCATGCGGCTGCAGGACCAGGGACATGACGTACATGTGG
>Ga0134126_10013807_pt1 | contig 10193 bp, 9 predicted proteins | sample KB31752_FD_96881 | JGI IMG/M metagenome (GOLD analysis project Ga0134126, IMG submission 96881) | Terrestrial soil microbial communities with excess Nitrogen fertilizer from Kellogg Biological Station, Michigan, USA - KB3-175-2 | ecosystem: Environmental > Terrestrial > Soil > Unclassified ...
CAATGCGGCTATTGCCAGGCCGGGCAGATCATGCAAGCGGCCGCCCTGCTGATGGATAATCCAAAGCCTGATCACGACCAGATACGCGAAGCGATGTCGGGCAACATCTGCCGCTGCGGCTGTTACCAGCGCATCGAAACCGCCGTGCATCTCGCCTCGACGGGAGTCTGATCATGAACATCATCACAAATCCCGGAAAGCCCCGCGGCTTCGAGCGGCACGTCACCAAGGTCGAGAACGTCTCGCGTCGCAATGTCCTGAAAGGCCTCGGCATTGCGGGCAGCTTCGTGCTCGCCGCCCCCATCATGTCGCGCCCCGCCTTCGCCTATGAGACCGGCGCCGGCAAGATGCCGCATGGCGTCGTCGTCGATCCCAAGGTTTTCGTGGCGATCGCTCCCGACGGCATCGTCACCATCATCGCGCATCGGTCCGAAATGGGCACGGGCGTGCGCACCAGCCTGCCGCTGATCGTTGCCGAGGAAATGGAAGCCGACTGGAACAAAGTGAAGGTGCAGCAAGCCCACGGCGATGAGGTCAGATACGGCAACCAGGACACCGACGGCTCACGCAGCACGCGCCACTATCTGATCCCGATGCGCCAGATCGGCGCGGCGGCCCGCACCATGCTCGAAAGCGCCGCTGCCAAGCGTTTGGGCGTGCCGGTGACGGAGGTAAAGGCCACCAACCATGAAGTGGTGCACGCCGCGAGCGGACGCCGAATTGGCTTCGGCGATCTCGCCGCCGACGCATCGAAGGAAGCGGTGCCGGCCATCGCCAGCCTGAAACTGAAGGACCCGAAGGATTTCCGCTATCTCGGCAAGGGCGAGATCAGCATCGTCGACCTTCATGACATCACCACGGGATCGGCGCATTACGGTGCCGACATCCGCTTGCCGGGCATGAAATACGCCGTCATCGCCCGGCCGCCTGTGACCGGCGGCAAGCTTGTCTCGTTCGACGGGGCCGATGCGATGAAGGTCTCCGGGGTCGAGAAGGTCATGGAGGTCAAAGGTTGGCCGTGGCCTTCCAAATTCCAGCCGCTCGGCGGCGTCGCGGTGATCGCCCGCAACACCGGAGCTGCGATCAAGGGGCGCGATGCGCTGAAGGTCACCTGGGACGATGGCGCCAACGCCAAATACGAATCGGTGGCCTACCGCGCCCAGCTCGAGGACGCCGCACGAAAGCCCGGACTTGTCCTGCGCAAGGAAGGGGACGTGGATAGCGCGCTCAAGAGTGCCGACAAGGTGATAACAGGCGAATATTACGCGCCGCATCTCGCCCATGTCAGCATGGAGCCGCCGGTCGCGGTCGCCGATGTCAAAGGCGACAAGGCCGAAGTCTGGGCGCCGGTGCAGAGCCCCGGCGGCACGCGCGAGGACGTCGCCAAGACGCTCGGCATCCCCGAGGACAACGTGACCATCAACGTCACGCTGCTCGGCGGCGGCTTCGGCCGCAAATCGAAGTGCGACTACGCGCTGGAAGCCGCGCTGCTTTCGAAAGCGCTCGGCGCACCGGTGAAGGTGCAGTGGACCCGCGAGGATGACGTCCAGCACGACTTCCTCCACACGGTCTCCGCCGAGCGCATCGAGGCCGGCCTCGACAAGAACGGCAAGGTCATCGCCTGGCGGCACCGCAGCGTCGCGCCGAGCATCGCATCGACCTTCGCCGCCAATGCCGTGCACGAGGCGGCCTTCGAGATCGGCATGGGCCTTGTCGACATGCCGTTCGAGATCGCCAACATCCAGTGCGAGAATCCGGAAGCGCCGGCGCATACCCGCATCGGCTGGTTCCGCTCGGTGTCGAACATTCCGCACGCCTTTGCGGTGCAGTCCATGGTCGGCGAGCTCGCCCATGCGACGGGCCGCGACCAGAAGGACATGCTGCTGGAGCTGATCGGCTCGCCGCGGATCATCAAGCTCGACTCGGTGAAGGACCTCTGGAACTACGGCGAGCCCTACGACAGCTATCCGATCGACACCGCGCGGCTCCGCCGCGTCGTCGAGCTGGTCGCCGAGAAGGGCGAATGGGGACGTTCGGTGCCGAAGGGACACGGCCTCGGCATCGCCGTGCACCGCAGCTTCGTCAGCTATGTCGCGTCCATCGTCGAGGTGGCCATCGATGACAAGGGCAAGCTCACGGTGCCACGGGTTGATACCGCGATCGACTGCGGGACCTACGTCAACCCCGAACGCATCCAATCGCAGATCGAGGGTGCGGCGATCATGGGCCTCAGCCTCGCCAAATATGGCGAGATCACCTTCAAGGACGGCCGGGTGCAGCAGAAGAACTTCGACGACTTCCCGGTCATCCGGATCGACGAATCCCCGTTGATCACCAACGTCCACATCGTACCGCCCGGCCCCGATACGCCGCCGAGCGGCGTCGGTGAACCCGGCGTGCCGCCGTTTGCTCCGGCGCTGACCAACGCCATCTTTGCGGCGACCGGAAAACGCATCCGCGCGCTGCCGATCGGCAAGCAGCTGGAGACGTGAGTTCGCGCCACTTGCGGCGTCAGAACCCACAAGAGAATGCGGCGGACATGATGTCCGCCGCATTTTTGTTTTTGGAAGCTGATCTCGGCAGCCGGCTATTTCTTGACGGCAAAGACCCAGACCACGCCGCCTTGCGGCACGTTGCTTTCGATCCCGACATTGTCGCCGGCCAGCGCATCCTGGATACGCTGCGCATCGACGCCCCAGCCGGACTGGATGGCGATGTATTCGGTACCGTCAACCTCATAGGCAATCGGCATGCCCATGATGCCCGAATTGGTCTTCTGCTCCCACAACAGATCGCCGCTCTTGGCGTCGAAGGCGCGGAAGTAACGATCGTTGGTGCCTCCGACAAAGACGAGATCGCCGGCGGTCGCGGTCACCGAGCCGAACAATTGTGACTTGGGGAAATTGTGCGACCAGACCTTCTTATGGGTCTCGGGATCCCACGCCTGCAGCTCGCCGAAATGATCCGCGCCCGGACGCACGGTCAGGCCGATATCTTCGGGCTTGGTGCCGAGCCAAAGCTGACCCGGCTTGAGCGGCACTTTCTCGCCGGTGAATCCGCCGCAGAAATTCTCGTTGGCGGGGACATAAACGAGGCCGGTCTTCTGGCTATAGGCCGCCGACGGCCAATCCTTGCCGCCCCACAGGGACGGGCAGAACTCGACACGCTTGTTGAGCACCGGCTTGTGATCGGGATCGACGACCGGCCTGCCGGTCTCCGGCTCGATACTCTTCCAGACGTTGGTGTAGACGAAGGGCCAGCCCGCCACATAGTTGATGGCGTCGGGCTTGCGTTCCAGGATCCAGAAGATCGCATCGCGCCCTGGATGGACGAGGCCCTTGAACGAGCGGCCATTCTGCTTCAGGTCGATCAGCATCGGCGCGTCGACCTCGTCCCAGTCCCATGAATCATTCTGATGGTACTGGTGATAGGCTTTGATCTTGCCGGTGGCGGGATCGAGCCCCAGTACGGAGCTGGTATAGAGATTGTCGCCGGGATGCATTTCACCCGGCCATGGCGCCGCGTTGCCGACGCCCCAATAAATGGTCTTGGTGTCCTTGTCGTAGGTGCCGGTCATCCAGGCGGAGCCGCCGCCGGACTTCCAGTCGTCGCCTTTCCAGGTGTCATGGCCGGGCTCGCCCTCGCCGGGGATGGTGAAGGTTCGCCACAGCTCCTTGCCGTCTTTGGCATCGAAGGCCGCGATATAACCGCGGACACCGAACTCGCCGCCGGAGCCGCCGACAATGACTTTGCCGTCGACGATCAACGGCATCAGGGTCATGTACTGCCCCTTCTTGTAGTCCTGGACCTTCTGGTCCCAGACCACCTTGCCGGTCTTGGCATCGAGCGCCACGACGTGGTCGTCGGTGGTCGCGAGATAAAGCTTGTCCTCCCACAGGCCGACACCACGGCTGGTCGGATGGAGCTGGAACAGATCGTCGGGGAGCTGCCGCTTGTAGCGCCAATATTCTTCGCCGGTCTTCGCATTCAGTGCGATCACCTGCCCCATCGGCGTTGCGACGAACATCACGCCATTATTGACGATCGGCGGCGCCTCGTGACCTTCCAACACGCCGGTCGAGAAGGTCCAGACCGGCGTCAGGCCCTTGACGTTCGACGTGTTGATCTGATCCAGCGGGCTGTAGCCCTGCCCGTCATAGGTCCGGCGATACAGCATCCAGTTGCCGGGCTCGGGATTCTCGAGGCGACTCGAAGTCACCGGACTGTAGTTCTCAATCGGCCCTGCGATTGCCGCGGTTGCGGTCACGCAGGTGAACGCAACAGCACTTGATAGCAGGCATTGCTTGATAGTCATGGACGCTACCTCCCAGTTTGCTTGTTATTGGTCGTGCAGAGCTCCAAATGACGTCGCCGCAGTCATCCCGGTTGCGAGACACCTACCTTTCCAACAAAGGGCGCAGCGACGGTCAGCGTATCGCCCGATACCGCCAGTGGCAGCGCCGCCAGCCGTCGCGGCGCCGGGCCGAACACCACCTGTGCGTCGGCGCGCGGATCGTATTCGGAATTGTGGCACGGGCATTTGAAGACGGTCTTGCCGTTGCCTTCGCCCTTCACCCATTCGGAGACGGGACATCCCGCGTGCGAGCAGATCGCCGAATAGGCCAGGATGCCCTCGGCCGCGTGTGCCCGGGTGTCGTCGTCGAGCTCGGCGGGATCGAGCTTGATCACGATGACCTCGTTCAGCCGCGAGCCGCTGCGGACCACCGACGTCTTGGGATCCTTCGGCCAGGCGTGCACAGGCGGCCCGCCGAGCTTCAGATCCGATGGCTTGATGACTTGTCCGGCCTGCGGTCCCTCGGTGACGACCAATAGGTCGTCCTTCTGCGGGCGCTCGTCGCTGCCGGGCTGGTCTTCGTCGGCGCCAGCTGGCCGGCTGGCCGCGAGGCAGGCGCACCCGGCGAGCGCCGTGACCAGCAGCGCGCGCCGCGTTTGATGCGCGGCTGCATGTTCTGTTTCGTCTGAAGATAACTCAACATCCGGCATGCCGAACCACACCACGCAACTCCGTCAAAATCAGGGCGATCGTGATTTTTGTCCTATCCGTTGCGATCTTTCTTCATCTCGAGACTGCATCGATCACATCACGGCGCGGCGCGAGTCCTAACCTGGGCATCGACATCAGTTCGTTGTTCGCAGTCGCAGCACGTCAGGCGCCGTTCCCATATGGGCGCATCGAACGCTCACGCTGCGGCGCGAGCAGCTACGAGCACGAGCGGCATTCCCCTTCCCCACGTATTTGTACGGGCGCCCAACTTTGATTTGGCATGAAGACTGCATGGTAAAATCAGCCGATTCGTTTCCTATCAATTTCTATTAAATGGAGATTCCATGCTCGTTACTCTCGTCGCGCTGCTGTGCAATGACCAGGTCTGCCTGGAAAAGGTCGTCACCAACAGCGATCTATCCAGCATCACCATGATGGACTGCCAGGTTCATGCACAGGCAGGCATCGCCGAGTGGCTTCAAAGCGGTCCGTACCGGTCCTGGAAGCTGCAAGGCTATAAATGCATCCTCGGCAAATATACTCCGAAAAGTCAGGCCTAATTATTATTTTGCGCGTCGGATTTTCCGCATGGCGCAGGCTGATTAAACAACAGCCGGCGTAAAGCTCAATTTTTCAATAAACACACTCCTTCGGCGGTATCGTCGACATCTCGTTGGAATAGGGCTGCAAATGCACCGGCCGCCAGTCGAGCCGGACGCGCCCATCATTGCCGAGTCATGACAGCGCGCGACTGTGCTTGCCGCAATCGAGGCCCGACGCCGCTATACCGAGCGCGGCCTGCAGACCCGCGCCATCGACGATCACAACGTCATGGCTGTGCTCGACGATTTCATATGCGTCAGACATCGCGCCCTCCGAAAACCTGCCGGCGGCGAACGATCTGGTTCGCCGCCGGGGCCTTCTCCACGAAGATCGCACGCACCTACTGGATCAGCTTCGCATCCAGCGTGATGGTCGCATTGAGAACCTTGGACACCGGACAGTTCTTCTCCGCTTCGGCCGCGAGCCGGGCGAAATCTGCTTCACTCAGGTTCGGCACTTTCGCGCGCAAGGTCAGCGCCGACTTGCTGATGCGGAATCCCGGGCCGTCCTTCTCGATCGTGACCGCGGCTTCGGTCGAAAGCTCCGTCGGGGTAAAGCCCGCGCCCTGCAAGCCGAAGGCCAGCGCCATGGTAAAACAACCCGCGTGGGCGGCCGCGATCAGTTCCTCCGGATTGGTGCCCTTCTCGTTCTCGAAACGGGTCTTGAACGAATAGGGTGTGTTGGCGAGCACGCCGGAGTCGGCGGTGAGGTGGCCTGTCCCGTCTTTCCCGGTGCCCTGCCAAACTGCTTTTGCCTTGCGGATCATATGACGCTCCTTTTCTTGCCAAGCTTATTCATGCTTTGGACACAGCTCCTGTTCCAAAACTCACGCCTGCTTGCAGGCCCAGGCAAGGATGGCGCCGGCACATGTCCTTTTCACGATAGTGTCGGCGGGACGAAACCGCCGAACTCGCGCGCGACGGGTTCGGCAAGAGCGATGGTGTGATCGAGCAGCCCGCAGGCGGAATCCTAGGCGAGCAAAGCGCCGCGGAGAGCCCGCCGATCAACTCCCTTGCTCCGCCGCCTCCTTACCTTACCGCGTTCCGTAGGCGCGGTCACCGGCATCGCCGAGGCCCGGCAGGATGAAACCCTGCTTGTCGAGCCCTTCATCGACGGCGGCGGTCCATATTGGCACATCCTCGTGCAGGCCACGCACGCGCTCGAGGCCTTCGGGTGCGGCGATAAGACATACCAGGCGAATGTCCTTGGCGCCGCGTTCCTTCAGGCGATCGATCGCTGCGACCGCCGTGTTCGCTGTGGCAACCACGGGCGCCACCACGATCGCGAGGCGCTCGCTGAGGTCGGAGGGAGATTTGAAAAAATATTCGACCGCCGAAAAGGTGTGCGGCTCACGGTAAAGGCCGATATGGGCGACGCGCGCCGTCGGCACCAGGTCCATCATGCCGTCGACAAAGGTGACGCCGGCGCGCAGCACCGGCACGAACACCAGCTTCTTGCCGGCGATCTTGGCGGACTGCATCTGCGCCATCGGCGTCTCGATCACGACCTCGGCCAGCGGCAGGTCGCGCGTCACCTCGTAGCAGAGCAGCATCCCGATTTCCTTCAGCAGCTCGCGAAAGGACTTGGTCGAGATCGATTTGTCGCGGATTAAGGTCAGCTTGTGCTGGACCAGCGGATGCTCGACGATGGTGACGCCTTCCATGGTGCGGCACTCCCGATTTTCTAAAAGACAGTTCCGTCACTGATGACCTTGATCGGCGGCGAGCCGTCGGCACGCCGCGCATAGGCGGCTGCGCGGCCCGCGGCCCAGCTTCCGCCTTCGAGCAGGCTCGCGAGCGGCAACGAGCTCGCATCGCGCTGCAGCCGCTCGCGGACCTTTTCCGCAAGCTGGTCCAACAAGGCTACCGTCAGCGATCGCCATTCCACCACCAATGTCGAAGCGACTTCATGCGAACGCGCCGCATCGGCCGCGTCGCGCAAGGCAAGCACGCCGAGATCAACGAACAGGCCACCGTTGCGATATTCGGCAAGCCCTGTCAGGCCATCGATATCACCGACCTCGAGCCCCGCACGCTGCAACGGCTCGATCAGCGAATAGGTCAGCCATTGCGACAGCTTGTGCAGGGGAACGAGGCCGCTTGTCGCGTCCTGCATCTTGATCGCAGGGTGCTTCCAGCAATCGCCGAGCGAAACACCGGCCAGCGAAAGCCGCGACGGCCAAATCGGTCCGAGTTGAAGCAGCACCTCGCGAAGGATGGAGGGCGCGGCGATCGCATCGTCCTTTGCTTGCGCGACCAGGTGGTCAAACAATCCACCGGGGCGCGGCGTATCGCGTTGTCCAAAAACGTCCATGCGCGAAACCATGAGTTGGCCGAGCCGGCGCAAGAGATCGGCGCGTCCCTCGAGGCCGACCAGTAGATTATCTGATCTCACCTGGAAGCCGCGCTCCAGTGCGGAAGCTGAAAATTCGGCGAGCCTGTCCGCATCGACGCGGAAGGGGTCGCGCGCGCTGCTTGAAAAGGCGCCGGAGGCAAACATGTCGAGGCTCGCGAGCGCGAGGCCTTCGGAGCGGCCGATGGCCTTGCCGCTTAGGCCATCTTTATAACGCCAGGCGGCACCCGCACCTGCATCCAGCAGCACGCTGGCAATGGCGAGATCGAATTCGGCGCGCGCCCGCGCGGCGCGATCGGGCCACGACGCTGCGCTTGCGATCTTCTCCCAGCGGTCGGCGCCGTCGACGACAAAATGTCGCCAGCGCGCGTGAAAGGGGATGTCGAGCGACGGATAGCTTTTGCGGATGGTGGCAAGCACCGCGTCTGCGACGGCATCCATGCGATCGAGATGGACGGTGAAATGCGTCAGCTCACCGCGCAGACCGAGCTCGAGCATGAGCTTCGCGCGGCTGCGAACCGCCTGCGCCGTCAGGAGCGACAGCGCGTCGTGTTCAGTCGCCGCAGCCAACGCAGTCACGCTCTTATCTCTCCCCTGCGGGGAGAGGTCGCGCCGAAGGCGCGGGTGAGGGGCCGCAGATTCCACGAGAGAGCGCAACCCCTCACCCGGATCGCATCTGCCGATGCGATCCGACCTCTCTCATACGGGGAGAGGTGAACCGCCGACGCGGCAGCAAGTCGATCCATCGTCTTCATACTCTCAATACTTCTCCAGGGAGCGGCCGACGGTGCCGGTCAGGTTTTCGGCGGGCTGAGGCTCGATCGAAAAATAGCCGGCAGCTTTTTTCGCCGCGATCTCGACATGAGCATCCGCGGGGATCAGATCGTCGGGGATCGGCACGCGCTCGACGATGTCGATTCCCTGCCCGGTCAGCGCGTCATATTTCATGTCGCTCATCGACAGGAAGCGATCGATGCGGCGCAGGCCCAGCCAGTGGATCACATCCGGCATCAATTGCTGGAAGCGCGCGTCCTGCACGCCGGCGACACATTCGGTGCGCTCGAAATAGGCCGCGGCGGCGTCACCCTCCTCCTGGCGCTTGCGCGCGTTGTAGACGAGAAACTTCGTCACCTCGCCAAGCGCGCGGCCTTCCTTGCGGTTGTAGACGATCAGCCCAAGCCCGCCCTTTTGCGCACCGGCCGCGCATTCCTCGATACCGTGAATGAGATAGGGCCGACAGGTACAGATGTCGGAGCCGAACACATCCGAGCCGTTGCATTCGTCATGCACGCGGCAGGTGATCGTGGTGCGATGATCCGGCAGCTTGGTCACGTCGCCGAACAGATAAACCGTGGTGCCGCCGATCGGCGGCAAAAATACCTGCATGTCCGGCCGCGTCACCAATTCCGGGAACATGCCGGCGGTCTGCTCGAACAGCGTGCGGCGCAGACTCGTCTCGGTCACGCCGAAACGCTCGGCCACGCCAGGCAGATACCAGACAGGATCGATCGCGACCTTCACCACCGAGACGCTGCCGTTCTCGTGCACGACTTCACCATCGGGTTTCAGCCGCTTGGCGAGAATCGCCGAGCGGATTTCCGGCAGATCGAGCCGCGCGCGCGTCACCGCGATGCTCGGGCGGATGTCGACGCCCTCGGCGATCTCTTTCCCAAAATTCTCCGCGGCCAGATGGCCCCAGGGATCGAGCGCGACGATGCGGCCCGGCTCGCTCCATTGCGGGAACGGGCCGATGGTCGCGGCAGGAAAAGTATTGGTGAGATCCGGACGACGGAATGGATCGAGCGCGCCGGCGGAAACCGCGAGCGCGCGATAGACCGCATAGGAGCCGCCATGGCTGCCTATTACATTGCGATCCTGTGGCCGCGACACGGTACCGATGATCGGCCCGCGCGAGCGCGCATCGGCTGCGCTCCAGCTAATCGGAAAAGCATGCTTGCCGCCGGGCTCAGGATGCGAGGTGAGGCGGATATGGTCGGTTCGGTTCGAACGGCTCATGGTATGGTCTCGATGGGTCCTAAAAACCCAAATCCTAAAAAGCTCAAGCCCCAAAAAGCCAAGGCCCGCCTTTGCCGACGGGCCTGATTTTCAGGTCGAAATGCAGGATAAGCCTGCATGATTTGATTTGCGTATTCTGTAGCAAAATTACCCCTGTTGCGCTGCACAATTTATGTATTTTACGCGAAATTTCCAGTGGTGGCGGACTGTCGGATGG
>Ga0134126_10013808_pt1 | contig 10193 bp, 9 predicted proteins | sample KB31752_FD_96881 | JGI IMG/M metagenome (GOLD analysis project Ga0134126, IMG submission 96881) | Terrestrial soil microbial communities with excess Nitrogen fertilizer from Kellogg Biological Station, Michigan, USA - KB3-175-2 | ecosystem: Environmental > Terrestrial > Soil > Unclassified ...
CCCAGCACGACGCCGACGATGTTCTTGCCGATGTCGTGCACGTCGCCCTTGACCGTGGCCATCACGATCTTGCCCTGGCCGCCGCCGCTGGCCGCGGGCAGCCGGCCCTCGCGCCGGGCCTGCTCCTTCTCCGCCTCCATGAACGGCTCCAGGTGAGCGACGGCGCGCTTCATCACCCGCGCGCTCTTGACCACCTGGGGCAGGAACATCTTGCCCGACCCGAACAGCTCGCCGACGACCTTCATGCCGTCCATCAGCGGGCCCTCGATCACGTCCAGCGGCCGCTTGGCCTGCTGCCGGGCCTCCTCGGTGTCGGCCTCGATGAAGTCGGTGATGCCGTGCACCAGCGCGTGCTTCAGGCGCTCGGCCACCGGCGCCTCGCGCCAGGACAGGTCGACCGTGCGGGCGGTGCCCGGCCCGCTCACGGTGGCGGCGAAGGCCACCAGCCGGTCGGTGGCGTCCTCGCGCCGGTCGAACAGCACGTCCTCGACCAGCTCCAGCAGGTCGGCCGGGATGTCCTGGTACACCGCGAGCTGGCCGGCGTTGACGATGCCCATGTCCAGCCCGGCCCGGACGGCGTGGAACAGGAACGCCGAGTGCATGGCCTCGCGGACCACGTCGTTGCCACGGAACGCGAACGACAGGTTGGAGATGCCGCCGCTGGTGAGGGCGCCGGGGCAGCGCTGCTTGATCCGCGGCAGGGCGTCGATGAACGCCCTGGCGTAGCCGTTGTGCTCGGCGATGCCGGTGGCCACGGCCAGCACGTTGGGGTCGAAGATGATGTCCTCGGGGGCGAACCCGGCCCGGTGCACGAGCAGGTCGTAGGCCCGGCCGCAGATGGCCACCTTGCGGTCGGCGGTGTCGGCCTGGCCCTGCTCGTCGAAGGCCATCACGACCACCCCGGCGCCGTGCTGGCGGATGTGCCTGGCCTGCTCCAGGAAGGACTCCTCGCCCTCCTTGAGGCTGATCGAGTTGACCACGCTCTTGCCCTGCGTGCACTTGAGCCCGGCCCGCAGCACGCTCCACCGCGAGCTGTCGATCATGACCGGGATGCGGGCGATCTCCGGCTCGGTGGCGATCAGGTTCAGGAACGACGTCATGGCCTGCTCGCTGTCCAGCAGGTCGGCGTCCATGTTCACGTCGAGCAGGTTGGCTCCGCCGCGCACCTGCTCCAGCGCGACGGCGACAGCGCCCTGGTGGTCACCGGACTCGATCAGCCGCCGGAACCGGCGCGAGCCGGTGACGTTGGTGCGTTCCCCGATCATGACGAAGCCGGTATCGGGGCCGATCTTGAACGGCTCCAGGCCGCTGAACCGGGCCGGAGCCGGAAGGGCCGGGACTGGGCGCGGGGCCAGGCCGGCCACGGCCTGCGCGATCCGGCTGATGTGCTCGGGGGTGGTCCCGCAGCAGCCGCCCACGACGTTCACGGCGCCCGCGGCGGCGAACTCCCCGACCAGCCTGGCGGTCTCGTCCGGCTGCTGGTCGTAGCCGCCGAAGGCGTTCGGCAGGCCGGCGTTGGGGTGGCAGGCGGTGTAGGTGCCGACTAGCCGGGACAGCTCGTCGATGTGCGGCCGGATCTCCCTGGCCCCCAGCGAGCAGTTGACCCCGACGACCAGCGGCTCGGCGTGCTCCACCGACCGCCAGAACGCCTCCACGGTCTGCCCGGACAGGGTCCGCCCGCTCAGGTCGACGACGGTGACCGAGATCCACAGCGGCAGGTGCGGGGCCTCGGCACGGGCGGCGGCGATGGCCGCCTTGGCGTTGAGGGTGTCGAAGATCGTCTCGATCAGCAGCAGGTCCACGCCGCCCTCGGCCAGGGCCCGGACCTGCTCGGCGTAGGCCGCGTAGACGTCGTCGTAGGACACCGCGCGGTAAGCCGGGTCGGCGACGTCAGGGGACAGCGACAGCGTGACGTTGAGCGGGCCGATGGAGCCGGCCACGAACCGCCCGCCGGCCTCGTCGGCGGCCTGCCGGGCCAGCTGCGCGCCGCGCAGGTTCATCTCCCTGACCAGGCCCTGCAGGCCGTAGTCGGACTGGCCGATGCTGGTCGCGGTGAACGTGTTGGTGGTGGTGATGTCCGCGCCCGCGGCCAGGTAGCGGCGGTGGGCGTCGGTGACCACGTCGGGCCGGGTCAGGTTGAGCAGGTCCGGATCGCCGGTCACGTCGCGGGTGTGATCGCGCAGCCGGTCGCTGCGGTAGTCGGCCGCGGTCAGCCCGGCGTCCTGGAGCAGCGTGCCCCAGGCTCCGTCGAGCACCACGATGCGCTGGTCCAGAAGCTCGCGCAGGCCCCCGCCCGCTGTGCTTGATGAAGCTGTGCTTGATGACGCTGCTGCCGATGACATTTCGCCCGAGCACCTCCTGGTTCATCAGGAGGCGCCCTTGCGTGTCAGCTAGCGGCCGAGCGTGGCGGGCAGAGCCCGTTGCAGCGCCTCTCGGCCGGGTCCTAGCTTACCGCGAGGACCCGGCCGGGGCCGGAATGGTTTATTCGGATTAAGGATGCGGCCGGGCTGGCTGGACCGGCCACGGGCCGGTCAGGCCAGGGCTATCTCGAAATACGCGCCCTGGTCATCGTGGCGGATCAGCGCCGGGCCGGCCCAGCCCTCGAAACCGCCCGTGCCGGTGCCGGGCACGATATAGCCCCAGACCGAGTCCGGGTCCGACTCCAGGGCCCCGTGCTGGACCGTGACCGAGCCTTCCCGCCCGTCCTCGGCCCGGCCGGTGATCCGCTCCGTGGCCACGTAGGACCGGGCGCCCTCGACGCCCGCGTGCATGAACACCGTAGTGGCCTGGCCGGTGATGCCGGCGGTAAAGGTCTTGCTGAAGGTCAGCACCGTGAACCAGTCCGCGTCGAGCCCCTTGACCTGGCGGGCTTCGAAGCCGTCGACCTGAAAGCGGGCGATGATCGTCATGGGTCCCCCGGCCGGCGTCAGGCGCCGGTCCAGGCCGGGTCCCGGCCCGACAGCCCGAGCAGGCGGTCGAAGGCCGGGGCGGCGTCGGGCACGCTGACCCGCGGCGCGAACGGCTTGCCCTCGCCCTGGTAGTCGGCCGTGAGCATGCCCGGCGCGAAGCCCAGCGACTCCTGGGCCGCCTCGGCCGGCGGTGACCAGGGCTGGCCGGTGGCACGGGCCAGGTCCCAGCCGTGCATCTGGTACTCCCACAAGATCATGCCCAGGGCCATGTCGCCGGGCATGGCGCTGCTCCCCAGGCGCAGCGGCCGGCTGGCCGCGCCCGCGCGCAGGGCCTGGTCCATGCGGCCGGCCGCGGCCCTGACCTCGGCCTCGGCGTCAGCCGGGGCCTGGTAGCCGTCCAGGCTGGCCCGCGGCGCCTGGCCGCCGGGGTCGGCGAAGCCATCGGCGAAGGTGGCCAGCCAGCCCACCATGTGATCGCGCAGCTGGGCGACGTCATAGTCGGGGCAGGGCGTCGGGTCGTGCAGTTGCTGCTCGTTGATCCCCCCGACGACGTCGGCCAGGTCAGCGAGCACGGCGGCGAGCAGGCCGCGGGTCTCATCATTGGTCGTGGTCATGCTGGCAACGCTAGGGCGCCTGGGCCGCGGCGGGCTTGAAGATTCGCGTCAGGCGCTCTCGCTCTCGCTTGACGAGTCGGCGAGGGCGGTCGTGGCGGTGCCGCGGCGGGCCGGGATGGCGGCGGACGCGGCCGTGAGCACCGCCGCCGCGGCCATGGCGAAGAAGAACCCGCGGGATGGGCTGACATCCGCGATCGCGCCGAAGAAGGCGACTCCGGCGCCAGTGCCGAAGGCGAAGGTGACCTCCTGAATCGCGCCCGCCTGAGCGGCGTGGGGAGGTGTGGCCGCCTGGAACAGGGCGGTAGTGGCCATCGTGCCCATACCTCCGTAGCCGAGCCCAACGAGAGCGATCGGAACGAGCACCGTCGTGTCGCTCCAGGCCAGGGCGAGCAGCCCGACGGCCTGCAGGACGAGCGCGGCCCGAACGGCGGTGAGCATCGCCACCCGGCGCAGGACCAGCGGCGCGAGGACGCCGCCGAGCGCGGTGCCGGCCGCTTGCGGTGCCAGCGCGAGCCCGGCTTCCAGCGGGGTGCGGCCGAGGGCGTCCTGGAGATGCAGGCTGACCAGATAAAGGCACGCGCCCGTGGTCGCGGCGGACACCAGGATCTGGGTCGCGGACCGCGCGAACCCCGGGCGCCCGAACAGCGAGATGTCAATCAGCGGGCTGCGCAGCCACCGCTGCCGGCGCACGAACCAGACCGCGCCGGCGGCGCCGACGGCCAGGAAGAGGGCGCCCGTGAGCGGGTCAGCGGCCATGTGCTGGATGCCGTAGACCAGGCCGCCGACCGTCGTGACCGACAGCGCCAGGCTGATGACGTCCCAGCGGGCACGCGGACCCGGCGCCATCGACTCCGGCATCAGCCACCACGCCAGCGCGGCCGTCGCCACGGCCAGCGGGCTGAGGCACAAGAACACTGACCGCCAGCCCAGGGCCTGCGTGAGGACGCCACCCAGGATGGGCCCCGCGGCGCTGCCGACGCCGAAGACCGTGACCCACGCGCCATTCGCTATGGCCAGGTCATGCCCGCGGAACGTGTGCCCGATGGTCGACACCACGCTGGCCAGGATCATCGCGCCGGCCACGCCGAGCACGGCCCGGCAGGCGATGAGCTCCACCCCGTCCGAGACGAAAGCGGGCACGATGTTGACCACCGCGACCACGGCCAGGCCGGCCAGCATCAGCCGGCGCCGGCCGTAATGGTCGCCGAGACGAGCGGCGGCCACCATGGTCACGGCCAGGGCCAGGGGGAACGCGCCGACGATCCACGCCCGGCTGCCCACCGAGACGGACAAGGCCACGGCGATGCGCGGCAGAGCGGTGTTGGTCATGCTGTTGGCGAGACTGCCGCCCAGTATCGCCAGCATCAGCGGCAACAGGACCAGCCATCGCGACTGCTGGGGCTTACTCATGGCTGAGGCAGTGATGTCTTGCGCATGTGACGCTGATCGGCTCGGCGTCAGGTCAGCAGGAGGACGGCGTAGCAGACGAGCCAGTGCTCGACCATGCAGTCATCGCCGCTGCCGTGCGGCCAGGCCGGGCAGGAAGCGGCCCAGCCATCGGGCGAACTGCTCCGACCAGGCCAGCCGGAGCTGAGCCAGCAGGCGGTGGAAGAACTCATCCAGCCGGCGGCTCCCCAGCAGGTCGCGCACCTCCGACGCCGTGAGCCGGCTGATCGCCGCCCCCTTGTTGGGCACCTGCACGACCATCCCCTCCGAGGCCAGCAGCCGCAGGGCCTCCCGCAGCGTGTTCCGCGAGATCTCCAGCTCGGCCGCGATGGCCACCTCCCTGAGCGGCGTACCGGGCAGGAGGTCCCCGCGCAGGATCCGCTCACGCAGACGGCCGGCCACCCGGCCGGCCGCGTCCAGCACCTCGGTCTCAGGGACGCTCATCATGCGACGACGGTAACGGACGGCAAGGTCGACGGCATGCGGGCAGCGGGCTTGAACCTGTCCGTCAGACCCAGCCGCTAGGGTCGCGAACATGACCAGTTCCGGGCCCGATCCGGTCGAGCGGGACAGCCGGGGGATCCTCGATCCCTGGCTGCTGCGCCAGCGCGTCCAGCTGACCAGGTACCCGGCCGACCCGGCGCTGGCGCCGTTGATCGACCGCTTCTGGGCGGTGCGCTGGGACCTGCCGCCGGGCACGGTGCACCGCCAGCAGTTGCTCCCTCATCCCGGCGCCAACTTCAGCGTCGCCCACCCCAGCGCGGGACCCGACGACCGCCAGCCGGGACCGGTCCAGGCCCGGCTCACCGGCGTGGTCCGCGGCCTGGGCGGCCGGGTGCTGGTCGGCCAGGGCTGGGGCGTGGCCGCGCTGGCCCGGCCCGGCGGCCTGGGCGCGTTCATCGAAGGCTCGGCGGCCGATCTCACCGATCGCGTCGTGCCGCTCGGGGCCGGCCTTCGCGGCCTGGGCGACGGCGAGGCCGCGCTGGTGGACCGGATCATCGCCGAGCCCGACGAAGCCGCGCGGATAGCGCTCCTGGCGGCCGCGCTGGAGCGGGCCGTGGACCCGGACCGGGCCGGGCCGGCCGCCGAGGTGGCCGCCGTGGCCCGGCTGGCCGAGACCGACCGCGACGTCCGCCTGCTGGCCGACCTGTGCGCGGTGGCCGGCCTGGGCCAGCGCACCCTGCAGCGGATGTTCCTGCAGTACGCCGGGGTGTCCCCGACCTGGGTCATCCGCCGCTACCGGCTGATGGAGGCGGCCGAGGCGGTCCGTGAGGGCTCCCAGGTGTCCTGGGCGCAGGTGGCGGCCAGCCTCGGCTACGCCGATCAGGCCCACCTGACACGGGACTTCCGGGCCACGACCGGCCAGACCCCGGCCGCGTACGCCGAGGCACAACGGGCACATTGACCGGACCGCGTTGACCAGACCGCGCCGGCTGGTTAGCTTCCACTAGAACACGTTTCATTTCTGTTCATTTTCCCGTGGAGGCGGCCCGTGACAGCGTCGTCGGTGCCAGCGGATCGGCCGCCGGGCGAGAAGCGCAAGATGACCGTCAGCGAGCGCAGCGTGGACGAGCTGGCGACCGCGCTCCAGGACTGGCTGGCCGGCCAGCCGGACACGCCAGGCCGCCCGACCGTGAGTGGGGTCCGGCTGCCCGAGAGCGCGGGCCTGTCGAGCACGTCGGTGCTGTTCGAGGTGAGCTGGGCCGGGAGCGAGCGGCACGACGCCTACGTGGCCCGGCTGGCCCCCGAGCCCGGCGCGGTGCCGGTGTTCCCCCGCTACGACCTGCCCGCCCAGTACGAGGTGATCAGCCAGGTGGCGGCGCGCAGCGACGTCCCGGTGCCCCGGCTGCGCTGGAACGAGCCCGGCGGCGGCCCGCTCGGCACGCCGTTCTTCGTCATGGACCAGGTCGACGGGCGGACCCCGCTGGACAACCCGCCCTATGTGTTCGGCGGCTGGCTGCTCGAGGCCGGGCCGCAGGAGCGCGCCCGGCTGCAGCGGGCCAGCATCGGGATCCTGACCCGGCTGCACGCAATCGCCGATCCCGTGACGGCGTTCGGTGTGCTGCGGCCGCCCGGCGGCGATGCCCTGCGCTGCCACGTGGACAGCCAGTACGAGTACTACCAGTGGGCCTTAGCCCGTGACGGCCTGCGGATACCGATCATCGAGCGGGGCCTGGACTGGCTGGAGGCGCACTGGCCGCGCGAGCCCGGCCCGGACGTGCTGCTGTGGGGCGACGCCCGTATCGGCAACATCATCTACCAGGACTTCGAGCCGGCCGCCGTGCTGGACTGGGAGATGGCCGCGCTCGGCCCGCGCGAGGTGGACGTGGGCTGGTTCGTGTTCCTGCACCGGTTCTTCCAGGACATCGCGGAGTTCTTCGAGCTCGACGGCCTGCCCGGCTTCCTGCGCCGCTCGGACGTGGAGCGGTGCTACGCCGAGCTGGCCGGAGTGCCGCTGCGGGACATGGACTTCTACCTCGTGTACGCCGCGCTGCGGCACGCGATCGTGATGGCCAGGATCAAGCGGCGCATGATCCATTTCGGCGAGGACCAGGTACCGGACGACCCCGACGACTACGTCCTGCACCGCGCCAGCATGGAGCAGCTGCTCGCGGGCACCTACCGATGGGACTGAGGCGAGTGCCGATTCCGCTCGATGAGTACCCCGTCCACCAGACCCCGCTGCCGATGAGCCGCGTCGCGACCAGCGACCGCAACTTCTACGACCGCTGCTACCTCAACCTCCACGGCCCCGACGACGAGGTGTTCCTGGTCACCGGGCTGGGCGTGTACCCCAACCTGGGCGTCATCGACGCCTACGCCGCGGCCCGCCGTGGCGACCGGCAGTGGGCGGTCCAGTTCTCCGCCGCGCTGCCCGAGCGAGGCCTGGAGCAGCGGGTCGGCGGGTACCAGATCGAGGTCGTCGAGCCGCTGCGCGAGCTGCGCCTGCGGTGCGCGCCGGCCGACGGCGAGATCGAGTTCGACCTGCGCTGGACCGCGGCCTTCCCGGCCGTGCAGGAGGAGTCGCACCTGCTGCTGTCCGGCGGCCGGCCGATCCTGGACGCCTCCCGGTTCTCCCAGCTCGGCCGCTGGAGCGGGCGGCTGCGGGTGGCCGACGCCGAGTTCGCCGTGACGCCGGATCAGTGGGGCGGGGCCAGGGACCGGTCGTGGGGCATCCGGCCGTCGGGCGAGCCCGAGCCGCCCGGCCGGGCCGCCAGCGAGATGCCGCTGGGGTTCTGGTGGCTGTACGCGCCGCTCCAGTTCGACCGCTACGCGGTCATCGTGATCCTGCAGGAGAACCCCGACGGCTACCGGACCCTGAACGACGCCAAGCGGGTCTGGCCGGACGGCCGGGTCGAGCAGCTGGGCTGGCCGCGGGCCGATATCAGCTACGCCTCCGGCAGCCGCCATCCCACCTCGGCCCGGCTGCACCTGACCGACCAGCAGGGCGGCCCGCTGACCCTGGAGCTGGAGACGGTCACCTCGGTCCCGCTGCACGTGGGCGCCGGGTACGGCGCCGACCCGGACTGGTCGCACGGCCGGTGGATGGGCCCGCAGTGGAGCCGGTCGGCGGTGTATGACCTCACCGACCCGGCGGTGGCCGGCCGGATACCCTTCGGAGTGATCGATCACCTGGCCAGGGCCCGGATCGGCGACGAGACGGGCCGGGGGCTGTTCGAGCACGCGAGCATGGGCCGGCACGACCCGACCGGCTTCGCCGACTGGGCCTCGGTCGCGCCCTGACACCGAAGGCATTCACGGGAGGCTGCTCATGGCGGACGCGCACAAGGTCACCGATCCCGCCGTGCAGGCCCTCGTCGCGGCCATCAACGCGGGCGACCGGGCGGCGTTCTTCGCCGCGCTGACGCCCGACGCGACGATGTCCGACGACGGCCGGGACCGCGACCTGGCCGACTGGGCCGACCACGAGATCTTCTCCTCCGCCGGCCATATGGACGTGGTCACGGTCCGCAACGGCGGGCGGTCGCTGATCGCCGACTACCGCAACGACCGGTGGGGCCGGATGCGGACCCGCTGGGCGTTCACGATCACCGGGGGCAAGATCAGCCGCTTCGAGACCGGCCAGGCCTAACCGCGCCCCGACGGTCTTTGAGGCAGCAGCGCCCACTCGAAGATTTTTGAAGCAGCAGCGCCTAGTGCGCGGGCATGACGAAGTCATCCCGCGCACTAGGTGCCTGGTTGACCCTGCAAAATGCCGATTCGCCTGCGGGCGGCCGGTAGCCCTGTCGATACTCAGCGCTGTGATCGGCGAAAGCTTCCCGGTGGTGCTGGCGGCCGCTCAGGACGGCAGCGAGGCGGCGTTCTCGCAGCTCTGGCGGGATGGCAACCCGGTCCTGCTGCGCTACCTGCGGGTGATCTCACCGGAAGCCGCCGACGACATCGCGGCCGAGACCTGGGTCCAGGTCGTGCGCGGGCTGGCCGATTTCCGCGGCGACGAGCGCTCCTGGCGGGCCTGGCTGTTCACGACCAGCCGCCGGCGCACGCTGGACGAGGCCCGGCGGCGGTCGCGGCGGCCGGCCGTGCCGCTGGAGTTCATCCCCGAGTCCACGCTGCCTGGCGCCGCGGACACGGCCGACATCGCGCTGGAGCACCTGGGCACCCAGGCCGCGCTGGCCCTGCTGACCCAGCTGCCGCGGCTTCAGGCCGAGGTGATCCTGCTGCGGGTAGTGGCCGGTCTGGACACCGAGACGGTGGGCCGGATGGTCGGGCGCAGCCCCGGCGCGATCAGGGTCGCCACCCACCGCGCCCTCAGGCGACTGGCCGAGATCGCCGAGCAGGCGGGTGTAACGCTGTGACCGGGCCCGGCGTTTCGGACGATGACATGCCGAGCTTCCGAAGGTCAGCCCGCCGGGACGAGTCCCCCCTCACGGACGAGTCCCTGGCCGCGCTGCTCTCCGGAGCGCTGCCACCCGAGGACGTCCCGCCCGACCTGCGCGCGGCCGCCGACGTCCTGGCCGCGCTGCGCACCGGCCCCGGCCGCGACGAGCTGGCCGACGAGGCCTCTGCACTGGCCGAGTTCCGGATCCGCGGCCCCCGACACCACGGCACCCGGCTGGGGCCGGCGAGTCAGCCGAGGCGGCGTGGCCCGTTCCGGCTCCCCTCTCTGTCGGGCAAGATCGCTGCGGCCACTGCGGTCATCGCCCTCGCCGTTGGCGGCGTCGCCACGGCCGCGGTCATCGGCGTACTGCCCGCGCCGCTTCAG
>Ga0134126_10013809_pt1 | contig 10193 bp, 12 predicted proteins | sample KB31752_FD_96881 | JGI IMG/M metagenome (GOLD analysis project Ga0134126, IMG submission 96881) | Terrestrial soil microbial communities with excess Nitrogen fertilizer from Kellogg Biological Station, Michigan, USA - KB3-175-2 | ecosystem: Environmental > Terrestrial > Soil > Unclassified ...
CATCGAGGCGTGGTAAGCAAAGGTGGCGGTCGCATAGTACTAATAGAGGCCAATGTCTTTGTTGACAATTCGGGCGCAGCCTTTTCGGGTGGCTCGACTGATCCCGATCTCTTCATCGACGGGCGCTTCGGCGATCCTTGTTCATTCGCCTACTTCGAATCCTACGACATGACAGCACGCGATAACCTCGTGGTCTCAACGCGTCCGGGTGAACGCCCGGTTGAGCCTATTGCGATCTGGGCCGCGAAGAACCCCAGCATCGTGAACAATACCTTTGTCGGTATTGGTGAGCGTGGGGTTTTACTCGTGCGTCCCGGGAACGAGGTCGACAGTCCCGCCAGAGGATGCGGGCGTTCAGTCCGTCTAACACGCACCGAAGATCTTAAAGTGAGTCGTAACGTGTTCATTCTTTCGGGAGTGGTAGACGAAACCATGCTCTATCAAACCTCGGGTGTTGGCACAGTAGTACTAAGATTTGATCATCGTGACAATACCTTCTTCAATAGAGGACAGGACGTTCCACTGGGAGGACTGGCCGATCCTAATGGCGAGCCCGGCTTCAGCAAGAGCGACCCGCAATTAGCGGGAGGGCAGGGAACTGACTACGCGACCTGGATGGCCACGGTGAAACTCAAAAGCAGTTCGCCATCGCTGGGTCGTGGCGTGCGTGGTGGCAAATGAGCGAGCAAGATTTTCCAGGTGCAGTACCTGAAATACCTGTTGCTGACGTCGACAGGGCGGCGGCGTACTACAAGAACCAACTGGGCTTCACCGTAGACTGGGGCGGTGAGGACGGAGGGATCGCAGGCATCTCAAAAGGAAGCTGCAGAATGTTCCTCACCAATCGCGCTTTTCGCGAGCCTCACGGTAATTCAGCGCCGGTATTGGTCTGGCTAAATCTGAATAGCAAACAAGAAGTAGATGATTTGTACGAGACCTGGAGTCGCGGCGAAGCGCGGCTTGTTTCGCGTCCCGAGGCGAAGCCGTGGAAGCTGTACGAGTTCACGGTTGCAGACCTGGATGGCAATCTATTTCGCGTCTTTTACGATTTTTCGTGGGAGAACCGCGGCGTGTGATCCCCCAATACCTCAACTCTCAACTCTTTGGAGTGCGGTGACCTGTCACCGCTTTTCTTCGTCGCGACCTGTCGCGACGACTGCCATAGGATTTCTCTGAGAGGTGCGGCGTCAAGCCGCCGTACACCAAAGCGGTGACAGGTCACCGAACTCCAAATGGCCGAGTCATCACTTGCCACTGCCGTTGTCCGATCGCTTTGATTTGTGAGTCTGGCCACTTCTCAAGATACTCGTAGGCCGGGTGATTCAGTTTTTCTCGACAGGGGTTGCGCGCCGCATTGTAACTACAGATGAGCGACCAGCGTGAATTTGGGCTGCGGTTCGCGTCTGAGCGATGTAGTAGATTGCAGTGGAAGAAGAGTGCAGACCCCGGTTCCATCTCACAGTGGACCAACTCCAGCTGCTTGAGTGCTTCCTCTACGCGCTTCATATCGGCGCCCGTTTGTTCGCCGGCTTTGCCATGATCGATGCGACCCATGTGATGTGAACCCTTGATCACTTGCAGGCAGCCGTTCTCGGAAGTCGCGCGATCGATCGCAATCAAGCAACTCGCCATATAAGGAAATAGACAATCGTTGGAATACCAGTAACCATAATCCTGGTGCCACTCCCAGGCCCCGCCCACGAAAGGTTCCTTGAGCATCATTTTGTGGTGGTAATGGTAAACCTCGCCACCGAGCATTTGTTCCATCGGATCCACGATGCGAGCGCAGCGGACAAAAGCGCTGTAGATGTCTTCACCCAACGAGCCGGTAATCCACAACTTGCTTCGTCCGCTGGCTAAGTCGAGTCGCTCGTGTGCTTGTTGCTCCATTTGCTGATCACTTCTGGCGATATTAAGGAGTAAATCCATTTCTTCCTTATCGAACAGATCTCTTACGAGCAGATATCCGTCGCGGTTGAATTGCTCAATCTGTTCTGCGGCCAACCTGGGCATGGAGTCTTCTCCTGGTTCAGATCCCCTTTGGATCAACAGTCTTCGACGCGTAGCGCCGGGATGAATTTAGCACGGCCTCTTAAAGGCCGCGGAAAGGCGAATGATGTTTGCGTCGCATCGCGACAGTCTGAAGCCAGCGAACAAAAATCGTCGCTATGCGACGATTTTTCAGGCTCGTGCAGGAGTGGACCGAAACAAAATTACCAAAAGCTAGTACTCCACAAACGTATCATCGGGATAACAGAATAACCATCTCTCACCCGGTTCGGCCGAAGCAATCACGGGATGCCCACTCGCGTTTGCATGCTTGGTGGCGTGGCGATTTGGCGAGTCGTCACAACAGAGCGTCGCGCCACACGTTTGACAGGTCCGTAGATGCACCCATTGGGCGCCGATCTTCACGCACTCTTCGCATTCTCGTCGCGACGGGTGCTTCACTTCGGTAATGGCGTTCAAATGAGAACAAGTCTCTTCAGCCATGTCTCCTCCTATTCGGCGAGCACTTGATGTACAAACGACACCGCAATTGAACCTTCGCCCACGGCGGACGCTACTCGCTTCAAGTTTCCCCCACGAATATCTCCGACAGCGAACACGCCGGGTAAACTGGTTTCCAGAAGATACGGCGGACGCTTAAGGGGCCACTTAGCTTTCACTAAATCTTCCGGCGTGAGATCTACGCCCGCCTTGATAAATCCTGCCTGATCACACGCTACACAACCATCGAGCCAGGCGGAATTCGGCACCGCGCCGGTCATCGAAAAGAGATGGGCGATGTGGTGCGATTCAGTCTGTCCGCTTTGATTGTTGCGCCAGCTTACGCGCTCAAGGTGATCGTCTCCCTCCAGCGCAACCACCTCAGAGTTGATGAGAAGTTCAATGTTCGGCGTCTCTTCGATGCGCCGTACCAGGTAACGCGACATTGTCGCAGCCAGGCTGGCAGATCGAACAAGCACATACACTCGTCTGGTTGTTTGCGCCAGAAAGACTGCCGCCTGACCGGCAGAGTTGCCGCCGCCTACGACAATTACTTCTTCACCGCCACACAACTGCGCCTCCAGATGCGTGGCCCCGTAATAGACGCCGGCACCCTCAAACTTCGCGAGATTTTCCAGCTGCAATCTGCGGTATTGCGCGCCCGAGGCGATCACTATCGTTCGAGCAGAAACGGTCTGGCCGTCCCCGATCAACACTGCGTAAGGCCGACGATCGCAAGCCAGGCCTTTCGCGTTCTTGGCAATCAACATATCCGCACCGAACTTTTGCGCCTGCGTGTAGGCGCGACCGGCCAGCTCATGTCCCGAGATCCCGGTAGGAAAGCCAAGATAGTTTTCTATTTTCGAACTCGCTCCCGCCTGACCACCGGGCGCATTTGATTCGAGCACCAGAACATCAAGCCCCTCAGAAGCTCCATATACTGCTGCCGCCAGACCCGCGGGCCCGGCGCCAACGATGATCAAGTCTCGCACCTGCGCTTGATCGATTCCTTCGTTGAATCCGAGGCAGCCAGTAATTTCCTCATTGGTTGGATTGCGGAGTACTGCCGTGCCGCGACAAATGAGAACGGGCAGGTCATCAATCGATAGCGAAAAGCGATCGAGCACTTCCTGAACTTCCGCATCTCGCTCGAGATCGATGTAAGAATAGGGTTGGTAGTTGCGAGTGAGAAACTCCTTGATCCGCAGGGTGTCAAGCAAATGACTGGAGCCAATTAAGACGATGTCACCAACTTCAAGCGCAATCAATTCGAGACGGCGCAGGATGAAAGCCCGCAGAAAAATATCACTGAGTTCGCTGTCCGTCTCGACGAGGGCTTGCAACGCCTCGCGCTCGATTTCGATGATTTCGGATTTTTCCACGGCGCGTATTCGCACAAGTCCACGACGGCCCGAGAGCACGTTTAGTTCGCCAGTGAACATGCCGGGATTGCAAATGGCGACGACGCGCTCCTGATCGTTCGAGACCTGCAGCACGTTCAGTTGCCCGCTGATTACAACGAAGACTTTGGTTACCTGCTCGTTTAACTCAACAACGATCTCATCCTGTTCCACGGAGCGAGGTTGGCCGTGTGCGAGGACGCGAGCTTGTTGAGCAGAGGTGAGCACCGGAAACATCTCGCTGGGAATGCTTCCCGGCGGTGCTGATAAAGCGTTCTCCGACGCTGGGGTGATGGTGTGGGTCATGCAGTCAAACTTACTGCGGCTTGTTGATGACGAGTTGCGGAATGAACTCCTTGCTTAGCTTTCAGTCGCGTGCCATGGATTTTTCGCTGGCGCGAGGCCAAGCCGCACCGCCGTCTTTACGAGGTCGGCGACAGAATCAGCATTCATCTTCTGCATCATCTTGCCGCGATGAGCCTTTACCGTGATTTCACTGATCCCGAGCTTCAAACCAATCTGCTTATTTAGCATTCCAGCAACCACCAATCGCAGCACGTCCTGCTCACGAGGCGTGAGTGATTCGTAACTGCTGTTCAGTGCCGCTATTTCAGCTTGATCGTCGAGGACTGCTGCGCTGCGCCGGATGGCGTGCCGGATGGCATTTAACAGCACTTCGTCATCAAACGGCTTGGTCAAAAATTCAACGGCTCCACCCTTCATAGCCTGCACTGTCATAGGAACATCGCCATGTCCAGTGATGAAGATAATTGGCATGTCGGACCGCTCGGACGCGATCAGCTTCTGCAGCTCGAGACCGTTTAGATCTGGAAGAGAAATGTCGAGCACTAAACAGCTTGGTATCGTTGTGCGCGGGTGCTCCAGAAACTCACCTGCAGACGCAAACGTCTCCGGCTGCCAGCCCGCAAATTTGATCAGCAACTCCAGCGATTCGCGTACCGAAATGTCGTCGTCAACTACGAAGACGATCGGCTTCGGCTGTGACTTGGGTGCTGCTGACATCGTGTCGTTACAGATGCTGAAATAATCAACTCGCTCGAAGCGCGGTGTTGAGTGCCTGCAAGAGATCCGTGGACTCGAACGGCTTGAACAGGCAGTCCACAGCACCCTCGGCGATCAAACGTGGACGAATCGCTTCATCTCGTTGGGCCGTGATGAAGACGATCGGGATTGATTGATGGCGACGCGTTAGCTCCTTTTGTAGATCGGGCCCGGTCATGCCGGGCATGGCCACATCGAGAAGCAGACATCTTGTTTCCGCAATCGATTTAGAGGCCAGGAACTCCTCGGCGGACGAAAACGTCTGCGCCTCGAAACCAAATTCCTTCAGCAAATCAGGCAAAGACTCGCGCACGGATTCGTCGTCATCAACCACTGTTATTAGCGGACGTGCAACCATTAGCTCGTTTTCTCGTGCATCGAACGGTAGTTACCGAGAATGCGCCTAATCAAAGCCGGAGTCTATCGTACTTTGGTATCGGTATCGACCGCGACCCAATACCGGCTATCGACCAATACTTTGGTGTAATAGATTCTTGTTTTTACTTGTGATTTACTCCCCAGGATCAGTAAATCCGAATCGGATGAAGGCAGCCGACGGTTCGATATTCGAACCATTCCGGGTAACGATCCCGCGATCAAGGCTTGTCGGGAAGGAACGCTTCCGTTCCCTGAGGGCACAATCAATGGCCCGGAGAGCTATCACTATGAAACGGATCACACTATTGATAATTGCGATTGCAACATTGGCAGGCGTTATTGGCTTCCAGGCACGAGCATCTCGCCACCTCCCAACTCAAGAAGCCACGCCGATTTTCCTAACCCGGATTCCCGACGGATACCGAGAATGGAGGTTTATCTCCGTGGCGCACGAGGAAGGCAACCTCAACAGTTTCGCTTCTGTTTTGGGCAATGACATCGCGATCAAGGCCTACCGGGAAGAAACGCTCCCATTCCCGGACGGCGCCATCATTGCCGCATTGCATTATCGCTTCATCCCGTCGGTGGAAAACAACAAAGCCTTTGGCCGAGATCAGTCTTTCGTTGCCGGGGACCCGACCAACGTTCAATTCATGGTCAAGGACTCAAAGAAGTACGCGGCGACCGGCGGTTGGGGGTTCGGTCATTTTAACAAAGACGGGAAGACGGTTGACGACGCATTCATGAAAACCTGTTTTCCCTGTCACCAGAAAATCAAAGAGCGCGATCTGGTGTTTACCCGGTACGCACCTTGAGATCGGTATTCAGAGGTCAAGCGATGAAACCACAAGACAATGACTCAACGACGAGTCAAAGGCCGGCCGCGTTGAAACAACCCGATGATGGATCGCGCCGGCATTTTCTCCAGAGTTCGATGTTTGGTTTGGCACTCGCGCTCAGCCCTGGTGCGATCACTGAGGTATTTGCGGATTCGAAATCCGGGAAGATGAGGAAGGATAACGCCATGAGTCAAAGCAGTGTTACACAACCAGCCGCCGAGCAGGCCGACAAAACTGCCATACGTCCGTTTCAATTCAACTTTCCAGATGCTGAACTTGCCGATCTGCGGCGGCGGGTAAACGCGACCAGGTGGCCGGATCGAGAACAGGTCACGGACGCATCGCAAGGTGTGCAGCTCGCAACGATGCAGAAACTCGCCCGCTACTGGGGCGCCGACTATGACTGGCGCAAGGGCGAGGCGAAGCTGAAGGCCGTACCCCACTTCGTTACCGAGATCGATGGTCTCGACATTCATTTCATTCACGTTCGTTCGAAGCACGAGAATGCGCTGCCGATGATCGTCACCCATGGTTGGCCCGGCTCTATCATCGAGCAGATGAAGATCATCGAGCCGCTGACCAACCCGACCGCCCATGGCGGGACCGAAGCGGACGCTTTTCATCTCGTGATTCCGTCTCTGCCGGGCTATGGGTTCTCTGGCAAGCCGACGAAGCCGGGATGGAATCCCGTTAGTATTGCAAAAGCGTGGGCGACACTAATGCAACGGCTTGGCTACACAAAATATGTGGCGCAGGGTGGCGACTGGGGCAATGCAGTTTCGGAGGTGATGGCTTTGCAGCAGCCGCCGGGATTGCTCGGCATTCACACCAACATGGCAGCCACCGTTCCCCCCGATGTGTCGAAGGCACTTGCGATGGGCGGCCCGCCGCCTGCCGGACTTTCGCCGGAAGAAAAACACGCATGGGATCAACTCGATGACTTTTTCAAGAACGGATTAGGCTACGCCCTCGAGATGAACAACCGCCCGCAGACGTTGTACGGAATCGTCGATTCGCCGGTTGGCCTGGCGGGCTGGATACTTGATCATGACATTCGCAGCTATCAGATGATCGCCCGCGTTTTCGACGGCCAGCCTGAAGGGCTGAGCCGCGACGACGTCCTCGACAACATCACACTTTATTGGTTGACGAATACCGCAATCTCTTCGGCGCGTCTTTACTGGGACACTGCGCACAACTTGCCGCCAGGCGGCTTCTTCGATGTGCGAGGCATCAAGATTCCGGTCGCCGTGAGTGCGTTTGCGGAAGAGATTTATCAAGCACCGAAGAGTTGGGCTGAGAAGGCGTATCCCAAACTCATCCACTACGGCAGCTTCCCCAAAGGCACACACTTCGCCGCCTGGGAACAACCGGACTTGTTCGTCGGTGAAATGCGCGCAAGTTTCAAATCGCTGCGGTCGGCCTAAGTGAGTCGGAAAAGGAACGAGATTGAGCCAACTAAAAACAATTCTGCCGGAAAACTTAGACTGGAAGCCTTTCGCTGCGTTCCCACCTTTGGTCCGTCTAGCGGTCATTGCAGGTCAGCCATCGGAACCTGGACCATACATGATCCGGGTCAAGGTGCCGAGTGACGTGAAGCTGATGCCCCACCGGCATTCCGAGGATCGTATCTACACAGTCATTTCCGGCGTCTTCTACATCGGCGTGGGCGAAGAATTCGACCCCGGCAAACTCGAGGTGTATCCACCCGGCGCGGTGATTGTTTTGCCCGGCAACACGCCTCACTTTCACTGGGCAAAGTCGGGCGAATACATCTCGCAGGTAACGGCGATCGGGCCGCTGGGCTTTGCATACGTGAACTCGAAAGACGATCCGCGGAACGAGAATTCCCAAAGGTGACTATACGAACGGAGGTCTTATGTCAGACGACGATGCCGAATCCCTTCTGCCGAGTCCCACTCGCCGCAGGTTTCTCTTGACCTCTGGAAGTAGTGTGGCAGCAAGCCTGGTTGCAGCCTACGTACCGGCGTCGGCGAAAAGCGCTGCCGGAGTGACAGACTCGGCTCCGACCGCCGCCGGGCCAAACATCGAAGGCTCCGTTCCGATCGCGCTCCGCATCAACGGCAAAGACCACAAACTGAACATCGATCCGCGAACCACACTGCTCGATTGCATTCGCGAAACAGTGACGCTCACCGGGACCAAGAAAGGTTGTGATCACGGACAATGCGGCGCCTGCACCGTGCATGTGAACGGCCGGCGGGTGCTTTCGTGCCTCAACCTCGCACTGATGCACGATGGTGAAGAGATCACGACTGTCGAAGGATTGGGCACGCCGGAAGCAATGCATCCCATGCAGGCGTCATTTCTGGCGTGCGACGCTTATCAATGCGGTTACTGCACGTCCGGACAGATCATGTCGGCCGTTGCCTTGCTCAAGGAGCCCTGCGGTCCTGACGACGCCGCGGTGAAGGAACTGATGAGCGGCAACATCTGCCGCTGCGGCGCCTACGCAAATATCGTCGAGGCCATTCAACAGGTTCGAAAGCACGCTTGAGCGCGAGCGAGGTTCTAGATGCACATCTTCGAATTCATCCGGCCAAAAGATTCAGCCGCGGCCATCGCCGTCGCCGCCGAATCAAAAACTGCGCAGCAGGGTGCGAACGTACGATTCATGGGTGGCGGCACTACGCTGATTGATCTGATGAAGCTCAACGTGGAAACGCCGGCACGCGTTCTGGATATCAATCGCCTGCCACTCGACAAGATTGAACTGATGCCCGATGGCGGATTGAAGATCGGAGCCACCGTTCGCAATTCCGATCTCGCAAATGAAGCAAAGGTGCAGCAAGGTTATTCGGTTTTATCGCAGGCGATCCTGCAAGGCGCTTCGGCACAGATCCGCAATATGGCTACGGTTGGCGGGAACCTGCTGCAGCGCACACGTTGTGTCTACTTCCGCGACACCGCGATGCCCTGTAATAAGCGCGAGCCGGGCACCGGATGCCCAGCCATTACCGGCCACAATCGCACGCTGGCGATCTTGGGCGCGAGCGAGCATTGTATTGCGACGAATCCATCAGATATGTGTGTTGCCCTGGCAGCGTTGGAGGCGACTATACACATTCAAGGGACGAAGGGTTCACGCGCGGTTGCGTTCGCAGATTTCCATCTGCTACCTGGTAACACACCGCACCGCGAAACCGTGCTCGAAGCCGGTGACCTTATCACGCATGTCACATTGCCTCCACCAATCACCGGAAGCAGGCAGCTCTACCTGAAACTGCGCGATCGTGCGTCGTACGAATTTGCGCTTAGCTCGGCAGCGGTGGTGCTCACCATCGCCAGCGGCCAGATTACGCATGCTCGCATAGCCCTTGGTGGCGTCGGCACAAAACCGTGGCGTTCGCCGGAGGGTGAAGCCGCGCTTACCGGCAAGCCAGCGAACAACGCGAGCTTCCGCGAAGCAGCCGAGGCTGCGCTGCGCAATGCAAAACCGCAAAGCGAGAACAAGTTCAAAATTGAATTGGCCAAGAGGTGCTTGATTTACGCCCTCGGAGTCGCGACGAATGGGTGAGTCCCTTTAAGCGCGGCTTGGGCCGCAACGAAATCCTGGCTCCAGAGGAGCCAAACGTTTATAGCACCGTTATTAAACGTATCACTCGCGCTCCAGCGGAGCGCAATGTTTTCGGCCATGAGAGCTCAAGTCGAGCACGTTTCGCTCCTCTGGAGCGAGAAAGGATCCTTTTTGGAGTCATACGTCTATAAACATTTCGTCACATTTCGTCCTTAGGGGACGAGGGAGGTAAGTCTTGCTAGGGAAGAGTCTTACAAAAGGAGCGAACCATGGCGACAACACAGGCATCGCCGGCAACTTCTCCGATCGGACGTGACACACCGCGTATCGACGGGCCACGCAAAGTCACCGGACTAGCGAAGTACACATCCGACTTTATGTTTCCCGGAATGCTTTATGCCGTTCCCGTAGAAGCGACGATCGCGAACGGCAAGTTGCTCAAGCTGGACACTGCGGCCGCCGAGAAGATGACGGGGGTACGAGCAA
>Ga0134126_10013811_pt1 | contig 10192 bp, 11 predicted proteins | sample KB31752_FD_96881 | JGI IMG/M metagenome (GOLD analysis project Ga0134126, IMG submission 96881) | Terrestrial soil microbial communities with excess Nitrogen fertilizer from Kellogg Biological Station, Michigan, USA - KB3-175-2 | ecosystem: Environmental > Terrestrial > Soil > Unclassified ...
CCGGCGACGTTCGCCGGGCGGAAATTCGATGCGGCCTTGCTTGCGGCGCTTCCGGCCGGCACCGATTTGTGCGGCGAGAACGGCGAATTTCACACGTTCGTGTCGGCCGGCCCGATGCTGAAGCGGGAGATTCAGATTGCAGTCGGTGAGACGGTCGAGCGCGAAGGTTTTGCGTTCGCGGATCTGTTGCCTGCCTAGGTGCGCAGCGTCCCGCCGGTCTTCTTCGTGACCTCGGCGACGATCTTGCCGGCAAGCGCCTCGATCTCCTGATCGGTCATGGTCTTTTCGCGCGGCTGGATGGTGACCGCGATGGCGATCGACTTCTTGCCGGGCTCGACGCCTTTGCCTTCGTAGAGATCGAACACGCTCACGCCCGCGATCAGCTTGCGGTCGGCGCTCTGTGCCGCGCGCACGATGTCGGCGGCCTTCACCGCGCTATCCACCACGAAGGCGAAATCGCGATCGACCGGCTGGAACGGCGACAGCTCGAGCATGGCCTTGGCGCGCGTCGCTTTTGCCTTTGACTCGGGGATTTTCTCGAGGATCACCTCGAAGCCGACCAGTGGGCCATCGGCCTTCAGTGCTGCCAATGCGCGCGGGTGCAATTCGCCGAAGTGGCCGAGGATATTTTGCGGGCCGATCTGGATGGTGCCGCTGCGGCCGGGATGAAACCAGGCCGGAGCGCCGGGTACGACTTGCAGCGCCTGCACGGGCGCGCCGGCGGCAGCCAGAACGGCGAATGCGTCGGCCTTGGCGTCGAAAACATCGACCGGCTTGGCGGCGTCCGACCAATGACGTCCGTAGCCATTTGCTGTTGCCAGCGCGCGGCGTATGCCGCTTGCCGCCGTCGATTGATCCTCGGGCCGGTCGCCTTTGAAAATCTGGCCGACTTCAAACAAGGCGACGTCGGCATAGCCGCGATCGGCATTTTTCTGCGCCGCCATCATCAGACCCGGAATGAGGCTTGGCCGCATGTCGGACAATTCCGCCGCGATCGGATTGGCCAGCGCCAGCGCGCCATTGCCGCCGCCGAACAATTCCGCTTCGCGCTTCGACACGAACGACCAGGTGATGGCCTCGACCATTGCGCGCGCGGCGAGCGCGCGTTTGGCCTTGCGGGTGCGGTTCTGGATCGGCGTAAGCACCGGCTTGCGCGCCGCAGGTCCGCGCGGGAACGGCGTCGACGGCACCTGATCGACGCCGACGATGCGCACGATTTCCTCGACGATGTCGGCGCGGCCATGCACGTCGGGCCGCCACGACGGCACCGCGATCTTGACCTTCTCGCCCTGTCCGGCCGTGAAGAAGCCGAGCTTTTCCAGCGTGCGCCGCACTTCCGGCAGCGACAGTTTCAATCCGGCCAGCCGCGGCAATTCGTTCAGCGGGAAGTCGATGACTTTTTCCTTCGGCGTCGGATCGCCGGCGACGACGATCTCCGAGGGGGTGCCGCCGCAGAGGTCGATCACCATTTGCGTGGCAAGTTCGAGTCCGGGCAGCATGAAATTCGGATCGACCCCGCGCTCGAACCGATAGCGCGCGTCGGAATTGATGCCGAGACTGCGGCCGGTCTGCGCGATGTTGAGTTCGTCCCACAGCGCCGATTCGATCAGCACATCGGTCGTGCTCTCCGAGCAGCCGGTCGCTTCGCCGCCCATGATGCCGGCAAGCGACTCGACGCCCTTCTCATCGGCGATCACGCACATCGCCTGGTCGAGCGTGTAGGTCTTGCCGTCGAGCGCGAGCAGCGTCTCGCCGTTGTGTGCGCGCCGCACCGAGAGATTGCCGTTTACCTTCGCGGCGTCGAACACATGCAGCGGACGGCCACGGTCGAAGGTGATGAAGTTGGTGATGTCTACGAGCGCATTGATCGGGCGCAGGCCGATTGCTGTCAGGCGCTTTTGCAGCCAGTCGGAGGAGGGGCCGTTCTTCACGCCCTTCACCAGCCGCAGGCCGAATGCGGGGCAGAGCGACGGCCTCTGCCCGAAATCGAGCGTCACCTTGACCGGGCAAGGGAAGGTGCCCTTCACCGGCTTGGCGGTGCGATCCTTGAAGGTGCCGATGGTGGCCGCGCCAAGATCGCGTGCGATGCCGGCGACGCCGGTGCAGTCGGGCCGGTTGGGCGTGACGTTGATGTCGATTACGATCTCGTTGAGGCCGAGTACTTCCGCAAAAGGTTTCCCGACCGGAGCATCGGCAGGCATCTCGATGATGCCGTCGTGGTCGTCGGAAAATTCGATCTCCGCGCCGGAGATCAGCATGCCGTGGCTTTCCACGTCGCGAATCTTGCCGACACCAAGCGTGATCTTCTTGCCGGGAATGTAGGTGCCGGGCCTTCCCAGCACGGCCTTCATGCCGGCGCGCGCATTGGGCGCGCCGCAAACGATCTGGATCGGCTTGCCGTCGCCGGTGTCGACCATGCAGACGCGCAGGCGGTCCGCGTTCGGATGCTGCACCGCGGAGATCACGGACACGACCTTGAACGCTTCGTATTGCTTCGCCTTGTCCTCGACGCCTTCGACTTCAAGACCGATCATCGTCAGCTTGTCCGTGATTTCGGACAGCGATGCGTCGGTGTCGAGATGCTCTTTCAGCCAGGTGAGGGTGAATTTCATCGCGCGGCTACTTTCCCGGCGTCCAGAAATAAAGAACCGGCAGCACAAGGAAGACGACGACGGTGAACACGATGGCGGCGCGGATGCAGTAGCCGTACAGTTCGCTGCGGATGATCAGTTCGCGCTGGATGATGTCGTGCGTGCGATCCGCGGCCTCGGCGAATTCATAGGCGCGGAAGACCGACAGGCAGCGCAGGCAGCCAAGCGCGATCAAAAGATAGATCGCGATTTCGGCAACGACGATCCCGACCTCGATCTGATTATCGGCGACAAGCGGGGCGATCAGTCCCAGGCCGGCGATCATCATCGACGTGTGCGTGAGCAGGCCGGTCGCCTTCGCGTCGATCGAGGCGAATGTGTGGGAAACTTCAGCCGACATCGCATTGTCGCGTTGCCGCAACATGGCTTCGTATGCGGAAATCTTGTGCACATTCCAGCCGCGCGTAACGAGCGCGTAGACGGCACGATCGAACGGCGATGGTCTGGATTTTTTCGCCACGGCGTTCACGGGCTCAAACCTCCCGCGAGCGTCGGGAAATCCAGCGGGCGGAAGCCGTAATGCATGAGCCAGCGCACGTCCGCCTCGAAGAAGGCGCGCAGGTCCGGCATCCCGTATTTGAGCATCGCGATGCGGTCGATTCCCATCCCCCAGGCAAAGCCCTGGTATTCGTCGGGATCGAGTCCGCAATTTTTCAGGACATTCGGATGCACCATTCCGCAGCCGAGGATTTCAAGCCAATCCTCGCCTTCGCCCAAACGGATTTCGTCTTTGTCGCGCTTGCACTGGATGTCGACTTCCATCGACGGCTCCGTGAACGGGAAGAACGACGGGCGGAAACGCATCTTCACGGTGTCGACTTCGAAGAACGCCTTGCAGAATTCCTCGAGAATCCATTTCAGGTGGCCGAGATGCGAGCCCTTGTCGATGACGAGGCCCTCGACCTGATGGAACATCGGCGTGTGTGTCTGGTCGCTGTCGCTGCGATAGGTGCGGCCGGGGATGATGACGCGGATCGGCGGCTTTTGCGTCAGCATCGTGCGCACCTGCACCGGCGATGTGTGCGTGCGCAGCAGCATGCGCGAGCCGTCCGGCTTCGGCGGAAAATAGAACGTGTCGTGCATGTCCCGCGCCGGATGGCCTTCGGGAAAATTCAGTTTGGTGAAGTTGTAGTCGTCGGTCTCGATGTCGGGACCTTCCGCCACCGCGAAACCCATGTCGGCGAAAATCGCGGTGAGTTCGTCGATCACCTGCGTGATCGGATGCACGCGCCCGCTTTCGACCGGCGCTTCGCGCACGGGGAGGGTGACGTCGACGCTCTCGCTGTTGAGGCGCGCATCGAGCGCGGCATTGCCGAGTGCGTCCTTGCGCGCGAAGATTGCCGCGGTGACGCGTTCCTTCAGGCCGTTGATCGCGGGACCTTGCGTCTTGCGCTCGTCCGGCGTCATCGAGCCGAGCGTCTTGAGCAGCGCCGACACCGAGCCGCTTTTGCCGAGCGCCGCGACGCGCACGTCTTCGAGCGCCGCCTCGTCATTCGCTTTCGAGACGGCGCCGAGCAGTTCGGTTTCCAGTTGCGCGATGTCCGACATCGGCGTGTCACCACTCTGCGTCATGCGCGGGCTTGACCCGCGCATCCCGCTTAGGTTGGCACGATGCCCGCCTGATCGGGATGGCCGGGACAAGCCCGGCCATGACAAAGAAAGTTTAAGCCTGTGCCGGCAACGCGGCCTTGGCCTTTTCGACGATCGCCTGGAAGGCCGCCGGCTCGTGGATCGCGAGATCGGACAGCACCTTGCGGTCTACCACCAGCCCCGACTTGGCGAGCCCGGCGATGAAGCGGCTGTAGTTCAATCCGAACGGGCGCACGGCCGCGTTCAGGCGCTGAATCCAGAGCGCGCGGAAAGTGCGCTTGCGGCGCTTGCGGTCGCGGAAGGCGTATTGCCCGGCCTTTTCGACGGCCTGCTTGGCGACGCGGATCGTGTTCTTGCGGCGGCCGTAATAGCCCTTGGCGGCCTTGTAGACTTTCTTGTGCTTGGCGTGTCCGGTGACACCACGTTTTACGCGGGCCATGACTGATCTCCTTGCGGTATCTGCAAAACGGTTGACGGAATACGGCTGCCGCTAGGGCAGCCACGAAACACTAATCAGCCGTTCGGCAGCCAGTATTTCTTGATGTTGTCGCCGTCGGTCTTGAAAAGGACGGCGGTGCCGCGATGCTCGCGGATGGTCTTGGTGGTCCGCTTGATCATGCCGTGGCGCTTGCCGGACTGCTGGTATTTGACCTTGCCCGACGCGGTAATCTTGAAGCGCTTTTTGGCGCCCGATTTGGTCTTCATCTTGGGCATTTGGCTCTCCTAAATCGGCGCTTATCGCGGGCGAGGCCCGGGAGGCCGGTTGGTGTTCCGTGAGGAACAATGCTCGGGATTGAGCTTAAATCGCAGCCACGGCAGCCCTTGATGGCCGGGCAGCGAAGGGCGGCGTTATGGCAGAGGCAGTCAATTCTGGCAACCGCGCGGCCGTTAACCTTTGGTCCGCCAACCCGCTATAATCCGCCCCTGGGAGCGGCATGCCGCCGCGGGCTGGATGGGGATGAAGCGTCTTATCGGCGCCTGCCTTTTGCTGGGCGCGGCCATCGTGATCGCGCCAGCGGCGGCGCCCGCAGCAAACGCTTTCGATGGTGCCTGGGAGCGTCGTGATCGTGACCGACAAAGGCGGCTGCGACCGCGGCTATCGCTACGACATACAGGTCGCGAACGGCCAGGTCCGCTATTCGGGCGATTCTTCGGTCCGGCTGGCCGGATCGGTCGCAGCGGATGGCGATGTCAAAGTCAGTCTCAGCGTCGGCAAGTCGACTGCGAACGGCGCCGGCCGTCTGTCTGCCACCGGCGGCTCGGGGACATGGCGCGGCAACGGCGACAGCAGACCTTGCTCCGGCCACTGGCAAGCGGAACGTCATTGACGAAAAAGCGCCGCCCTGTGGGGCGGCGCTGCAGCAAGCGTGACCGTGGAAGGTTGGCCGTCGCCGATAATCAGCGCGGCGCGAGCACCATGATCATCTGACGCCCTTCGAAGCGCGGCTCCGACTCAACCTTGGCCAGCGGCCCGGTATCGGATTTCACGCGGTTCAAAAGCTGGAAGCCAAGTTCCTGGTGCGCCATTTCGCGGCCGCGGAAGCGCAAAGTCACCTTCACCTTGTCGCCTTCCTCGAAGAACCGCTTCATCGAGCGCATCTTCACGTCATAGTCGTGATCGTCGATCATCGGACGGAGCTTGATCTCCTTGATCTCGACGACCTTCTGCTTTTTGCGGGCTTCGGCCGCCTTTTTCTGCGCCTGGTATTTGTACTTGCCGACATCCAGGATCTTGCAGACGGGCGGGGTGGTGTTGGGGGAAATCTCTACCAGATCCAGCCCGGCGGCTTCAGCCAAGCTCATGGCGGTCTGGAAATCGACGACGCCTTTGTTTTCACCGGTACTGTCGATCAGCTGTACTTCGCGGGATCGAATCTCCTCGTTGATGCGCGGGCCGTCCTTCTGAACGGGCAGCGCGGACTTCATCGGACGACGAATGGCTTTGTTCTCCTTATGTTGTTGCGACGTGCCTTTCGCGGCGTACCGCTAGTCGGCAGATAAAGATTGGTAGAAACCGCGGATAAGTCAACGCCGATCCGGCGCCGTTTGTCCATAACAGCAACCGGAGGAACCTCAAATTGTTCAAATTGCGCCGATTTTGTCCTGCCTGCGGGCATCCTCGGCAATTTCGTCATAAAGCTTGAGCGTCCGCTCGGCAATCGCTTCGGCATTGAAATGGCTCAACACCCAGTCGCGTCCGCGCGCGCCGATCGCCCGCCGGGTCTGCTCCGGCATGGCGAACAGCCGCAGCAGGGCGGCAGCAAGGCCTGAATCGTCGCCGGCGGTAAAGCGCAAACCGGTAATGCGGTTATCCGGCACGGTCGGTGGCGTCAGCACAACTTCCGGTCCGGCGCCGAGATCGGAGACGATGACCGGCCGCGTCATGGCCTGCGCCTCGAGCACGGCGCGCTGCACGCCTTCCGGCTGGGTCGCGGCCGACACGACGACCGAGGCGGCGGCGAAGGCGGCCGGCATGTCGCTCACCGGCGCCGCCATGCGGATCACATCGACGGTTCCGGTCATCAGCACGAGGTCCCACAGCTCGCCGGTATAGTGCGTGCGGCCGCGGTCTTCGCCGACGAAAACGCAAAGGAAATTTTTCAGTCCGGCGTTCTTCAGCCGCTGCACCGCGCGCACCGCGATGTGATGGCCCTTGCGGCGCAGGATGCGGCCGACGATGAGGATTACCTTCGTGTCGCGCGTAATGCCCCAGGCATGACGCACGGCCTCGATGCGCTCCTGCGACACGCTGCGCGGATCGAAGGCTTCGAGATCGATGCTTGCCGGGACGATTGCGATGCGATCCCACGGCGTGCCGTAGCGATCGTTGATGAGTTGCGCGATCTGTTCGCTCGCCGCGATCACGCGCGCGCCGCGCGCCATGACGCCGTTGTAGTAGCGTTTCAAGACGTTCTGCTCGCGGAAGCCCTTGTACCAGCTCGTCACGAACGGCACGCCCACGATCCGCGCGGCAAAATATGCGCTCCAGGCCGCGGCGCGCCCGTGCGCATGGATGACGTCGCATTGCCGTTCGCGCGCGAGCCGCACCAGCGCCATCGCGTTGCGCAGGATCGTGATCGGATTTTTGCTTTCCATGTTGCGCGCGATGAATTCGCCGCCGGCCGCCGTCAGGTCGGACACCAGACGGCCGGCGCGCGCGACGACGATCGCGCGATGGCCGGCGCCGGAAAGGATGCGAACGAGCGCGACAACGCCGGCATCGGCGGCGCCGACGTCGAGTGTCGGCGCGACCATCAACGCGATGATCGGCTTTTGTCCGGACGCTTTTTTTCGTTTGCTTTTGAGGGTCGTGCCGCGCGTCCTGGAGCGGGGACCGGGCTGCAGGTCGGGCGCGGAAAAACTCGACATTACCATCGACCTCGACATCGTCGGCCGCCGCGCCTGCGGGTCGGCCGTTACACTTTACCCCTTACCTCAACCCCAATTTCCACGGCCGCGGCGCGCGCCGATAGTGTTGATCGCGGTTTCTTGCCGGCAAATACTCAGCCATCGCGCGCCAATAGCGACGTATAGACCCCCCGAATGGCCTCGGCAACGCTTTGGCGGGAAAACATGAAACTCGCGTATTGGCGCGCGCGGGCGCCCATCGCCTCGTAGGCGATGTGGTCGAGCGCGAGAACGGAAGCGATGGCGCGCGCAAGCTCGCCGGTATTGCCGGGCCGCACCACGTAACCGGTGCGCAGGTTTTCCGGCATGCGCGGCGGCGCCAGCAGATGCTCCGGCAGGAGGCCGACCGCGTGGACGACGACGGGGCGGCCCAGCGCCTGCGCTTCCGCGACGGCGCGGCCGGAAAGCGGCGGCGCCATTGCCGGCGCCACCACAACGTCGGCGGCCGCGAGCGCCGTCGCCATCTCGTGCACATGGCCAACAAAGCGAAAGAGCGTATCGACGCCTTGCGCGCGCGCGCGGCGTTTCACGGCGCGGGTGTAGCGCGGCTGCGCGCGATCGTTGCCCGCGAACACGAAAGCGATGTTGCGCTCGCCGCCGCCTACCAGCAGCCGCGCGACGTCGGCCATGATGAGTTGCCCGTTCCAGGGCGCGATGCGCCCCGGCACCAGCACGACGCGGAAGTTCGGCAGGATGCCCCAGGCGCGGCGCAAAGCGGCGATCCGTTCCGGAACGATTGCCGCCGGACTGAATGTCTCGGTGTCGATGCCGCGCGGAATAACGGTGATGCGCTCGGGCGAAATCCTGTAGCGCTCGATCATCCCGAGCGAGACGAAGCTCGACGGCGCGATCAGGCGGTGGCCGCGCAGCAGCGAGCGGCGGAATGTTCTGCTCCCCCAGCTATCGTCCGGCAGCAAATCCGGAAACGACGTGACCAGCCGCGCCGGCATGCGCTTTGTCGCGGAGAGCGCGCTCCAGGCCGCCGCCGCGCAATGGGCATGAACGATGTCGACGCGGTCGGTGGCGATGAGGCTTTCGAGCTTGTTGGCGTTGCGCCGCAGGCGCAGCGGATTGACCGTATCGGCGGTCATCGGAATCCACTCGCCGCCCAGCATGCGCAACTGGCCGACCAGCGGTCCGCCCTCGCCGGCGACCAAAGCGCGCGCCCCCGTTTGCAGCAGCGCCAGCGTGATATCGAGCGCGGCGTGCGCCGACGGCTCGTCGCGCAGCGCCGGCACGATTTGCAGGATCGTGGCGCCCGAGAGCGTGCGCGGCGTGGCGCGCGGCCGGGCGGCGGGCACGGGGCGGCCCCTTGCGTTCGGGGCGGCGTTGCGGCGAGAAGGGTTCATGACCGGATTGAAGCAACCGCAAGAACTGAGTCGCAGTTATGAGTGAGTCTTGCCTGAAAACGCTGACGATAGGAACGCCTCCCGCCGCGCGATCCATCGCCGTGCGCGTGCGCGGCGGCAAGGGACCGGGGCTGTTCTGGCTCGGCGGCTTCAAGTCCGACATGAAGGGAACCAAGGCCGAGGCGCTCGACCGCTGGGCGGCGACGCAAGGGCGCGCCTGTACCCGTTTCGATTATTCAGGCCACGGCGAATCCGGCGGCGACTTCACCGACGGCACCATCGGCCGCTGGCTGGAGGAAAGCGTCGCGGTGTTCACGCAGGCGTGTCGCGGGCCGCAGATCGTGGTCGGCTCCTCGATGGGTGGCTGGCTGGCGCTGCTGCTGGCGCGCGCGCTCAGGCAGAAAAAGGATGCGCCGAAGATCGCCGGCATGGTGCTGATCGCGCCGGCCGTCGACTTCACCGAGGAGCTGATGTGGAAGCAGTTTCCCGATGCGATCCGGCAGGAGATCGAGACGAAGGGGCTTTGGACGCGGCCGTCGGACTATGCCGAGGGCGGCTATCCGATCACGAAGCGGCTGATCGAAGACGGCCGCAGGCATCTGCTGCTCGACGGCGTGATCGAAACCGGCTGCCCGGTACGCATTCTGCAGGGCGTGCAGGACCCCGACGTGCCGTGGCAGCACGCCGCCGAACTGGTGTCGCGCTTTGCCCGCGACGACGTCGTGTTCACGCTGATCAAGGACGGCGACCATCGCCTGTCGCGGCCGGAGGACATCGAGCGGCTGATTGCGGCGGTGGGGGAGTTTTAAAGGGCTCGTAGTCGGATGGAACGAAGCGAAATCCGGGAACGGCTGATAGGCTGACCCGGGTTTCGCTGCGCTTCGCCGGCCTATTTGCTCTGTGCTTTGTGTCGCGCGATTTGGTATAATGGCGTCATGGTCAAAACACTTGAACAAGCGATTGCCGAAGTCGAGCGCCTGCCGGCTGAAGATCAGGAAAAAATCGGGCGGACATTGCTCTCGCATGTCGAAAAGCTCCGCGCTTTGCGCGTCGAAATCGACAAGGGCATCCGCTCTCTCGATGCAGGGCAGGGAAGAGAGTCCGGTATCGAGGATTTCATTCGGCAGAAGAACCGCTAGATGGCCGAGGCCAGGCGCGCGGCCCTGTGGTCGCCCGAGGCGATCGACGATCGCG
>Ga0134126_10013812_pt1 | contig 10191 bp, 5 predicted proteins | sample KB31752_FD_96881 | JGI IMG/M metagenome (GOLD analysis project Ga0134126, IMG submission 96881) | Terrestrial soil microbial communities with excess Nitrogen fertilizer from Kellogg Biological Station, Michigan, USA - KB3-175-2 | ecosystem: Environmental > Terrestrial > Soil > Unclassified ...
AATTTGGGGGAGCTGGCGGGCGGTCGCGGGATGCGGCAGGATAAGCACATGGCCAAAAACTGAGACACTACCCTTAGCTGGTTGCCGCTGACGTACTCACCTCTTGAGGTTTTCCACAGTTCGGGCAGAAACGCGCGGAGCCCGCGTAATACTTGCCGCAATGCTGACACAAAATTGGCTTGGTGGTTAAATCTTCTGGAGCCGTACGCAGCATGGTGGCGCGAGGCCGTGTAACCAAAGCTACAATTCCCAATACAACCATGGGAACAGCCCATATGATCAACCACATAAACAGTCCGATACCAACACCAACAGCTTCCGCCCCGTTCAAGTCCCGCCCATCAGTCTGTTGAGCGACCCTGAACATTCCGCTACATGACCCGAGAAAACACAGAACGGTCCAACCGAGCATTCCGATTTTCGATATCTTGTGCATGATTACTCCAATTCAATCTTCGCGCTCTGTGAGGATGTCATTCCGCCAGAAACAACGAGGTAATATTTACCTTGAGGCACGTCGAAAGCAACACTACCTCTGGTTGTTACACCTGGATTGACAGTCTTCAGAGGGCCAAAATACCCTTCCAAGAGCATTCCCTTTGAAGTTGTTTCGAATTCTCGGCCCCCTGCATCCATTAGCTTCAACGGGGGTAGAACACTCGGAGAATTGTCGTTATTTGTGAGGGTTAAATCCACGATTAAAAAATTGGAGTCGGGCGTTTCCCGAGAGTAGTCGGAACCGATACTGCTCCTCCATTGTGAACTCCAAGCGCGATAGGACCAATATCCCACAGTGACGGGTTCGTTCATTTTGTGCGCCGCTGCCGAAGTGGAAGTATCCGGAGAGGCTGGCGTTGGTGAACTCCCATTGTTCGCGATGAGGGCAGACACGAAAAACAATCCAAAGACGACACCTACAACGATGAGCCACGTTCGCAGTTTTGGCTTGGATGTTGCCCCTGCATTTCCAGTGACGCCCACTTGAAGGCCACATGCGCTACAAAATTGAGCATTGTCGGCAATTTGCGTACCACATTTTCTACAGAACACGGACAGAACTCTCCCCTAGAAGAGCATTATAGGGCCGACCGTTGAGCTTAGTTCTTCGGGAGAACGCCCTAATTGCTTGTGACTTAGATCGTAACCCGATGCATCGAGGGGCCGTTGCATCATGGCCCGAGCACAATCACTCCGCTGCAGGGTGGGCCGTGGGAAACCAAGGGGCGATAAGGATGGCGAGTGGATAAATTCAAAGAACGGTCGGGGGGACAAATAACTTCTGAGAATATTCTTATCAATGTTGCGGATTACCTGCGTCACCTGCCTTGCTTTTTTGTTTTCAAACGAGAATCTTTTGCGGTATCGTGTCGCAACACACGAGCCAGCGCCCAATGGATTTTCCGTCGTACCCTCCCAGTCACCCACCGGAACGCACCTCAGAGCCCCTGAGTCTGAAGCCCGGGGAAAAGATCACGGACTGCACCTCATCCTGGAGCGTCTGCGACCGAATTGTTCAGGAATTAGCCACGTGTCAACATTGCCCCAGCGAGACATTTCGAGTGGTAGTCACGCGATCATCTGCCGGACTGGAAAGTAGGATTGCGCTCTGTGAGCCTCACTTCCTGCAAGCGTCCAAGGTGTTTCCGGAATTAGCAACTGGGATTGACTAGCGGCAAGTGGGGCAACAGCGACACGGACACGTCGATCTATGCTTTTTTGCCTCTGATGACTCATGTCTTCAAGGCAGGAGCGGGCGGCAGCTTTGGCCGCATTCAAGGTGTACTCCTGCCCTCAGAAGATGATTTCAGGCTAGCCGATGCTTTGGTGGACAGCCGGGGTGATCAGCCATTCGCGCATTCGGAGTGCCTCTTCATTGTCGGGTGCATTGGGCGGCAGGGGAGAACCAGGGAGTTGCGGTTGAGAGTCTGGTGAAACCGCCACCCGAAGCCCCTGGAGTGCCGGATGGTGCAGACTTGCGGTGTCCCAATAGCCTGCATCAGCAATCACAATCGCATCAGCGAGAAGGTTGCCAGAGCGCACGCTCTTCACCATGGGTACGAGCTGTTCCCGGTCTGTGGTCTGTTGCGTCACTTCCGCGGCCACAATCACCTGTTGGTGAGAATCGACTGCAATCTGTGCGTTGTAGCCCTGCATAAAACATTTTCTTCCGTTGTCCTTCATCACCCGCGAATCTGGATCGACGAAGTTGTATTGCCGCGAGGGCTGTTGTGCATTCTTTCTGGCTCGGCTCAGCTTTTTCTTTTTCTTCTTGAGTTGCCGGCGCTCTTCCTCGCTCAAACCAGCCATGTCCTGCTTGCGCGGCCGCCCTTGCTTACGTCCCGGGCCCAACGCTTCGAGTTCTTGCTGGGCTTCCCGCTCCAGTTCGGCCTTGGCTTGCCGGATGCGTTCGAGTCGACTCTGCGCACTCGTACCGAAGCGCTGATCCTCCTGTTCATCTTTTCGCTGAGCCTCAGCCAAGAGACGCTCCGCTGTTGCTTGCCAATACTGCTCTTGCTCGTTCAGCTTTTGGTACGAGACCGAGTGGCGGGTGCTGGCATTAGCCAGTATTTTTGTTCCATCAATCGCGATGCTCCCCAGCTTCACCAACCCTGCTTTGGCACAGAGCTGCAGAGCTTGTACAAACAATGCAGCCAAAGCCTTCAAATGGTCTTGCCGGAAACTGGCGATGGTGTCGTGATCGCGGTGTTGGTCCGCCTCTAAATAGCGGAAAGCCAGATTCTCATAGGTCGCTTTTTCGATGGCTCGCGAGCTGGTCACCCCGACGCTGTAGCCGTATACCAGCAAGCGGGTGAGCAGAAGTGGGTGATACGCCGAGAGCCCTCGTCCGTCACTACGCTCGTACTCGGCATAGATCGCCGACAGGTCCAGTTCGTCCGCCACATCCGCAACGAAACGAGCCAGATGATCCTCTGGAAGCCACTCTTGCAACGAAGGCGATAATTGGAAGGGCTGATTGAGATCACAGACGCGAAAGCGCTTGTTCACATCGCCATCTTAAGAGCTTTCCTGATTCAGTAAAGTGCTTTTGTAGAATCTATCTCCGACACGCTCTCAGGCTGTCCCCTTTTCCCTTTCCCGCTGTCTCCGGTTTTCGGAAAAGCGATTCACTCCCTACAGGCAGCAACTGTATCAGATCCGGTAATGCGATATTCCATCGCATCAAGACTAGCCAACTGAAAATTCCGATCATGGAGAACACTACGAAAATCGAATGAAGGCGTCGGCCCAAGATAAATGCCAACGATGCCCTTAGAATAGGTGTAGTGGAACAAGTAATTTGGGGCAGCGTCGAAAACGATCCATAGGTTGTTGTGCAGCACCGAAACGAGCTTTGGACGAAACCTTAGACGCTTATAATCCCCGTACGCCGCATCATTGCACTTTCGAAAGTAGGCGAATGCAAATCCATGGTGGTCGGTCAGGCACACCTGGAATTTGTCACTGCAATCTTGGAGTCCGGTACTTCGTGAGCGTGGTGTATCCAGAGTTCCAGTCTGCGTATCCAGTTTGATGACAGCTCCATTCGAAGCCTTAAATTTGGCATGGAAACCGATTTGCTTCGCCGAGCTCGATTGCGCAGCTGCCGCCGAAAATAGCGCCACGAGCAGAATGAGCATTCGTATACTGCACCTCATTGGCAACCTCCTGGTATATCGCAGTCGAACTGAGCACCGACAGCATCCGCCATTCGCTTGGCCGCGGAGCTCGTACCACGCTCACGCGGCATCGAAATTGTAGGCGTGACCGGGTATTGCTGCGTCAACGCCTCTCCGAAGTGGGTTTCATGGGCTAACTCATGAAATGTCAAAGTACTCAGACCGACGAGTGGAGCTTCGTTGCGGGCAGACGCGGCGTTAGCGTAGTCCGACACCGCTTGAGGGTTTAGCTCGCTATGACCTGAGAATGAGTCGCCATTCCCGGTTCCACCGGTTCCGCCGCCCGCACCGCCATTATTGAAACTCTTATTCGTCACAGTAAATGACGTCCCGTTCCAAACAGCTTTAACTTCTTTGCCTGTCATTGACCCAATAACCTTACCTTTCGAGTCCTTAATATCAAGTTTCGCCTTGTCATTTAAACCATTAACAGCCTTGTCATATTTGTTCAATACGCCTTCCAACTGCTTGCCGGCTTGTACACCTTGCTTTCCTGTCTTCGGATCCACATTTACTTTACAAGATCCATCCTTATAGTGATCAGCGCAGTGTCCGTCCGCATCATAGCGGGCCGTGGGGACATTCCTGACGTAACTGTACAAGTTCAGCGACTGCGGATCTGCAAATTCCACATATGGTACGGCGGTTGCCTTCGCAGCCCAGTCGGGCGTGATGAACCGCCCCAATCCATTCGAGTAATACCGCGCGCCGAAATAATCGAGGCCGGATTCGGTGTCGCGTTCTTTGCCGGTGAATTTATAGTGGTTGGAATCGTTGTTGACGAACTGAAGCTCGCCGCCCCAGGGATAATAGTCCGATTCGGCTTTGATGGTGCCGCTGGAGTCAGTGACGACCGATGCAGTTTTTAGATGGTCAGAGAAATAGTAGAAAACGGAAGTCGTGGCGCCGGAAAAATCCTTGCGGGCGACGCGCTCGCCTTTGAAGAAAACGTATTCAGATTTCAGGTTACCAGCGAGGTCGGATTCGCCGACGATGCCCGGCGTCATGTACCAATAAAGGGTGTTGGTTCCGGCTCCGGTTTTTTCCACGCGATTGCCATCGGAATCGTAGGCGTAACTGGTGGTCACACCCGCTTTGGTGGCACTGGCAATGCGATTCTCAGGATCATAGCTGGCGCTGACGCCCTCGGTCGCCTCGGAGGTCATGTTGCCCGCGGCGTCATATCCGTAGCCGGCTCCGGAGAGCTGGTTGTTGGCGAGCGCAGTCAGACTCAGGTTTTCCGCGCCACATTTGGTGATGACTTTCTGCGTGAGATTGCCCCAGGCGTCATAGCCGTAGCTGTTGCCCCAGTATTCTGTCTTGCCGTTCACCGTGCTGGCAGCGCAGTTGGTTCCGGAGTTCTGAGCGGACGTGAGCCGGTTCAGCGCGTCGTATGTGAAACTCTGATCGCGCGAGCGATCACGGAAGTTATAGAGATTCCAGACGTTACCATTGTCTGTTCCGGTGCCAGCCGTTCCATTGCCCGCATGGAAGTCATACCCGATGGAAAAGACCGTCTGGCTGGGCGACGTGGCCGACATGTTGATGGGCTGAAGTCGCTTGTTGTACGTAAGAGCATTTGTAATTCCCGCAAATCCTGCCCCATTACCGCTGACAAAGCCGGTTATCTGGCCGTCGGCCTGGTAGGTGGCGGAAGTCGCATAGTTAATGCTGTTGGCGCTGTCAATTGCGGACACGATGCGTCCCGCCGAATCCGGCGTATACGTGATTACAGCTCCGCTAAGGTTGTGAAGCTTTGAGAGTGAACCGTCCAGGTTGTACTCGTAGCTCATGCCCTTGCTTATGCCGGCAATCACGCGCGTCTCGCTCGACATGCGGCCTAGCACGTCATACACGTAAGAGGCGGTTCCTGCCTGATCGGTAATGCCGGTAAGTCTGCCTTTGGCGTTCGCGCCGGAATCGTAGGTGTAGGTCACGACCGGAGCAGTAATGGGACATGCCGGGGGCGAGAATGTATGTGGCTGGTAGTCCTTTTTGGTCACACGGTGCAGTTCGTCATAACAGTAGCTGATAGCCTGGGTGGCCGAGCCCGTCTGGTTTGGCGCGGGCGAGGTCTTCTGCACCAGATTGCCATCGACATCGTAACTGTACGCAATCGTTCCCGACTCGGGATTGTGGGCCGTAAGCAGGCGAGATAGAGAGTCGTAGGTGAAAGTCCTGACTCGCCACTGGCTGGAGTTGGTTACGGTGGGGTCGCCCTTCTGCGTCACTTGGAGCAGGTTCCCGAGCCCGTCGTATGAATATTGCGTCACGAAATAGTTGTAGTCCAGCGATGCGCCTTCAGAATTCAATCCTCCGCTGAGGGTGCTATTGGCGGCGGTGAAGGACGGCGGGTTAAAAGTCCATTGTGTCTGGGTGCTCGTTGAGGTGAAAGTCGCAGCCACATTGCCGGTCGCGCCAATGCTCTTATAGACAATGTTGACCTGGGCTCCTGAGGGGCTGGCGGTCACCGGCGATCCAGAAGCGCTTAAAGCCGTCGCGAGAGCAGAGGCAACCTGTTCCGCAGTGCTGTTGCCGCTTGAGCTGTAAGGAACAGTGGCAGTGAAACTGCCGACGGTGATTGAGGCTGTTCCCTGGTCATAAACGGTAATCCCAAGAACGGAATCCACACCTCCCGCAAGGTTTCCGCTCACCGGAGTAGCCGTAAACGACGGGCCTGTGAATTTCGCGGTGTTGTAGGAATAGCTCGTGCTGATGGATATGGAATTTCCGCTGGTTCCGGCATTTCGCGCCTGCAAATTGATCGTCTCTGCGTTGCTACCATCAACGATGCTGGCGACGACTACGTTCGGATCACTTACTATCAAATTGGCAATCGCATGAGCAACATCGAATGCGGAGTTGGGCGTGTTGTTCTGGCCAAAGCTCGTCTGGTATGGGGTGCCATTAACCGTGAGGACAACGTTCCCTGAATCGTAGATTGTAGCGCCGGGAATAAAAGTACAAGTGACATGCGGCGGCAGGGTGCAGGATTGATGCCCGGGAATGGTTATCGAGTTATCAGTCCCGCTGATAACCACCTGGGCAGTCGCGGCAACTGAACCAGTCGCGCCGACTCCCGATTGAGACTTAAGAGGGCCGTTAATTACGATCGCGCCCGTGGCCTGCGTCCCGCTGAAATTGTCTCCCGGTTCGTGTACTTCAATCAGGCGTCCCATGGCGTCCGCGCAGGTCAGGCGCTGATTGCCAGCTTCATCCTTGCTCTGCGTGCAATCACCAGGAGCCGCTTGCACAGGCGTAACGTCATAGCTGGTGGTCTTTAGGCTGCCGTCCTGTTCCGTAATCTGGGTCGCCCGGCCTAAACCGTCATACTGAGTCTTGGCAGAGCCATACGTCGTATCTGCAGTGGAGTAGTAGGGGTTGGTCACGCTTTTCACACGGTCAAGGCCATCATAAGCGGTATCCACTTCCGCAGTGCCGTTCGACGTTGGCTGCAGTGTCTTGTAAACGCGGCCCAACCCGTCATAGGTGCTGGTGATGGAGTCGGTCAGGGCGGGTGTGATTGACCTGGTCTTCGTAACTGTGAACGGGAGCGCAATCGGAACCGGGAAGTTGAAGTTTGTCTTGGCCTGTGTCCCGGTGACCGGGTCTGGTGGAAAGGTGGCCGATGTAAGTCGCGACATCAGATCGTAGGTGTAAATCGTTGTGTGCGCGGCATCCCCGGGCGTGTTGCCGCTGGCAACCGTAGTAGCGTTTTCATTGCTGAAGCTGGTTAGCAGTCCAGTAGTGAAATCATACGTGCCGCTAACGCAGTGGGTGACCGTGCCGGTTTGGGGCGAGCAGGTCTGGGTGGGAAAGGCGCCCACGTAGGCGGAATCATAGCTGTACGTGGTGGCCCGGCCCAAGGCGTCGATTTGCTGATTCACTTCTCCTGTATCAAACCAATTTGTGTGAGTAGGGACGGCGGTTCCTGATTTGGGATTGCAGGATCCGGCTGGCGCGAGCCATTTGGTGACTGTGGTTAAGTTTCCCCGCTTACTCGAAGGCGGGCTGACGTGCTGGGTAGCGATGCCACTCGGCGTAAGATAGGCGGCTTCATCGTAGGTGTAGTCCGTCTCTGAGAGGGAACAGCCATTCCCGTCTTTCACGATCACAGAGGCCGGGAGATCCAGAAAATGCGCGGTTAGATATGTGCTGTCGACCTGCCACTCATACGTAGTGTCGATTTCGTTGAGCAAGGGACCGGGTGAGGACGTCCCCCAATCGTACTGCTTCTCTGTGATCACTTTGCCGTAACTGGTTGTCCCACTTGTGGGGTCGGTGAGCGCCGCATCATAGCTTTTCTGAACGAGGCTGGTTTTGCCGCTGGGGTAGACCGTTGTCTGGATGCTATTAGGAAGTACCGTGAACAGGTCTCCATCGTTTCCATCGCCCGCAGTCGTGACCTGATATCCGGTGACAACTTCTTTGAGCAGCTGACCGGAAGTGTACAATCCCTGGAAGGATTGAGTATCTGTCTCGTAGAAGGACCCTCCGTAATTTGTAAACACATGGGCGGTATCATTGCCCAAAGGATCCGTTACAACATTTGTATAAGTCCCGTTTTCAGACGCAGGATTATTCTGCGACGTCATCCAGGCATATTTCCAGATGTACGAATTGCCATTGTTATCCGTGATTGTCCGCTGCGTTACAGCCCGGCTGACAGGTGCGTTTCCGCTGACCGAGGGGAAGGCAACGGTTGCCCATTGGTAGCTGATTGATCCGCCGAGGGGCAAGCCAATGAACGTTGTATTGCCGTACGCGTCATAATTGAAGGTCCAAGTGCTTCCGTCCGGGAGCACAATACTGGAGATGAGTGGGAAAATTGGATTTTCACCGGCAATGGAACTGGGGTACTCAATAGCGCTGGAGAATCCAAAGCTAGTCTGAATAGTGAAATTGGCATAGCAGACAAGAATTTGGTTTGTGCGTCCATTTGCCGCGGGATAAGTAATGGCACTCGATCCGTAAAATGAAAAGGCACCCAGGCAGCCTGGCGGATTGGAGCTTTGGATCACAGGTGCGGAATAACCTTCAACCTCAATGGAGAGAGGAATGGAAGATGTGCTTTTGCCGAGAGTATCTGTAATTCCGGTCGAAGGCGAGCTGGTAAAAGTATTGCCATTGGCATCTGTGACTTGCGTGACTCCCCCGGACATAAGGCAGCTAAAGGTTGACGCATCAGGTAAACCAACGCTATTGGGATATAGAAGCATCGGGTGTCCACCTGGTGCAGAAACTCCGCCCGACGTACTGGGAATGCAAGGAGGAGCAGCTGGCTGGTATTGAGGGACCGTGTATTGCGTCCCAGTACGGTCTGTGATCACCGCTGTCTGCGGAATGCCGTACTGGTTGGGGTTGGCCACGCTGACATGCCAACCACTACCATCTACGGCTTCGAAAGCCAATTGCCGGCCGCTGGACACATCCATTAGTTTGTGCGTCGAGCCGTCCCAGGTCACCAAAGCATCTTTCATGACGGTCTGAAAAGTTTGCCCAGATGCTGTGAACTGTTGCAAGGTACGCTGATGAGCCGGATGGAGGTTGTCCACTGCGCCCATGAGCGAACGGTCGGGAGCCCATGCGCTGCCACCCGTAGGAGGGATCGCCGTTAAGTGCCACCCTTTGGAGTGGGATATCTGTGTCATGCCTTCGTGAAGAGCGCCGCGCTGCGGGTATTCCTGGGGGAAAGGAATATGGACAGTGACATTGCCGTTCATGATGCTGACGGTATCAACGTCTGTTCCGTGGTAAGAGCCGTAGGGCTTTATTCCTGTTTCAAGGTTCGGTTCGGTTTGGGAATAGACAAGTCCGCTGAATAACAGCGCAATAAAGCATGCGACTATGGCTTTCGGCATTGTGTTCTGGAACTCCGGTCGGTTTGGGCACAAACCCAACGGTTTTGCGCCCGGAGCCGGAAGGCAGGCGGTTAGAGGGGGTGCAGTTGTAAAACTGGATTTGCTTGGAAACCCGTATCCAGAGTTGCTGAAAAATTAAATAAACATAAAGTATCTTGTCAAGACAAAATTGACTGGCAAGCTTGCTTAAATCGTCATCGGAGCTGACCATCTGTCTGGACCAAAGACAAAAGCATGCTGAATGTCTCTATCAGAGCGTTCAGGTTATTTGCTCCGCATACAGGGGAGCAGATGCAAGCACGATTCCCTTGCTAAGGGGCAAGATTGGCCCGTTTTTGCTCAATTCCGTTCGGGAAATCTAGCTTTTTCAACCGCGATTAGAGCCCTTTTCCTTTCGTTGCTCCATCCGAGGCTTTGAAGAACCTGGTGTACACGGCTGTAGCCAAGCCGCACACCGTTGCCGCCCAAATAACTTTGGACATCACGGATGGTTGTCTCTGGGTGAGTCTGCAACCTCGCGATGATTCTCTTTTTCATGGCCACCGTGACGCTTCCGATTGGTCCATGATGTGATTGTGGTTGCCGCTCATCGCGGCCGGTCCTGAGCTTGTCATTCCAGATTTTGTAAACGTAAGGGGCACTTACTCCAAATC
>Ga0134126_10013813_pt1 | contig 10190 bp, 9 predicted proteins | sample KB31752_FD_96881 | JGI IMG/M metagenome (GOLD analysis project Ga0134126, IMG submission 96881) | Terrestrial soil microbial communities with excess Nitrogen fertilizer from Kellogg Biological Station, Michigan, USA - KB3-175-2 | ecosystem: Environmental > Terrestrial > Soil > Unclassified ...
CTTTTTTGTGAACGCGCAACTCGGTCGAGCAACCGCCGCAGGTGATGGTGTAAACGTCCTTGGCCTCTTCGCAGATCTCCGTGACCTGGGTTTGGTACAGCGGGTGGTTGCAGATCCGCTTCAACGACGTCAGGAGAGGCGCTCTCTTCTTCGTGAGCAGTTCTATTTCCTGGTCCAGCCGCTCTTTGGAGGCCCTGAGGGCTCGAATCGTGTCCTTTTCGGTCCGTGTCTTGGTACTTCCTTCCATCAACTCGACGAGGTAGCGGCCTCGGGGCCACGAACTCTCCAGTGCTTCCGCATACGTGGTCGTTTTGGGTTTTTTCGTCCGCTGAGCGCTGCTTGGGCGGGCCATAGTTCCTTTACGGGACACAGGCTTAGAGCCTGATCTCGGTGTACGATGGGTAAACGGACTTGTAGATTGCCCGGCGAGCCTCGGCGTGGCGCTTCAGGGGCTCGACGTTCTCGATTCCGAAGTCGATAACCACGCAGTCCTGTTTGCCAGGCACGAGACGGGTTCCGCGACCGACGGCGCCCTGCCGAACCTCGATTTCGGATTTTCCGCCACGAAGGTAGATGATTGCCGCGGCGACTTTGATGTCGGTGCCGGTCGCGATGCAGGATGTCCCGACCAGGATAGGGAATTTGCCGTCGTTGAACTCCTGGACGAGCTGACTTGGATCGCTCTCGTGATATTTTTCCGGGACGTACTGTTTATTGGAGGCAGTCACGCCTCCGTGAGCAAAGCGGACCCCGTACCCGAGGTGGGGCTGGAGCCTAGAGAACTGCTCCAGCTCGTCGATGAGGATGAGCGTCGGCCGCCCCATGACCGCCACCGCCTTGTTCGCGAACATCGCGGCGTACCGATTGATGTCGTCGTTGTAGTAGATGTGCGCCCGGGTCAGCTCGTTGACGTCGTCGCTGGCGCAGTCGACGGTCGACTTCATCCAGACCATCCGGAACATGGGCTTGGCGAGGAAGCCCTGGTCGACGCCGTCCTGGACCGACATCGTGTAGACGATCGGGCCGGTGATCGCCCCGAGGACAAGGTCCAGGCCGTCTCCGCGGAGCTGGGTGCCGCTGAAGAAGAAACGGTAGGGTGCGTTGGCCAGGAGCCCGAAGCACACCTTGGCGAGCGTCACGGCCGGCGTCTGGTGGCTTTCGTCAGCGATGAACACCTTGGCGGTCGAGAGGGCGTTCCAGGCGGGGGATCCCTCCTCGGCGCGGGTGAGGCTGGCGCCGATGGCGATCGTGAACTGTTTCCTGAACTCCTTCTTGCCGTCGCCGTACATCCCGACCCGAGCCTTCCCGAAGTGCTCGACGAAGTCGTTGTAGAGCTGGCCGGCGATGGACGCTGAGGGCGCCATTACCACGGTCTGAAGACCTAGCTCCTTCGCGACCTGCAGGGCGCAACGGGACTTCCCCAGGCCCGTGCCGACCTCGACGGCCGCCGGTCCATGCGGAGCCGCCGCGAGGAGCGAGGCGACCATCTCTTCCTGATACCTCCGGAGCTTCTTCTCGGGCACCTTGGCCCAGGGAACGAGCTGGGACTCGGGTACCGCGTAGGCGATGCGAGGCGGCGCGCTGTCGATGGTGTCGGCGACGAGCTTGGCGACACCGGTGTACGTCCAAAAGCCCTTGTCGTCCTTGAAGAGCAGACACTTATTTCGGTCACGCTGAAGCTCAGCGAGACGGGCCTGGAACGCTGGGCGGCCGTGTTGGCGGATGAACCACGCGCTGCCTGACTTCAGTTTGCGGAGAGAGTAGTCGGCCTTCTTGTCGACGTATGAAAGAGCTTCAAGAAGCGCCGCGCGCTCGGACTCCGTGACGCCGTTGATTCGGAGCTTCGTTGGAGTTTCGGAGACGAGTCGGGAGGTCCTGGTCAAAGTGACCGTCCCGGCAGAGAGTCGACACAGGGCGTCATCGTACTCTCCCTATAGCGAACGCCATTCCAGCGGCGTCCGAAATGACGCCGTTCGCTATAGGTCTTCAATCATGGATGGCGTCACGGCGTCAGCGATGACGTCACTGACGCAAACGAAAGGGCCGAACGCCGGATGGCATATACGAAGCTCGACGCGAACATCATTTACTCGACCGTTTGGAAAGAACGACCGGAGGTCGTGAAGGTGTGGTTCACGTTGATGGCGCTCGCGGACCGTGACGGATATATCGGCGCCAGCAGCGAGGGGATCGCGCGCGCGGCGCTCGTTTCCGAGGAGATCACCGAGGCCGCGCTGGCCCTGTTCTCGTCTCCGGATCCCAAGTCCCGAACGAAAGACTGGGAGGGTCGCCGATTGATCGAGGTCGACGGCGGTTGGAGGTTGCTTAACCACGCCAAATATCGCGACGCTCAGTCCGCAGAAGAGAAGCGAGAGGCAGCAGCGAAACGGCAACGCGAATACATGGATCGCAAGCGGACAAAGGAAGCCGCGGAGAAGGCAGCCCTGGAGGCTGCGAGCGGCCCAAGTACGGGGAATCATTCACTGCTGACGCGAAATGACAGAAATGACCGAAATGACCACTCAGATCAACTCAGATCAGGCTCAACGCAATCCCTAGGAGGGGGCGAGAGTCATTCCGTTTCTGAGTCTGTGGGGGAAAGGCTTCGCCAAGAGTCTGAGCAGACCAACATCTCCGCGAGCCCTCCGGTCGACCCCTTACTCGATGGCATGCCGCCTTTCGGCCCTGCGGCTTTCAAGTTGCTGTTCGGCCAGTGGCCCGGTCAGGATAACCCTAAGTTCAACGAGCGACCGGCGGATGCCGAGGCGGCATTCTTCAAGCACATCACGTCCGACAACTACGGCCCGTTCGTCTACGCGCTGAACGCGCAGTTGTTAGGCTTCGCCAACGACTCTAGCGGCACCCGACGCAAGGACCTTGGCACGTTCAGGACGTTCTGTGAGGAGCGCTGGACCAAGTACAAGGACCCGGCCCCTCCGCCCGCCCAGGCCGTTTCCGGACTCGTGTCTACCGTAGCCGACATCCCCTTGATGGAAGTTTGATGACCCTGACCCGCACCCAACAACTCGCAACCCTCGGCCACGCCATCGTCGACATCCAGATCTTCGAGGCGATCGTACGCCTCCAGCCCGATCTTGGCCCCGCGGCAAAAGAGTGGAAGATTGCGCAGCAGTTCCTCTCCGACTTCCACAGGCTCGGTACCGAGATGGAGCTGATCTCGCGCGGAGCCGATCTGGACATCCTGACCGAGGCCCGACTGTCCCGTTCGGATATCGGGTTCGAGACGCTGTCTCCGGCTCTTAAAAAATCCCGAACCGTGGACATCGTCAAGAACGCCTACAAGAACCTCGATGGCGCTGAGGACGCCGACAAGATCATCGAGACGATGGACCAGGCGGTAATCGAGTACCGGTCGGTTGGAGAGTCAGGGGTGGCCTATACGACCAGGACGAGCGCCGAGTGGGGCGAGATGGAGTACCAGGACCGGCTAAAGAACGCCGGCAAGACCCTCTATACCGGGATCCGTTTCATCGACGACATCAGCGACGGCGTCGCCCTGAACGACCTCGTAATCGTCGCCGCGAAGACCGGGGTCGGCAAGTCTCAAATGCTGGCCGAGATCGCTCGCAACGTGTCCAAAAAGATGGTGGAGGAGGAAGCGCCTCGCAACGCGTTCCTGCTGGCCCTGGAGGCATACGCCGGTGAGATGCAGCGGCGCCTGAAGTGGCCGATTATCTGCAGGCTGTGGCGGACCGGTAACCCTGGTGCCCCCCATCTCGACTGGGGCAAGTTCAGCAATGGTCGTTACCAGAAGGAACTCCAAGACTACGAGGGAGAGGCCCAGCGGATCTTTGCTACCAAGTACGGCTCGCTCCAGACCCTGTACCGGAATTCGGCGACGTTCGGGATCGAAGAGATGGAGCGCGCAATCGTGCGCGCGTCGAAGGACAACGATCTCATCCTGCTGGACCACCTGCACTACGTCGACACCGACAGCGACGACAGGAACGTCAACGAGTACGGCATGCAGAAGAAGATCGTCCAGAAGCTGCGGGAAATCACGCTCAAGGGCAAGCCGATCATCGCGGCGGCTCACTTCTCGAAGCCCGAGGTCGGCAAGTACGCCGCCATTCTGCCGCCCATGGAGAAGATCATGGGGAGTTCGGACATCAGCAAGATCGCGACCCAGGTGATCCTGCTCGGCAACACCTCGGGGCTGGAAGAGGACGCGTTCACGCTGCCCACGATGCCCAACAACCTGGACCTGAGAGGTACGGTTCCAACCCTCGTCCGGTTGGCGAAGTCTCGCCTCTACGGTGCCGAGCGCACGGACATCGTTGCCGTGTGCTTCTTCGACCGCGGCGCCGGCCAGTACCGTCCGCAATACTTGCCGGGGCGGCTGCGGAGCTACGGCACGAAGTGGATCCCGATTTTCTCCGACGAGATGCCGCAATGGGCGACAGACGCAGCCATTCAGGTCGCTCGTCAAGCAAAGGCGGCCTGATGGGGTTCGTCACCAGCAACTTCGACGACACGGCCCGATTCATCCAGACCCTGACCGGGAACGAGGACAGCGCCAACACGTACCAGATCATCCCCGAGGTCAAGGGGCGCGACCTCAAGCCCGCGGTCCTGCACGGAAAACTATCCGAACTCCGAGACGAGATGGAGATGGCCAATCTCCTCGGGTGTTGCGTTTCGATTTGCCCAAACGAAACCGATCTCTGCGGGCGCCGCGAGTCGAACATCGTCCGCGCCCGAGCCCTTTGGTTGGATTGGGACGGCGGGTCCGCGCCCGTCACCTTCGACACCCTGTCAAAGACGCTGGCACCATCGATCACGATCCAATCCAAACGTGGACAACACAACTACTACGTCCTGGCCGACTCCGATCGCAACATCAACGCCTGGCGTCCTGCCCAGCGGGCCCTGGCCCGGGCCCTAGGGACCGACATCTCCGTTGCCGACCCCACGAAGGCGATGCGGATCCCCGGGTTGCTGCACCAAAAATCCGATCCATATCTCGTGAGGCTCGTACAGGCGAACGCTCGTCGCTTCACGCTGGAAGAAGTCGCAGCGGCCTTCCCCGCACCCCCGGAGGCGCCCAAGCGAACGTCCGAGATCGACGAAGAGGAGGCCGCCAAGCGCCTGGCGGCCACCACGCCCGCTGAGAGATTCCGGCAGGCGAAGTACTACGTCGAAAACCACGCACCCCCCGCCATCGAGGGATCGGGAGGTCGAAGGACGGCGCTGTCGGTGGTCTGGAGGCTGTGGGGGTTCGGGCTCGATCGAGAGCAGGTACAGGTGTTGTCGGAGCTGTACAACGACACCAAGTGCGAGCCTGCCTTCAACCATTACGAAATCAGTCGCTTCGTAGAAGACGGAGAGGAGATCGAGGTACCGGGCAACAGACTGTGGCCCCTGAAGCGGGACAAGGGGAAGGCCACGATCATCCCAGGCCTCCACCTCTCCGGTATTTTTGGAACGCCGAAGTTCTAACCCCGTTCGCTATAGAGAGAGAACATGGATTACAAGAAGGTCAAGTCGACCGGCAAACGCATCGAGGTCAAAGGGGCCCGCCTCAAGAAGGTGATCCTGGAGACCATGAAGACCATCGCCGACATCGTCGGCTCCACGCTGGGGCCTGGCGGTCAGGTCGTCATCATCGAGCGCTACGAGAACGGCGTGCCTCCCGTCATTACGAAGGACGGGGTGACCGTGTTCCAGTCCCTCGGTTTTGAGGACGCCGCGGCCCACGTCATCATGGAGACGGCGCGCGACGCCGCCCGCCGCACTGCCACCGAAGCCGGCGACGGCACGACCACGGCGACGATTCTGGCCGAATCGATCGTCCGCCACCTCTACGCGTACTGCGAGAAGAACCCCAAGGTCTCGCCGCAGAAGATCGTCCGCCACCTGGAAAGGACCTTCCGCGACCAGATCGCCCCTCTGATCAACAGCCTCTCCCACAAGGCGGACCCCGACACGGCCGAGGGGCAGCGCCTCCTCAAGGCGGTTGCCACCATTTCGGCCAACGGCGACACGGACCTGGCGGACGCCGTCCTGGAGTGCTTCCGGATGACCGGAGACGAAGGCAACATCACGATCTCCGAGAACAGCGGCCCGTCGCGGTACGAGACCGAGCGCGTGGAGGGGTTCCCGATCCTGATCGGGTACGACGATTGCACCATGCGCTACAGCTCCGTGTTCATCAACGACAGGGGCACTCAGCGTTGCGTCCTTGATCGGCCGGTGTTCGTTCTCTATCACGGGCACCTTTCCAACACCCAGACCGTCCAGATGCTCCTGGAGAAGATCGGGTTCCACTGGGGGACGGCAAAGGACTTCCCCCACGGGAACGTTGTGCTCGTTGCGACCGGCTTCTCGGACTCGGTACTGGCCGATCTCGCGACGAACTTCCCGGTCCAGAACACCATCAACGTGTTCCCCCTCATGATCCCGCCGAGCCCGTTCTCTAACGGGCAGTTGGACTTCTTGAAGGACCTGCAAGCCGTCACCGGCGCCAAGATCCTCGACGCCATTTCCAACCCGCCCGAGAGGGCAGAGCTGGAAGACCTCGGGCCGGGAGTCGAGCGCTTCGAGGCCTCTCGGTTCCGTTCGTCGATCATCGGCCACGCGGACCCGGACCTTCTCGGGATGCGCGTCGAGGAGCTGGAAGTTCAGCTCAAGGCGCCCGAGTCCGAGCTGGACGCGATGGCCATCAAGAAGCGGAAGGCAAACCTCGCTAACGGGATCGCCAACCTCAAGGTGTTCGGCGCGTCCAACGGCGAGCTGAAGGAGAAGCGTGACCGCGCCGACGACGCGGTCTGCGCCGTCCGCGGGGCTATCAAGTCGGGATGCTTGCCCGGAGGCGCGTGGACGCTCTTGAAAGTTCTTCATGAGTTGCCGCTCAACGACATCAACCAGGAGGTCTTGGCCAAGGCACTCATGGAGCCGTTCAAGCGCCTGGTGTCGAACTGCGGGATCTACGAGGTGCCGGAGGCCCAGGACATCCTCTCGGGCATCATGACCCCCATCGCCAGCGACCAGCCGCCGGTGGTCTACGACTTCCTCAACTGGAAGCACGTCGACCCGTACGAGGCGGGCGTCCTGGACAGCACCCCCGCCGTCCTGGAGGCCATCCGCAACTCGATCTCCATCGCCTCGCAGCACGGCACGTTGGGTGGCCTCGTCGTCATTCCGCGCGACTCCGAGCTGGAGCGACAGGAAGCCAGGTCGACGGCGCAGTTCATGCGCGACACCGTCGACGAACCCCAACAGACCTTCTCGGAATAAGGAGACAGACATGAAAGGAGCCCCATGCTGTTTGCCGTACTGATACTCGTTGTCGGATTCGCCCTGGTCGGGGTCTACGTGAAGGTCAAGAACGATCGCTTCCTAGACATCGTCAACTCGGACCTGGACGACGATCTGGACCCCGACCTGGTCGATCAGGCGTTGGCTCCGCAGGGGCAAACCTGGGACGCGGCGCCGTAGATGCCGCTCTACCGTTTTTTTTGCGGAGTCTGCGACAAGACGGTCCGCAAGATGTTGGAGCCGGGGCAGCAGGTCCAGCCGCAGTACTGCGAGTGTGGTGAACCGCTGGCCCGGAGCACCCCGGCGATCTCCAGCGAGGTCATCGAGACGATCGACAACGGCCTAATGACCCGTCGGGTAGAGAGGCACTCGGAGGCCGAACGGCTGTTCCGAGAGCGCGCCGATGGGGGCCCAAATGTTGACTCTTGATCACCTCGAACTCACGGGCTTCCGCTCCTTCGTAAAGAAGGCGAGGATCTCGTTTGCGCCGACAGGCCTCTACTTGCTGGCGAGCAAGAACCTCGACACCGGCGGCTCATCTGGAGGAGGAAAATCAAGCGTGGCCATGGGCATCAACTACGCCTTCGGGGCGTGCGAGATCCCAGGCACCCTGCTCCAGTCCTGGGGCTCGAAGCAGGCAGCGCTGTCGGCCCTCGGGCTCCGGGACGGCGACGTTCCCGTATCCATCCAGCGGGGCAAGAAGCTCGACATCAAGTTCGGCGACGAGCCCTTCGTCGGCTCCAACGCCCAAAAAGAGGAGCGTATCCGAGCGCTTTTCGGCGGCCTCGACATGGAGACGGTCCTGGCCCTCACCTACCGTGGCCAGCGTCAGCCCGGCATCTTCCTCTCCAAGACCGACTCCGAGAAGAAGGCGTTCCTGACGCCCGTCCTCGGGCTCGACAAGTTCGAGGAGCAGGCGAAGCTCAGCGCCGCCGCCATCACCGACGCCACGAGGGAGCTGGTCTCCCTCGACTCGCAGATCGGGGCCCTGGAGCGCCAGAAGGAATCGCTCACCTCCGAGAACATCCTGGAGGACGTCATGGCGGCTGGTCACCAGCTCAAGGCCAGGACGGAGGAGCGCAAGGCCAGACTCGACAACCTCGCCAAGCAGGTGGAGACGGTCCAGGCGGCCGGCAACCTCAGCCTGATAGCGATCGGCGATCTCTTCCAGCCGAGGATCGATACCGCGAAGGCCCGTTGTGCGCGCCTGCGAGCCGAGCTGCGAGACGTTCAACCGCAGACCGACCCGGTGGTCGAGGCGGAGATCGCTCGCCTCGAAGGCCTCGTCGCCCAGTGCGAGGCGCGGATCAAAAAGATGACGGCCGAGGACAGCGCTCGCCGGAAAGAGATGGACGCCAAGGTCCAGTCCCTGAACATCGAGCTGCGCGTCGTCTCCGGCAAGTCCGCGACCAAGGGCGGGTTCGTTCGCGAGAAGGTGGCCGCCGAGCTGGAGCTGAAGAAGCTCCACGTCGACATCTGCCCCACATGCGAGCGCGACTGGGACAAGGCCTGCGACCATCGTGCCCGCCTCCAGGCGAAGATCGCGGCCCTGGACGTCAAGATCGCCGAGACCGCAGAGTTCACCGCGCAGGCAGAGGGCATCTCCGCCCAGATCGCCGCGCTCCCGCGCTTCGAGCCGAATCCGATGCTCGAAAAGCTCAACGAAGCCGGTCTCAAGATGACCGGGCAGTTGGCGACCGAGAAGCAGAAGCTCATCGGCGCCGCCGCGCTGGTCCAGTCCGAGCGCCGCAAAGAGATCGCCATCGCCGACGCGGACCTCTCCCAGATTGAAGCGGAGCTGCAGAAGGAAGCGTCCAAGTGCATGACGCTTACGTCGGCTTCGACCCAAGAGCAGATGATCGAGATGGAGGCCGAGCGCCGGGCCCTGTCCAAGGACATGGACGGTTTGACCGAGCTTCGCATCCAGGCAACGCGGCTCCAGACCCAGGAGAAGCAGGCGCAAGCCATCGCAAGCGAGCTGGCGACGCTCCGCGGGCGACGCGCGGTCATCGACTCGGGCCTGCGCGCGGAGAAGGACTTCGCACACCTGATCGGCCGCGAAGGGTTCCTCGGGCTTATATTCGACGAGGTCCTGCAAGAGATCAGCGACGAGACGAACGGCGTGCTCGCCAGCGTCGCGAACACGCGCCATGTCACCCTGGAGTTCCGCTCCGAGAACGTCACCCAGAAGGGCGACGTTTCGAAAGAGATCAGGCCAGTTCTGACCGTCCACGGGAACGAGACGTCGATCAAGGGCGGCTTGAGTGGCGGAATGCTGACGACGACGGAGTTGGCTGTCGACCTCGCAGTGGGTGCGGTTATCAGTAGGCGCTCGGGCGTCTGCCCCGGTTGGATCATCCTCGACGAGAGCTTCGACGGCCTCGACGCTGTCTCGAAAGATAGCTGCGTCGAGATCCTTCAGAAGTATAGCCAAGACCGCCTCGTCATCGTGGTGGACCACGCCAGCGAGATGCAGGGGGCCTTCGAACACGTCATCAATGTGACGTACGAGAATGGGGAGTCGCGGATCGAATAAGCGGACCGTTCGCTATAGACCCAGTATGGGCAAGGACTTCAAGTTCGGAATCCGGGACGTCATCGCCATTCGAGAAGGGGCCATCGTGGCCTTTGGGGCGCTTCCCTCCCGGTGCCGTCTCAAGGGGATGAACACAGACCTGACGGAGTCTGACAAGCAGGTACTCGCTTGGGCCGGCGCCGTAGTGCTGCACATGAACCGCGTCGGGATCACCCCTCCCGAACTCACGCAAGGCTTCTTCCCGGAGCCCTACACGGAGGTCCAGGAGGTCATCGAGGAAGAGACCGGCTCGACCCAGGTGAAGGAGTCGAAATGATCTCCGAGGCCCCAGCGTCCGTTTTCTATCTCGATGACCTCGGGTCGGCCTTCTCCGAGA
>Ga0134126_10013815_pt1 | contig 10189 bp, 9 predicted proteins | sample KB31752_FD_96881 | JGI IMG/M metagenome (GOLD analysis project Ga0134126, IMG submission 96881) | Terrestrial soil microbial communities with excess Nitrogen fertilizer from Kellogg Biological Station, Michigan, USA - KB3-175-2 | ecosystem: Environmental > Terrestrial > Soil > Unclassified ...
GGGCGATCCACACGAGTACATCACACCGGACTGCATCGCCGATTTCGCCAGTGTGCGACTTGAATACGAAGGCCGTGATCGCGTGCGTGTTTTTGGGATCGAGGGTCGACCGGCGACCGACACCTTCAAAGTTTCAATAAGTTATTCCGCCGGTTACAAAGCGGTGGGCACGCTGGTCTATTCATGGCCGGACGCGTATGACAAGGCTCAAGCTGCGGACAAGATTCTTCGGACGAGGCTCGATCGCCTGGGTTTGAAGTTTGAGCATATGCTGACGGAGTTTGTCGGCGCCAATGCGACCCATGGACCGCTTGCAGGCCAACCTTCAGCTGATCTACCTGAAGTTCAATTGCGCGTAGGTGTGAGAGGTGAGGATCGTACAGCGATCGAGAGGTTTACGAAAGAGATTGCGCCGCTGGTCTTAACCGGCCCGCCGGGAGTTACCGGTTTCGCCGGCGGCAGGCCGAAGGTCGAAGAGATAGTTGCGTATTGGCCGGCGCTCATTCCGAAGCGTGAGATTGCACCGGTTGTGTCCGTGATTGACGTGTGAAGAATCAATGATCGTGGCTGATGCGATCAATAAGGACGCACCAATGCAGAACCGCGATCGGTAGCGAGCGGATGGTACGGTCAACAAGGGAATAAAGTCTTCGAGCGGACTCAACAGTCAGTGGTTGCATCCGCTGGCGGTTCTGCATCATTAACTGGAAAGAAAGTCACGCTACAAATGAAGGTACAGCTGGTAAAACTTGCACACTCGCGCTCAGGTGATAAGGGCGATACAGCCAACGTTGGCCTGATTGCGCTGCGTGATGAGATTTATCCGATCCTGGTACGCGAGGTTACAGCGGAGCGCGTGAAGCGACACTTCCAGGGTATCTGCAAAGGTAATGTAGAACGGTATGAATTACCGAACCTCGGCGCGTTGAACTTTCTGTTGCATGAGAGTCTCGGTGGAGGCGGTACTTTGTCTTTGATGACTGATGCCCAGGGGAAAACATTCTCTACAGCTCTATTGAGGATGGAAATTGAACTCAGCGATGATGAGGCACAGAGTTTAGAGTTGAGTTAAGTTTCAAATAGAAATGATCCCAAGACAAGCGGGGGCAAGCCCCCTTCCCAACCGTGAGCTTGCTTAACTTGACAGCTGATGTTTGCTGGAACGGCTTTCAAGGTGGGATAACTCGAGAAGTCAGCAGTCTCACAGGTGAGGAAGGTGGGTTTGCCGCCGCTCCTGGTGATGCAATCATCGAACAAGAAACTAAAACAGAGATTTCACCATCGTCCATAAGACATGGCTATGCTTCAGTTAATGGCATTCGCCTGCATTACGCAGAGGCAGGCAGCGGCGACAAGCTCGTAATTCTTCTGCACGGCTTTCCGGAGTTCTGGTATTCGTGGCGCAAGCAATTGGAGGCGCTGAGCGGACTTTTCCATGTTATAGCGCCAGACCTGCGCGGCTACAATCTGAGTGATAAGCCGCCGCAAGTTGAAGACTATAAAATAGACAAAGTAGTTGAAGACGTGATTGGCCTCATCGATTATTTTGGCGCCAAACAGGCAGCGATTGTTGGTCATGATTGGGGCGCGGGCGTGGCTTGGGCGATGGTCCAAAAACACCCTGAGCGAGTCTCAAAGCTCGCAGTGTTGCAGGTACCGCTTCAGTCGGCATTTCGTGCCAATCTTACTTTCAAACAATTCCTGCGCAGTTGGTACATGTTCTTTTTTCAGATCCCTCGCTTGCCCGAATGGCTGATCAAACTGCGGAACTTTCGCGCAATAGAGGATACTTTCACAAAAAAGATCTTCAGGAAGAACGCTATTACAGCAGAAGAAGTCGAGCTCTACAAAGAGGCAGCGCGACAGCCCGGCGCACTTACGGGCGCCCTTAACTACTACCGTGCAAATGTTTTTGATCGGCTCTTCACGCGAAAGCGGGAGGGCAATGTAAGCGAAAACCACGGCCGGATTCGAGTTCCCACCTTGTTTATTTTTGGCGAACAGGACTTCGCAATTATTCCCGCGAGTGTTCGTGGTTTGAATAAGTACATCGACGCGTATTATCGCGAGGTGCGTATTCCGGATAGCGGCCACTGGGTGCAGAATGAAGCGCCGGCGGAAGTGAACGCCGCGCTGCTTGAATTTTTAACAACCGAGATCAGCGCCAGGGCCAGGGTTGAAGTCTCAGGAGCAGGGAATGTCTGAAGCTGACGATACAGTTTTATACCGGATTGAAGGAGCGGTTGCGCGTTTGACGCTCAACCGGCCGGCGAAACGAAACGCGCTCAACGAAGCACTCATCGGTGGTCTCACGGACTCGTTGCGGAAGGCAAATGACAATGCAGCGGTCAGGGTTGTTGTAATCTCCGGAGCAGGCAGTGACTTCTGTTCTGGTGCAGACCTCGCATCGTTGCAAAAGATCGCGAATGGCTCAGTTGCCGAGAACGCGGCCGACGCGCGTTCGTTAATGGAACTCTTCGTGCTCATGCGTCAGGTTAGTGTCCCTGTCGTGGCTGCGGTAAGGGGGAGGGCACTGGCTGGCGGGTGTGGTTTGGCGAGCGCGTGCGACATTGTACTCGCGTCGGCCGACGCACAGTTTGGTTATCCGGAAGTTAAGATCGGTTTCGTTCCGGCGATGGTGATGGCGATACTGCGCCGGAACGTATCTGAAAAGCGCGCCTTCGAATTGATCACTCGTGGCGAGCAAATAAGCGCCGCAGACGCAAAGCAATTCGGCCTCGTTAATCAGGTTTTCACGGAGGAAGATTTTGAATCGGCGGTCACTGCTTATGTCAACGGATTCGAAAAGATGAGTAAGTCCGCGATTGCATTAACGAAGACCCTACTATACCAGCTGGATGGCTTGTCATTTGGCGATGCATTACAGACGGGCGTAGACGTGAACGTCATTGCGCGTCTGACGGAGGATTGTCTGGCAGGAGTGGCAAAATTCCTGAAGCAGTAGACGCCAGGAGAGTTTACTCTTTCTCAGGGAGTAGGCTTGCTCCCGGCCTTGGATCTCAATCTGGCGATTTCAGTTTTGAGTGCTTCGAAGTTCTGGGCCGCTGGATTCTTTTTTAGGTAATTTTCCAACTCAACTGCCGCTCGTGCTGGTTCGTCCTTCATTTCATAGAACATGGCCAACGTCATTGCGTCAGCTTTGACTTTCTTGTCGCTTAACTCCGAAGTCCGGTTTAGGGCTAATTCTGCCTCGGCCAGCAAATCTTTGCGGCGCGACGAGGTCTCGACGTAGGAAGCCTGATAAATGAGCGCGGATGCTTTCATTAACGGATTCAACGGATTTTTTGGATTAAGTCGAGCAGCCTCCGCGAAAATTGCTACCGCCACCTGATATTTCTTTTGCTTCATCAAAAGAAGTCCGAAAGATTGATATACGCGTTCGTCGTTGGAATTAATCTCACGGGCGCGATCAAGTGCAGCGATCGCCTCATCCAAACGGCCCGTCTCCAGCAATTGATTGCCAATCATGAGATGCGCTTCAAAATACTGCGGAAAAGTCCTGACTGCTTCCTGCAACTCGGCCATGGCCAGATCGCGCTTACCCTCAGCTGCCAACTTTTGGGCGCGCCTAACGTTTTCCATTGCGGACTTGGGCACGTTTTGCGAGAACGCATTTAGTACCCCTTTGGGCTGAGTTTGGTTTCCCGGTAGCGGACGAAGTTGAACGTCTTGTGTGAAGAGTTGAGGCGCATTACCAAAGGTGGACAGTTCGGCATAGACAGTCGTAGTAACAAACGACTGGCCATCGCCTTCTGCAATCACCTGATAAGTTCCTTTGGATAGCCCTGAAAAGGAGAAGCGGCCGCTGAGATCTGTAAAGGTTTCGTAGATCCTGCGGCCGTTGTAGGTGAGAGTAACTCTTACCGGAGCAAGTGGCTGATTACCATCTGGCGCTATAACTCGACCCTGTAAGCTGTTACTACCCTGGCCCAGGGCGACGCTGAACGACAGCATCAGGATCGTTAGAAATGCAGCGATTCGACCCACGTAAAGCATCGCCTCGAGAGTAAATGCGCAACTTGCCAGGGGGTTATCGATGCCAGTCCATAGACAGAAGAATTCGGGACACCGAAATTAATCGGTGTCCCGAGTCAAAAGGGTTGAGTTGGTTAGAAGCTGAAACGGGCGCCAATCTGAGCCTGGAAGGGAATGCCCAAAGGCTCCGAGAACCCGGTTGCTCCGAAGAAGTTGATTGGTTTTCCAAAATCGGCTTCGCCGGTTACGTTTTGAAATGAGTTACCAAAGTTGCCGGTATTGAAAACGTTGAAGGCCTCAAAGAAGAAGCCAAGTTTCTTGGTTTCACCAAAGTTAAAGAACTTCGAAACTCGAACATTCAACTGCGAGAAGCTGTCACCTCGCCTGGTTCCCGGAGGCAGGTGGTGTTGGTCGTTGCCATCGGGCGATTCACGTTCGTTGAACGTGACACCATCTTTGTTGATGTCGCAGACGCATGCCGGAAACACGTTGTACGGACGAGCGGAACCGAGTTGAAAGATCGGCGCCAACTGAAATCCAGCGGGCAGATCAAAAATACCCGAGATAACAAAGCGGTGTCGCTCGTCTTCAAGGGTTGGACCGTAGTCGGCCACTGGATCCCATTTATTGAACTGATTCATAGGCCCAAAACCGAAGTCCGAGATGGCTCCAAACCAGGCGCGTGCTCGTGAAAGCGTGTAGTGAGCATTTAGTTGATATTTGTTTGCATAGCGTCTCTTGAAAGAAACGGTGAACGCATCGTAGTTCGACCGACCATCAGATTGCGCGACACTTATTCTTCCAAACGGTGTGGCAGTGCCGAAAGCGGCAATGAGTTCGGCCGCATGCGCCGCAAACTGAGGCGCCAGCAATCGTGGCGGATTGGGACTAGCGCGATTTGCCCCGATAAGAGGACCAATGCGCGGGTTGATGTCGAACCCAATGAACTCATGCAATCCCAGAATATGAACAAAGTCGAACTCCAGGGCTGAGTTCTTGCCTATCTCCTGGGCATAACCCAGATTGAATTGCTGCGTGAATGGCGATTGGAAATCGGGATCGATCATACGACCGCGAGTTCCTGGCAGCGGATTTATCAAAGGTCGTGGAATGTCCGGTGCAGGCGAGTTGAGGGCGAGGTTTGACCCATCGTTGACGAAAGTAGCGTATATCTCCTCGTTAGCCTGCTGCACGGCGAAAAGCGGCACATTAAGGAACGACTGGTCAAAGTACATACCGTAGCCACCGCGAACGACCGAGCGAGCATTGCCCTTCAGATCCCAGGCAAAACCAATTCTCGGTGAAAAATTGTTTTTGTCATCATGTGCGACTCCTCCATAGGGATTGCCAATGATTTGGAGCGCCCGGACAGCGCGGTTGTTAGCCTGATGACCCGAATCAACAAAGCCTATGTCGACGTCGTAGCGCACACCCAGATTCAGCGTGAGACGCGAGTTGACTTTCCAGTCGTCCTGCGCGTAGAAGGCGAATTGCTTGGCGCCATCGCGGAGATTGAAACTGGGATCTCCTCCGGAGAGCACGATATCTGCCACCACGCCAATTCCGTCGAGATCCGCGGCGGTGCAGGTCGGGGTGCCAACGATCGTGTTGCAGGTGATCGGACCAGGTAGAACCTGCGTAGTGTTAAAGCCCTGTGGAAACTGTCCGGGATTACCGACGATTTCATCGGCGTTGAAGAAGAAGTCAACTTCCGGAGCGGAGTTGAAAGCAAAGAGACCGCCAAGGGTTGGCTCCCAAACAAAGTCGCCGCCAAACTTAAGACCGTGGTTTCCTCGATTCCAGGTTAGGTCATCGCGAAATTGATGTTTCTTTTGAAGCGTCTGCTGGGGAACGTTACCATTCCGGCCCACGTTCAGGCCGTTTGGAAAGACCAAATTGCGCAAGTCAGTGGTGGCGAGAATTTGATTATCAAAAGTTGAATATTGATAAGCAAATTGATTCACCGTATTGCTATTGGCCGTATAGGTCCACGAGCCAAGGAAGTTATAAAGAGTGTTAAGCGTCTTGTTACCGCCAGAAAGATCGGTAAAGACTGTCAGAAAGCCGGCCTGATCATTTAGGCCGTTGTTATTCTGACCTGAGAACCGGGCCACGATCGAATTCTTCGAGGAAAGGTTAAAATCAGTCTTGATGGTGTAAATCGTGTCGTTGAAAGGCTGCGGCAGGAAACGCACCGCCTCGTAGCCGATTGGTTCCAGAAGCTGGATCTGAGCAAACGTATCGCCGGGTACTATTGAATTACCGCGCTCCCGCGTATGCTCCACAGTACCGAAGAAGAATGCTTTATCCTTTGCAATTGGACCGCCAATCGATCCACCAAATTGTTGCCGGCCGAAAGGCGGTTTAATCGCGTCTCCCGGATTGGGGAACAGTAGTGGATTAGCCTTGGCTAACAACGCCGGAGCGTTCGCATTCAGTTTTTCATCGCGGAAGAAACCGAACGCTGAGCCGTGAATGCTGTTGGTTCCGCTTTTGGAAACCACTGACAACAAGGCGCCACCCGATCGACCGTTTGCGGCCGAGAAGCGTTGCGTTGAAAGCGCGAACTCCTGAATTCCTTCCATTGAAAAATTCTGCAGGATGCCGCCGACTGCGTTGTCCTTGTTGTCGCCGCCATCGACGGTGATATTGATGTTGCGTCCCGTCGATCCGCCAACCGAGAATGTCCCGACGCGGGCTTTGGTCGGGTCAAATGATGGTTCCAAAGTGGCGCCCGGAATCAAAATCGCCAAGGAGGCAAACGAGCGTCCGTTAACTGGCAGGTTCTCCAGACGACGTTGATCAATTACCCCGCCGACATCTGTTTTGGTAGTTTCCACGAGAGCGGCTGCGTCAGCGCTAACGTTTACAGTTTCTCCTATAGCGCCAACTTTCAACTCGGGATTGATTGTGGTTCGCTGTAGCACGTTGACTACTACATTGTCGACCACACTTTTCGAGAAGCCCGGCGCCTGTACCTCGAGCCGATAAGCACCGGGTACAAGCTGGGTGATTTCATAAACACCCTCCGATGTCGTGGTGGCCGCTCGCTCGGCGTTCGTTCCGAGATTGATTAACTTAACTGACGCGCCCGGCACGATAGCGCCCGATTGGTCTTTAACTACACCTGTAATTGTTCCAGTGTTAGACGTCTGTGCCGATACCACGTTGACGCCAAACAGTAAGATAAAACATACGCTCAAAAAGCAGAATGCTGAGCGCGATTGAGAAAGGTTACTTCGCCTCATTAAGAACCTCCTTTGGGTTGTAGTGGAGAAGACAGCTCGCACGGAAGAGCATTGATCGCGGTCGGAATAGGAAAGCTTGGCATTCGCGACATACTGTTTACCTCAAACTTGCAGCCAGCATGTGCAAATGGAATGCCTTTGAGCTTTTGAGCAAACGAGCCCGTATTTTAGATATTCTGCGGGAATATTTGAATCAGCCAGGTTCGGAAAAATCCAAAAAACTATGGTATTTCCAAAAATGCGAATTCGCAGCCAGGATCAAAGAGTTGGTTTGGGTAGTGGCATCAGTTGTTTAGCGGCGCCGAGAGCGCTTTCGAGAACAGGGTCCGCTACTTTCGAAACAAGTCCCATAAGGAGAGCTTCTTCGCTATCGAATCTCCTTGCTGTAGCAAACAACTCGAGGGCCAGCGTCGTGCCCACGATGCGGGGCAGGCGTTGAGTCCCGCCCCAACCAGTAATGATTCCCAGCCGAGCGCCGGGATGCGCGAAGGTTGCAGCGGTCGATGCTATTCGGTCGTCACAAGCCAGCGCGAGATCCAGTGCACCCCCGATGCAGTAGCCGTTTATCGCCGCAACAGTTCTTTGCGGAGCATCCGCAATTCTCTGGAATACCCGCTGGCCCAGTTGTGAGAATTGAAGAGCGGTGATTGAGTTCAACTGCGCCAGCTCGCGAATGTTTGCACCTGACGCGAATACATCGGCGGTGCCGGTGAAGATCAAAACCTTTACGTCGTCACGCGGTATCAATGCCAACAAGTTGTCTTCGAGATCGTGAAGGGTGGAGACAGAAAGAGGATTGCGTTGAGCGGGTCTGTTGAAACGAATAACCGCGATCGCGCCATCAAGTTCTGTGACTATCGCAGATGAGTCTTCCACCATCGACTACTCGCGCGGCTTAACATTTTCACGAAGAAACTTGACGATGTTTTCAGTAGATGTCCCTGGAAGGAATACTTCTGCAACGCCGTTTGCCTTGAGCTTAGCGATATCATCCTGGGGAACGATCCCGCCTAACAGTACAAGACAGTCGTCCATGCCCTGGTCCTGAAGTAGTTTTACGATACGCGGGCAGAGCGTGTTATGCGCGCCGCTGAGTATCGAAACGCCGACGGCGTCCACGTCTTCCTGCAGCGCAGCGGCGGCAATCATCTCAGGTGTCTGACGCAAACCGGTATAAATTACTTCCATGCCCGCGTCGCGTAACGCACGGGCGATTACTTTCGCACCACGATCGTGCCCGTCAAGTCCCGGCTTGGCGACCAGGACACGAATTTTTCTTTCGCTCATGTTGTGCATTGTAGACCTTACTGTACGAATTGCCCCAGCGGTCCGTCGCGTTTGATGGAAGGTTTTAGCTCTGAGTAGCTGAAAAAATAGCGCCCCTTTGGTTCAAACGCCTGGATCACATGAGGGTAACCAGCGTCATAGAGAAATGTAATCCCCTTGGCCCCCACTTCGAAGTTATCGAGGTTTTCAATTGTGTAGCCCAGCTGCTCCTGTGCTTCGGACGCGATCCTTACGTCTTCGGGATCACTTTTCGAGTCCTTCAGACTTTCCAGAATCTCTTTTAGTTCACCCTGCAACTTTCCCTCGAGCATGTCGCGGAGCTTCGGGAGGCTGCTGGTGATAAAGGCGTCGGACGCTTTGATAACGTTTCCGCTCTTAAGATTGATTGCGAAGTGCCTTGTTTGAGTGTCGGGATAGGCGCCTGAGCCATCCTGAGTAAAAGTAATATCAAGGATGTTGTTCTTGTTGTAGTTTACCTTGTAGCTGAACTCCTCCAACCAGTTGTCCTCGCGATATTCAGCAATCGACGTGTCGAAGACGTTCTTAACCTGGAGAATTGTTTGGACGCGATGCAGGATGCACGTCCTTTAAGCCGCTGATCAAAGGGTAGGTGACGGTCGCTCGTTTCTTTTCGGGAAAGTCTTTTATCAGAGCGCCGCTGCGAATGATCACCACCGTTCGAGGATTTACGATTGCTCGATCGGTAGCGGCCTGAGCGGAAACTTGTCGAACCTGAGATAGGTTGATCGGGGCGCTGGCTAACATGATGAAGAGCCCTATTAAGAGGAGGCGCATTGTTATCGTTCCGGAGGTGCAGAATCTGGGAAGAGTTGAGCCTTAGAAAGCAGGTTCTTCGTAGACGCCGTAGATGTCCCGCAAAGCAGAACAAATTTCGCCGAGCGTCGCATACGCCCGCACGGCTTCAATTGTGGCAGGCATTGTGTTTTCCATCTTCTGCGCAGCGCGCTTGAGTTTCTCAAGCGCATTTGCGACAGCTCCTTTGTCTCGTTTTGCACGCGCGGCATCAAGACGTTCTATTTGATGGGCCCGAACTGATTCGTTAATAGCCAAAATTGGAATTGACGAATTCTCGTCCATTTCGTACTTGTTCACGCCCACAATAACCTGATCGCCCCGCTCCACCGCCTTTTGGTAGTGATAAGCCGAATCCTGAATCTCCCTTTGCGGAAATCCCTTTTCAATCGCGGCGACCATGCCGCCCATCGAGTCAATCTTTCGGAAATAGTCGAGAGCCCCCTGCTCCATTTTGTTGGTAAGCGACTCGACAAAGTAAGAACCACCAAGCGGATCGACGGTGTTTGCGACCCCAGTTTCTTCGGCGATTATTTGTTGGGTGCGCAATGCGATTACTGCGGCTTGATCGGTAGGCAAAGCCAGGGCTTCGTCGTATGCGTCAGTATGCAAGCTTTGTGTGCCGCCGAAAACGCCCGCCAGCGCCTGGATCGCCACGCGCACAATGTTGTTGAGCGGTTGCTGCACCGTTAGTGAAACTCCCGCAGTCTGCGTGTGGAAACGAAGCTTGAGTGTGCGTTCGTTTGTAGAACCAAAGCGATCGCGCATCTCTCTCGCCCATATCCGGCGTGCTGCACGATACTTGGCAACCTCCTCGAAGAAATCATTATGGGCGTTGAAGAAGA
>Ga0134126_10013816_pt1 | contig 10189 bp, 13 predicted proteins | sample KB31752_FD_96881 | JGI IMG/M metagenome (GOLD analysis project Ga0134126, IMG submission 96881) | Terrestrial soil microbial communities with excess Nitrogen fertilizer from Kellogg Biological Station, Michigan, USA - KB3-175-2 | ecosystem: Environmental > Terrestrial > Soil > Unclassified ...
ACACGTCGACCCGTCGCTCGGCTGCGACTACCTGCTCGCCAACCGCCGGCAGCCGATCGCCCGGGCGCTCAGCAACTCCTTTGGCTTCGGCGGCTCCAACTGCGCCCTGGTGCTGGGGAGGGCAGGATGAAGCCGACCTGCCTGCGGAGCCGCGCATGCTGACCGCCTACGTCCAGGGCATCGGCCTCATCGGGCCCGGTCTCGCCGACTGGCCAAGCGGCGCGCGCGCGCTTGCCGGCGAAGAGGTCTACGCTCCGCGACCGACGGCGATTCCGGCACCGGAGGGGCTGCCTGCGGCGGAGCGCCGCAGGACCGGCGCCACCGTGAAGCTCGCCCTGAGTGCAGCGCAGCAGGCCGTCACCGCTGCGGACGTCGACAGCCGCGGGCTGCCCGCGGTATTCAGCTCCTCTGGCGGCGACGGCCTCATCTGCCACGAGATCTGCGAGACCCTGGCGTCCACGGACCGGCAGGTCTCGCCCACGCGCTTTCACAACTCCGTACACAACGCCGCGGCGGGCTACTGGAGCCTGGCAACCGGTGCCACCGCGGCATCGACCGCGCTCTGCGCGCACGATGGCAGCTTCGCCGCCGGTCTTCTCGAAGCTCTCGCTCTCGTCAGTGTGGACCGCGTCTCTGTGCTCCTGAGCGCATACGAGACCCCTTACCCTGAGCCACTCCGCATCAAACGGCCGCTGCCGGACTCGTTTGCAGTGGCCATGGTCCTCACCCCGGCGCCCGCACCCCATTCCCGCGCGAGACTCACCGCGACCCTGCGCGAAGCCGACTCCGTTCCCGACCGCCTCTCCGATCCGCAGCTCGAAGCGCTGCGGGCTGCGGTACCCGCCGCGCGCAGTCTGCCGCTGCTGCGGCTTCTCGCCCGCCGCGAGCCCGGAGAGGTGGTGCTCGATTACATCGGCGGGCAGCGCGTAGCCATCGAGGTGCACGAGTGTCGTTAGGTGCCACGCCATTCAGCCGCCTGCCGGGCGGCACGCCGCTCGATCGCGAGTGGATCGCCAATCACATTCCGCATCGCGGACGCATGTGTCTCCTCGATGAGGTATTGAGTTGGGATCACGCACACATCAGGTGCCGTGCGACCAGCCACCGGCTGGCCGACAATCCGCTGCGTGCCCATGGGCGGCTCGGCGCCGCATGCGGGGTGGAATACGCCGCGCAGGCCATGGCGGTACACGGGGCCATCATGGCCCATACCGCCGGGGCCGCGGGGCGCGCCGGACTGCTGACGAGCGTCAGGAACCTCGTGCTGCACGTCAGCCGTCTCGACGATCTCGACACCGACCTGATTGCAAGCGCCGAGCGTCTGGCCGGCGATGAGGGCAGCATCTTGTACGAATTCACGGTATCGAGCGCCGGCCGCGAGCTGCTCAGCGGCAGGGCCGGCATAGTGTTCGAGGCGGGGCGCTCATGAGCGAGCCGGTCAAGCGGGCGCTGGTTACCGGCGGCAGTGGCGGTATCGGCGCTGCAATCTGCCGTCGCCTGGCCCGCGATGGGCACTACGTGTACGTACACGCCAGGCAAGGGGTCGATGCGGCGGAGAAACTCGTGGAAGAGATCACCGCGGCAGGCGGCAGTGCCGTGGCGCTGCATTTCGATGTCACGAATACGGAGAGCACGGGCAAGGCGCTCGATTCCGTATTGAGCTCGGGACCCATTCAGATCCTGGTGAACAACGCGGGCGTCCACGACGACGCCGTTCTGCCCGGGATGCGTCCGGAACAGTGGCACCGGGTAATCGATGTCTCCGTCAACGGATTCTTCAATGTCACGCAGCCGTTGCTGATGCCGATGATCCGCACCCGCTGGGGACGGATCGTCAACATCTCGTCGATCTCGGCTCTGCTCGGTAACAAGGGCCAGGTCAACTACTCTGCCGCCAAAGGCGCCATCAATTCCGCCACCAAGGCGCTCGCGCTCGAGGTCGGCAGCCGCGGGATCACCGTCAACGCCGTAGCCCCGGGGATCATCGGCACGCCGATGACCGAGGGATTGTTCGATGAGGAGACCATCCAGCGCCTGGTGCCCATGAATCGGGCCGGACTCCCCGCAGAGGTCGCCGCCGTGGTCGCATTCCTCTGCTCGGCGGAAGCCTCCTACGTCACCTCGCAAATCATCTCGGTGAGCGGTGGGATGGCCTGAAGCCCAACGTGGCATCCAACGTCAGCATTTTACGCTTCCAACGGACGGAAGATTTTTCGCAATACCTTGGCGAGCCCAGCGAAAGCTCGCAAAATTGCCGAAAGCACCCGATTTGTCGGGCTGGCTGGGACCCTGCTCCTTCTGCTGGAATGCAAGCAGGCTCGATTCAAGGAGAGGGCAATGGCGGCGGCAGCGACGGTGATGGCAGATCAAACCCTGGACTCCCGAGTAGCACGGCTCGAATCGGACGTAGCCCATATCCGCGCTGATGTCGCGGAGATGAAGCTCGACATTCGCGACCTCCGTAAGGGGGTCGGTGAGATCGATAAATCGCTCCGCGTTGAGGTCGGCGGTCTGCGCGAGCAGATGCAGAAGCTCGAGGGATCAACGGCGCTCAAGCTCGCGGGCCTGGACCACAAATTGACCCGCGTGGCGGCGGAAACCCGCATCTGGATGCTGTTGCAAGTCGGGGCACTACTGTGCGTAATCTCGCGGGCTCTCAGATGGATCTAGCTTCTTGCTATCCAGCACGGCACCAAGCTCTCGAATTGTGCGTAGAACGCCTGGAATCGGAGTTCGCTCGTCTCCGCTTGAACGTGCTACACGCCGCGATGCTCGCGATCGTCCTGGTCGCTTTGGCGCGCGGATTCAAGTGGCTGTAGCGCGCGCGGTGATAGAATGGCGCAATGAGAGCCCCCTCTTTGGTCGCCGGCCTGATCCTGGTTGCCGGCGGCATATTCCTGATCCTCCGCCCGCCTCAATATTCGAGCGACCAGAGCGTCTTCAAGCTCGGTAATCTCGAGGCGAAAGTGCAGCAGGAGCGGGCGCTCCCCGGCTGGGTGGGTGGCGTGGTTCTCGGCGCCGGCATCGTCGTGCTCGGTGCCGCCCTGATGAAGCGCTCCTAGCCCGCATCACCCCGCAAGCACGGTAATGTTGCCGCTCGGCTCCAAAGTGATCCGGCGGGTCTGCGCGACGTCGTGAATGCCGCGCATGCGCAAGGCCTCGTGGCAATCGGTTTCGCTGATGTTGTAGTGCAGCATCTGCGCCTCGAGCAGAGCGCCCGCCTCACCGATCACCACCGGCTTGCCCTCGACGAAGTGCGCGAATCGGTTCGAGCGCGCGGAATAGCGCGCGAGTACCCAGTGCAGAGCCGTCAACAGGAGGACGGCGAGCATCGTTCCGCCGAGCGGCGCTCCGCCGGTCAGGGCCCGGCCGAGACAGGACCCGGTGATGACGGACAAGATGATATCGAGCGCCGACCAGCGCGCGAACGTCCGTCTTCCCGAAATACGCAGCAGCAGAAGACCATACACGAAGATGACGACGGCGCGAGGCAGCTCCTGCCACCACTCGACCTGCTTGGTCTGGCCAAATATATCCAGGAGGGTCATGCCGCTCCTCCCATTGAACAACAGGGATGGAGCTAAACGGGCCGGACGGAAGGCGAGTTCCTAAGCTGCGAGTCCGTCGAAAAACTCGACTTCGCCCGTTTCCAGCGAATATTCCGCGCCTACCACAGCCAATCCCTCGTTACGGATCAGCTTTTCGAGCACATCCGAGCCGTATCGCAGGTGGCTGACAGAGACCCCCACGTTGGCCCGGACCGCATGACGTACGAGGGCCTCCTCGTCGTGGCGCAGATCCGTCTTGAGCAGGACCTCAACCGAAGGCCGAACGCGATCGACGATGGAGCGGATGTTGCGGGACTGATTCTCCGCCGGCTGGCGCAGCTCCTCGAGCGTTGCGCGGATCGCGCCGCATTGGGAGTGGCCGAGCACGACGACCAGCCTCGTGCCGAAGCGCGAGGCTGCGAACTCGACGCTGCCTATCTGCGAGGGGGAGACGATGTTGCCGGCGACCCGGATGACGAAAAGGTCGCCGAGCCCCTGGTCGAAGACGATCTCCGCCGGCACGCGCGCGTCCGAGCACCCGAGCACGATGGCGAAGGGCTCCTGGCTCTGGGTGAGCTCGAGCCGAGCCGAGGCATCCAGCTGCGTCCCACGGTTGCGTGCGCGATCGACGAAGCGGCGGTTACCTTCTTTGAGACGCTTGAGCGCCTCCGCTGCGGGAATCATGTGCGGCTGGACCTTCGTTCTTGGTGTCGGGCGCAAGGGTAACATGCTGCGCCCGGCGCGCAATCGCACCAGCGCTGCATTCCGGGCGCCCCCGCCGCCTTGCTAGAATCCCTTCGCCCGGGCCCTCCCCGACGCGTAACCCCGATGATCCACCATGGCGATTCGCGAGCGGCTGATCGAGTACCGCGACGGCTCGACCCTTCTCGAAGGCTTCTTCTGCCACGACGACTCCCGCCCGGGCCCACTGCCCGGCTTGCTCATCGCGCACGAGTGGGCCGGCCGGGGCGAGTTCGTGGAGCGCAAGGCGCGGCGCCTCGCGTGGCACGGGTTCGCGACCTTCGCGCTCGACATGTTCGGCAAGGGCAAGCGGGGCGCCACCAAGGCGGAGTGCTCGGCGCTGATGACGCCCTTCGTCCAGGACCGTGCCCTTCTCGCCCGGCGCGTGACCGCCGCGTTCACCGCCGTGAAGGAGCTCCCCGAAGTCGACGCGGGCCGCGTTGCGGCCATGGGATTCTGTTTCGGCGGCATGTGCGTGTTGGATCTGGCCCGAAGCGGTGCCGACGTGCGTGGCGTCGCCGCCCTGCACGGCCTGCTCAAGCCCACCGGCCTGGCGTCACAGGGAAAGATCCGCGCGAAGGTCCTCGTGCTCCACGGATATGACGACCCCATGGGCCCGCCGGAAGACGTTCTGGCCATTGCCAACGAGCTCACTGCTGCCGGCGCGGACTGGCAGCTCCATGCCTATGGCAACACCCTGCACTCCTTCACCAATCCGCAGGCCACCGACCGCGCCAATGGCATGGTGTACGACGAAGCCGCCGACCGCCGCTCCTGGCACGCGGTGCTGCAATTCCTGGATGAAGTGCTGCGCTAGCCCCGGGGCTGCACCAGCCGGGGCTGCACCAGCGAAGCATCACCACTGCGTCGCAAGCACCACGACCATTCGGCTGAGACCAGCGACGTCCCGGATGCTCGACGTCTCGATGGGAGAGTGGGAATAGACCATCGGCCACCCCATGGCCACATCCACCGTCCCGTAGCGCGTGTAAGCGGCGCCGTCATTACCGCCCCCCGTTGCGCCGTATTGCACCGGAATGTTGTGCTCGCGCGCCATGCGGATGACGCGCGCGACATAGGCCGGTGGATCGATGTTGGAATTATCGACCGCTCGCACGACAAAGCCCTGTCCCGGCACGCCATCGCCAAAGCGTTGTGTCTCGAGGGGTGAATGGCTGCTGACGAACGTGTCTATTGCGAACACGACGTCTGCGGCGCGTCCGCGCTTCGCCAGGCTGTTGGCGTAGGCTTTCGCACCGTCCAGGCCCACTTCCTCACCTGTCGTCCAGACAAAAGTCACCCGCCGGCCGGGCCACTTGTGGGCGAAGTCTGGTCCCAACGCCCGGACAGCCTCCACGAGCGCCGTGTCTCCGACACGGTCATCGAGACTTCGCACTGCGACCAGCGAGCCAAGGAGCGGGCGGTACGCCTTGGGGATAGTCAGATAGTCACCCACGTGGATGCCGAGCTTCGCGGTCTGCGCTGCGCTTCGAGTACCGACATAGACGTACGCCGGTTGCTTGAGTGTGCTCAATGCGCGCGGCCACTTGAAGTCGGGGTGGTCCCACCCCTCGGGCAGCTCCATCACTCCCCCGACCGTGCGGCCGCCGCTCGTGTGAACCAACGCCACGTGACCGAGATAATACCGGCCGTAGAAGCCACCGAGCTCCTTTACCTGCAGGCGGCCGTCGCTCTCGACCTGCGTCACCTGATAGCCGATCTCGTCCATGTGGGCATCGAAGACGAGATCGGGGCCGTGGCCGCCGCGCGCACGGCTCCCCAGGGTCAGGACCAGGTTGCCCGCCGGATCGGCTTTGGTCTGGCGGCGGGCCCAGGTTGGAAGCTGCGCAAGCACCGCCTGGCGCACGCCTTCCTCATGGCCGCTCGCGCCATATGCCAGCGTGAGTGCCTCGAGCGTCGGGACAACCTGACCGTCGAGCGTGGGGCCTTGCGCAGCTTCGTCTGCGCCTGCGTCTGCGTCCCGGTTTGCGGCCGCGGTCGGATCGCTATCGCTCGCCGTGGCTTTCTCGCTCGCTACGACGGGCTCAGGAGTGGCGGGAGGCCGGGCCGCATCGAAGGGGTAGTCCGCCGAGCTCAGCCGGACAGCGGGCTCTTGGAGGTACGCCTCGAGCAGCCGGGTGAGCTCGCGCAGGTCACCGCGCGAGAAGGTCTCGGCGGGTGTCACCGGCAGCAGGGTCGGCACCCCGAGCTCTGCCACACGATGCGGCAATTCGGGCGGATTCTCGAGGACCGACATCGTAATGGGCGGCGCTGCCGACACCACGCGACAGGGGATGCCTCGGGCAGCAGCCAGGGACTGAAGGGTCGCCGCGAGATCGCCCGCGGAGGTAGTTCCGTCGGCTCCGCCGACCAACACACCGCTGCCGGGCCCGGACGCCGCAGTCTCGTCTGCCCCTGCTGCACCCGCGGTCTGCGGAGTGATCCGTCCGACAAAGATCATCTCGTCGGCCGGCAGCTCCGTCAAAACGCGACTGAGACCACGGCCTCCCAGCGACTGCTGTGTCACGAAGGCGACCGTCGTCGTGCCGGATATGCGCGCGTGTCCAAGGTTGCGGCTGACTTCGAGCAGTGCTTCCCAGCCGAATCGATCGCCCGCGCCGGCACCGGACTCGTCATCCTCGCCGACGGTGATCGGCGGCTGCGCGAGAGCCACGGGATCGAGAAGGTCCGCGCCGGCGGCGCGCGCCTCGGCCGCGGAGCGGGCGCCGATATCGAGGTAGAGCTCATCGATGTGAGTCATTGAGGGCGGATCGAGCCGTCGCGGCGCAAGATGGATGCTCAGTCCAGCAAATGCACCATCGAGCGCACCGTTCGGAGTCTGCACCCAGACGGGCTGCGCGAAGCTCAACGTGTCGAAGACAGCGTTCGGCGGCGTCTGCGGCAGCCTTTGCACGCGAAGATACCCTTGCGGCGTAATCTCGCTAACCACATACCCGGGTTGATCGATCGCCGCGACGATCAGACGATGCGGCGAGCCGCTGCCGACCGTCACCCAGACGTCATCGAGATTGTCGGTGTTGGCATGCAACCCGAGTGCACGAAGGTCGTGCCCGATCGCGGCCGAAAGGGCCTGCTCGTAACCGGGGACCGCGGGGATGCGGCTGAGTGCCGCGAGGTCCGGCCCCGCTCCGCCTCGAGCCGCGGCGGCGGACCCGAGCACGCCGGCAAGAGCGACGGAACCTATCGCTTGAGTGAATCTGCGCATGGACGCTCGCCTCCCCGGCCGTTCTTATTGCGCCCATGATATCGGCGCCCCGTCCTGCGCGGCATCCCAGCCGCGACAGGACGAGCGCTTTCCGGCACTCAGTGCCAGTTGTAGCGCGTGCTGAACTCCCGCGCCTGGCGCTCCGCCTCCTCGCGCGCGAGGCCGTATCTTTCCTGCAGCCTGCCCGCGAGCTGGTCACTGTGTCCCTCGAGCTGGGTGAGATCGTCATCCGTGAGCTTGCCCCACTGCTCCTTGATGTTGCCCTTGATCTGCTTCCACTGGCCGGCCGTGCGATCACTGTTCATTCTCGATCCTCCTTTTGTTGACGGGATACGCGAGGAATCGAGCAAGCCGCAGGCCACGCCGAGCTTACGATCGGCGACCGATCTGCCCCGCGGGAACGATCTCGATCGTGACCGTGTTGGTTTCGGGATCGAAGAGAATGCGCGCCTGGCCGCGCTCGAGCTGCGCCTGCACCTGTGCGACCTTCTGCTCGAGCGAATACTCGCGCTCGCCGTAGTCGGTGCCTTCGCGCAAGACGAAGGACTCGATCACCCCGCGCAGAGCCTCGGCGGAGAGCTCTGCGGGGGGGATGGGAATCGGATCGGTCAGTTGCGGCGCACCTTGCTCAGCAGGCGCAGGATCTCGATGTAGAGCCACACCAGGGTGACCATGAGGCCGAACGCCGCATACCACTCCATGTACTTCGGCGCCCCGCCGGTCACGCCCCGCTCGATGAGGTCGAAGTCGAGCACGAGGTTGAGCGCGGCGATACCGACGATCACCAGCGAGATACCGATGCCGAGCGGGGTCGCGGCATAGAGCACCGGCACTGAGACATGGAAGAAGCCGAGGACCATGGTCGCGATGTAAAGGAGCGCGATGCCCCCGGTGGCCCCGATCACCATGGCCCGGAACTGGGCCGTTGCGCGCACCCAGCGCATCCGATAGGCAAAGAGCAGCACGGCCAGGACGCCGAAAGTCAGGCCTACCGCCTGAATGGCGATCCCGTGGTAGCGCGTCTCCAGGACGGCCGAAATCCCGCCTACGGCCAAGCCCTCGAGCGCGGCATAAGGCAGCGCCAGATATGGGGCCAGGGTGGCCTTGAAGCTGATGATGAGCGCCAGCACGAAGCCGCCGACGAGCCCCAGCAGCATCGTGGACGAAACGGCGTCCAGATCGCCGCCGGTCATCTGCGACCATGGCCAGAGCGCGGCCACCATGAGCACGACGAGCATGAGGAACGACTTGTCGATCGTCCCCTTGAGGGTCATGCCCTCGACCCCGACTCCGAGCCGCGGCTGGCTTGCGAAGGTCCTCTCGTTCAGGCCGGGGTTACCGGTACGGCGCACTGGAAGGGGCATCTAGGGTCTCCTTTGGAAGCGGAGACCCTATTTTAGCAGCTTAGGGGCAGCTCAGGCCGGACGCTGGGCGTGTATGCGTACCGGCCGTCCCGCCGCAGCCGTCCGCCCGGGGCCCTGGCGCCGCCGGACCGGATCTCAGAGGAGCTCGCGCCCCCGGGGCGGGGTGCGCGGCGCACGGGCCGCGCCCGCGATTGGACTTAAGCCCGGGGGGGCAATCCGTCGTGGATGGCCTGCGGCTCCCTCAGGCCGGTTTCCTCGCGCTCCCGGTGGATGCGCTCGTAGATCTCCTCCCGATGCACGGGGACCTCCTTCGGCGCGTTGATGCCGCATCGCACCTGGTTGCCTTTGACCCCGAGGACCGTGAACGTCACCGTGTCACCGACCATGATGGTCTCGCCCACTCGTCGCGTGAGGATAAGCATACTCTCCGTGCTCCTTATTATTCGCCCTAGGCGCGTTGTTACGCTGGCAACATACTACAACATTCGGCCGGCGGCCGCATTCCTCAGGTGCCGGTGCGGTTGTCCCGCCACACCCGCTCGAAGGGCAGGCGCCAGGCGTGGGGCGCGATGAGCTGATGCATGGAGTTCGGACCCCAGGACCCGGGCGCATAGAGGCGCACCGGGGGCGGCGACTCCAACAGCGGCGTCGACACCTCCCACAGCCGCTCGATGCCCTCGGCATTGGTAAAGAGTGTCCGATCGCCGCGCATGGCATCCAGTATGAGCCGCTCGTAGGCTTCCAGGACATCGCCGACCAGGCCGGTGTCGTTCATGGCGAACTGCAGACTCAACTTGTCGAGGCGCATGCCGGGCCCCGGACGCTTGCCATAGAACGAAAGCGACATCTTCGAGACGTCCGCCAGGTCGAAAGTCAGATGATCCGGCCCCTGTGCGCCAACACCGGAATCGGCAGGAAACATGCTCTTGGGCGGCTCGCGAAAGGCGATGGAGATGATGCGCTGCCCCTCGGCGAGACGCTTGCCGGTGCGCAGATAGAACGGTACGCCCGCCCAGCGCCAGTTGTCGATGGAGCACTTGAGGGCAATGAAGGTTTCCGTGTCGGATTCCGGGCTGACACCCTCTTCGCTGCGATAACCAGTGTATTGTCCGCGCACCACATCGGTCGGCCTGATCGGCAGCATGCTGCGGAAGACCTTGTATTTTTCCTCGCCGATGGAGGCCGGCTCGAGCGCCGTCGGCGGCTCCATTGCCATGAAGGCCAGGATCTGGAAGAGATGGGTCACGACCATGTCGCGGTAGGCGCCGACCTTGTCGTAGAAGGACGCCCGCTTGCCGAGACCCAGCGTC
>Ga0134126_10013817_pt1 | contig 10189 bp, 6 predicted proteins | sample KB31752_FD_96881 | JGI IMG/M metagenome (GOLD analysis project Ga0134126, IMG submission 96881) | Terrestrial soil microbial communities with excess Nitrogen fertilizer from Kellogg Biological Station, Michigan, USA - KB3-175-2 | ecosystem: Environmental > Terrestrial > Soil > Unclassified ...
GCTCATCGGCGTCCTCGCGACACCGTACATCATTGACGACATTGCCCCGGGCTTCCACGGAGCCAAACGCGAGCTGACCATTGGTCTCGTGCGAATCTTCTTTCCCGGAGCGGGACTGCTGGTGATGTCAGCCTGCTGTCTGGGAATCCTGAACAGCCACCGCAAGTTCTTCCTTTCCTACACCGCTCCGGTTGCCTGGAACGCGGTGATGATCGCGACCATGATTGCGTTCGGGCGCTCTCATAGCGAGGATTCGCTTGCCGTGATCACCGCCTGGGGATCGGTGATCGGCAGCGGCTTGCAATTTGGTGTGCAGCTGCCAGTGACGCTGCGTCTGGTGCGTAGATTGCGAGTTCAGCTTGGATTGAAACTGGCCTCAGTACGCGAGGTGATTCACAACTTCTTCCCGGTGCTCGTCAGTCGAGGTGTGGTGCAGTTGAGCGCCTACATCGATTCGATGATTGCGACTCTTTTGCCCACCGGCGCTGTTGCCCATTTTGGATATGCGCAAGTCCTATACACGCTGCCGATAAGTCTCTTTGGCATGAGCGTCTCGGCAGCCGAGCTACCGACAATGTCGGGCGCGCTCGGCAACGAGAGCGAGATCGCGGCGCAGCTTCGTGCCAGATTGGGCCGGGCACTGAGGCAGATCGCGTTTCTGGTGATTCCGTCTGCCGTGGCTTTTCTCGCTCTCGGAGATATAGTCTCGGCCGCGATCTATCAAAGCGGGCGTTTTAAGCATTCAGATGCAATCTACGTTTGGGCGGTGCTCGCTGGCTCCGCTATTGGATTGTTGGCATCGTCACTCGGGCGACTTTATTCCTCAACCTACTATGCTCTTCGCGACACGCGCACACCGCTGCGCTTTGCCATGGTTCGTGTCGCGTTAACCACCATTCTGGGACTCTTCTGCGCTCTGCGTCTGCCACAGATGATCGGCATCAGCCGAAGCTGGGGCGTGGCTGGGCTCACAGCTTCCGCCGGAATCGCGGGCTGGGTCGAGTTCCTTCTTCTTCGCTGGAAGCTTCATCAACGTATCGGGGCGGTGCAGCCCGCGAGCGCCTTTCTCGCTAAGCTCTGGATTGCAGCTGCCGTTTCAGCGGCAGGGGCTTGGGCCATCAAGGCGGGAATCGGGCAGCATCGGCCTCGCCTGATGGCCATTGCCATTCTCATTCCGTACGGCTTGTTCTATTTTGGGATTACGTCGCTTTTGAAAATTCCAGAAGCGCAGACAGTGCTTAAGCGGCTGAAGAGGTAACAGAACCGCCGGCGGTAGCCGGTGGGCGGGAGGTGGCCCCATGGCCACCTCCCGGCAGATACACGGTGATCGGCGGCATTCAAGGGGCAGCCGCAACACAAGCGGCTGCCCCACCGGCTACCGCCGGCGGTTCCGTTGCGTATTCGCGGGAGCCATTATTCCAAGTCCCGCCAGTTTTGTCCTACTCCGATGTCCACCATCAGCGGCACTTTGAATGGATAGACGTTCTGCATGTGCTCGCAGACCAGCTCGCGCATAGTCTCGATTTCCTTTTCGGGGACTTCGAAAACTAATTCGTCGTGCACCTGAAGCGTCATGCGGGATCGCAGTTTGCGGTGGACGATGTCGGCGTCGATTTTGATCATCGCCAGCTTGATCACGTCCGCAGCCGTGCCTTGCAGAGGGGTATTTACGGCGGTGCGCTCGGCGAAGCCGCGCATGTTGGCGTTCTTGCTGTTGATATCTGGAATCGGACGGATGCGGCCAAAGAGCGTGCGCACGCGCTGCTCGCGGCGTGTCTCTTCGAGTATGCGTTCGATGAATGCGCGCACACCTTTATAACGCTCGAAGTAAGTCTCGATGTACTTCTTGGCTTCTTTCTGCTCGATGTTGAGCTGAGCGGCGAGGCCGAACGGGGAGATACCGTAAACGATCCCGAAGTTCACTGCTTTCGCCCGGCTGCGATGCTCCGCGGTGATCAGCATGGGAGGCACGCCGAAGACTTCGCTTGCCGTGAGTTGATGAATGTCGTCCTCGCGGCGGTAAGCTTCGACGAGCAACGGATCTTCTGAGAAATGCGCTAGCAACCGAAGCTCGATCTGCGAGTAGTCGGCTGAGAGCAAAACGTTCCCAGGCTCTGCGATAAAAGCCGAGCGAATCTCGCGTCCCAATTCGGTACGAATCGGGATGTTCTGCAGATTGGGATTCGTCGAGGAAAGCCGTCCAGTTGCCGTTCCGGCAGGATTGAAGGTCGTGTGCACGCGTCCAGTCCGCGAATCGACCAGTGTCGGCAGCGAATCGACATAAGTGGACTTCAGCTTCGAAAGCTGACGGAAATCGAGTACCTTACGCGCGATTTCGTGCTCGATCGCCAGATCTTCAAGCACGTCCACCGCAGTCGAAATGGTTTTGCCTTTGCCGTATTTCACCGGTTTAGGCAGACCGAGCTTGTTGAAGAGCACGTCGCCGAGCTGCCGGGGAGAGTTGACGTTGAACTCCATGCCCGCAATCGCGTGAATCTCTTTAGAGCGAGCATCGCACTGCTTTTCCAGTTCGACCGACATCTGGCTCAGAGCAGTGGTGTCGATCTTTACTCCCGCGGCCTCCATGCGCGCTAGTACCGGCATGAGCGGTAGATCGATGGTGTCGTAAACGTTAACGAGCCCGTCTTCGGCTTCGACTTCCTGGCGCAGTGCGCGTGCCAGACGCAGCGTGACATCGGCAGCTTCAGGCGTTGTTCCTGCGAGTTGCAGATTGAACCGGCGCAATGCGACTTCCGCGAGCGTATGGCTGCTGTAAGTGGGATTCAGCAGATAGGAGAAGAGCATTACGTCATCGCGAACACCCGCCAAGACTGCTTCTCTACCCGCGAGCAGCCGGAGTGCAGACTTGGAGTCGTGTATTGCTTTGGGAATCGAGGCATCTGCAAACATCGCATCGATACTTTTAGACAACGCATTCTCGATCAGCCGCGTGCTGACCCCGGAATTCTCTTCAACAGAAATGGCGACCTCAATTGGATCGCAGCCCTGCTGCTTGATGTTGAGCAGTGGAAGCTCAGGTTCGTCTTCAGGGCTGGGCTCAGTGGCTCCTGGAGTCATGGCAGGAGCGCAGATCGAGAGTGCGATACCACTTTTCTTCGCATTCTTGAGCAGCTTCTGAAGTTGCTGTTCGCTTCTGAGCTCACCGTATTCGACGGTGCTTGCATCCGTAGTCCGTACAAAATCCTTAAGCAGCGTCGTGAATTCCAGTTCGCTGAACAGTGCGCGGCAAGCTTCGTAGTCCGGCTCCTGTGCGCGCATGGTTTCGAGATTCAGATGTACGGGCACATTGGTATCAATCGTAACCAGCTCTTTGCTGCGCAAGACGACATCGCGATTGTTAAGCAGCGATTCGCGATAGGTCTTGCGCTCAACTTCATCGGCGTGATCGAGCGCGTTCTCGACTGAGCCAAAGCGCTTGATCAGTTCGACCGAACCTTTGTCGCCGATTCCCGGCGCGCCGGGAATGTTGTCGATCGAATCGCCGCGCAATGCCATTACATCAATTACCTGCTGCGGAGGCACGCCGAGGATCTCCTCGACTTTCGCGGCATCGCAGATCAGATTGTCCTTTGTAGGATTGAGCACGCAGATGTCGTTGCCGACGAGTTGCAGCATGTCCTTGTCGCTAGATACGACGTATACCGGATATCCGGCAGCCACAGCCTTGTATGCGAGCGTGCCGATCACATCGTCCGCTTCAAATCCTGCCTGCTCCAGAATGGGAATGCGGTAGGCATCGAGTGCACGGCGAATGTACGGCAACTGCTGCGCCAGATCGTGTGGCATCTCGCTGCGGTTTGCCTTATAGCCTCCGTACGCGACTTCCTGGTACGTCTGCGTCTTGCTGTCGAAGCGCCTGACGGATGCGATCGCTTTTGCCTGCTCGTCACGAAAAGTCGGCGCTGCAACGTCAAAGACTGCCGCCAGATACTGCGGTGTGAAGTCCGCGCGCAGCTTATTGAGCATGTTCACGAACACGAACGTCGCCGCTGTAGGAATGCCCGTCCGCGTGGACATCGGACGCTGCCGCTGCATCGCGTGGTAGGCGCGAAAGATGAACGACATTGCGTCGATCAAGAAAATATGCGGTCTGGCTTCGGGTTGGAGCTTCGCAGACAAGCTAGAGAAAGTCTAACAGCGGCTTATTCTCGCACGGGCCTGCTCGTGGGCAGGTCCTGTGATGCTCCGACGGGCAAGCAGAATCAACAACATAGACTGCCTGCCAGTGGCGACTATTTCGCAGCCTGCGATCTCCCGCAGCAGATTGCTGTACGAACAAAAAAGGACGAAATTCGGTCTCCAGGAATGGAACGTCTTTATGTGTGCTGCGTATTTTTACAAGAACGGGAGGAAATCTCTGGTTAGAATTCCAGTCACCCAATCAGGCTCAACTATCTGTCACAGCCACGGAGAACACGCATGACGCTGGGCCGTTTTGCCACTAAGAATGCCTTTCGCAATCGCCGCCGGAGCTTTATTACGGCCATCAGCATCGGTTTTTCGCTGTTGCTGTTGACGCTGCTGATGAGCGTTTACCGCGGCTTTTACCTTGACCAGGGCCCGCCGGAATCGGCACTGCGGCTTATCACCCGGCACAAGGTCTCGCTTGTGTTTTGGCTGCCTTCGTATTACCGGGAGAAGATTCGGACGATTCCTGGCGTTGTCCATGTGAGCCCGTGGAATTGGTTCGGCGGAATCTACAAAGATCAGAAGCCCGAAAACCAGTTCGCACAGTTCGGCGTCGATCCCAATGAGATCTTCGACATCATCAAGGAAGACCAAGTACCGCCGGATCAGCTTGCCGCCTTTCAGCATGATCGAGCCGGAGCCGCGGTAAATCGCCAGCTTGCAGACAAGCACGGGTGGAAGTTGGGAGACAAGGTCATCATCCAAGGGACGATCTATCCCGTCAATCTGGAATTGAACATTCGTGCCATCTACGACACTGACAATCCCTTCGATAGCCTGATGTTCAACATGGAGTACATCAATCAGGCGTTGCCCAAGGTGCAAGGACGAACTGGCACTTTCTACACGCTCGTCGATTCCCCTGCGCACGTAACTACCGTCTCCAAGGCGATTGATGCGATGTTTGAGAATTCGCCGCAGCCTACCAAGACGGAAACAGAAAAGGGATTTACGCTCAGCTTCGTGGCCCAACTTGGGAACGTAAAGCTGTTCATCCTGAGCATTTGCGGTGCGGTGGTGTTCGCCATTCTGCTCGTCTCAGGCAACACTATGGCGATGACGATTCGCGAACGCACGCGAGAAGTCGCAGTGTTGAAGACGCTCGGATTCACGCGCGGAACAATCCTGTCGCTTTATGTAGGAGAGGCGATGACGATTTCACTCTTCGGAGGGTTCCTGGGGGCTAGCGCGGCCACTCTGTTGATGATCGCCGCCTCAAAGTTGCCGAATGGGACGTTCTTCACCGGCTTCAAGGTGAATACCCCAACATATCTGGCTGCTTTGGCGGTTGCGGCTCTAGTGGGATTTGTGAGCGCGGTATTTCCCTCATATCAGGCCTCGCGGCGCAACATCGTCGATGGCCTGCGGCATATCGGATAGGAGACGAGCATGGCGATTCCCATTACCTACAACATCCGCAATCTTCGTCTCCGACTGGGCGCAACGATGATGACTGCACTCGGCATTGCGCTCACGGTCGCTGTCGCAGTGTTCATCATGGCACTGCTGGCTGGACTAAATAAGGCATTTGTCAGCAGTGGCAATCCGCTTAACGTGCTGGTCATCCGTAAGGCGTCGCAAACGGAACTACAGAGCGGCATCGATCGTGATGCTTACCAGACGATTAAATATCTTCCCGGCATCGCAAAGGACAGCTCCGGTGAGCCGCTAGCGTCCGGGGAAGATGTAGTGGTGATCGTGATTCCACGTAAAGATGGTACCGGCGAGACCAACGTAACCGTGCGTGGCATGTCGCCGATCGGGTTCGAGCTGCGTCCGAACATCAAGCTCGTCGATGGGCGCTGGTTCAATACGGGACAGCGCGAGATCGTAGTCAGCAAGTCCATACACGACCGCTTCCGCAACACCGGTATCGGAGATGAACTGTTTTTTGGGAAAGGCAAATGGAAGGTCGTCGGCGTGTTTGACGCCGGCGATACTGCGGCCAGCTCAGAGATATGGGCGGACGTGAACCAGATGGGATCAGATTTTGACCGGAGCGCGGCGTTCTCGTCAGTGCTGGTGCACGCGACGGATCCGGTAAGCGCGCAGGCGCTCAAGAATCGCATGAACGACGACCAGCGTCTCGCCCTCGATGCCTACAAGGAAACCGACTACTACGCTGAGCAGACCAAATCGGGAGCGCCGATAAAATTCGTAGGCATCGTCGTGGCAATTGTCATGGCAGTTGGGTCATGCTTCGCCGCGATGAACACCATGTACGCCGCAGTCGCGTATCGCAGCCGTGAAATTGCGACCCTGCGCATTCTTGGCTTCTCCCGTCCGAGCATCATTACTTCGTTCGTCATCGAGTCAGTGTTGCTGGCTCTGCTGGGCGCTGTCGTAGGACTGATTCTCATGATGCCGTTCAACGGACTCACGACCGGAACGGGAAACGCAATGACGTTCAGCGAGACCGTTTTCAGCATTCGTATCACCTTGGAAGTCATGCTGGTTGCAATCGCTTTCGCGGTGAGCATGGGGCTGTTCGGTGGAATCGCCCCGGCGTGGCACGCTTCGCGGCGGGAGATTCTCGCGGCATTGAGAGATTGAAAAGCGGATTGAACACGGAGGTCACGGAGGGAACGAAGGTGATGGATCGAAGTTGCGATCAGCACCGGTTCTGGGCATTACATCTTTCCTCTGTGCCCTCCGTGACCTCCGTGTTCAATTTGGTTTTGGGCGGTTCTGAATTCTATGGCACTGGAAGCTAAGTACGGCGATCTGCATAGCTTGCGGATTGATCGCTCGCAAAAAGAACCTGAAGACCCGAAGTGGTCTAAGCGGTTCATCATTGTCGGCGTTGTGGCTATCGTGCTGCTTGGGGTCATCGTTCTGGCCGTGCGGTTGTTTTCGGCTTCGGTTCCCGAAGTGCAGACGGTGCGGGCGGCAACCATCAACTCTTCCTCGAGCGGAGAAACGGTTCTGCAGGCCGCGGGATACATCGTTGCGCACCACACCATCAGCGTGAATTCGAAAGTTACCGGACGGATTGCCTGGATTGGCGTGGAAAAGGGGGACAAGGTCAAAGCTGGACAGGTTCTCGTCAAGCTCGAAGATCAGGAATTTCGTGCACAAGTCGAGCAGGCCCGAGGCGCCGTGGATATGGCGAAAGCCAGGCTCGATCAGTTGGAGCACGGCTCGCGTCCGGAGGAGATCGAACAGGCGAGTGCCAATCTGGATGAGGCGCGCGCAGGCCTGGCCGATGCCAAATCGACACTCGATCGCACGCGCCCGCTGGTCGCGCAAGGTGTCTTCTCCCGCCAGCAACTTGACGACGCGCAGGCCAAGTATGACGCGGCGCTCCAGCACGAGCAATCGCTGGAAAAGGTTTACAAGTTGTCGAAGATCGGCCCGCGTCAGGAGGAAATCGAGAACGCTCGCGGCGCTCTGGAGCAGGCAAAAGGGCAACTGGCTTACGCCCAATCGCAGCTCGAAGCCACCGAGATTCGCGCTCCGGTAACCGGAACGATCCTCGAACGTACCGCGGAAAAAGGCGAACTCGTGACGGCGCAGTTCGCGTCTGGAGCAGATACCGGTGGGCCTCGCGGATCGGTCGTCACGCTGGCAGACCTTACCGATCTGCAGGTCGAACTCGACATCAGCCAGAACGACTTCGCCAAGCTCAGTCCAACGCAGAAAGCCGTCCTCTCCACCGATGCTTATCCCGATCGTGAGTACAAAGGCGTGATCAACGAGATCGCACCCATGGCTAATAGGCAGAAGGCGACGGTTCAAGTGAAGGTGAAGGTCCTGAATCCCGACGACTACCTTCGCCCGGAGGAAAACGCGAACGTGCGCTTTCTTTCCGACCAGAAGCCGGGAGCGAAGCGAACAGTTTCATCCGGAGCCGTTGTGCCAGGCAGCGCGCTTCGCGATGCCGGCGGCAAGCGGGTTGTCCTGATTGCTTTCAATGGCCGCGCCGTGCAGCGAGAAGTGAAACTTATTGCCCAGCGCAGCGATGGTGATCTCGTGGAAGGACTCACCGGCGGGGAAGACGTCATTATCAATGCTCCGTCGGATTTGAAGGACGGCGATAAGATTCGGATTAAGCAGTAAGTGAGAGCTTTGAAATTTCGTGATTTCGCGATTGAGGTAACAGTACGATGTTCGCGAATTTAGATCACGAAATCACGCAATCACGAAATCTTCAAAACTTTTGAGGAATTTAAGGAAGGTCATCGATCATGGTTCAGGCAGTGGAAATGAAGAGTGCACCGGTAGCGACCAGGCTGGTGCAAGCCAATCACGTAAGTAAAGTCTTCACCCGCGACAGCTTTGAAGTGAAGGCACTGGACGATGTCTCCATCGAGATCGCGGAAAAGGAGTTTCTTGCGCTGATGGGCCCATCTGGCTCCGGGAAGACTACTCTGCTGAACATGATTGCGGCCATCGATCGTCCCACCTCGGGAGAATTGCTTGTCCAGGGCGACAACGTCTTTCGTTACGGTGACAAGAAGATTGCCGAGTGGCGCAATCGACACATCGGGTACATCTTCCAAACTTTCAATCTCATTCCTGTCCTCACTGCGTTTGAGAACGTCGAGTTGCCGCTGCTGTTAACGAAACTGAATAAGAGTGAGCGGCGCGATCATGTCATGACGGCGCTCACGCTGGTCGGTTTAGGTGATCGGGTGCATCATTTGCCGAAGCAACTGTCGGGCGGACAAGAACAGCGCGTGGCCATTGCGCGCGCCATCGTTACCGATCCCACATTGCTCCTGGCAGACGAACCAACGGGAGATCTCGACAGTCACTCGGCCGCCGAGGTGCTCGAAATCATGAAGAGGCTGAATGAAGAATTCGGCAAGACGATCGTGATGGTAACGCACGATCCAAACGCCGCCGCCTACGCGCACACAACGCGACACCTGGAAAAGGGCATGCTTCTTCCCGCTTAGGAAAGAACGCTCAGTACTTCCAGAAACACGTAGTGGAGTCCTTGAACTTCCACGCTCCATTCTCTTTTCTTGCGGATATGGCCCGGCCCGCACCGCATTGTGGACCGCATAGATCATTGACTGCGAATAGTGCTTCCGTTCCACTTCGGTCAAAGGCCACACGCGAAAACGAGATCATGTGCAGTCCCTCGGCGGACCTCGGCAGATTTCTCACGTTCAGAACCTGGTAGGGCCAGGGAAGCTTCATGGATGCCGGAGAAACGTCAATCTCGTAATCCGCGTTGCCCAGGTTGTGCAGTTCACGGATTAACGAGTTCGAAACGCCATCGTTCTTATGTAGGGCATTGGCGCAGCCCTCCTGACGCAACGGATCGAAGACAAATGTCTGATCATCCAGGTAGAGATGCTCGGGAGCTTTGTTGGCGAACTGCCGTTTCAGCCAATTGCGATACAGGTCCATCTCTCGCGATGTGATTTGATTGGGAATTTTCGGCGTGCAGCCGAGGGTCAGACAAGACAAGCTCAGAATCAACGCCGTGATTAAGAACCGGAACAACGGTGATGATCGCATCTGTGTTAAGAGTTGACACTCACTATACATCTACTCACGCGGCTTCTGGCGGCTCTACTTTTTTCCTGCTCGCTCGCGACTTGTGGAACCGCATGTGCGACAGAACAACCGCAAGCAGCACCGCCAATCCGACAAAAACCCAGGCGAGATGCTTTGCCATTACTGCTGAAACCATGCTTACAATCCCTGGACCGAACTTCACGACCAGAAATCCTAAAATGAGAAACCTGATTACGCGGCCGGCGAAAATCGACAAAAGGAACAGATACGGACGCATCTCAAACACACCCGCGCCAAGCAGGAACAACTTGAATGGCGTGGGCGGAGGGAGCATCGCGGGAATCATCATGGCGAAGAATTCCTGATTCTCGAAGCGATCGCGCATCCGCTCGAAGCTTTTGCGGTCGATGCGCTTGAGCAGCAGCAGCTCGCCTCCTGCTCTGCCGATCCCATACGGAATGAGGCTGCCTACGGCCGAACCCGCCGATGCCATGAAGACGTACAACCA
>Ga0134126_10013818_pt1 | contig 10189 bp, 7 predicted proteins | sample KB31752_FD_96881 | JGI IMG/M metagenome (GOLD analysis project Ga0134126, IMG submission 96881) | Terrestrial soil microbial communities with excess Nitrogen fertilizer from Kellogg Biological Station, Michigan, USA - KB3-175-2 | ecosystem: Environmental > Terrestrial > Soil > Unclassified ...
AATGGGTGGAAGCCGCCAGCAAAAAACGCGTTGATGTCTTCGATCCGTCCACCGGCAAGAAAATCTGCGATGTCGCCGACTGCGACGCCAATGACGCCATGGCGGCGGTGGACGCCGCCGACAAGGCCGCCGCCGGCTGGGCGGCGACCACGCCGCGCCACCGCGCCGAGATCCTGCGCAAATGCTATGAGAAGATCGTCGAGAATATCGAATGGCTGGCCTATCTGATCAGCCTGGAGAACGGCAAGGCGCTGCCCGACGCGCGCAGCGAAGTTCTCTATGCCGCCGAATTCTACCGCTGGTATGCCGAGGAATGCTGTCATGTGCTGGGTGAGGTCGCGATGGCGCCGGCCAGCGGCGCGCGCATCCTGGTGCAGTATCAGCCCATGGGCATTGCGCTCCTGATCACGCCCTGGAATTATCCGGCGGCGATGGCCACCCGCAAGATCGCGCCGGCGTTGGCGGCCGGCTGCACCGTGGTGCTCAAGCCCGCCACCGAGACCCCGCTCACCGCCTTTGCCGTCGCCCAGATCATGCATGACTGCGGCGTGCCGGCGGGTGTGGTCAATGTCGTCACCACCGCCAAGGCCAGCGCCCTCTCCAAGGCGGTGCTGCACGATCCGCGGGTGCGCAAGCTCTCCTTCACCGGTTCGACCCAAGTCGGCCGCGCCCTGCTGCACGAAGCCGCCGACCAGGTGATCTCCTGCGCCATGGAACTGGGTGGCAATGCGCCTTTCCTGGTCTGCAAGGACGCCAATCTCAACGACGCCCTGGACGGCGCCATGCTGGCCAAGATGCGCAACAGCGGCGAGGCGTGCACCGCCGCCAACCGCTTCTATGTCCACAAGGATGTCTACCAGCCCTTCACCGACGGCATCGTGGGGCGCATGGCGGCGATCAAGCTGGGCGAGGCCACCGATCCGCAATCCACCCTCGGCCCGATGGTCAACGAGAAATCCGTCGCCAAGATCGCCGAGCTGGTGGACGACGCCGTGACCAAGGGCGCCAAGCTGCTGCTGGGTGGCCAGCGCCTGAACCGGCCGGGCTACTACTATCCACCCACCGTGCTGGCCGATGTGCCCGACAACGCCGACATGATGAAGGAAGAAATCTTCGGGCCGGTGGTATCGTTGCAGTCCTTCGAGGACGAGGCCGAAGCGATCCGCAAGGCCAACGATACCGAGTATGGCCTGGCGGCTTATGTCTATACCCAGGACATCAAGCGGGGCCTTCAGATCTGCGAGAAGCTGGAGTCCGGCATGTTGGGCCTCAACCGCGGCCTGATGTCGGACCCGGCGGCGCCCTTTGGCGGCGTCAAGCAGTCGGGCCTGGGCCGCGAGGGCTCGCACCACGGCCTGATCGAGTTCTGCGAAGTAAAATATATTTCAACGAACTGGTAAGCTGGACTAGGAAGAACAGCTCACTTCCAGATCGCACATGGATGACGGCGGCGACGCGGCGAAAGCTTCGTCGCCGTCATGCTCTTCAAATGGTGTCTTCAGGATCCGGAAGATGCGATCCAGGGTCGCCACATCGCCCCTGTCTTCCACCGCGCGGATAGCCGTTTCCGCTACCCAGTTGCGCAGCACGAATTTGGGATTGATCAACGAAAGACCCGACAGGTCCTCGCTTTCGGTGCGGACGCGGTAGCGTGACAGCCAGGCTTCGGCATCCGGATTGCTGTCTCCGAACAGGGCCAGCCATTCGCCATCCTCAGCCGTCAGCTTGCGGAAGCTGAGCGTGTAATCGGCCCGCGCCTTGGCCATCAGCGCCAGAAGATCGCCGATCAGCCGATCGTCGCCTTCTTCCTCATGTGTCAGGCCGAGTTTGGCCCGCATCAGCTCGCGATATTTTCTGGCGAAATGCTCCTCGAAGCTGGTGAGCTTCTCCAGCAGCTGATCGGTGGGGATCAGGTCCGACACGGCTAGCGCCAGCGCCCGCAGGTTCCAGTGCGCGATCATCGGCTGGTTGATGAAGCTGTAGCGGCCCTGTTCGTCGCTGTGATTGCAGACGAATTCCGGATCATAGGCGTCCATGAAGCCATAGGGACCATAATCGATGGTCAGACCCAGGATGGACATATTGTCGGTGTTCATCACGCCATGGGCAAAGCCGACCGCCTGCCAGCGCGCGATCAGCTCCGCCGTGGCCTTGACCACCGCACCAAACCAGCCGGCATAGTCCTGGGCGAATTCGATGAAATATTCGGCGATGACGTAATCGGCCAACGCTTTCACTTCGGCCCTTTGGCCGCGGTGGAAGAAATGCTCGAAATGGCCGAAGCGCACGTGGCTCCTGGCCAGCCGCGTCAGCACCGCGCCAGGCTCCGGCCGCTCCCGCATCACCCTCTCGCCGGTGGCGACGACCGCCAGCGCGCGTGAGGTCGGTACACCCAGCGCCGCCATCGCTTCGCTGCAGAGATATTCCCGCAAGGTGGAGCGCATCACCGCGCGCCCGTCACCGAAACGGGAATAGGGCGTGCGGCCGGCACCCTTGAGCTGGATGTCCCAAAGCTGGCCTTTGCGGTTGCGCACCTGGCCGATCAGCAGTGCCCGGCCGTCGCCAAGCTGTCCGGCCCAGACGCCGAACTGGTGACCGGAGTAAACCATCGCCAGAGGCTTGAAGCCTTCCAGCGGCCGGTGACCGGCGGCCACTTCGACGAAGCGGCGGTCCTTGAACACCTGCGGATCAAGATCCAGCAGCGCCGCGGCGTCCTCATTGGCGTGGATCAGCCTGGGCCTCTCGCCAACCTTCTCCGCCGGCTGATGGGTGAAAAAGCCATTGCCCAGGCTGGCATAATGATTTTCGAGTTTCAGGCCGAAATCGGACATCGTTCCTCTCGCGGGGCCGTCGCACGACGCAGGACTAAAATGCGCGTTTCAGCGCAACGATGCAATTTTCCAGTTCATTTAGGAAACTGGAACGATCACGGCTGCTGAACCCGGCGTGCCGGGTTTGTCCGCCAGGCATAAGCTCGCGCAGGTGCCGGCTGAGTTCCCGCATGCCCAGCGCCATGCCGATGCTTTCTTGTGTAAAGCGCTTGCCGTTCGGCCCCAGCACACGCGCACCCTTGTCCAGACATCGCGCCGCCAGGGGAATGTCGGCGGTGATGCAGATGTCGCGGGCGGCGATGTTATCCACGATCCAGTTATCGGCGGCGTCCGCGCCCTCCGCCACCACGACATGGCGCAGGCGCGGATTGGCGGATGGCCTGAGCCCCCCATTGCTGACGATGGTGACGGCCAGGCTGTGCCGCGCCGCCACCTTCTCCACTTCCGCCTTTACGGGGCAGGCATCGCCATCAACAAAGATCTGAATGGTCGCGACCAAGATTTATGTCCCCGGCCGCTCGCTCAAGCTCGCGGCGTTCGTCGCTTTCGCAGGTCCACTGGACCTGCTCACGCGCTATTCGCGCGCCGCGCCTTACTCTGGTCCTTGCCGCGATGCCAGTGAGGGCGCGAACCGTTGCGCTTCTTGGGGGCATGGGGATTGTGCGCCTCGCCGGGCTCACCGCGGCCGCCATGGTGATGGCCACCCTGCTTGTGACCGCCGCCCTTGTGGCCGTGCGGCTTGCCATGCCGGTGACCATGAGGCCGGCGCGGCTCCTCCATCTGACGGCGCTGTTCTTCCGTCAGCTCCGGCAAGTCATGAGCCACGACCTCGATCTTCATGCGGATCAGCCGCTCGATGTCGCGCAGGTAATTGCGCTCGGAGGCATCGCAGAAACTGATGGCAACGCCCTCGGTGCCGGCGCGCGCGGTGCGGCCGATGCGATGGACATAGCTTTCCGGCTCGTTGGGCAGCTCGAAATTCACCACATGGGAGATATTGTCGATGTCGATGCCGCGGGCGGCGATGTCGGTGGCCACCAGCACGCGGGCCTTGCCGTCGCGGAACATCTCCAGCGCGCGTTGACGGGCGTTCTGGCTCTTGTTGCCATGGATGGCCTCCGCCACCACGCCAGTGCGCGACAGGTGCTCGGCCACGCGATTGGCGCCATGCTTGGTGCGGGTGAAGACGATCACGCGGTTCAGCGACACGTCCTTCAAGAGCTCGCTCAGCAGCTGGCGCTTCTGCGGCATCGGCACGAAATAAAGTTTCTGGGTGACGCGATCGGCGGTACGGCCTTGCGGCGCGATCTCGATGCGCTGGGGCTGGTTCAGCATTTCATGCGCCAGCTTGGCGATGTCGTCGGGCATGGTGGCCGAGAACAGCATGGATTGGCGCTTCTTCGGCAGCAGCGCCACCAGCTTGCGCACATCGCGGATGAAGCCCATGTCGAGCATGCGATCGGCTTCATCCACGATGAAGCTTTCCACCGCGTCCAGCCGCACATGCTTCTGCTGCACCAGGTCCAGCAGGCGTCCCGGTGTCGCCACCAGAATGTCCACGCCGCGCGCCATGGCCCGTACCTGATTGTTCTGGCTGACGCCGCCCAGGATCACGGCCAGCTTCAAATTCAAAAAGCGGCCATAGGTGCGAAGGCTCTGCTCGATCTGCACCGCCAGCTCGCGGGTCGGTGCCAGGATCAGGGCGCGGGCTTGCTTGGGGCCGGGCGGCACATGGCCGACCGAGAGCTTCTGCAGCAGCGGCAGACCGAAGGCGGCCGTCTTGCCGGTGCCGGTCTGGGCGATGCCCAGGAGATCGCGGCCCTCCAGCAGGGCCGGAACGGCCTTGGCCTGGATGGGGGTGGGATGGGTGTAGTTCTCGGCGGCGAGCGCGCGAAGGATCGGCTCGGCCACGCCAAGCGAAACGAAAGTCAGGTCAGTCACAAAGTCCTCAAATACCGTGGACGCGCCAAAAGGCGCGGGATTACGGCGGGTTGCCGTCTTCCACGCACATTGGAGGGAACGGAAGGTCAAACAGAGATCCGGCGGATAAGCGCCCAATTTCAGGGAGGGGCGCCCGGTGCGTCGCAGCGGATACGCCTATATCAAGAAATGCGCGGCAGAAGTCAAGGGAATTTGCTGCGCCGCAGCATTAAAGACCGTAACAATTGTGCTGTTAACACCGTTGCGGGCCAACCCTTTCTGTAGTCATGATGTCGCAGGCGCCCCCCTTATTGGCCGGGATGGGGAGCGTCTTGGGGTGTCCAACCGGCATGGGGCAGTGCGTCGGTTCAATGGCATATGGCAATGAAAAAACCATTTCGCAGGCTTCTGCGAAGGGCAAAGTGAAGTGGTTCAACGGAACCAAGGGTTACGGATTCATCACACTCGACAATGGCGGCGACGCCTTCTGTCACGCCAGCGCGCTTCAGGCGGCGGGTCACAGCGACGTGCCACCCGGCACGAGCATCGTTTGTGACCTGGCAGACAGTGCGCGCGGGATGCAGGTGGTGACGGTGCACAGCATCGATACGTCCACCGCGGAAGCGCCCAGCCGGGGCCCGCGGCGCGATGGTTTCGGTGGCGGCGGCTTTCATCACCGCGACAGCGGGCCGTCCGGTCCCATGGTCGAAGGCAAGATCAAGTTCTTCAACGACCAGAAGGGCTTCGGCTTTGTGATGCCGGACAGCGGCAGCGGCGACATCTATCTGCATGCCAGCGCGCTCAGGCGCTCAGGCGTGCAGCAGGTGGAGCCCGACCAGCGTATTCGCTACTCCACGCGCCAAGGCAACAAGGGCGTGGAAGTCGATCGCGTCGAGATCCTCTAACCGTTGACGTCCGTCTGAGATGGCGACCGATCGTGCTCGGCAACATGCTGGGCGCGTGTCGTCCCATATCCGCCGCTGACAGCATTCAAGCTTAGGCGCGAGGAATTTTGGGGCGTGACGAACTCGTCCATCAGCTGCCGCTGATGGACCCCAAAAGGACGGTGCCGCTTAAACGGGTGTGGCCTTGGCCACGCCCGGCGCGACATCGGGATCGTTTTCGACTTCCTTGAGCTTCTCGCGGGCGGCGGCGGCTTCGCGCTGCTTGTTCCACATGGCGGCATAATGCCCGCCCAGCGCCAGCAGTTCGGAATGGCGGCCGCGCTCGATGATGCGGCCATGGTCCAGCACCAGGATCTCGTCGGCGTCGACCACGGTGGAAAGCCGGTGCGCAATGACCAGAGTGGTGCGATCGCGCGCGACTTCGTTGAGGGCGCTCTGGATTTCGCGTTCGGTGCCGGTGTCCAGCGCACTGGTCGCCTCGTCCAGAAGCAGGATGGGCGGATTCTTGAGAATGGTGCGGGCGATGGCGACGCGCTGTTTCTCGCCGCCCGACAGCTTGAGCCCCCGTTCGCCCACCATGGAGTCATAGCCCAGCGGCAATTCCACGATGAACTTGTCGATCTGGGCAAGGCGCGCCGCTTCCTTGATTTCGGCCTCATTGGCGCCGATCCGGCCATAGGCGATGTTGTACTTGACCGTGTCGTTGAACAGCACCGTGTCCTGCGGGACGATGCCAATCACGGCGCGCAGGGTCTCCTGTGTCACGTCACGGACATCCTGGCCGTCGATAGTCACCTTGCCGCTCTTGATGTCGTAAAAGCGGTAGAGAATGCGACTGATGGTGGACTTGCCGGCGCCGGAGGGCCCCACGACGGCCACGGTCTTGCCCGCCGGCACGGTGAAGCTGATCCCTTTCAGAACCGTGCGTTCCGGATCATAGGCGAACACCACATCCTCGAAGCGGATCTCCCCGCCCCGGACGACAAGTGGCTTGGCCCCTGGTTTGTCCTGCACTTCCTGCGGCTGATGCAGCAGCCGGAACATGGCCTCCATGTCCACCAGCCCTTGCGTGATTTCGCGATAGACGGTGCCCAGAAGGTTCAGCGGCTGATAGAGCTGGATCACGATCAGATTGGCGGCGACGAACTGGCCCAGCTTGACCTCGCCCGACTTCACCATCAGGGCGGCCAATACCAGCACCACGCCCTGCCCCACCGCGATGATCGCTGCCTGGCCGGTGTTGAGGATGGACAGCGAGGTCTGCGACTGGATCGAGGCCAGGGAATATTTTTCCATCGAGACGTCATAGCGCCGTGTCTCGTGCTTTTCGTTGTTGAAATACTTGACCGTCTCGAAATTGATCAGGCTATCCACCGCCTTGGTGTTGGCGTCGGTGTCGCTCTGGTTCATCTCGCGGCGAAAGGCGACGCGCCAGCGGGTGACGGCGACCGTGAACCAGCTATAGGCCGCCACCATGACGATCGCGGTCAACGCCACCCAGATATTGAAGGTGTAGAACAGCAGCCCCGAATAGATCAGCACCTGGAAGATGATCGGGAAGACCGAAAACAGGGCGAAGGACAGGATATTGTCTATGCCCCGGGTGCCGCGCTCGATAATGCGCGACAAGCCGCCGGTCTTGCGTTCCAGGTGGAAGCGCATGGACAAGGTATGGACATGGGCGAAGGTCTCCACCGCCACTTCGCGCATGGCGTGATACTGAACCTTGGCGAACACACCGTCGCGCAATTGGGCGCAGGCCTGCATCAGCAGACGCGACATCGCATAGGCCGCCACCAGCGCGACCACCACCCACATCGCCGCGGTCTGGGGCGTGGTGCCGAAGGCATCGACCGCGGCACCCAGGAATTGCTGTGAGACGGTGGTGGCTACGATGCCCAGCATCAAGAACAGGACGCTCAGCACCACCCGCAGCTTCAGGTCGGGCCGGCCTTGGGGCCACAGATAGGGCATCAGCCGCCACAGGGGGCTGAAGGATGGCGCGCCGATGCCTTCTTCGATCGGATGGGGCATGAAAGGCTCTTTCTCCTACCGCCCCATATCGCCGCCGCCAAATGTCACAAAACCGGCAATCATGGCCAGCACGGCCACCGCCGCCAAAATCCATACCCAGCGCGTCAAAATAATCTCCGTTGGAAAGGGCGATGAAACCTGTTTAGGAAGGTGTGGTTTAAAGAACTACCACAAAGTTGCGCAACCCTGCTCTCAACATGGACAAGCCTACACCACAAAAATCGGGCGCCGCGGTCTGCGTCTTCTGCGGTTCCTCCTTCGGCGACGATCCGGCATTCCGCCGGGCGGCTGAATCCATCGGCAGCGGCATCGCCCGGATGGGCTTTTCGCTGGTGTTCGGCGGCGGCGGACTGGGACTGATGGGCGTTGTGGCCAGGGCGGCGCTGGACGGCGGCAGCGAGATTCAGGGCATCATGCCGGGCTTCCTGCAGGCGCTCGAGCCAGGTGTCTCGCCCCAGGAAAAACTGATCGTCACCCCGCACCTGCAGGAGCGCAAGAACCTGATGTTGCAGGTGTCGGATGCCTTTGTCGTCCTGCCCGGCGGGCTCGGCACCTTCGACGAATTTTTCGAGGTGGCGACGGAAGCCCAGCTCGGCGTGCATGCCAAGCCGATCATCGTGGTCAATGTAAACGGCTATTTCGATGCCTTGGATGCGATGCTGCACGCCATCGTCAAAAAGGGGTTCGCCAAGGACAAAGTCCTCAAGCTCTACTACCTGGCGGATGGGCCGCAAGCGGCGCTGGAAATTCTGGAAGGGGCACTCAATGCCCCTGCCCGTTCCTAAGCCGGCGCCTTGTCGCGATAGAGCTTGTAGATGATGGAATCGGTGAGCGCCTCGAAGGAGGCGTCCACGATATTCTCCGAAACGCCCACCGTGGACCAGCGCTCGCCCTTGCCGTCGGCCGATTCCACCATCACGCGGGTGACGGCCTCGGTGCCGCTGGTCAGGATGCGCACCTTGTAGTCCACCAGCCGCAGATCGGCCAGATAGGACGAATATTTTCCAAGATCCATGCGCAGCGCCGCGTCCAGCGCGTTGACAGGACCGTTGCCGCTTCCTGTGTTGCGGATTTTGTCGCCCGCCACCGTCATCTCCACGACCGCATGGGCGCGCGATGTCAACTCGTCATCCCGATCGCGTATGCTTTCCACCGTGACACTGAAACGATCGACTGAGAAATAGCGCGGCAGCTTCTTCTGCTGGCGCAGCGCCAGCAGCTCGAACGACGCGGCAGCATCGTCGTAGGAATAGCCCTGGAATTCGCGGTGCTTCACGTCCTGCAGCAGGCGCGTCAGATCCGGCTTGTCGCCGTCCATGGCCCCCTGGACGGACAAGTTGGCCGCGACATTGGCGCGGCCCGACTGGGATGAAACCGGTACGACGCGCTTGTTGCCCACCGACTCCGGCGGCACATGCTCGTAGGTCTGCGGATTCTTCATCACGGCCGAGACGTGCAAGCCGCCCTTGTGGGTGAAGGCCGAAGCGCCGACATAAGGCTGATAACGGTTGGGCGCGCGATTGAGAATTTCGTCCAGTAGCCGCGAGACATGGGTGAGTTGCTTCAGCTTCCCCAACGCGATGCCGGTCTCGAACTGGGAGGCGTAAGGCTCTTTCAACATCAGATTGGGCAACAGCGAGCAGAGATTGGCGTTGCCGCAGCGCTCGCCCAGGCCATTCAAGGTACCCTGCACCTGGCGGACGCCGGCGCGAATGGCGGCCAGCGATACCGCCACAGCCTGTTCGGTGTCGTTATGGGCGTGGATACCCAAGCACGCATCCGGCAGCGCGGCCTTGACCTCGCTGACGATGCGATAGGCTTCTTCTGGCATCACCCCGCCATTGGTGTCGCACAGCACCAGCCATTTGGCGCCGGCCTCATAGGCGGTACGAACGGCCGCCAGCGCATAGGCCGGGTCATGCTTGTAGCCGTCGAAGAAATGCTCGGCGTCGAGCAGGGGTTCGCGGCCCTTCGCGACAATCGCCTCCATGGAGCGGGCGATATTGTCGAGATTTTCTTCCAGCGAGATTTCCAGCGCCACCTTGACCTGGAAAGCGCTGGATTTTCCAACCAGGCAGACCGCGTCGCTGGCGGCCTCCAGCACCGGCGCCAATGAAGGGTCGTTGGCGGCGCTGCGCCCAGCCCTTTTGGTCATGCCGAAGGCGGTGAAGCGGGCGCGGTTCAGCCGCGGACGGTCGGCGAAGAAAGCCGTATCGGTGGGATTGGCGCCGGGCCAGCCGCCCTCGATGTAATCCACGCCCAGATCATCCAGGGCGAGCGCGATCTGGCGCTTGTCTTCCACGGAAAAATCCACGCCCTGCGTTTGCGCGCCATCGCGCAGGGTGGTGTCGAAGATGAACAGCCGTTCTTTTTTGCCTGAGGTCATTTCTGGACTTCCCAGGTCGTGCCCTGCGGGCCGTCCTTGAGCACAATGCCCTTGGCCAGCAATTCATCGCGGATGCGATCGCTTTCGGCGAAGTTCCTGGTCTTGCGCGCCGC